>Ga0079217_10000393_pt1 | contig 10839 bp, 6 predicted proteins | sample NCAS200_FD_76343 | JGI IMG/M metagenome (GOLD analysis project Ga0079217, IMG submission 76343) | Agricultural soil microbial communities from Utah to study Nitrogen management - NC AS200 | ecosystem: Environmental > Terrestrial > Soil > Agricultural land | place: USA: Utah | collected 2014-06-11 | reverse complement strand
CGCCGCGCCGTCCGGGGCCTTGCCGGCGTGGAACATCTGGATGCGCCGCGCGGTACCATCCATCAGATCCATGACGTCGTCGAGCCGCGAGGCGAGCATGTGGATGTCCTCGCGGTCGAGCGGCGTGATGAAGGTGCGGTCGAGGCGTCCGACGACGTCGTGCGTGATCTGATCCGCCTGGTGCTCCAGCCGCTTGATCGAGTCGACGATCGGTCGCCGCTGGTTCGCCTCCGCTACGACGAGCTGCTTGAGCAGTTGTGCGGCTTCGACGTTCAGCTCGGCAACGCCCACGAACAGGGTGAAGAACTTCTCATCGCGCGGAAGCAGGCGCATGATGTAAAATCCCGGTGACGGTCGTAACGAGCGCGTAACGGCTCGGCAAAGTTACCCCCGGCTCGGGACACGGCAAATGCCCTCATTGCTGGCCGCCTTCGCTCATCCCGATGACGAGGCATTCTCCGTGGCGGGGACGCTCGCCCGGGCTCACCGGGGAGGCGTGGCTGTTGCACTCTTGACGGCCACTGACGGAGAGGCCGGCAGGATCACGGGCTCGGCGGTGCGCGACCGCGCCGAGGCCGCGCGCCTCCGTCGCGCCGAGCTGCTGGCGTCGGCGGGAGTGCTCGGCGTGGATCGGGTGTTCACGCCCGGGTATCCGGACGGCGGTCTCGAGGCAATGCCAGCCGACGATCTCATCGGGCGCGCCGTCGAGGTGATCCGTGAGGTTCGGCCCGACGTCGTGATCTCGTTCGGGCCCGAAGGTGCACCGACGGGTCATCCCGACCATAAGGCGATGGCCCGAGCGGCGACCGCAGCATTCTTTCTGGCGGGGAATGGCACGGCGTTTCCGGGAGCAGCGCCGCCCTGGCAACCGGCGCGTCTCTACTACCACACGTGGGAAGGAAGAATCGGACGGACCGGACGCGGGTTGAGCGAAGGGCTCGCGGGGTGCCCGATCAGTTGCCGGGTGGACATCACCGACGTGCTCGATCTCAAGCGCGCGGCATTCGCGGCGCATCGCTCACAGCAGCATCATCGGCCCGAGTTCGATGCGCTGCTGATCCCCTGCGAGGAGTATCATCTCGCTGCCGGCGCACCCCAGCCGGTGGCGCTCACGACGGATCTGTTCGAAGGTCTCCACGCGCCAGCGCGATGAGATCCGAAGGCCGCTCGAGCCAGTAGTCGGGCGCGGTGCGCTCGAGCTCGCTTCGCTGGAACGGTCCCCAGAGCACCGCGGCCGTGCGCACCCCCGCTGCGCGCCCCGACTCCATGTCGTGGACGCTGTCGCCGACGTAGACCGCCCCATCGTGCGCGGCGCCGAGCATCTGCAGCGCCCTCTCGACCGGCTCGGGATGCGGCTTCGGATTCGTGACGTCATCGGCACCCACGATCACTTCCATCAACGATTCGAGCTCACAGAGCCTCAGTCCGCGCTCCGCACCCGGACGGTTCTTGCTGGTGACGAGCCCGGTGCGAACGCCCGCCTCGCGTACCGCTCGCACCGCTTCAACGATGCCCGGGTACGGCGTCACGCACTGGTCGTGATGAAAGAGGTTGTACTCCCGGTACGTCGCGATCATCGCCTCGAGCCCCGGGTCGTCCCTCCATTCGGCGAACTGCACGCGAAGTGGTGTTCCGAGCCCGCGCAGCCAGTCGTCGTCGGTGCGCGGCGGAATTCCGTGCGCGGCGAGGGTATGGTGATAGCTGTCGAGGATCAGGCGAACCGAGTCGATGAGCGTACCGTCGAGGTCGAACAGCATGGTCCGGATCGGCGTCATGCGCTCAACGTAGCGGGGGTGGGTTCGAACGGAAGAGGACTGCCGCGACGAGCGTGGCATCGACTGCATGAGGCTTCCGTGGCGCCGGCAGTTCGTGCAGTCGCTCGAGGAGGGCGGCCCCCGACAGGGTCGCGAGCTCACGGATGAGCAGTTCCTCTCCCACCGTATGGCCGTGCGCCGTGAACCGCAGTGCCCGGTCCACCGTTTCCATAAGCTCCGGATCACGATTGCGCGCTGCCCTTCGTGCCTCGGCGACGAGGAGCCGCGCCAGCTTCCTGACGTCGGGGCTCGCTGAGGCTCGCGCCCAGGGCCCAGTTGCTCCCCTTCGAAAGACATCCCGCAGATAGCCGGCAAGGCGCGTTCGCGCCGCGCGCATTTCTCCGGGATCGATCGGCGGCGCAGCGGCTGAATCAAGCGCGTGCTCGAGCGCTCGGCTCAGAGAAGCCGGATCCCGCTTCTCACTTCCATCATTGTCCAGCCACGCGATCTCGCCCGGTGACCGGGTCGAGGAGGACCCCGCGATTACCGCGCATGCGAGGATGCCGGCGCGTCCGTCCCACTCCACTACGCCCATGCCTTGCGAGCCCGGTGCAGCAGCAGCCGCCGCGAGTAGGGCACGCCAGCGGTCGATCTCCGGTCCGGTCACGCCCGCCTCCGTCGGCAGTCTGCCCTTCCGCCGAAGGATCTCGGTCTGGCGCAGCCGGCGATCGAGCTCCTCCGGAGGGTCGAACCGCACGATCTCCACCGCAGGCAGCAGGTTCCCCAGACGAGCGGCGCGCCCGTCCCGCTGCGTCAGGCGCATCGGCGTCCAGGGAAGGTCGTAGTGCACGACGCGCTCCGCGCCCTGCAGGTCGAGTCCCTCCGAGGCGACGTCGGTCGTGATCAGGACCTGGGGTGCTGCTCGCTGGGGGTGTGGCCCGAACATGCCGAGCACCTCGCTCCTCGCCAGCCGCATTCGGCCGATGCCTGCGTCCGATCCGGTGCACCAGGCGACCCTCGCCGGTCCCAGCGTCCCACGGAGCCACTCCGCTGTCTCTCGCCAGCCGGTGAACACGAGGGTTCTCCGTCCATCCGCCAGCATCTGCCCAAGCCGCTCGGCACGCGCATCCGGACGCCGGAGCAGATCTCGCGCCCGCCGCTCGATCTGCTCGATCGCGTCGATGTCAGAGAGCGCGAGCTCGACGTCGTCCGTTCCGGGCGCGAGCAGTGGCCAGAGGGCAGTCTGGTCCGCAGCGGCGCCGATGCAACGGCGAAGCGCTGCCCGGCCGATGCGTACTCCCGATCCGGCCGCGTCGGAAGCGTGCAGGAGCAGCAGCCGGTACCGCCGCAGCACGCCGGCCAGAGCGGCGCTGCTCGAGGCTGCCGCGCGAAGCAGCACCCCCCGGACGAGCCGCGCCACGGGAGCGGAGCTCGACAGCACCAGCCGGTCGATCAGCTCGATGCACTCCGGCTCCGCCGACATCCGCTCCGTCCGATAGCGGCGGTCCGGTTGGCGCACTCCACTCGCGGACCTCACAATGAGATGCGCCACCGCGTCCGGCATGGAGCGCGCCGCGGCAAGACTTCGGAGCGAGTTGACGCCCCAGCGCGTGAGCACGTCGTCCGGGACCACGAGCCGCAACTGGGCGACCAGATCGGCGAGACGATTCACCGCCGGCGTTGCGGTGAGAAGGAGAGCCGGCCGGCCGACAAGCCATCGGGCGACCACGGAATGACGGCGCGCCTCGGGATTACGGAATCGGTGGCTTTCATCGACGATCACGAGACCTGCGTGCCGGGGAAGGATTCCGCGACTCGCGCGCTCGTGCGTGCCCACGATGATCTCGGTGGATAGACGTCGGGCGGTGCGCCGCCACTGATCTGCGATCGCTGCGGGCACGACGCATACCGCGGGCTTCGCACTCCACGCGGCGGCCACCGCGAGCGCGATGTAGGTTTTGCCGGCCCCGGTACGCTCCGCGACGAGAGCCCCGCCGAACATCTCGAGGGCGGCAAGTGCTCGCCGGAACGCCGTCTCCTGCCCGGGCAGCAGCCACGCCGGGGGTGCCGCGTCCGACTGGGCCGGCATCACCGCGATCGCCATGGCCCGCGCGGCCGAGCGTGCAGGGACGAGCTCGGACGCCCGGACCGGTAGAGGCGGCTCCGTGACCGCGGCGAGCGCCTCAGCGACGATTCGCGGCGGGATCGGCCAGCTTGGCGAGCGTTCGCCGATCGGCCCGGCTGAGCTCGAGCGCTGTCGCTGCAAGATCATCGAGCGCCTCCTGTACCGGCTCTCCGCGCATCGCGCGCCTCGCCAGCTCAGCGAGATCGCTGGAGTGGGCGCGAGGATAGAGGGGCAGTTCGTTGACCGTTCGGGCCGCGAAGCGCGCGTACCCCGCCGACGCAGGTGTCGCGGTGCTTCGGGCCAGCGCTCGAATCCAGGTGGAGTTGAGCCACGCGGCGACGGCATGTGCGTCGTCGGCGGTGCGGGTTCGGATTACGTAGCAGGTGTTGAGCGCGACGATTCTCTTACCGGCCCCGGTGAGCGGGACCGCGGAGAGGCAGAGTGCGAGATCGGCCCACACGACGCGGTGCTCGCCCGACGCTCCTGGGACCCGAAACAGGGTCCAGGCAGGTCCTCTCACGTAGTCGGCGCGGGCGCGGAGCGCCGGCTCATGCTGCGCGAAATGGCGCTGAGCACGCGGCGGCACTCGCTCGAGCGGCCGGCCGGCCGCGTCGTGCGTCCAGAGAATCCTTCGCACCGGGCGCGCCGCGAATGGCCGGACGTCCCGCCCCCGAAGTGCCCAGCGAAGCAGCTCCGGCTCCGCGTCCGGCGGATCGAGGAACACCGCGTCGGCCCCGGTCTTGACGCCGAGCGAGCAGCGGAATTGCTCGTCGAAGCGCGACAGACGCGAGCGGATGCGAGCGCTCAGCTCCGCGCCGGCATCGATCACCCACGGTTCCGGACCGAGCCGCGCCTGAGGCACGAGCGTGTTGGCGTCCGGCGCGAGGGCCGACCGCACCTCGTGAACGCTCGATGGCGGGCGGCGCGTGGTCACGAGCGCCATCGGGTATACCGTGGCGCCGAAGTCCGCCCGCGGGTCACTCCCGAGATTGGCGGCGGCGTGAAGGGTGGTCGTCGCCGCGAGGGCTGCACGCGTCGCAGTGCCGTACCCGGTCGTGAGCAGCTTGGACGGCAGGAGCATCGCGACCGCTCCACCCGGACACACGAGCTCATGAGCGCGCTCGAGGAACGCCACCGAGAGGTCAGGCTGGTGCGCGTATCCGGTTGCACGCCCCGCCCGCCACCACCGGTATCGCGCGGCGAGCCGCCGTCGTCTCGGCGGCGGCACTTCTTCGGCCCGCACCCAGGGTGGGTTGCCGAGAACGACGTCGAAGCCTCCGCCGGCGAAGACATCGGCGAACGCGCTCTCGTAGTGGAACCAGGGCATTTCTGCGGCACCGGTGAGCCGCCGCCGCGCCGCCCGCACGCCGCGAAGGTCCGCCCGGAGTGAGGCGAGCGCGGAGCGGAATTCCTTTCCGGGGCGCGGCCGCCTGCCGAAGAGATCCGGTGCCCGCGCGGTCGCGAGGAGCTCGTGTCCCTCCCGCTCGAGCCGGGCTTCCTCGAGCCGACAGCTCTCTCGCGCGGCCTCGAGCTCGAGTGCCGCAAGCTCCTTGGCGAGCCCGCGCTTCCGCTCACCGATGGCGACAGTGAGCTCGACGCGGAGGCGATGCACGCTCCGCGCGGTGCGCCCGGCGGCCAGCCCACCGCCGAATGGCGCAAACAGCGAGTCTCCCTGGCGGACGAGGCACCCGAGATTGGGAAGAGGCTCGGGTTCCTGATGGATTGCCGTCGGGTCGTCAGCGATCACGGCGAGCCAGAGCCGAAGCTCCGCGAGCCGCACCGCAATCGCATCCGCATCGACACCGAACAGATTGTGACGGAGTGTCTCGCGCCGTGCGACGGTCACCTGCTCCCCGAGGCCGACGCGATGCGCGGCAATACGCTCGAGCGCGCCAAGGAGGAAAGCGCCCGAGCCGCAGGCGGGATCGAGGATCGTGAACGTCGTGACCGATGCGAGTGCGACCGGATCTCTTCGGTCGAGCAGGCCACTCGCGATCGCGTCGCTGCATCCCCGACGGGCGCCGAGTGCCGCGGCGATCGCGGCATCCACGAGATCGGCCACGAGTGCGGCGGGAGTGTAGAACGTCCCCGTGGCCTTCCGGTCCGCCGGAGCCATTACGCCCTCGAACACCCGCCCGAGCATGTCGGGCGCTATCGCTGCACCGCCCGCCTCGCTCTCCGTCACGGTGAAGTGAAAGCGCTCGAAGAGCGAGTCGAAGGCATCCCGCCATATGTCGTCGGGAACCCTCGGTCGCGCGCGCCGCTCGAGGGGGTGCGGCTCGAAGAGGCCGCCGTTGAGAAACGGGATTTTGCCGAGGAGGGCGACGCGTCGGCTCCGCTCAGCATGCGGCCGGTTGAGCGTGCCGAAGAAGAGCGGCTCCAGCAGGTGCCGCTGCAGGCCACGGCGCCGAGCGAGGCAGTCGTCGACCGCGCGCGCCAGATAGTCCTCCCGCCCGTCCAGCCATCCCTTGCTCTGCACGAAGTAGAGGAACAGCACTCGCGTGAGCTGCACCAGCGCGAGCGTGCGGCGATCCCGGTCGGGCAGGCGCTCGTTCGCAGCGATGGCGCCGGCAAATGTGTCGAGCGTGGCGCGGAACTGGCAAAAGAATTCTCGCCCCGCGTCCTGGCTGGCGAGGATCGCGGCGGCCCGGGCCGCGAAGGCGGTGGCGCAAGTTCCGCTGGCCGAACGCAATCGGCGGAGGGCGGCGAGGGCGACGGGACCCGGTGAGTCAAGGCGAAGCTGAAGCGCAGTGACCCGGCCATACGCCATCGCCACCGCGATTTCTCGACCCGCCGGGTACAATGCAACGACTCCGGCCACGCGCCCCGTGGCGGCCAGCCGCCGAGCGACGCGCGGCCGCGGGGCCGGCTGCGCCGCCGGCCTCGACGCCGAGCCACTCGAGATCGCCCCGGCAGCCGATTACGGCCTCGCGGACGCCGCCGTGCATGGGGGAGATCTCCTGCCAGATCGCCTGGTTCCCGAGCTCCGCCATCAGGGCCGGCAGGTCATGCAGCTCCTCAACCGCGGCAAGGATGCCCGCCAATGACACGCGTTGATTCCGGTTCGGGGACGCTTACCATGCCGCATCCCGTCCCGACACCCGTCACCCGTCCCGCGCGCGCCGTGACCTACAAGCGCCAGTACCTTACGCCGCTCTCCATCGCACTGGGCTACGCGATCATCGGCACGTCGGCCATCGCCTTCTCCCATCGCGCCGACAAGTCGTTCGCCGGGATCGGTTTCGTTCTCGCAACCGCGCTGGGCCTCTTCATCCTGCTGCGCCTCTCACGCCGGGGGCTCCTCGAGCGCGAGCGCCGGTACCGCGCGATGTTCGAGGAGACGAGTGCCGTAGCACTCCTGCTGGACCCCGCGCGGGGGACCATCGTCGATGCGAACGACGCAGCGGCGGACTTTTACGGGTGGCCGCGAAATCAGCTCGTCGGCCGCGGCATCGCGGAGCTCGCGCTCGTCGCGGATGCCAGCGGTGACTCCTCCGGCGCCTGGAAGGCCGGAGACCGAACCGAGATGTGCCACCGGACCGCTGCCGGCGGCATCCGCCATGTCGAGGTCTATCCGGCCGAGCTCGACGTGCAGGGCCGCCGCCTGCTTTACGTGATCGTGCACGACCTCACCGGTCGCCTCGAAGCGGAGCACGGTCGCGATCAATCCGAGGCGCGATACCGCACGCTGCTCGACGAAGCGTCCGACGGGATCTTTCTCGTGAACCCCGATGGGATGTATGTCGATGTGAACCCGAAGGGTTGCGAGATGCTCGGCTACACCCGGCAGGAGCTGCTCCGGCTCCGCATCTGGGACCTGCTTCCTCCGGACGAGGCGACTCGCCAGCCGATGCGATTCGACGAGCTGCAGAGCAGGAGCACACTCCTTTCGGAGCGCAGGCTACGACGCAAGGACGGACGCTACGTGCACGTCGAGATCTCGGCGCGCCGTCGCGATGACGGGTTGATACAGGGCGTCGCGCGCGACGTCACCGGGCGCCGGGAGCTCGAAGAGCGGCTGCGGCAGGCGCAGAAGATGGAGGCGATCGGCCAGCTCACCGGCGGTATCGCGCACGACATCAACAACGTGCTGGGCATCGTGATCGCGAATGCCGACCTCATTCGGCAGGAGGTCGCGGCCGACAATCGTGAAGTGCATCACGACCTCGACGAGGTGAAGCGCGCCGCGCACCGTGGTGCCGAGATGATCCGGAAGCTCCTCGGCTTCAGCCGGCGGTCGGCGCTCGATGTCGTTCCGCTGGACCTGACCGTCGCCGTCAGCGAAGTGGTCGCCACCCTGCGGCGACTGCTGCCGAGCAACATCACGATCGATTACGCACCCGCCGGCCCGGTCGCCGTCCGCGCGGACCGCACCTCGCTCGACCAGATCCTGCTCAACCTCGCGACGAATGCTCGCGACGCGATGCCGGAGGGAGGAACGCTGTCCGTAAGCGTAGGTGAGGTGACGCTCACTGAGAGCGACGCGATACAGGGCGCCTTCGGATGTATTACGGTGCGTGACTCGGGGCAGGGAATGCCGGAGGAGGTGCGCGCCCGGGTGTTCGAGCCGTTCTTCACGACGAAGCCGCCCGGACAGGGCAGCGGGCTCGGCATGGCGATGGTGTACGGGCTGGTGAAGCAGCAGGATGGCACCGTACGAATCGAGACCGCGCCCGGGACGGGGACGACCGTATCCGTCTGCCTGCCGATCGCCGGTAGCCCGGTCGAACGCCGCGACACGGCGCGTCGAAACCTGCCGACTGGCAGCGAGACCGTGCTGCTCGTCGAGGACGAAGCCCCTCTTCGCAATGCGGCGTCGCGAATTCTGCAGCGTCTCGGTTACACGGTGCTGGCCGCCGCGGACGGCGAAGACGCGCTCGAGATATTCGGCCACGACGGCGGGAGGACCGCCATCGTCGTGTCCGACATCATGATGCCACGCAGGAACGGCCGCTCACTCTACGACGCCGTACGCGCTACCGGCCGACCCGTCCGTTTCCTCTTCTCCAGCGGCTACAGCGGCACTCCGATCGATGGCCTCGGCGACACGCCCGACGCGCCGCCCTTTCTGCGCAAACCGTGGACGGCCGAGGAGCTGGCGATGAAGGTGAGGGAAGTGCTGGACCGATAAACGGTGGCGGACAGGCGGACGGGCGGACCGACGGACCGGAAAAGGGATGTCGGCTCTATCGGCCCGTCAGTCCGTCTGTCCGCCTGTCCGCCTGCCCCCCATACACCCTCCCTTTCCACTCCACCCTCCTGCCGCCACGCAACGCCGACCGCAGCACGATGTACAGCATCACCGCGGCGCCGAGCGGATAGCCGAGTCCGTACTGCGGCGGAATTCGCATCGCGACCGACATCGATACCCAGAACCCGGCTGACAGCGTCGCTGCCATTCCCGCCGGCTCGACGAACCACGCCGGGGCGAGACCCGCCACTGCGAGCAGCAGCGCCGCGATCGGGACCAGCCAGAACACCATCGCGCCGGACAGCGCCAGCGGCACGAGCGAGCGGAGCAGCGGCTCGTCGGGAAAGGACCGGCGGCCGCCGAGGAAGATGTTCTTGGACCAGCCCTCGATCAGGTGCGGCAGGCTCTCGTACATGCGCGTCTCCATGAGCTCCGTCGCGAAGGCGAAGAAGATCGGGCGTCCGGCGGCGTGAAACGCCTGCGCGAGCGCCAGGTCCTCGGCTACCTCCGCGCGCACGGCCTCGTGCGTACCGACCGACTCGTACGCAGTGCGCGTCACCATGATGAACTGCCCATTGGCGATCACGTCGCGGGCCCGCCGCGCGCGTGACACCGCCTTCGGGTGGTAGCGGATGCCCAGGAGCAGCCAGATCTGCGGCATCACCAGCCGCTCCCAGAACGACAGGCAGAGCTGCCGGGGCGAAACCGTGACGATGCCGTCGCCATGCACGGCAAGTGCCGACACGGCGCGGGGGAGCAGCTCGGGCGCGTGGCGCGTGTCGGCGTCGGTGAAGACGAGCGCGTCTCCGGTCGCGCTGCGCCAGCCCTGTACGCAGGCCCACGGCTTTCCGTACCAGCCATCGGGAAGCTCGGCGCCGTGCACGAGCCGAAGTCGTCGATCCGTCGCTGCAATCCGCTCCACGATTGCCGCCGTGGCATCGGTAGACCGGTCGTCCACGACGATGAGCTCGAGATCCGGGTATTCCGACGCGAGCACCGTGCGAACGACGGTCTCGATCGTCCCCGCCTCATTGCGCGCCGGAACGATCACGCTCACGCGCGGGCCGGAACGAGCTGGTGGAAATTGCGCGAGATTCGGATTCTGGTCGGAAAGTCGGATCAACCCGAGCCAGGGCACCACCCACGGTGCAGCGAGGAGAGAAGGGTTCAGTGGCGGGAGATTGCCGCGAGCGAGGCTTCGAGGGCGTCGAGCTGCCGGTCGATCTCGGCTGCGTCGTGCTCGGAGGCTGACGGCGGAAGGCCGTTCTGGCCGAGCAGGGCGGCGACAAGGGCATCGGTGTAGCCCACGACCGCAACGGCAACGCCGTGGTCGAGCACCCGATTGAGCCGGAGCAGGATCGCCATTCCCTGGCGTGCGCGCATCGCGGCGACGATCGGCGCGAGCTGACGCGTGAGCAGGTCACGGAGCTGAAGAAGCTCCTCGACGACTTCTCCCGCGGCGAGCCCCCGGGCCGACGCCGTGTGGCCGTAATGGCGACACGCCTCCTGCCAGACGGCCCGGACTTCCCGGCGAAGCGGGCCGACCATCTCGGCGAGCACGTCGATTATCAGTCTGAACTCCCGCTCGACCGTCGGACGCGGTATCGTGGGGGCGGCAGCGACGCGGTCTCCCAGTCGGTCCAGCCACTGGGTGACCATTTCATCGCGCGTTTCAGCGATCACACGAGCGGCGGCGAGCAACGCGGGTTGCGAAGCGCGCACGGCCGGACTCTCCGGTGTGAAGTGGAAGAACAGTCGGGTCGAGAGGG
>Ga0079217_10000392_pt1 | contig 10843 bp, 8 predicted proteins | sample NCAS200_FD_76343 | JGI IMG/M metagenome (GOLD analysis project Ga0079217, IMG submission 76343) | Agricultural soil microbial communities from Utah to study Nitrogen management - NC AS200 | ecosystem: Environmental > Terrestrial > Soil > Agricultural land | place: USA: Utah | collected 2014-06-11 | reverse complement strand
CGTCTCGGAAGACGGGCTCGTAGTTCGTTCGTCGAGTGGCGCCGAGCGTCGCCTTGGCTGGGCACTTCGGTACACGCCGCCGGTCACCGGACCTCTGCTCATCCGGAGCGTGCGGATCATCGATGGATCCGGTACTCCGCCGTCGGGCCCTCGCGACGTGCTCGTCGAGCGTGGCCGGATCGCGCGCATCGAGCCGGCCGGAACGATCCGCGCCCAAGCTGATACCCTCAACGCCGCGGGCCAGTTCATGATCCCCGGCATGATGGACCTGCATGCGCACATCTACGCGCCGGAGTTGCTCCCGAGCGCGCTGTACTTCGGGATCACCACGATGCGGGACCAGGGCGCCCCGATCGGCTCGGTGATCGCATACTCGGACGCCATCGCCGCGGGGGCATATCCCGGTCCGCGCGTCAGTTACGGGGGATTCCAGTTCTACAGTGACTGGGCCTTCGACGCCGAGGATGGTCAGGGCATCGAGCCGGAGGCGGACAGTGCGCACGTGCGCCGGGCCGTCGGATTGGCCGCGGGACTCGGTGCGCAACACATCAAGACGCGGACATTTCGCCGCTGGGACATCAATGCGCGCATGGTTCTCGAGGCGCACCAGCGCGGCCTGCGGACCACCGGTCATTGCGCGCACCAGCTTCCGCTCGTGGCCGTCGGCTTCGATACCAAGGAGCATGCCGCGTTCTGCAATGGCCGGGATGATGCTCCGATCTACAGCGACCTCATCCGGCTCTATCGCGCCGCGGGCATCTCGGTCGTGCCCACCGTAGTGTATACGGGCCTCGCCGCGAAGCTCGATCGGCCGGATTACTTCGAGAGCGACCGGGAGTTGGCACCGTTCATCCTTCCGATCACCAGTGATGACTGGATGCTGCGGCTCGATTCCGTCGGCCGGCGGCGAATGGCGCAGACGACCATCGTGGCGCGCAACGTCGCGGCCGCGCTCGTCCGCGCGGGCGTGACCATCGGGACGGGAACCGATGTCTGGCAGGTCCCGACCGCAGTGCACATGGAGCTCGAGGAGCTGGTTGCCGCCGGGCTCACGCCGATCGAAGCCATCCGGGCGGCGACGGGGGACGCCGCGCGAATCCTCGGCGCCGAACGCGAGCTCGGCACGATAGAGCTCGGCAAGCGAGCCGACCTCGTCCTCCTCACGGAGGATCCGACGGCGGATATCCGGAACACGCGGCGTATCAGCGCGGTGATTCAGGAGGGACGGGTCGTGAACCGCGCGGCGCTTCGCGCGCGCTACGCCGCGATACGATCTCCCTGATCGGCTCGCAGGAGCGCGCGGAATAGTGCCAGATGCCCGAAGAGTGCCAGTTGGACGAGAAACGTGGGAAGCCAGATGAACGGAAAGGTGCTTGGCAGCAGGTTCGGTGGGCCTTCCGTGAACCCGCGGAACGGCACCGGCGCCGAGAGCACCGCAACGGCGACGATGTTGGCGAGAAGGGCGAGGCCCAGCACATTCCAGGCCAGCAGCAGGCCGCGCGGCCGCTGCTTCGTTCGCAGCAGCCAGACCCCGAGCAGCAATGCGGTGATGCCGGAGACGACATCGAAATTCCTGCCCGACCAGGTCATCTGCACCGGCACGACGCCTTCGGCGTAGAGTCGGTGCAGCAGCCACTCCACCACAAGCCTGAACGCCTGATATCCGACGAGCGCCGCGATACCGATCGAGGCGGCCACGCGGGCACCGAAGCGTGAGAGCGCGAGCACTGCCGTGGCGATGGCGAGCACGAGGATGAGTGCGAGACCCGGGGCGGGCATCTGATCATACCGGTCGAGCGCTCCGGCTCTCGCCAGGATCGCCGGTATCACCAGATAGGCCGCCACGATAGCCGCAGCGAGCGCTGGGCCCGAACGACCGAGCGATTTGAGAATCGTGCGAACCGTCAGGACCGCCATTACTCCGACGAGAATGGTGAACAGGCCCGTGGTCAGCGCCGAAGCCGCGTCCATCGCTCGCTCCTAGTCTGAGTGCTCGAAGACCTCCAGGAAGGCTCGATCCCACGCCGCGGGAACGCTTTCCCGCGGGGAATAGGGGCCCGGCTCGTATGCGCGGGACGAGATGCCCGCGAAACTCTGCTCGGTGATGTGCCAGTCCTGACGATTGGTCACGTTCCAGAATTCGATCGCATCGTCGGGATTGAAGTCCGGCCGTCCGAACGACGAGGGATGGAACATCCAGTCGCAGACGACCCGGGTCCGCCCGACGGCCTCCGGCCAGAGCATGTAGTACACGACGTAGTCGGGATGGATGCTGAGCATGAGGTTCGGGAAGATCGTGTAATAGTACGCGCGCCGCATGTCATCGGGAGAAAGCTCGCCGAGCGGAAGCCCGCAGGCGCGGCCGGTCATCGTCATGCTCCGGTTCGGTTCCGAGATGAGCATGTATCCGCCGAGCGCCAGACCATCCACCAGATCGTTCGCGCCGCTCGTGTACGGCATCAGACTCGACAGCTCGGGATGGATCACCGGGCAGTGGAGGCACTCGGAGTAGTTCTGGAAGATGAGCTTCCAGTTCGACCGTACCTCGTACTCGATGCGCCTGTCGGTACGCAGCGCCGGAAGGTTGAAACGCGCAAACCTGCCGAGCAGCGGGGCGAAGACCTCCCCGAATGGCCGCGGATCGCGGCCCAGATTGATGAAGAGGAAGCCTTCCCATTCATGCAGCGCGACCGGCTTGAGCGGAAAGTCGGCCTTGTCGAAGCCTTCGACCTCCTGCATGTGCGGCGCGCCGATGAGCCGTCCATCGGTCGCATATGTCCACGCGTGGTACGGGCACTGTATCGTTTCCCCGAAACGTCCTTCGGGTGTCGAGCAGATTCGTGTCCCCCGGTGCCGGCAGACATTGTAGAACGCGCGGAGGGTGCCCTTCCGATCGCGGAGGACGATCACGCTTTCGATGCCGAGCTTCTGGAGGAAGTAGGCGCCCGGCTCGCCGATGCGCTCCGACCGGCCGACGCACCACCATTGCGTGTCCAGCAGGTACTCCTGCTCGCGCGTGAACAGGTCGGCTGACGTGTAGTAGTGGGCGGGGAGCGTGAACGCGCCCTGGCGGAATGATTCCACGGTCGAAACGAACGACGTCATCGCGTCACCTCCGATTCTTTCTGCTTCAGCATCTCTCTCGCTGCGAGCCGCCCCGCACCGCCCACCACGCCGCCGCCCGGATGGGTTCCCGAGCCCGCGAGGAACAGGCCTGCGATCGGCGTGCGATGATGGCCCCACCCGGGCACCGGGCGCATGAAGAGGATCTGGTCGAGGCCCATTTCACCCTGGTAGAGGCTTCCCTCGGTCGCGGCGTATCGCGCTTCGAGATCCCGCGGCGTGAGCACCTCGCGCGCGACGACCGCCGCGCGCAGGTTCGGCGCGTACTGGTCGAGACACGCGACGACCGAGTCGCCGAGCCGGTCGCGGGAGGCTGCGTCCCACTCGCCGGCCTTGAGTCGCCACGGCGCGTACTGCATCCACACGGACATCACGTGCCCACCTGCCGGTGCGACCGAGGGATCGGCGAGGGACGGGATGGTCGCTTCGAGGTACGGCGCGCGCGAGACACTGCCATGCTTCGCATCATCCCACGCACGCTCGAGGTAGTCGAGGCTCGGGCTCACGATGATCACGCCGCGGAGCCGGTCCCCCTCCCGATCGGCGCCGCCGAAGCGCGGCAGCTCACTCAGCGCGAGGTTCACCTTCGCCGCCACCCCGCGATAGCGAAGGTTCTGCATCGCGCGCGCATACTCCGGCTCGAGCTCGACGGGATCGAGGAGCCCGAGCATCGTGCGGCGCGGATCCGCGGTCGAGACCACCTGGCGCGCGGCGAGCTCTTCTCCGTTCTCCAGCACGACCCCCGCGGCCCGTCCGTCCCGCACGGTCAAGCGCAGCACCGGCGCCCCGACCCTGATTTGCGCCCCGGCTCCCGTGGCCGCGGCCGCAAGCGCAGCGGTGACCGCCGCGGCTCCGCCGCGATAGAGGCCACCGCCGAACGCGCCGGCCGGTGCACCGACCTGGTGGTGCAGCATGACGAATGCGGTGCCGGCCGATCGCGGACCCTGTGCGATTCCCGTCACTCCGCCGGCGCCGAGCATCCCCTTGAGCGCGTCGGACTCGAACCAGTCGTCCAGCAGCTCGGCGGCCGACATCGGGAGGACGCGCAGTAGCTCGATCATGTCGGACCGGCCGAGGCCGCGCACCCGGCTTCCCAGCGAGAGCAGGGCGAGGAGATCGGCCGCGCGGCGGCTGGTGAGCTGCGGCGGCGTGAGGCCGTACAGGTGCTGGAGGAATCCCGACAGCTTGTGAACGAGCCGTGTAAAGTCGGCCCACCGTCCCGCGTCGTGCTCCGATCGCTGTCGTATGGCGTCTGTCGCCGCGGGGACCGACCGCGGTAGCGCGAAGCCACCGTCGCCATCCGGGGAGAAGAGCGCGGTCTCGGGCATGAGTGCGCGCTCGGCCAGGCCGTCGAGCCCGAGCTCCCTCACCATCACGGGATCGATCCAGCCGGCCCGGTCGAACGCGCTGTCGACCCGGAAGCCGGGATGTATCTCGGCGGCGCTGTTGGTGCCGCCGATGTCGTCGCGGCGCTCGACGACGAGCACGCGCCGCCCGGCCTTCGCGAGATACGCGGCCGCGACGAGTCCGTTCTGCCCCGCGCCGATCACCACTACGTCGTAGGCCTGTGTCATCCGAGGATCTCGAGCGCCGCGAGCCGGCCCGACGCTCCCATGATCCCGCCGCCGGGGTGGGTGCCGGCGCCGCACTGGTAGTAGTCCCGGATCGGGGTGCGATACCGGGACCATGCCGGCGCCGGCCGCAGGAAGAAGAGCTGGTGCAGCGCCAGCTCGCCCTGGAAGATGTTGCCCTCGCTGAGCCCCGTCGTCTCCTCGATCTCCTTCGGCGTAATGACCTGCCGATGCAGGATCGCCGACCGGAGATTGGGCGCGTACTGGGAGAGCGTATCGATCACCGTATCGCCGAATGCCTCGCGCCGCTCCGGCGTCCAGCCGCCGTTCAGGTGGTAGGGAGCGTACTGTACGAAGATGGACATGACGTGCTTGCCCGGCGGCGCCATCCCCGGGTCGATCATGGATGGGATGATCACGTCCATGTAGGGGCGGCGGGAGAACTCGCCGTACTTGGCATCGTCATAGGCGCGCTCGATGTAGTCGATGTCGGGACTGATGGAGATGGCGCCACGGAGGTGCGGCCCGTTCCCGGGCATGCAGGTGAACTCCGGGAGTCGGTCGAGCGCCAGGTTCACCTTCCCTGACGAGCCGCGGAACTTGTACCTGCGGATGGAATCGACGAGATCGTCCGGCAGCTGCTTCGGGTCGACCATCCGCGTGAACGTCTGGCGCGGATCGAGCCCGGAGACGACCGCCGCTGCCGGAATCTCGTCGCCGTTCTCCAGCACCACGCCCGTGGCGCGGCCGTCCTTCACGAGCACCTGGGCCACGGGCGAGTTCGTTCGTATCTCGGCGCCGAAGCTCCGCGCCGACGATGCGATCGCCTCGCTGATCGCGCCGGTGCCTCCCTTGGCGAAGCCCCACGCGCGGAAGGCGCCATCGATCTCGCCCATGTAGTGATGCAGGAGCACATATGCGGTGCCCGGCGAGCGCGGCCCGAGGAAGGTGCCGATGATGCCGCTCGCCGACTTCGTCGCCTTGAGTGGCTCGCACTCGAACCATTCGTCGAGGAAATCGGCCGCGCTCATGGTCATGAGCTTGAAGAGCGCGTGAAAGTGCTCCTCGCCGAGACCGCTGAAGTGCCGTCCGAGCCGCGCGAGCGACATGAGGTCGCGCGGACTCATGCTCGTGGGGTCGGGCGGTACCATGCCGAGTATCGGACGCACGGCCATCGCCATGTGGTGCATGAGGCGCCCGAACTCGTCGTACGCCTCCGCATCGCGCGCCGAGTGCCGGATCAACTCGCGCCGCGTGGCATCGTGGTCCGCCCACGACGCGAGGTAGTCGCCGTTCGGGAGCGGCGTGAGCGTGCTCTCGAGCGGCAGCACCTGCAGGCCGTGCTCAGGAAGGCGCAGCTCGCGGATGATCTCCGGCCGGAGCAGGCTCACCACGTACGAGAACACCGAGAACTTGAAGCCCGGGAAGATCTCCTCGGTCACCGCCGCCCCACCGACCAGGTGCCGCTTCTCGAGCACCAGCACCTTTCTCCCAGCCCGCGCCAGATACGCCGCGGCGACGAGTCCATTGTGCCCGCCGCCTATGATGATGGCATCGTAACGCGCGCTCACTTGTCGGCGGCCCTGTGCTCGCGGGATGATCGACAACGCTTCGGCGCCCCCGCTCGCACCGCGCGAACCAGGGGGTTGGAGACGCCGGCCGCGCCAGCGGCCGCGCATAACGCTTTGCGCCGCGATCCTTTCGGGCGCGCAGGCAGGCAGAGCGGGGCCCAGCGGGCGAACGGCCGCTGTACGGCCCGTCGGGCCCCGGTCTGCCTGCCTGCGCGCCCAACACCGCGCGGTACGGCCCGCTGGTCCCCACTCCTCCCACTCGCGCGCCCAGCACCAGATCCCGGAATCACTGGCCGCGCTTCCGAGGAGGATCGAAGAACGGCGTCTTCACGACGCACGCCGCCGCGCGTTTACGGCGATGCTCGACCGTCACTTCCATCTCGAGCTCCGTGCCCAGCCGCGCGTGGGCCGACTCGAGGTGCGCGAGCGCGATGTACCGCTTGAGGATCGGCGACCAGCACCCGCTCGTCGCATAGCCCACCTGCCGGCTCCCCGCATAGACCGGCACGCTCACGCGCCATGCCGTCGTGGGGATCTTCGGCGGCAGGCCGCGCTCCGCATACAGCCGCTCCAGGGATTCCCACGCGATCTCGAGGCCGACGAACTGCCAGGCCGGGCCGCGATGCTGCTCGGCGGTGAGCGCCGCGCGTCCCACGAACGGCCCCTTGTCGAGCTTCACCGTCCAGCCAAGCCCGAGCTCGAAGGGCGATGACTTCTGGTCTTCGATGAGAGCGTGCCGCGACGAGACGTAGTCCACCTCGATGAGCAGGAGGCCCGCTTCGATGCGCGCCACGTCGAGCGCCAGAATTCCCGCCGGCACGATGCCGTAGTCCGCCCCGGTGCGGATGAGCGCATCCCAGAGGGCAACGCCGTCTTCGGCCCGCGCCCAGATCTCGAAGCCGAGGTCGCCGGTGTAGCCGGTGCGTGAGACAGTCACCGGAACGCCCGCAATCGATCCCGACGTGAGCCGGAAATAGCGGAGCGGGCCAACGTCGCAGCCGCAGGCGACGAGGATGTCGCGGGAGAGCGGGCCCTGAAGGGAGAGCGCCGCCGTCTCGTCGGAGACATCGCGAATGCCGACGTCGAATCCCAGCGCGTTCTGACCGAACCAGCGGAGGTTCGGGTCGGCCGACGTCATCCGGTACGACTGCTCCCCGAGGCGGGACACCGTGCCGTCGTCGATCACCTTCCCCGCCGAATCGCACCACGGGGTGTAGAGCACCTGGCCCACCGACGCCCTCGCGACATGCCGGGTGACCACCCGGTCCAGAAAGCGCGTCGCGTCCGGCCCTTCGATCATGTACTTGAAGAGAGGGGAGACGTCGATGAGCGCGGCGGAGTTGCGGATCGCGGCATACTCGCGGTCGTGCAGCAGGTCGTACGAGCTCGCAACCACATGGCCCGCCCAGCGCCGCCAGGCCTGGCCTTCCGAGAGTGCGGCGGTGCGGGCATGGAACGGCGTGGTCTTGAGCATCAGCGAGTTGCCGGTTCCGAGTTGCCGAGTGTGCGGGACAGGCCAGCCGCGACCTGGAGAAGCTCGGGAACCAGCGCTCGGACCCGCTCGCGCGGGAGTCGCACGCCTGGCCCGCCGACGCTGAGCGCAGCCACGACCCGTCCATCGTGGTCCTGCACCGGCGCAGCGAGCGCGGTGTAGCCGTCCTCGAGCTCGTCCACGGCAATGGCGTAGCCGCGCGCGCGTACCTGCCGGAGTTCCCGCCGGAGCGCCGCGAGGCTCCGTATCGTCTTTCGCGCCCTCCGCGCCAGCGGGGCCACGAGGCGCGTGGCGAGTGCGGCGTCCGGCAGCGACGCGAGCAGCACCTTGCCCGTCGAGGTCGCGTGCGCCGGCCACCGCGTGCCGACGGACGGCGTAGGGAGTGGAGATTCGCGCCGGTGCTGCTCGTCGAGTATGAAGACATCGCCCTCGACGAGCGTCTCGATCGTGCACGACTCGCCGGTTCGCCCCACCAGGTCCTGGAGGAAAGGTCGGGCGAGACTCCTGAGATCGCTCGCCCGGAGCGCGCGCGTCCCGAGTGCGATGGCCTCGGGACCGAGCCGATAGGTCTCGGCGTCGGGCACCCGTGCGACGAGCCCTTCGGCGGAGAGCGCGCTCAGCAGCCGGAAGGCGGTCGTCTTGTGAAGCCGCGTGGCGCCGGCGAGCTCCGCCAGCGACTGCTCGGGCCGCGCGTCGCTGAACGACTTGAGGAGCGCGACGGCGCGGCGGACGGCCTGGGTGCCGGAATAGGGAGCCGCTCGTACAGTCATGGAATATCGTTTCAGTATGTGAAACATAATGCCGGGAAGGCCGGGCCCTGTCAACCGGTGGCTAGCGCCGGCGCCGTCCCCCCTTCCGCTTCGCGCGCCCGGCTACGCCGATGGCATCGGCGACCCATGGCCGCAGCTCCTCGGCATCCTCGAGCACGTCCACCGGCACCTCGTAGTACTGCATGACCTCGCCAGCCGGGCCGCCGGGACGGAACGGGCCCAGCCCGCGCGCCTCGAACGCGGGGCGCGTCGCGTCGTCCACCTTGAGGTAGAGCGTATCGTCGTCGATGAGGGCGAAGAAGAGGTCGCCGGAGTAGATCCCGACGCCGCCGAACATGCCCTTCGACCGCAGGCCTGGTGCGACGCGGGCGAGCTGCTCGAGGGTGAATCTGCGGAATCCGTCGCTGACGGGCATGACGGAAGGTACGCCGGGTGCGGTCCTACGCCATCACGTAACGCAGATCGTCGATGCAGGAATTCTCGAAGAGCCGCCAGCGGACGCGCTGCGCGAGCGACGGGCGTCGTTCGTGCCAGATGCGATCCTTGATCGCCACGCGGAGGAGCCGCGCCTCGTGCCGCGCGAGCAGCGCGGGAAGATCCGCGGGAACCCGAAGCCCGCCAAGCGCCTCACTGAATGCGGCCGTCACCGTCGCGCGCTCGACGGCGCCGGTGGGCGGTGGAAACCCCGGCGCGATCCTGCCGATGCCGAGCGCCCGGAACAGGGCCGCGGCGAGCAGCAGGTCGTCCTGCGCGTCGAGAGTATCCACCGCCATCCTGGCGCATGCGCCGGCCTGCTCGCCCCAGAGCCGGAGCATCTCGTCGCGCGGCCATCGGTGCCACGCGGCATGCACGGTGTCCGGGCCGTAACGCTTCGCGTAGAGCGGTTCGGGAACCCGCCGGAGCTCACCCCGCATGGCGAGGGTGAGGAGCCAGACGGTGTCGGCGGCGAAATCCCGACGCAGACCCGTCGGAAGGAAGAGACGGTCGTTCGGCGGCGTCCGGCGTACCAGGCCGCGAAAGGCGACGGCGCCGAAATGGTTGACGAAGAAGTCGAGGACCCGGTCCAGACGCGCGCCCCGGATGTCCTCCTGCACGACCGACGGCGAATCGGCGCCGAAGCCACAGATGTCCGAGTACACGCAGGCGATGGCGGGATCGGCGGCTGCGACCCGGTAGAGCGATTCGAGATAGGCCGCATCCAGCACGTCGTCGTGCGGCAGGATGCAGAAGAACGGCGTTTCCACCCTGGCGATGAGCGCGTTCACGTTGCCCACCCACCCGAGCCGATCACGCTGCACCACCAGCTCGAAGCGCGGATCGGCGAGGTAGCGGCGGCAGACCCGCTCCGAGTCATCGTCGCTCCGGTCGAGCGAGATCACGACCCGGAAGTCCGTGAACGTCTGCCGTAGGACGCTGTCGAGCGTCTCGGCGATCATCCCGGCAGCGTTGTACGCCGGCACGCAGACGGTGACGCTCGTCATGCCACTGCTGAGCGCCGCATCAGTCCCGCGATCCGGTCCGCCGTCTCGACCGCCGTCGCGGGGCCCAGCGTGAACTTCGCCGTGTCCACCGAGACGTAGGTGCCGACGCCTTCGATGCCCGTGTCGATCCGCTCATGGAGCCGGCTCGCCGGATCATCGATGTCGGTCCTGCCGAGGGCGTAGATTGTTCCCCCGTTTATCACCGGCTCGATGCCCGAAACGCTGCGCAGGCGCCCGGCCTCCGGGCAGAGCCGTGCAAGCGCGGCCACGGTTTCGCGGGCAATGCGCTCGCCATCCACGCTCTGGACGACGGCGCTCCAATCGGTCTCGTCCGCCCCCAGACTCGTGCCGATCATGCAGGCCGGATACCAGGACAGGTAGACACGCCCCGACCGATACGCGACGACGTCGCCGAAGGGACCGAGCATCACGGTGAAGCTCGGCACGTCCGCTGGACCATCGCACTGAAAGTTCACGCCGAGCTTGCGACGATTGATCCACTGGCGGCGCGGCGGAATCCCGTAGCGCGTATCGATCGCGGGACGGTTTGCCCAGAGCGCATTGACGACGGCGTCGAACGGGCCGCGGCGCTGCACCCCGTCGGCGTCGAAGACCACGTCATAGCCGCCGCCGCTCCGGTTCGCCGCGGTGATGACGCGCGTCTCGTCGAGCAGCTCGATCCGCGGATGCGCGCGCACCGCCGCGCGAATCTGCTCGGCGATGAGCCACGTATCCACGGCGATCTCGCACGTCTCGTACGCGGCGACGATGTCCTCCGGATCGTATCGATCCGCCAGCTCCGCGGCCCTGAGCCGCCGCCACGAAGGCCGGTCCG
>Ga0079217_10000390_pt1 | contig 10909 bp, 12 predicted proteins | sample NCAS200_FD_76343 | JGI IMG/M metagenome (GOLD analysis project Ga0079217, IMG submission 76343) | Agricultural soil microbial communities from Utah to study Nitrogen management - NC AS200 | ecosystem: Environmental > Terrestrial > Soil > Agricultural land | place: USA: Utah | collected 2014-06-11 | reverse complement strand
GCGCGCTTCGTCAAGCGCGCCTTCGCGCCAGTAGCAAATACCCAGATCTATGCGGGCCTCGGCGACACGGTCTTCCAACCCCAGCCTTTCAAAAAGGCCGGCACTCTCGGAAATCAGATCTTTGGCTATTTCCTGGGCGCCGGGGATCTGTTGTGCGCTGCCAATCCAGCCGGTCAGGGTGCCGGCTCGCAAGAGGACTTCGGCGCGCGCGCCATCATCCAGTCCTTTGGTTTCAGGACGTTGCCCGACCCGCTGCCAAAAGCCATGTAGCAGTTGTCGCGCTGCTTCGACATTACCGGCTTCTTCCTGCTCCTTGGCCTGGGCACACTGGAGGCGAGCCTCGTCACTTAAGCCAAGCTCGAAGCCGCTGCTTTCGAGTGAAGTCGTTTTATGTAATTGCATGTGAGGCAATCCTTTTCCAGATTAGCAAGTTCCCTTGCACCAGATTTAGTACGCGGTTATTATGCGCTCCACTAATGACCTCCAGTTAGCGCTTTCCCAACATTTCGCGCCCAACTGGACGGTACCAACCCGTAGCCAACAACTTAGGAGACCAATGATGAAGAACGTTAAAGCAATGTTCGGAGCAATAACCCTCGGCCTGATCTTGACCACCGCCGCCATCGCGGGCGATGTTAGTACCCCGGGTTATGTACCCCCGCCGCCACCTTCGACCGCGGCGCCATTGCAAGAAAATGAAACAGACGCCGCTGAACTTGACTCGTCAAGCTTCGGACTCGATCTCTTGATCGCGGCGCTTGGGGCTTATTATTGATCGATCACAACCACTGATTAGCGTCACGCTCTCTTAGTGATTTTCCGCAAGTCACGCGGCCTAGCTTTTGTATTTTAAAGACTTGCCGGAACTGTCCCAATTGCTGGATCAGAGAGCGTTGGCGCGTGAATCCTAACGCCTTTTCCCTCGTTTACGCAATAGGCACATGTCTCCCCGGCACAATTTTTTGGCCGCAAGGGCCGTGCTCTGTCTTGGCTCCCGGGATTTTCAGGCGTGAAATAGAGGGCTAATCCTTACGAGTTTGCCTCGACGAGCCGCTGGACAGTTTCGAGTGTGTCGATCTCTTCAGGCGTTTTGTCGGTTCTAACACGCAGAATTCGTGGGAATCGGAGGGCATAACCGCTCTTGTGCCGCTTCGATTCCTGGACCCGGTCAAACGTCACCTCAATTACGATTCGCGGTTCGACGAGCCGAACTCGCCCGTGGGCGAATTCCTTAACCGTGTGTGCTTTAAACCACTCAGTCAATTCCGTTAACTCGACGTCCGTGAGCCCGGAATAGGCTTTTCCAATATTTAAAAGCTCGTCATCCTCAAGTGAGCGGCGAATTGCAAACGTGTAGTCAGACAAGAGACTGCGTCGCTTGCCGTGCCCGACCTCAACGGCGGTCACTACCACGTCGAGCGTCGCAATGGCGCGTTTCAGCTTGAGCCACTCGCGGCCGCGACGGCCTGGTTTGTAGATGGATGCCGGACTCTTAACCATCAAGCCTTCGTTACCACGAGCGCGGGCCGCTGCAAATTCATCATCGAGTGCAGCAACTTCCTGAAAACGTTTGGCCAGCGACAAGCGAATAATGCCGTTAGTCGGAATCAGTTGAGCAAGTGTGTCTAATCGTTCCTCCAGAGCTTCGTTAATCAGCACGCGTCCGGCGGCGTAAAGCAGATCGTAAGCCACCAACACGACCGGAATATCTGCCATCAGGTTGGCACCAATCGTTTTTCGGCCTAGTCGCTTTTGCAACTCACTGAACGGCAAGATTCGCTCATCGGTTGCGGGGACTATCTCGCCGTCTATTACGACATCCGTCGTCAGACTATTTAGAGGCTCGATTAACTCGGGAAAACGGTGCGTGATCTCGTCCATCGTGCGTGAATAGATCGAGACTTGTCCTTCCTTCACGTGAGCCTGAGCGCGAATGCCGTCGAACTTATCTTCAACAAAGAACTCACTAGGCATCGTGCGCGCGATATCTGAAAGATCCGCCGCGGGTGTCGCCAGCATGAACTTGATCGGATGGAAGAGATGCATCTCGATGTTCTCGAGATCGCCCGCCCTGGTTCGTACCGCAGCTTCACCGATGTCGCCGAGTAACATGTTCGCTTGCGCCACGGCGGCCAAAGGCTGTCCGAAGGCACGCGCCAAGGCATCCTCGACCAAGCCTTCTCTTAAGCCGATTCGCAGATCACCTACCAGCAACTTCACGAGATATTTAGCTTCCAATGGGGTCGCTTCGCGAAAAACTGTTGCCAGTAGCGCTGTTTTGTTTTTGGTCCCGCGCGTCTCACTGAGGCGAGTAATTAGCGATTCTGTTTCGGCTAAAGTGATTCGCGGTTGATTAGCGGCAAGCTTTTCCTGTACCGCTTCGAAGGCAACCTCGCCAGCGTCGCCCAAACGGACATAACGTGGCGAAAGTTCTTCTGAACTCAAGCCGGTCGCTACGCTTAATGCTTCGCCAATAATTCTGCCGCCCACGTTGGTAGTGCGCGAATCACTCAGCGCAAACTGATGTCCGGCGAGGTACCGCGCAGCCCGGACGAGGTCGGTATCATTTAATTCGCGAAGATAAGTTCCCAACAGCGCCGCCTTTTCCAGTTTTTTGGTGGTGGCTGAGATTGCTTCCGCAACTTCGCCAAACTGGTGCAGACTGGCAGCCGCGCTGGGTGGTACCTCATGTTCCGATTCAAAGTTCATGTTCGAGTTTCTAACAGATTTGCCCGGGCAGTTAAGTTGTGTCAACACGGCTCGTCAAAGGAAAGCAGCGAATCGACGCGGAAGGCCGCCTTCTGCTTTCAGTATTCACGCGCTACAATCGCGGCGGTCAATCATTTGCCGATCAAGACCTTCCCGGTGGTCGCCAACCGAGGTAGCATTCAGACGTGTTTCTTTTAATCTTAGAGTCGCTGGGCAGTACAGAGCTCTTTTTTATTCTGATCATGGCCCTCGTGTTTTTTGGGCCCCGCAAGTTGCCCCAGCTCAGCCGCACGCTTGGCAAACATCTGGCTGAATTTCGTCGCGCCTCGGAAGACTTCAAGCGTACTTGGGAACGTGAGGTCGCCTTGGAGGATCTCCAATCAGAACCAGCAAGAGTTGGATCGAACTCATCTCAGGAGAATTCCATCCTCAATCCCCAAGTTGCCGAGCCACCGCATGATCAAGTCGTGGCCCGCGAACGCGGTTTTTCCAATACTTCGCTTCCGACGGAAACGACAGCAGCTGAAACCACCACGACTTCTGAAGCACCGCGCAAGCAAGACTGGCTTTAGCTCGCTCTAGTTCTACTCGATGGCAACTCTCTTACGCCCACGCCAAATCAGCACCAGCGAGGAAGAAGAACTCGGCGGCCAGATGTCCTTTTTGGATCATCTCGACGAGTTGCGCCGGCGGTTGATGCGCTCCGTGCTATTCGTTTTTCTGGCGATGATGGTTTGCTGGTTCTTCTCAGATCGCATCTATAGTTTTCTCGCCGTTCCTGTTGAACGAGCACTTGCCGAAGCGCAACGACGACAGGTTCCAATTGCCGGTCTGACGGGGAACGAGGCCATTCAAGGCCTCACTTCGCTCAAAGAGAATGATCTGGGCCGGTACGTTTTTCCGGAAGAGACAAAACTGGGAACCAGCGTTATTCCTCCCGGAGCGTCCGTGACGGCGCGGGTTGCCAAAGACTCACAAGGACAACTCGGCCTGTTTACTGATGAACCGCTCTATGCCGGAAACACCGTGATCCCCAAAGGCGTGCGCTTACCAGTCGATTTTCAGTCCTTGCCCAAGGCCTCGTCCGGAATAAACGATAAGCTGATTGTGACGACCGCTCTCGAGCCTTTTTCGTTATACATAAAAGTTTCTTTGTATGCCGCAATCTGTCTTTCGGTACCGTTCCTACTCTTTCAAATCTGGGGCTTTGTTTCGCCGGGCCTTTATCCGCACGAGCGCGGCTACGTCACGCCGTTCATTGCCCTTTCCTCCGTCTCGTTTGTGCTCGGGGCGATGTTTGCCTACTACGTGATTTTCCCCCCGGCCGCCAAGTATCTGCTGGGTTTAGGCTCAGATTTTCGTCTGCTGCTTAAGGCGGATGACTATTTTGACTTCATAATCCTCGTCATGCTTGGCATGGGGCTAGTTTTTCAAATGCCTGCGATCACTTACGTGTTGGCTCGTATCGGCCTGGTTACCGCTAAGTTTCTCGTGCGCATTTGGAAGACTGCGGCTATCGTGATTTTGATTGCCGCTGCCCTGCTTTCCCCAACCAGCGATATTCCCAACATGATGTTGTTTGCAGCGCCAATGCTGGTGCTCTATTGCATCTCGATTTTCATCGCCTGGATTTTTGCCAAACCACGTACCGCCTCTTGATCTGGCGTCGTCCCAGAAGCCTTCATTTACAAGGTTTTCTGCGACTTTGAAGGCAACGAGTATCTAGTTCTGCGGCATCTTGACTACGGTTCAGATAGACCCTTAGAATCCCTTGCTTCTGCGGACCCGTTTTCGTTGCCGTTAGTCTTCTTTTTTAGTCAGAAATAGGAGTTTTTGATGTCTTACTCGAAATCAGCCCTCTTCCCTGCGATGGCTTTTGCGATTTTGATCGCTGCCGCTTCATTGGCTGTCGCCCAGCCGCCCCAAAAGCAGACCCAGGATCCGACTGAAAAGCCGCGCAACGTTAAACCGGAACTTAAGAAAGCCTACAAGGATTGGCTCGACAAAGACGTCACCTACATCATCACTGACGAAGAGAAAAAGGCTTTCAAAAAGCTGGCTACAGATGACGAGCGCGAACGCTTTATCGAAGAGTTTTGGCGGCGGCGAGATCCGGATCCGGATACGGATGAGAACGAGTTTAAAGAGGAGTACTACGAGCGCATTGCCTATGCGAACGAAAACTTCGCATCCGGAATCCCGGGTTGGAAGACAGATCGCGGCCGCATCTGGATCATGTACGGAAAGCCTGACGGCCGTGAGACCCACCCGATGGGCGGTTCTTATGATCGCCCGTCCTACGAAGGTGGCGGCAACACCAGCACTTATCCCTTTGAAACCTGGTTCTACCGGTACATCCCGGGCGTCGGTTCCGGAATTGAAATTGAATTTGTCGATCCCACCGGCAGTGGCGAATATCGCATCGCCCGCAATCCGAATGAGAAGGATGCCTTGCTAATGATTCCGGGCGGTGGACTAACTCTTTCGGAACAGCTGGGATTAACAGACCGCTCCGAGCGTATTTTGAATAACGGTTTGAGCCAGGGCAGGTTTGTGCGCGAGCAGGACAACCCGTTTTCGCGACTACAGCTGATTGCTGATCTCAGCCGGCCACCGCAAGTTAAATTCAGCGATCTGGCAACGATGGTTGGCACCGGCGTGATTGAAGACAATCCGCTGAACTTCGACGTGCGTGTCGACTTCTTCCGGCAGTCGGACGAACGCGTGATCACGGCGTTTACGATTCAAACTGAAAACAAGGATCTCGTCTTCACCGATAGCGGCGGACTCCAGCAAGCGCGGATTAACATCTTCGGCAAAGTCACTTCCGTCGCCGGACGTCGGGTAACAATTTTTGAAGATCCCGTGGTGACGACCGCCACCGCTGAAGAACTGACCGATGCCAAAGATCGCAAATCGGCTTATCAGAAAGCTGTGCCACTTCTGCCTGGCGTTTACAAGGTGGACGTAATCGTTCGCGACGTTGCCTCCGGTGCTACCGGCATTCGGCACGTCGGCTTCACGGTGCCAAAGTATGATCCGGCCAAGCTTTCAACCTCGACGCTGATACTTGCGGCGAGACTCGAGAACCTTTCCGATCAACCAGCGGTTGGGCAGTTTGTAATTGGTCAGACGAAGGTGATTCCCAATGTGGCTGGCAGCTACAAGCGCGGTCAGGCAGTGGGTGTCTATATGCAGGTTTACAACGCCGGCATCGATCAAACTACGCTGCGTCCTTCAGTCGACGTTGAGTATTCCCTGCTGAGAGACGGCAAGGAAATTGTCAAACAAACCGAAGACTGGAGCGGAATGAGCGACGCAGGACAACGACTGACCTTGGCTCGCTTGATTGATACGAACGGATTAACTCCGGGCGAGTATCAGGTCTCGATTCGGATTCGCGATCGCGTCAGCGGACAGACGCTTTCTCCATCCGAGAAGTTTACGCTCGTGCAATAACGCCTACCTTAAAGGGTAATTTCCGGGGTGAATGGATCGCTTCCATTCACCCCGTTTTCTTGTGCTTACTTTTTCAAGAGGTAGGTGTCGCGCACGGTCCCGAGTTTCATGTTCCCTTGCACCGAGTTGCCGCGGCGATCCATGACGTCCACTTCGAAACCGGGAAACGATGGACGAAATCTGGTGGTCTTCCATTGTTCGACGGTGAAATCGCTATCGGCGGCGCGATGGTAGCTGTATTGAGGTAAGCCAGTGCGATCGCCCCGCACGTCCACGCGCGTTAGATGGAGCATGCGCACACGAAAGCCTTCAACGCGTCTGATTTTCCGTTCGACGTTGGCGACTGTCGACATGGTGGTTTAGTGGTTCGTCTTAACAGCTTGTATTACAAAGTCAGCAATTACGACCAAGTATTCGTTTCCCTGGGAACCAAAAACATTATGGCCCGCTCCGGGAAAGATTAGTAGCTTCTTGGGTTCATTTGCAGCAGCGAATAGACGCCGCCCGTGCTCGGTAGGAATCGTGTCGTCCGGGTCGCCGTGCGTAATCAGCACCGGACAGTTTACTCCAGCCAACTTTCCCGCTGACTCAAAGCGGTTCCGGGTAAGGAAATGCAATCGACGAGGCAACAAAGGCAGAACGTTAGCCGCCAGATCGCTGGCAGAGCTAAATCCCGACTCAAGTATTAAGGCAGCACACTGCCTTCGCGAAGCCAGATCGGCAGCCACTGCTGTTCCCAGGGATTGACCATAAAGCACCACACTTTCCGGTGCGACACCGCGCGTTTGCGTAACGTATAGATAACCAGCGTCCGCGTCAGCATAGAGGCCTTGCTCACCCGCGACCTCTCCCTCACTGCGACCGTAACCCCGATAGTCAATTAGCAACACATTGAATCCTCGACTTGATAGCAGCTGTCCTACCCAACCCACGTTGCTAATGTTTCCCCCGTTGCCGTGAAAGAAGATGATTGTCGCAACCGCCGGCGCCTTTTTGGTCGCAAAGAACCAGCCGTGCAACTTAAGGCCGTCGCTCGTAGTCAGCCAGACATCAGCGGCTTCCGCCGGCTGTTTCCATCCCTGCTGGGCATCATACCGAACGGGCTGAAACGACACGACATGCTCAAACCAACGCAGTGCAAGGAAGAGCGTGAGAATAAGAAATGCGGCCGCGACAAAACAGGCTAGCAGCCGTTCCCGAGTGAGAATTGGTGAAAAGCGCCGGGTTCTGCCCGACCTTTCATAAATTGGAGGGTTATTTCTCATCTCGAAAATTCATAACTCTACGATGCCGCCCCAAAAGAAGTTCGGATGGTAAGATTACTGCAGTGATTCAGCGCCAACATCTATTAGCCTTGACTGGGCCAGAGCTTGTTTCATTCATCGGCGAACTCGGCGAGCCAGCTTTTCGTGCGCGGCAGGTCTTTGCTGCGCTACATCACCGACGCCTGCGCTCGTTTGAAGAGATGACGGACCTGCCAAAAGAGCTTCGAGCGAAGTTAGATTCAGTGGCAACTCCCTCGACGCTAAACATTGAATCTCGATACCTGTCCGCAGATGGCACACGACGTTATCTGATGAAAACCCACGACGGCTTGCCCGTCGAGACTGTGTTCATTCCCGAGGAACGCCGCGACACGATTTGCTTTTCGTCACAGTCCGGCTGCCCGCTGCAATGTAGTTTTTGTCTTACCGCGCAACTCGGACTCTTGCGTTCATTAACGCCGGGGGAAATCGTTGAGCAAGTGATAGTGGCACTTAACGATGCTTACGGAGTGGGACAGAAGCCGCAGCACGGTACAAATCTGGTAGGTATGGGCGCTGGGGAACCGTTCCTGGCGTTCGAATCATTGATGAAAGCGCTAAGCATCATCGCCGATCCCAATGGGCTGCATATCCTCCCTAATCGCGTTACTGTTTCGACCGCTGGGATCGTTCCCCGGATCAGAGAATTAGCTACGGTCAGTGAGCGACCACACCTGGCAGTTTCTTTGGGCGCGCCTACCGATGAACAACGTAACGTCTTGATGCCGATAAACAGGAAATGGCCCCTGGCGGAACTGCTTGGCGCTTGTAAAGAGTTTGAGCGTTCGCTAAAGCGAGGCGAGCGTTTCACTTTTGAATACGTCATGCTTCGCGATGTAAACGATTCGGACGAGCACGCGCGGCAACTGGCAAATCTGCTGAACCGGCATGAGCTGCGTGTAAAGGTAAATCTGATTCCGCATAACGCAGCCGAGCCGCTCCCCTACCATCCCTCATCACGGCGACGCGTGGAATCGTTCAAATCGATTCTGGAAGCGAAAGGGCTCCCCGCATTTGTGCGCCGGCCGCGCGGTCAGGATATTTTCGCCGCTTGCGGGCAACTGGCAGCGCGACGGGAAGCGAACCCAGCGCAGGTTTAGGGCATCAGTGACATTGCCACTTTCCAATTGCAGATATTCAATTCGCTAACCTAGCGGCACTAGCGATCGTCAATTGGCAAACGACAATGGGCAATGAGACTGGGGGAATCGGTTCTTAACATGAGAATGCTGAAACTAAGAAAATACTTTTTAACTTTCCTCTTCGCCATGGCAGTTGCAGCTGTAGCTACAAACTCGACGGCGTTCGCGCAGTCGCCGCCGAACATCAGCGTTAATGGCCATGTAGTTGGCGACAACGTTCGTCGCGGGCGATCGGCACGGGCGATGGTTGTAATGGACATTCCCGGCGGGTTTCATGTTCATTCGAACAGGCCACTTGAGAAGTTCTTGATTGCGACTCAGTTGAAAGTGGAGGCTCCCGCTGGTGTGCGTGTTAGCGCCGTTAGCTATCCTCGGCCTATATTGCGTTCGCTAAAGTTCTCAAAGAATCGCGTGGCAGTATTTGAAGGCCGCGCCACGATGCGCTTTAACGTGGCTATACCGGCCAATTTTGGTTCCGACTCAGCACAATTAAAGGGGACGCTTCGTTACCAGAGTTGCAACGATGAATTGTGTTTCCCACCCCAGACCAAGGAAGTTTGGATCAACGTGAAAGTGAATTAAAAAAAGTCCAAGGCCCAAAGTCCAAGGTCCGTCCTCGGACGTTGGACCTTGGACTTTAGACTTTGGACATTTGTCCAATCACCGACATCAGTCTTCCCACCTTCCCTTGGGTCTGTTTCTCGCGCCGATAGGAAAAGAAGAGATCTGTTCGTGTCAGCGTGCATAAGGGCGCGGTGTGGATTTGCTTAGCCGGCACACCCGCAGCGGTGAGCTGAGTGTGGTTCGCTTTCAACAAATCAATGCGCGCGTGTCCCTCGCGCGTGGGTAAGAAAAGCTCTTCCGCATACGCAAAGCGTTCGCGGAAGCCATCGATGACTTCGGCTCCACTTCATAACAACAAATCCCGGCAGCTGGTCCGATCGCCACGCGCAAGTCTTCTGGATTAACTCCGTATTCCTTCGTTAACCGATCGATTGCGTAAAAGATGATCCCGGCAAAAGTTCCCCGCCAGCCGGCATGCACCGCCGCAAATGATCCGGTTTGCGCATCACCGAGCAGGAGCGGCACGCAGTCGGCAGTCTTTACGCCGGCAAGAACGTGGGCAGCATTACTCGCGACGGCGTCGCAGTAGGTAGTATCTCCCAAGGAGTTCTCAGCAGGCTTCGCTTCTGCAAACGAATTAACCACGCGCACGTCGGTGCCGTGCATCTGCCAGCAACCGGCCAGACTCCACGTTCCAGGGAAAAGCTTGAGAAAGCGCCGACGATTCTCCAGAATGTTCTCCGCCGTGTCTTCGTTGAAGCCGGCGAGATTGAGCGCGGCGTGCGGCATCGGGCTTACGCCACCAAGACGCGAAGAGAAGCCGTTTACGAATCCCGCTGATTCCAGCGGGGCGCAAATTAGAGCGCGCACGTCATCAACTTCACGCCAGTAAAATCCAGCGTCGCGGAGGTTGGCATCGTCAGTGATTGTTTCCATCGGCATAGACATTATCGAAGTTCGTCGCGTTCGCGAAGTGCTAGAACGCACCCCGCGTTTTGCCGAACGAGTGTTCACCGAGGCTGAGCGCAGCTACTGTGAGAGTCGAGGTGTGGTAGCGGCGCAGCACTATGCGGCTCGCTTCGCCGCCAAAGAAGCCGCGCTCAAAGCACTACATACAGGATGGCGCGGCGGAATCAGTTGGCACGATGTCGAGATTGCTGCGCACGATTCCGGGGCTCCTTACCTGGTGCTGCACGGAATGGCGAAGGAACTAATGCAAAAATCTGGGGCGACGAAGGCGCATCTTTCAATGTCGCACACGACGGAGCATGCAATTGCGGAGGTTCTGCTGGAGGGATGAAGCGTGATAGTTCGAACGTGGTGACGTGGGTTGAGTTTGAGAGAAACATTTTCCATTTACCATTTTTCATTTCTCATTTTCCATTGCCCCAATTCAAAGCGAACCGTGGCTCTGCGCCCTCGGTGCGCACTAAGTCTCTGACTTACCCAGCTCCCAGTTCTTAAACGGCGCGGGCTCACCCGCGCAATAATCAAAAAACACTGCTTCGGTAAGTCAGAGACTTACCGCGTACCGCAGGGCAAAGCCCGACAGATAGGATTGGAAGCTAGCTTGAGGTCAAGACCTTCCCATAAATCAGGTCGCAAGCGAGAATAAAGCGTACCAGGTTTCAACCTTTCACCGCATGTCATTGATCAAAGTTCGGCGGCCGCGCGAGTCAGTTTCAACGCGGGTAACGGATGAGTTCGTTAATGGGCGGAACTGGGTTGGTT
>Ga0079217_10000388_pt1 | contig 10956 bp, 9 predicted proteins | sample NCAS200_FD_76343 | JGI IMG/M metagenome (GOLD analysis project Ga0079217, IMG submission 76343) | Agricultural soil microbial communities from Utah to study Nitrogen management - NC AS200 | ecosystem: Environmental > Terrestrial > Soil > Agricultural land | place: USA: Utah | collected 2014-06-11 | reverse complement strand
TCTTCGATGTCGCGGCCGAGCCGGCGCGCTATGTTCTTCAGGTTGTCCTTAACTGGCGCGTCGATATCGACCACGCCACGTGACGATGGACCGACGACGATCTTGTCCATATAAATGTCCGGCGCATTGAGCAGGCCGCCGCGCTCAGCTGCCGCCAGCACGGCAATCGCGTTATTGGCGCCGAGCGCGCAAAGGTTTGTACCCTCGAGCGGGTCGACCGCGATGTCTACCTCCGGACACGACTCCGCAAGTTCCTCACCAGCGTTAAATCCGCCGCCTACTTCCTCGCCGATGTAGAGCATCGGCGCTTCGTCGCGTTCGCCTTCGCCAATCACGACGCGCCCGCGCATCGGCACCGTCTCCATCACTTCACGCATCGCCTCGACGGCGACCTGATCAGAGTATTTTCGGTCGCCCTGGCCCATCGTGCGCGCCGCGGCGATTGCCGCCGCCTCACTTACGCGCAGGAAATCGAGAGACAGCTCACGCTCAGTCCTCATGTCGTCATGCATTTACTCAGCTCTCCTGAATTGGAAGTTGTCTGTCCTGAAATCCGTGTTTCTGCGGAGCACTAATACTTATAGCAGAGCCGTAGTAGACAAACAAAAGCGTAACAAGTAATCTCAGCCGACATTTATAGGCGCACTCTTCGTTTCAACGTCCTCATCACATGGATCGAAGAATAGAACTGGTTATCTCGCTACTGGAAAACGACACCTCACGCGCGTGGGACACTCACACGCTCGCGACGCTGGTAAACCTGTCTGCTTCCCGTTTTCGCCACCTTTTCAAGTTCGAAACCGGAACGAGCCCACGTCAGTACCTGCGCGAGCTTCGCTTGAAAAAAGCGGAAGTCCTGCTGGTGACGACCTTTCTTTCGCTAAAGGAGATCGCGGAAGCGATAGGCATCCACTCGGTGACGCATCTGATGAAGGACTTCAAAGAGCGACACGGGATGACGCCGCGTGAGTATCGCATCGCCGCGCGAATGGCAGCGCTAAAAGCAAAATCAAAGAAACATTAGCCACTTTCGTTACAAAATAGCCGCTTTCGGCAATTGACTGGACCACTGTTTGGCCCTACAGTGCGTTCGCCCCACGGAACATAAAACAAATTGGAGTTTAGGAATGATATCCCAAACCTCACCGGGAGCGTGTGTCTTCTTGTTGTTCTTTGTCGTCGCTGCTATAGCGCGCGGACAAACATCGGAAACGGTCGTCGCTTCGGTCAATGGCGTTCCAATCACTCAGCAGCAGGTTGACGAATCAATCGCCGCCCGGATCTATCCTCTTCAACAACAACTCTATGCGATTAGACGAGCCGCGCTTGAGAATCTCATCGTCTCGCGGGTGCTGGAAGTGGAAGCTAAGGCCAGTGGTGTGTCTGTTGACGAACTGCGGAAACAACTGACGCACGGAGAGATTAGCGTTACGCGCGCTCAAGTGGAAGAAGCATTCGCGCAGAACTCGTCGTTCTTCTTTTCGATGAGTCCGGACGAAGCGCGCGAGCGACTGCGACTGGACCTCGAGAACCAGGCACGCATGAAGCATTACCGCGCCGGACTGGAACGGCTCAAACAGAAGTGGACCATCGTAGTGAATCTAGCGGAGCCCGTGTTCGCTTTGTTGTTGGACGATGGAGCTTCACCTGCTCGCGGAGCGTTGAAACCGGCTGTCACGATCGTCGAGTTTTCTGACTTCGAGTGTCGCTTCTGTCGCGACGTGCAAGCAACGTTGAAGCAGGTGCTGGACAGTTACGGTAAAGACGTGCGGCTGGTATTCAAACATCTGCCGCTGGAAGGACACCGCAACGCGGTGCCGGCTGCGCGGGCGGCATATTGCGCCGGAGAACAAGACCGCTTCTGGCAGTTTCACGACGCGCTGTTTGCGGCCGGAAGTTTGTCGCCCGCCGTTATTGATCAGGTGGCGGCGGACCTCGGCCTGGGACTAACGCGATTCAAAACGTGCCTCAGTTCGGAGCAGTCTCGCGCCGCGGTGGTGCGAGACGTGGAGACCGCACGGAGTTTTCGCATCGACAGTACTCCAAGCTTCCTTGTCAACGGCAAGTTGCTGAAAGGTGCGCTCGGCTTTGCGGAATTTCAAAAGACTATCGAGCGGGAGTTAAACCAAACATCCTCACAAAACTAGGAGTTCCTCATGAAACGATTGCACTGGATTTTCATCTGCGTCGCTATCTACAGCGTCCACGCAAACGCAGCCCAACCTGAGAAATTGGTTAGAGACACTTACGCGAAGTTGGAAGCTTACAACGCCGCTGCGCAAGTACTGGAAAATGAGTATACGCGTAAACCATTGCGGCCTGCCGCCAGTCTCCGTTTTGAACTCAGCGACTTTCGTTCAGGCAACATCAAAGAGATTCTCAACCAGCCCTATGCGGGACTGATCACGTTGCCCACCGGGGAGGTTATTTCTCTGACCCGCGGCACTCATACGCTCAATGACGGACCGGAAGAGGCGACGTTTGCCGCTGCCTGGGAACCGGGGCGATATGCGTCGGTCTCCGATCCGCATTGGACCATCGCCGACGCTTTTCACTTCGAGCCGGAGAAGTATTACGACATCGTCAGCTATGCGTCGTATTCGGTCACGGTGCGGCTGGACGGGCGATCGCGGACTTACCGTGCACTCGCGCTGTTTCACGATGAAACGAACCGCACGGAAACTCACGCGCCTGAGTTTTGGGATGCGGTAGTCAACGGCGTCGACCGCGTCTGGCAGGAGAAACGCCCACCCTACAAGACAAAGAGTGCCACAGAAACTGAGTTTACAACGCTGGCGACTGACGCTGCGTTGATGGAAGATGGCGGCCTGACGGACGACGGCGATCTGACGGGCGACGACGGCTCAGGTGACGAAGGGGATCTTGGATTAAGCGGTGAAGAGAACACCGGAGATACGGCATCAATGTCGACGCCGCTCACGTCCTGGTACAGCCCCGACGCCAGCGGACACGCGTCCGGAGATCATGGTGGGACAGCGGATTTCACCGGGACCTGCACACCGCTGCCCGGCGATCTTCAGCGATGCGCCGTGGTAATTAGTAATTTTGCCGCGTTCGAAAGCGGAGTTTTGGACAACCTCACACCGTTCTTTTCTCACGTTGGTTCCAAAGACTCGAAAACTGAAAACCGAACCGATGCGAGAGGGATGACAATCCAGTGCGCCTCCGCGGCGGGAGTAGCTTTCTCGACATGTCTGATTGGAACCACTTGCGGCTCTAGCGCTCAGGTCACGGTGAATGCGGGCATCATTGCGGGAAGTGTCACGATAACCGGAGGCAATCTTTGGCGGGATATCAACTCGGAACAGTTTTCTTGCAATCTTCCCAGCACGATCCCGAGCAATTGCACCACCCCATTCTTTGACGGCACCTGTCCCGCCGGCACAATACGGACCAGCAACGGGCTTTGCTGTCCGTCGACCAGTACGAGCTGCAGCAAAACTTTGGCCAACAAGTGTCTGATGTTCGGCGGCGATTTTGACTTCGACACTTGTTCGTGCGGTGGCTGCAATATCTGCGGCGGATCGCCGATCGTGATCGATGTCGCCGGTAATGGCATCGCGCTCAGCGACGCCGCGACTGGCGTCGAATTTGATCTCGACGGCAATGCCGTGAAGGAGAAGTTGAGTTGGACGCTTGCTGGTTCCGACGATGCGTGGCTGGCACTGGATCGAAATGGCAACGGTCTCGTAGACAAAGGCGCAGAACTATTTGGCGATTACACGCCGCAACCGGACGCAAATAACAAGAACGGTTTTCTGGCGCTCGCTGAGTTTGATAAATCTGTGAACGGCGGAAACGGTGATGGCGTGATCGATCAGCACGATGCGATCTTTAGCAGTCTGCGGTTATGGCAGGACAAAAACCACAACGGCGTGTCTGAGTCCGATGAGCTATACGCGTTAGCGTCGTTGAAGGTCGTCGCGCTGGAGTTGGAGTTCAAGGACTCGAAGCGCGTCGATCGGTACGGAAACCAGTTTCGGTATCGAGCCAAGGTGAAGGACGCCACCGGCGCGTTTATTGGCCGGTGGGCCTGGGATGTTTTCCTCGTGTCCCAGTAAAGACTTGAACAGAAACTAAGGAGCCGCGCGACTACTTCTTCCAGGGCGGCAGAGTACGTCGCGCCGGCTTCTCTTTCTTCAAACCGAGGGCCCAGTCGGCCTGCATTAAGGTGTGAATGTCGCGAGTACCTTCGTAGATGATTGCAGCCTTGCAGTTGCGCAGATAACGCTCCACTGGATAGTCGTTTGAATAACCGTTTGCGCCATGAACTTCAATCGCCATCGATGCGGCCTTCTCGCTTCGAATGGTTGCTTGCCACTTCGCCAAACTCGTCGCTTTAGCGTTTGGCAGGCCTTCATTCTTCAGATAGCCAGCCCGCAACCAAAGCAAGTGGCTCATTTGATAATCGGCTTCCATTTCCGCGATCTTCTGCTTCACCAGTTGATGGTTCGCGATCTTCGTGCCGAACGTTTCACGCGTGTTCGCATACGACACTGACGCATCGCGCGAGGCGCGAATTACTCCCGTCGCCCCTGCCGCAACCGTGTAACGTCCCTGCTCTAATGCGAACATCGCGATTTTGAATCCTTCGCCCTCTTCTCCCACCATGTTCTCGTGCGGCACATGCACATCCTGCAACGAAAAGTAGCCGGTGTTGCCCGCGCGAATTCCTAACTTGCCGTGAATCGTTCCGGAAGAAAAACCTTTCAGGCTGCGCTCGACGATGAAACACGACATGCCAGTGTGATCGCGGCGCCGACGCTTCTCTTCGTCAGTCCAGCAGAAAAATAAAAAATTGTCGGCGACGTCAGCCAAACTAATCCACATCTTCTCGCCGTTCAGGATCCACTCGTCTCCTTCGCGACGGGCCGTCGAACGCGCGCCCACAACGTCGGAACCTGCGCCCGGTTCGGTCAATCCGTAAGTTGCAATCTTTTCACCCCTGGCTTGCGGCACCAGGTACTTGCGCTTTTGCTCGTCGCTGCCCCATGTGTAAAGCGTCAAGCAATTCAATCCTGTGTGCACTGACATGACGACCCGCATAAAAGTGTCGACCGCTTCGAGCTCTTCACACACCAATCCCAGCGAGATGTAATCAAAACCGGCGCCGCCATACTCCTCGGGAATGCATACACCCAGCAAATTCAGTGCGGCCATGTTTTTCAAAACCGCGGGTTCAAAATGCTGGTTTTCATCCCACTCTTTCATGTGGGGCGCGACCTCTTTCTGCGTAAACTCTCGCACCGTTTGCACCAGCGCTTGATGATCTTCCGTCAATGCAAAATCGATCATTTCTCTACTCTTTCAAATAAGGTACTCAAAAAGACCGGACATCTTACCAGAGCAAACACGGATCGCACGAATGCTTTGCTATACTGCGGGCCATGCCGAAAAAGAAACGCGCCGACGTCGTCACCGTCGGCCTGGTGCAAATGAGTTGTGTGCCGGAGCCTGAGAAGAATTTGAAGAAGGCGATTGGAGGGATCAATGATGCCGCAAAACGCGGCGCGCAGATCGTCTGTCTTCAAGAACTGTTTCGGTCTCAATACTTCTGCCAGACCGAAGACATCCAACTGTTTAAATTGGCCGAAACCATTCCTGGACCAACGACCGAAGCCTTGGGCAAGGTGGCGCGGCAACGTAAAGTCGTGATCGTGGCTTCGCTGTTTGAAAAGCGCGCCGCGGGCGTCTATCACAATACGGCTGTGATGATCGACACCAACGGCAAAATCGCCGGCAAGTATCGCAAGATGCACATCCCCGATGATCCGCTTTACTACGAGAAGTTTTATTTCACTCCCGGCGATCTCGGTTTTCAAACGCACGACACTGCGTATGGAAAGGTGGGCACGCTCGTCTGTTGGGACCAGTGGTTCCCCGAAGCAGCGCGACTCACAGCATTGGGCGGTGCGCAGTTGCTGTTCTACCCGACCGCAATTGGTTGGCTGCCAGACGAGGAACAGTCGATGAATGAGGCGCAGCATTCAGCGTGGGAAACGATTCAGCGTGGGCATGCAATTGCGAACGGCGTTTACGTAGTGGTCGTGAATCGAGTCGGCCGCGAAGGTAAGCTGACCTTCTGGGGCCAATCATTTGTCGCCGATCCGTTTGGACGCATCATCGCGAAGGCTTCCGAGCAAGATGAACAGGTGCTCGTGGTTGAATGTGACCTGACCAAGATAGAGGAGACGCGGCAAAACTGGCCGTTCCTGCGCGATCGTCGCATCGACGCTTACGACGGACTGCGCTTCCGCTTTGGGGAATGAACATGAACTACGGCCTGATGGACCTGGTGGGCAACATAGGCGTAGCGATCCTGATAGTTACCTACCTGCTGCTACAACTCGAAAAGATCAAGAGCACGCACCTCTCTTACTCGGCACTGAACGCGTTGGGTGCCGCGCTGATCGTCGCTTCGCTCATCGTCGACTTCAATCTCTCCGCGTTAATCATTGAAGTCTTCTGGGTCTTGATTAGCTTCATCGGCATCGGCCGCCATTTGCGACTCAAAACCATCAGATCCTGAATCATGCCCGCACCCTTGCAAGAAACTCCCGCCGCACGTGGTTTTTACATGCCCGCCGAGTGGCGTGCGCATGTGGCGACGTGGTTAACGTGGCCCAAGGACCCTGAAACCTGGCCTGGTCGCGTTTCCCAGGTGGAACAGATCTATCTCGAGATGATCGGGGCGCTGACCCCGCATGAGACTGTCAATCTGTTAGTGGACGACGGAGCCACGGAACAAGCCGTGCGCCAACGATGCTCATTCCCAGGGGCGGAGAACATTCGCTTCCATCACGTTGCTACTATCGATTCGTGGATTCGAGATTATGGTCCAAATTTTCTCGTTGACGATCGAGGCAGCGCAGCCTTCAACGACTGGATCTTCAACGCCTGGGGCAATAAGTATGAAACGTTGAAGCACGATGACGAGGTGCCGATTTTTTTGGAACCATTGCTGCAACTGCGCCGCTTCGAACCTGGCATCGTTCTTGAAGGTGGCGCGATCGAGGTTAATGGGGCCGGCAGTGTGCTAACAACGGAGCAGTGTTTGTTGAATCCGAACCGGAATCCACACCTTAACAAGACTGAAATCGAGGAGTACCTGAAGAATTATCTTGGCGTTAGACAAGTGCTGTGGCTCGGCGAAGGCATTGTGGGCGATGACACCGACGGCCACATCGACGACATCGCGCGGTTTGTGGCGCCAAACGTGATCGTTTGCGCGGTCGAGGACGATCCGGCAGACGCGAACTTTGAGTTGCTACAGGATAATCTCGCACGACTTAAGTCGATGACCGACGCGAACGGACGTGCTTTTGAAATCGTGACGCTGCCGATGCCGGGCGTCGTCGGCGGCACCAGCACCGACACGCGCAACCTGGATCGGCTGCCGGCGAGCTACGCAAATTTTTACATCGCGAATGGCGTCGTGCTCGCTCCCGTTTTTGGTCATGCAAACGATCAGCGAGCAGTGGAAACTCTACAGCGCGTCTTCCTTGATCGTCGCGTTGTGCCGGTTAATTGCGAACCGCTCGTTTGGGGCATGGGCACGATCCACTGCGTCACACAGCAGCAACCTCAGCCCTGATCTATAAGCCTTCGTGCTTCACCAATCGCGTCGTCGAGGGTTCGCACACGCCCGTCCAACTGCATCTCATAAACCGCGCGAGTGATCTCGCCCATTCGTGGTCCAGGTTGAACGCCGAGTTCCAGCAAGTGCCTGCCCAACAACAAAGGATCCGGTGGACGTTGGTCGACGTTCAACGCTCTTGCACGTTGCACGAACCATTCCTGCGCTTCCGACCCGTACCACTTATCACGTGGTACCCAATCCGCATTGCGTCCGAGCGAATCGGCCTTGGCTACGCGGTACAAAAGGTCCGGTTCGCACCGGCGCGCCAAACGGCGGAACGCCCCCTCGCCAACCTCGTCGCGCTTTTTGTAAAACTCGCCCGGTTTCAGATGTTCGCGCACGAGCGCGATAACCTGGTGGCGCACGTCGTAACCGTCGATCGTGTGCACGTTGATGCGATCGAGGAAAAGCGTGGCCGGCTCCACGCCTGCTTCCTCGTGTCCTCGCGATCGCCAGCGGCCTTCCAGAAACCGCGTCGTCGGTGGTTTGCCAAAATCATGGGCCAGCGCGGCAAGCATTAACGTGACCTGTCGCGCGTAGGGCAGGTCGTCGATTAGTTCGCGCGCTCGATCGACCGTCAATAGAGTGTGAATGAAGACGTCGCCCTCCGGATGCCACTCGGGATCCTGTGGCACGCCTATCAAACTTTTGATCTCCGGAAATAACTTTTCTACCGCGCCTAGTTCATTTAGCCAGTTGAGACCAACGGATGGGCGCCGAGATTTCAACAGAAGCTTTTCCAACTCACCCCACACGCGTTCGGCCGGAAGATCGCTGAGATCCATGGTCCGGCACAGCGCCACCGTCTCCGGCTCGATCTTAAACTCGAACCGCGACGCAAACTGTGCCGCACGCAAAACGCGTAGGCTGTCCTCGCTAAATGTCTCTGCCGCAACTGCTCGCAACACGCCAGCCGCAATGTCCGGGCGGCCGGCAAACGGATCGATCAACTCGCCGGTCAACGGATCCTGAAGTATCGCGTTGATCGTGAAGTCGCGGCGACGTGTCGCTTCCTCGACGCTCATCGTTGGATCGCCTTCGATCACAAACGCGCGATGGCCGCGCCCTGACTTGCGCTCCCGACGCGGCAACGAAACATCCAGATCGTGGCCCAACTTGTAAACCGTAAACGCCTCACCGACGACGTTCACGGATCCGAATCCGTCCAGAATCTCGCGCAGTCGCGCGGGCGCCAACTGATAGACTTCGAGGTCCCAGTCCTTGGGCTCAATTGCCAGCAACTGATCGCGGACGCAGCCGCCGACTAGCAAAGCGCGACCTCCCGCCTCGTGAATCACGCGCGCAAGTGCCATCACTTTTTCGGGCAGCTTGACCATACAAAAACAGTTTCCCGCAAAGGCGCAAAGACGCAAAGAGAAATCTTAACTTCGGCTCTTCTTGCGGTTGACGTTCTTCTTTGCGGCTTGCGCCTTTGCGGGACTTAACTCTTAGTCTTCAGGGTTCTCTACAACAACCTGAACGCCGCGCGTGGAGGGAATGCAGCTAATGACCTGGGCGCGATCGATCTTCGTCATCTCGCTTCCGGCGGCGTGCCACAGTTTCACCCAGAAGGTTCGCGTCGACCCATGAATCGCAAAGGTGGAACCGTCGATCATGACAGGTACAGGCTCGGCAACTGTTCCCGCGCGCAGCGCTTCGAGCAGTTGCGGTATGTAGGGCTTGAACTTCTCAAACTGGACCAGCACCGCGCCGTCGTCTATCACGGCGGCCGGCAACTCGACCGGCTCGTTTGATTCCAGCAACAACCGAGTCTCAGTCTGTTGATTGCGTTTTTTTACTACCGGCATAAACCTTCCAATTCGTCACACTTGCAAACGTCGCTGCAGGTGGTCCGCCAGCTCTGACACTTTTACTCGCTCTTGTTCCCATGTATCGCGATCGCGAACGGTCACCGCTTCATCTTCGAGAGACTGGTGGTCCACGGTCACGCAGAGCGGCGTCCCTATCTCATCCTGTCGTGCGTAAAGCTTGCCGATGCCGCCGGTGTCGTCATAAACAGCACGCAACGTCGGTTGCAGCGAGCGCTTGATCGCCTTCGCCATGCCAACAATCTCGGGCTTGTTTTTCGCGAGCGGCAGAATGGCGGCCTTGATAGGCGCAAGCTGCGGCACGAGTTTCAAAATAACGCGCGTCTCGCCCTTGTCGTTGGTCCTTTCAGAATAAGCGTCCATCAAGACGGCGAGCACGGTGCGGTTGACCCCCGCCGCCGGCTCGATGACGTGCGGGTAGAAACGCGTCTTCGTTGATTCGTCAAAGTATGAGAGGTCTTCTGTTGAATCGGGATTGATGCGTTTCCCCTCCGCATCGAGACGGTTCTTCGAATGAGCACCAAGATCGAAATCGGTGCGCCAGGCAATACCCATCAACTCTTCCCACGGCTTCTCGCGCTCCGGGAAATACCGGTACATCACGTCAACAGTGCGCTTCGAATAATGGGCCCGCTCGTCCTCCGGAACTTCATACAATGACAAGTTGTCGCTGTGCAGTCCCAGGCCGCGAAACCATTCCATATACTGCTCGACCCAGTAGTCGACCAGCTTCGAATGTTCAGCATCCGGCGCAACGAAGTACTCCATCTCCATCTGCTCAAACTCGCGTGTGCGCAGAATGAAATTCCCCGGCGTGACTTCGTTACGAAACGACTTCCCAACCTGCGCAATACCGAACGGCAACTTCCGTCGCATCGCTGTTTGCACATTCAGGAAATTGATGAAGATGCCCTGCGCGGTCTCGGGCCTCAAATACGCCAGAGCATTCGGATCGTCATCAGCCACCGCCCCCAACTTCGTCTGCAACATCGTGTTGAAAGCACGTGCTTCTGTCCAAAGATTCGCTCCGCAGGTCGGGCGTTCTTTCGCTTGAAACGAACCGTCTTCGCTTTTATCAAACACCTTGTCCTGACGAAATCGGCCTTTGCACTTCCGGCAATCCACCAGCCAATCGTTGAAGGTCGCCTCGTGACCCGAATACTTCCAAACGAGCCGGTTCAGAATGATTGACGAATCGATGCCTTCGATGTCATCGCGCTCATAAACGAGCCACCGCCACCAGGATTGTTTGATGTTGTTGGAGAGTTCGACACCTAATGGACCATAGTCCCAGGCGCTACCGAGGCCGCCATAAACTTCAGAAGAAGGGAAGACAAAACCTCGCCGCTTGGCGAGCGAAACGACAGTGTCGATGTTCGGTGCAGGCACACGTGAATAGTAGAAGACAGTGAGGCAAAAGACAAAGAGACCACAAATTACACAGATCGATTCCGCGTAATTTGTGGT
>Ga0079217_10000387_pt1 | contig 10959 bp, 8 predicted proteins | sample NCAS200_FD_76343 | JGI IMG/M metagenome (GOLD analysis project Ga0079217, IMG submission 76343) | Agricultural soil microbial communities from Utah to study Nitrogen management - NC AS200 | ecosystem: Environmental > Terrestrial > Soil > Agricultural land | place: USA: Utah | collected 2014-06-11 | reverse complement strand
TCGCGCTCGGCGCCGAAGCGGCTCCGGATCGCGCCGGGATCGGCGCCCCGCACCGGGAACCCGAGCGTCGCGGACAGGCGGATGGTGACGGAGTAGCGCCCACCGCTCAGCAGCTCCGGCTGGAGGCGCAATACCAGCTCGCCGTCCCGGGCGGCCTCCGCTTCCAGAATCGTGGCACCGCTGTCGGCACTCTCGATGCGCGAAGGGAGGGCGCTGTCGGCGAGCTCGAAGAGATCCGCGAAGAGAATGCCGGAACGCGAGCCGGTCATTCCGAACGTCGCGACGAGCCGCTGTCCCCGCCGCACGCGCACCCGGTAGCCTCGGGCGTCCGGCCGCGCGGACGCGAAGTACCCCGCTTCCTCGAACGGCGCCGTCACCAGCGGCGCCGTGGAAAGCGCGCGTGTCGCGGCCGCCTGCCACTCGCGCGTGAGCGCGGTCGAGTCGAGGCCCGCCATGCGGAGCCGCTCGGCGTACCGCTCCCGCGGCGACGCGGTGGCCAGCGTCCGCTCCACGGCATCGCAGGCACCGACCGCGAAGACGACAGCCAGAGCCAGCGTGCGGCTCAGAATCGCCCCGTCGCCCTGGCCCCTACCCAGCATCCCTCAACGCTGGCGAGGATGTCGAGCCCGCTGGCCGCGGGCGATGTACCCTCGCCCACGACGCGAAGACCCGGCAGGACCACCCTCGCTGCGTTCTCCACCCAGCGCGGGTCGCCGCCGTAACCGGGCCCGAGAAGCACGGCTCGCATCGAGCCGGCCTTGAGCGGAAGCATTGCGGCGCGAAGCACGCTCAGTCGAGACCCCGTCGCCGCGACATCCCGCGGAGGATTGACCGCCACGAGCGAGACGCCGTCGAGCCGTTCGGACAGACCGAGGTGCATCGCCGCGGCGCCGCCGACGAGCGCAACGTATCCGCCCGGCCCACTCACTCCGAGGAGCGCGACCGCGGCATCGGCGTCGAGCGCGCTGGGCTCCGGCTCGGACCCGGGCGCGTCCCCGAAGTCGAGGACGCTGTTCCGGATGCGAAACTCCCGCCCACAGACTGGGCAGCCAAGGTCACCGGTCTGAACCGACCGGTCGATCACCGCTCCGGGAAGGAGAACGAGAAACTGTTCCTCATGGTCCGCAGGGCAGCGGAGATGGTCGGTGAGCTCGATGAACATCGGACCCCTAGGGCCGGAAGACGACCCAGCTCACCTTGCCGGCGTCCACGCGGACCCGCCTCCAGACGCGGCGGGTCCCGATCACAACTCCGACGACGTATTCGCCGGGTGCAATGCCGCCGATGGCGAAGTGCTCCTGATAGAGCGGGTGCGGATGCGCGCGGTCCCCGTAGCTCTCGACGAAGGAGAATGGAGTCTCCTTCGGCTCCGCCTTTCGAAGCCCGTACACACGCGCACCGGGCAGCGCGACTCCCGACGCATCCCAGACCTGTCCGGCGACGATTCCCGTCCCGGTTGCAGTTTCAATCCAGAGCTCGGGATTCGTCGTATGCGGGGGGAAACGCTGGAGGGAGTCGACCACGAGCTGCACCGAGTCGACCGGCGTCGCGTGGACCTCGAGGTGCAGGTGATCGTTCGTCGCGCGACCGGTGTGTCCGACGAACGCCACCGTGTCCCCCATGCCGACGCGATCGCCCGACGCGACGCTGAGTCTGCTGTTGTGGTAGTACGTCGAATACACGAAGCGCCGCCCATCGGCGCCGCTCACCGTCGTGTCGTGCCGGATCGCGACGGTGAGCGCCCCGCGCTCGGCGCGCCCGGCGTAGACGACCGTTCCGGGCCCGATCGCGAGAACCGGCGTTCCGTCGGGATTGTTGAACTCGACGCCCTGATGCTGCTGGAAGTTGCCTCCCATCGTCGAGCCATACCGATAAGTCTGGTCGATAAGCGGGTTGTCACGCTGCGCGATCGGCCGGCGGAACCACGTGGTGCGCGTGGCCGTGGGCGCCGGCGCGCGCGGGGCGGTTCGCGCCGCGCGCGGAATGCACGACCACGAGGTTTCCGCGAGGTGCAGTCCGCAACGGGACCGCACGTACGACCGGCGGCGCAGGAACACGAGATCGCTTCGCGCCGGGGGCCGGACCTGGGCGGGCTCGGCGCGCCAGCCACCTGCGGACGGCGTGAGGGCCGTAACACCGCGAAGCGTATGCACCAGAACCCGGCCGCGACGCTCGCGCGAAATGCCGAGTACATACTCGTTGGGCAGAAGCGCCAGCGCGGTGTCGGCCGGCCCCCTGGCAGGCGGGCCGGTGGTATCGGTGATCGCCGTCCAGTGCTCGCCGTTATCCACCGTCAGCTGGACCCCGTCCGCCGTCGCGACGATCGTCGTGTCGCCGACCGTCAGGATGCCGTCGGGCGTCACGTACTGCCATTCGGGCCCGAGCTGATCGAACGTCCAGTTGCGCCAGGTGCGACCGCCGTCGGTGGAAAGCCCCCAGCCGTTGCCGACGGTGCCATACCACACTTCGCCGCGCGGCCCGAAGGCGAACGCGTGCACGAAATCCCATGAGATCGAGGCACCTGCGGTATCGCTTCGGAAATTCTGCCAGCGGCTGGAATCGGGCGCCAGATAGTAGATCCCCTCGCCGTACGTGCCCACCCATACGCCGCCCGAGCGATCCTGCCGCGCGGTCAGTACGTGCACGCCCCAGCCGCTCGAATCTGGAAGCGCCGGGAGTCGAGCCGGGCGCGCGGCAGCCTGCGCCATCGAGGCTTCCGGCAGCAGCAGCCACAGCGCACACGAAAGCCGAATCGCGCGAGTCAAACGGGCATGCTCCGGTGCGCGAGTCGCAGGAACTCGTCACGAGTTTTCGGGTCGTCGCGGAAGACACCCCGGAGCGCGCTCGTCACCGTGCGCGAGTTCTGCTTCTCCACGCCTCGCATCATCATGCAGAAATGCGCCGCGTCGATGACGACGCCGCAGCCCGTCGGCTCGAGAATCTCCATGACGGCGTCGGCGATCTGGTCGGTGAGCCGCTCCTGTACCTGCAGCCGCCGCGCGAACACTTCGACGATTCGCGGCAGTTTCGAGAGACCGACGATCTTGCCGTCCGGGATGTAGGCCACGTGCGCCCGCCCGAAGAACGGCAGCAGGTGATGCTCGCACAGCGAGTACAGCTCGATGTCGCGCACCAGAATCATGCTCTGGTGGGCTTCCTCGAACACGGCATTTCCGACCGCCTCGGCGGCAGTGAGGGAGTAGCCCCGCGTGAGCCAGCGGAGCGACGCCTCGACGCGTTGCGGCGTCCGCTGGAGTCCCGGGCGGTCGGGGTCCTCGCCGAGCTCCGCCAGGATTCGCCTCACGTCGTCGGCGAAGCGATACGCCACGACCTCAACGGCCTTCGTATTCGACATAGTTCCGCGGTGTCTCCCAGAGACGGAGGCGCAGGGTGAGTCCGGGGGGCAGTGCGGGCGCGAGCTCGCGCCAGCAGACCAGGGCGATGTTCTCGGCGGTTGGATTCAGGACGGAGAACCAGGGCACGTCGAGGTTCAGATTTCGGTGATCCAGGCGGCTGATGAGACGCTCCTCGACGAGATCGTTGAGCCGGCCCAGATCCATGACATACCCTGTCTCCGGATCGATGTCGCCCTCGACGGTTACGTCCAGCTCGTAGTTATGGCCGTGGTAGTTCGGATTGTTGCAGGTTCCGAACGTCGCGCGATTCCAGTCCGCGGATCGGTCAGGATTGTGCAGGCGGTGGGCGGCATTGAAATGTACCCTCCGCGTGACGGCGCTCCGCGGCATGCGACTCCCGGATCGAGGCTTGGCGCAAGATAACCTTGCCAATTCCACGACGGAGATGGAGCAAAAAAACGCGCCGATCCCGAAGGAATCAGCGCGCAGGAAGAGCGGCGACAGAGAGGGTTACTGAAGCCCAATGGAAACTCTTGGCACCCTCGCCTCAGCGTCTGCCTTCCCCCGAGGGGCATGGCATTGACTGCGGTATTTGGGCCCAACATCGGACTTATCGGCTCAGAGACGTGGCTCCCTGCCGTCGCTCGACCGATATAAACTAGGAAACGGGACGAGGTCCGTCAACACTTTTCCGGAGCGCGAATGCAGATCCCGCTCGTGGTCGCCGTGGGCTCGCTCGTCGCGTGGGTCGTGCTGGTGTTCGTTACCCCGTTGCAGTCGGGCCTGGTGCACCTGCTGCTGGCGGTGGGAACAACATTGCTGGTCCGCTGGTGGGGCGAGACGCGGTAGGCCGTCAGATCTCCCAGTTCGACATCACCACGCCACTCGATACGGGCTCGCCAAACTCGCGCAACGTCATGCGCAGATCGGTCCAGTGCACGCGGAACCCCTGCGACACGAGCAGCAGGTAGGCGTCGGCATACGCGGTCTGGCACCGGACCGCGACGCGACGCACCGTTTCCTCCTCGGCTGCCGCCTGAACCGCGTCGATCACGTCGGCGAGGACGCTCACGTCGGCGGCCACCAGCTTGAGGACCCTGACCTCATCCCGCGGCCGTCCCGCGGCGAGAGCGGCAGAATGCCAGACGGCAAATCCGGCGACGCGACCGCGGCGGCGGACGATCGACGTGTCGCCGAGCCGGAGCTCGTGCGTGAGCTGCAGCTCCCGGGTGTAGTCGACGCCCGGCATGAGCGCATGCGCGAGCTCGCGGCATTCGGCCTGGACACCGTCGACCGAACCTGCCGAAAGCCGCTCGTGGCCGGCGCCCGCGGCGCGCCCGAGATCCCGCACGAGGGTGATCGTGAGGGGGCCGGGTACGAAGCCGATCCGGCTGTAGAACCCGATGTTCTCCACCGTGCGCGGCATGGTCTCGAGGCCGATGGTTCGCGCGCCGCCGTCCCGCAGCCACTCGACTCCTGCGCGTACCATGCGGGTGCCGAGCCCCTCCGACTGCAGGTCCGGCCTGACCGCGATCGGCCCCATCCACCCCTCGGCGCCCGAGCGGTGCACCATGTTGAATCCCGCAATCGATCCGTCGGCGTCGCGCCATAGCATCGCGCCGTCGGCTGCGTCCTCGATGGCGTAACGCCAGACGAGCGGGTTGAGATGCGGCACCCGAACGCCCACGAGCCCGTCACGCGCGTAGCGGTCCGTGAACGCCTCGGAGAAGACGCGGTTCAGCGCATCGACGTCGCGAATCGTGGGTCGCTCGGGCCCGTGCACCCCGCGCTCAGGCCGCAACGTCCTGGCCTCCGGGTTGCTCGTCGCGGACCGTCGCCGATCCGGCCGCTGCGTCGAAGGCCACGCGGACCACGCGGTCGAAGCCTTCGCGGACACTGTCGATGTGGGTGATGAGGACCACCTGAGGGAAGCGGTCGGCCAGACTCCGCAACAGCTCGACGACGGCGCCCCGGCGCTCCTCGTCGAGCGAGCCGAAGATCTCGTCGAGCACGAGCAGCGCCAGCGGCTGGCCGGCCCGTTCCGCGATCATCTGGCTGATGGCCAGTCGGAGCGCGAGGTTCGCCACGTCCTCCTCGCCGCCCGAGATCACCGCCTTCGGGTCTCCGTCGTCGAGCAGCGTCGCCATGTAGTTCTCATCCAGCTCGAGCTCGGTGTAGCGGCCGTTGGTGAGGTCGCGGACGAAGCCGGACGCGAGCTCGGACAGCTCGGGCCGGAGCGTCTGATTGAGCTCGGTGCGGAGATCCGTAAGGGCGCGATCGAGCTCCTGGTGCATCGCCAGCTCCATCGCGACTTCGGCCGCCTCCCTGCGACGCGCCTCGGCTTCGTCGCGGCGCCGCAGCACGGCCGCCACGGCCGTAGCCGCAGCCTGCCGCTCCCCCCGAGCCCGCTCGAGCGCGAGCTCCGCGGTCCGCCGCTGGCGCTCCGCCTCCCGCTCCTCGGCGCGTACCGCATCGTAGGCGGCGTCGCTGAAGCCGAGCGCTGCGAGCTGTGAATCGGCCTCCGCAAGGCGACGCCCCAGTGCCTCCGCCGCGTCCTCCGCCGCGCGGAGCTCCGCAGCGATGGTAGCGGCGCGTCCAGCGGCGCCCCGGAGACGCTCGGCCTTCAGCGCGAGCGGCTCGAGCGCGGTGATCTCACGCCGGACGCTGTCGTGCCGCACGGCGTCGTACGCGATCGCGACCGCGCCGGCGGCGGTTTCGAGCGCTCCACGGCGCGCCTCGAGACGCCGCCGTTCCGCTTCGAGCGCTCGGAGCTCCGCGGCCTGCGCCTCGAGTCTCCCCTGCTCCGCGACCGCTTCACCGAGGGCCTGCTCGGCGCGCACGCGTCTCGTCTCGACTGCTTCGAGCTCCGGCGGCTCCGTCTCCAGCTGCGCGAGCCGCTGCTTGAAGTACTTGCCGTTTCCGAGGACCGCCTCCAGCTGCCGGTCGAGCACGCCGAGTACGTTGGCGTACTCGGCGCCGAGCGGACGCGCGCAGGTGGGGCAGGCGCCACCTTCACCGGCGGCGATGATCCGCTCGCGCTGCTCCCGCAGGTCGGCGAACTGGTCGCGGAGCCCCTGATGCCGCGTCTCGGCATCCTGCCGGTCCCGCACCCAGGCGGTCCGCCGCTCATCGGCCTCGAGCGCGAACGCGGTGAGCTCGGCGCGGATCGCATCGGCGCGCGCGCGAGCCGCCAGCACCACATCCGCACCCGGCAGCTCGCCGGCCCGACGCTCGAGCTGGGTGAGCCGCTCGCGGACCTCGGCGGCCTGCACGACTGCCGAGCGGTGGGCGCTGAAGGCGGCCGCATCGCGATCGAGTACCGAGAGCTCCTCACGAAGCGCGATGCTCGCAGAGAGTCGCGGAGTCAGCTCGCCGAGCTCGCGCGCCGCCGCAAGGGATTCCTCGGACTGTTCACGCAATCGCCGGACCTGCGCGGCTGACGCCGCCAGCTCCGTCGCGACGACCCGCCGGTCTCCCGCGAGCTGATGGGCCCGCTCGCGTGCCTGCTCCATTGCCTCCCACCGGGGGCGTATGGCGGCCAGGCGTCCCTCCGCGCCGGCGAAGGCCGCTCCGGCGGACTCCTCGGCGGCTACCGCGTCGGCTTCCCGCGCCTTCACGCGCGTCTCCTCGACGTCCAGGTCGCGCGCATCGGGAAGCGCGGCCTGCAGCGCGGCCAGGCGCGCGCGCAACGCGGTCCGTGCGTCCCGCAGCCGTTCCTGTGCCGCGCGGATTTTCTCATATCCGAGTACGCGGGAGAGGAACTGCGCCCGCTCCGGCGCCGTCATCGACGCCATGACGGCGAGCTCCTTCTGCCCGGTGAAATAGGTATTGAAGAACTCGTCTCGCGTCATGCCGAGGAGCCGCGTGACGCGCTCGGTCACCGCCTCGAGGCTGTTCGCGATCGGCGTCGCGCCGCCGTCCTGATAAAGCTCCGCACTCGTGAGACCGCGAACGACGCGATACTCGTGGGGACCCAGGGTGAAGTCCATCTCCACTTCGACTCGTGCACGAGCCGGCGCGCCTCGCCGGCGAATCGTCTCCCGGCTGCCGCGAGCCGCCTTCATGCCGTACATGACCCAGGCGATTGCCTCAAGGAGGGTCGTCTTGCCGGCCCCGTTCGGGCCGATGATCCCGGTGAGTCCGGCACCGAGCTCGAGCTCGGTGCACTCATGCTGGCGGAAGTTGACGAGTCGGAGGCGGCGGATCTGCATCAGCCGATGAGGTCGTCCCGCGTCACCGAGTCCATCAGGTCGGCGCCGAGGGTGACGAAGCGGCGCCGGTCGAGCTCGGCCGGCAGGGGGCGACGCTCGAGATAGTCCCGCACCGTTTCGGTGAGCGTGCGCCGGCGGCCCGGCGCGCCCACGCCGACCTCACGGTTGATCTCCGGACGGCGGAGATCCAGGTGGAAGTGCAGCGCAGTCATCTTCAACGCGCGGAGCGCCCCGTGATCGAGCTCGCGCGCGATGTGCCGGGGGATGTCCCGCACGACGAGGCGCACCACCTGCTCGGCCAACCCTCCCTCGATCGCCGCCACGCGAGCGGCGATCTCGGCATCGATCTGGGCGGCGTTCTTTCCCTCCGCCTCGATGGGAAGCAGGTCGGTGAACCGCCGCGCGGCGGGAATCGAGCGGCGCTCGACCGTGCCGGTATCGAGATCCGCGAGAAGCCAGCTCTTGCCGCGCACCCCGCGCGCTCCCTCCTCGGCGAGCTCGCCCCAGACGTTGGTGCTCACGTACTCGAGCGCGCCCGCGTACCACGCGCGCGGGGCGATCTCGTGCTGCACATGGTAGTGGCCGAAGGCCACGTACGACCACTCGCCGGTGCCGAGCTCGCTCGTCGAAATCAGCGCACCGCCATACTCGGTGACGCCGTGGCCGAACACGCCGACCCCTTCGACCTCCCCGTGAATGAGCAGCACCTGATGGCGCTCGGCTCCCTCGGGATGGAGCGACGGCCGCGCGCTGCTCATGAGAGCCTGGTGCGGCACTGCGAAGACGGCGAGGTCGAGTGCCGGGTAGGAGAGGCGACGCGCCTGATCGGGGGCAACGTCGACTCCGAGCTCCTCGAAGAGCCTGAGAATCGAGCCGGTCTCGGCGGATCGCGGGGTGTCGTGATTGCCGGCGATGAGGACGATCGGCGCGCTCGGCAGCGCCTCGCGAAGCCGCTGGAACTGCCGGAAGGCGAACACGATCGCCGCGTTCGTCGGCCGGACCGAATGGAACAGGTCGCCCGCGATGAGCACCGCGTCCGGGCGCGTTGCAATGACGCCGTCGACGGCGGCGCGAAACGCGTTCGCGGCGTCGGCTTCGCGCTGGTTGATGCCACCGGCGGTCTGGCGGTGATACTGTCGAATGCCGAGATGGGGATCGGCGATGTGGGCGAGTCTCACGGGGTGGAGAATGACGGGAGACGGGCCCCCGGTGCAAGGACGCTAGGAGCGCGCCGTCGCCCGGTCGATCGAATCCCGCACCGCCGTGACGAGGGTCTCGGGCGCGACGGGTTTCTGAAGAAATGCCGCACCGGCAGGCAGGTGCCCGCGGCGTGCGATATCCCGGTCGGTATAGCCGGAGATGAAGAGTACCGCCGTCCCCGGCTGCTGGTCGAGCACCGCGGCGGCGAGATCGCGCCCCCCCATCTCCGGCATCACGAGGTCGGTCACCAGCATGTCGACGCCCCCGCTGCCCGACAGACGCTCGAGAGCCTCCGGGCCGCTCGCCGCTTCGATGACTTCGTATCCGGCTTCTTCGAGCGTGCGCCGCATGATCGCACGAACGGCGAACTCGTCCTCCACGAGCAGGATCCGTTCGCCACCTCGCCGCGTGGCCACGGGCTCGGGGAGGAGGTCATCGAGATCGGCGGTGTCTCCGGCAACGGGCAGACAGACCTTGAACGTCGTGCCGACGCCGGGCTCGCTCTGCGCCCACACGTACCCATTCGACTGCTTCACGATGCCGTACACAGTGGCGAGGCCGAGGCCGGTGCCCTGGCCCACCGGCTTGGTCGTGAAGAACGGCTCGAAGACGTGCGCGAGCGTATCCCGGTCCATGCCCTGCCCGGAATCCCGCACGGCAATCACGGTATACGATCCGGGCCGGGCCGGAACACCCGGCCGCTCGGATGAATACGTCTCGGTGATGTCGAGCGTACCGGTCTCGATGACGAGGCCGCCACCCTGCGGCATCGCGTCGCGCGCATTGAGCGCGAGATTGAGGAGCACCTGCTCGAGCTGGCCCGGATCGGCGCGAACCGACGGCAGGTCGCTCCCGAGCTCGAGCCGCACCGGGCAGTCCTCGCCCATCACGCGCCGCAGCACGGGCTCCCACCCCCGGATCACCGCATTCACATCGAGCAGAACCGGCATCATGAGCTGCCGGCGGCTGAACGCGAGGAGCTGTGCCGTGACGGCCGCGGTGCGCTCCGCCGCCTTCCGGATGTACTCGACGTCGGTCCGCACTTCGCTGGGCAGGTCCGGACGCCGCAGCACGAAGTGCGCGGCACCGAGCACGACGCTCATCTGGTTGTTCGCCTCGTGGGCTACTCCGCCGGCGAGCCGGCCGAGCGAATCCATGCGGTGCGCCTGCCGAAGCCGCTCTTCGCTCCGGCGACGCTCCGTCGCATCCATGCAGACACCAGTCATGTACAGCGGCCGCCCCTCTTCGTCGCGCGCGACGCGGCTCTCGTCCGCGATCCAGCGCACGGTGCCGTCGGGCCACACGATGCGGAACTCGAAGCTCAGGCGATCGCCGGATTCGAGCGCCTGCTGCACCGTTGTGTGAACCCATTCGCGGTCCTCGGGGTGCACTCGCTCCAGGAAACCGGCGTACCCGTCCACTTCGGCGGCAGGCGGCAAGCCGTAGAGCGCGCGCAGGTTCTCGTCCCAGGACAGCTCGTTGCCGTCGACGGACCAGTACCAGATGCCCATCCGTGCCGCGTCCACGGCGAGACGCAGGCGCTCCTCGCTCTGCTGGAGCGCCCGGGCGGCCTTGTCGCGTTCCCAGCGGAGCGACGCGGCGAGCAGCAGACCGGTGACCGCGACGACCGCGAGATAACTGGCCACGCCGAGCAGCGTCGCGTTCGACGATGTGCCGCCGAACGGCTCACCGGTGTGCAGGGCCCGCCACACGCTCACTGCCGAGACCGTCAGCGTCATCGCGGCGGCACCGCGCGCTCCGAAGCGGAGGGCCGCCCAGATGACGAACGGGAACAGGAGGTAGTGGTAGTCCACCTGCTGGAGCAGCGAGCCCGGCTGTCCCTGCGCGATCCCGAGTTGGACGGCGAAGGCCGTCCCGAGACAGAGCAGCGTCGCCTCGACGAACTTGCGTCGCGGCGTACGCATGGGCCCGACGCGGCTCGTGAAGAAGAGCGGAGCGATCACGAACGCGCCGAGCAGGTCCCCGGCCCACCACATGCCGGCCGACAACGGCGCGGCGCCGATGCCGAGGGCGCCGGTGGCGACGAGCGCCGCCACGCCGACCAGCGCGGAGATCGCAGCGCCGACCGGCGCGGCAACGAGGACGAGGGCCCGGACATGGCCGACGTCGTCGAGCTGGGGGCGGGAGCCGGTGCGGCGCCGCAGGATCCGGGCGGCCACGACCGCCTCGAG
>Ga0079217_10000386_pt1 | contig 10960 bp, 9 predicted proteins | sample NCAS200_FD_76343 | JGI IMG/M metagenome (GOLD analysis project Ga0079217, IMG submission 76343) | Agricultural soil microbial communities from Utah to study Nitrogen management - NC AS200 | ecosystem: Environmental > Terrestrial > Soil > Agricultural land | place: USA: Utah | collected 2014-06-11 | reverse complement strand
TCGGATGACTGCAGCAATGCCTTGGACGGGATGCAGCCGACGTTCACGCACGTTCCGCCCAGTGTAGAGGCGGACTCGACGCAGGTGGTCTTCAGTCCAAGTTGAGCGGCGCGGATCGCGGCGACGTAGCCACCGGGACCGCCACCGATCACGACAACCTCGGACTCTTGCTGCTCAGTTGGGGCGCCTTCGACAGTCACGGAGGCCAGGGGATGGGGAGCGAAAAAATAGCGGGTGTGACCGCCGAAGGCGACCACACCCGCTCCCCCACCGCGTAGGTACGCGGTGCCCCAGTTTTACGCAGCTCGCGAGACCTTCTCGGCGCGAGTCGCGGTGAATCTTCCGTTACGAAGTGTCGTTCTCCAGTTATAGCGCCGCGTGTGGAATGTTCCCGCGAGGCGACTCTGTTCGGTGCACCCTTCAAGCACGGTGACAACCATCGCGCCTTCGGACGGATCGAAATACGGTCCGATCAACCCCACGAACGCGTGTTCACTCGCTTCGAGCAGACGCATGCCGGACGCAATACCGGTCGGGGTGGTAAAGAGGAACACCTGGCCCGGCACGTAGTGATCGATTGATTCCCGTTCCAGGTTGAACGATTCCGCCGCGCCGTGCGCGTCGGTCATTCGGCCGCGCCATGATCCAGCGAGCGCGGCGACCACATCCGACATGGTGCCGGTGCCTGGCGCTTCAATTGGCAGTACGTCAATCGCAGTCTTCATAGGTCGCTCCGTCGGCAGTCACTACGAACCTGCTTCAGGAAAGTGTCAGTCGGTGAGGTCTGAGACCTGCTCTCTCATCGCGTTGACCATTTGATGCCGCAACCCCTGAAAAGGTTTACCGGCAACGTTGCGAGTTGGATGCCGCGTGCGCGCGGATGTTAAGGAGTTGCCCGGTAAAACAGACGGGCCGTTCCCGAATGGGACCGGCCCGTGACTGTGCCGTGACAGGCCGTCTCAGTCGATGACCATCAGCGCCGGATCTTCCATGAGCTCCTTCACCCTAACGAGGAAGAGCACCGCCTGCTGCCCGTCGATGATCCGGTGATCGTACGACAGCGCGACGTACATCATCGGCCGGATCTCGACCTTCCCGTCGATCGCCACCGGGCGGTCCTGGATCTTGTGCAAGCCGAGAATGCCGGCCTGCGGGAAGTTGATGATCGGCGTGGAGACGAGTGAGCCGAACACGCCGCCGTTGGTGATGGTGAACGTGCCGCCGGTCAGGTCGTCCATGACCAGCTTTCCGTCACGCGCCCGCTTTGCCACCTCGACGATGTCCTTGCCGATCTGCACCATGCCTTTCCGGTCGGCGTCCTTGATGTTGGGGACCACGAGACCGGCATCCGACGCGACGGCGATGCCAAGGTTCACGTAGTGGTGATACACAATGTGGTCCCCATCGACGCGCGCGTTCACGACCGGGAACTGCTTGAGGGCCATGCACGCGGCGCGCACGAAGAAGGGCATGAACGAGAGCCGCACGCCCTGTTCCTTCTCGATGCGTTCCTTGACGCGTCCACGGAGCGACTCGACTGCCGTCATGTCGATCTCGTTGAACGTCGTTAGGTGCGCCGTCGCGTGTTGCGACTCGAGCAGGTGCTCGGCGATCCGCTTCCGGCGCGTGGACATCTTCTCGCGCGTCTCCCGCGTGCCGTTGTTCGCGGCGGCTGGAGGCGACGTCGGCGCGGCGGGTGCCCGCGGTGTTGGGGGTGCGGAGGGTGCTGGCGGTGCGGAGGGTGCTGGGGGTGCCGGGGGTGCTGCTGTCGACGCGGCCGATGTGGTGCGACTCACGTGCTCTACCACGTCAGGCTTGCTGACAACGCCGCCGCGACCCGTGCCCTGCACAGTGCGCAGATCGACACCCTCTTCGGCCGACATCCGGCGCGCGGCCGGAGAGGCACGGACTTCTTCGGGCGCCTGAACTGGCACGGAAGAAGACGCAGGCGTCGGCTTCGCTTCCACTGCGGGACGCGATTCGGGCGCTGGGGTTGCCGGAGCGGGAGGGGGAGGCGATGCGGCCGGAGCGGATGCCGCGGGCTTCACCGTCGCCGATTCATCCAGCTCGCCGAGCAACGCGCCAAGGGCGACCACGTCACCTTCCTGGTGCGCGCGCCTGACGAGTACGCCGCTGGTTGTCGCCGGAACCTCGACCGTTACCTTATCCGTTTCCAGCTCGACGATGGTTTCCCCGGCCGTTACTGCCTCACCCTCGCGCTTGAGCCAGCGTGAGATCGTGGCTTCGACGATGGATTCACCAAGCGGTGGAACCTTGATCGGGATCATTCCGGGAGATTCGTTGCGGGGAGTCGCGCGACGCAGCGATGGCACCGCGGGCGCCGGTGAATAATAACAGGAGAGGGTGGTGCGAGCGCTCACGATCGATGCGCACGGCGGACTTGAACAGTTGCGTTTTCGCGAGGACGTCGTGGAGCCGATGCTATCGGCGCCGACCGACGTTCGGGTGCGATTGCGCGCGGCCGCTCTCAACCACATCGACCTCTGGACCGTGCGCGGCGTGCCCGGGGTCCAGATCGTTCCGCCATGGATCCTCGGCGCGGACGGTATCGGCGTGGTCGACGCGGTGGGACCCGGCGTGACACGCGTCACCGTCGGCGACACGGTGATGATCAACCCAGGCATCAGCTGCCGGAACTGCGAGTACTGCCTCTCCGGCGACAATCCGCTTTGCCTGAAGTTCGGCGTACTTGGTGAACATCGGCCAGGGACACTCACCGAACTCGTGGTCATCCCCGAGGCAAACGTGCGCTCGGTGCCCGCCACCACACCTCCTGAATCCGGAGCTGCATTTTCATTGGCCGCACTCACGGCGTGGAGAATGTGCGTCACGCGCGCCCGCGTGGGTCCGGATGATGAGGTCCTGATCTGGGGGATTGGCGGCGGCGTGGCGCAGATGGCTCTGGCGATCTGCAAAGCTCGTGGCGCGCGCACATGGGTGACCTCGGGAAGCGATGAGAAGCTGGAGCGGGCCCGCGCGCTTGGCGCCGACATGCTGTTGCGCCACGGCCCCGGCATCGACATCGGCCGCGAGGTGCGCGCGCAGACCGGCAAGCGCGGCGTCACCGTCGTCGTCGATACCGTGGGGACCGCCACCTGGACTCAGTCGTTAGGCGCACTTGGCCGCCGCGGCCGTCTGGTCACGAGCGGCGGAACGTCGGGCCACGTCGTCGAAACAGATGTCCGCCGGCTGTTCTGGAATCAGTGGACGATCATGGGCTCCACGATGGGAAGCGATGCCGAATATGACGCTGTCATCGCAGAATTCATCGCGGGCCGGCTCACCCCGGTGATCGACTCCGTCCACACACTGGAACGTTCAGCCGACGCCTTGGCTCGGCTCGAGAGCGGCAAGCAGTTCGGCAAGGTCGTCGTGAGAATTTCTTGAGCCGCCGGGTGCGTAGAGGGGGAATAGGGGTCAACAATTAGGGGTCAAAAACAATTAGGGGTAAAACAATTAGGGGTCAGACACCTATCTCGCGGAACCACCTCCTCGACCGCCGAGCCTTTGCGACATAGGTGTCTGAACCCTGAGATAGGTGTCTGACCCCTAATTGAGTTCCTCGACCGCCGAGCCTTTGCGGGATAGGTGTCTGACCCCTAATTGCACGCTCCGCATCCTTTACCACATGAAATTCCCGCTTACGACCCGGTACTCGGATTACGACACCAAGGGGCACGTCAACAACGCGCTCTACCTGACGTACTTCGAGGCGGCGAAGCACTTGCTCTGGCGCGAGGCGTGGAAGCAAAACCCGGATCCGCCGTTCGTCGTCGCCGAGGCTACGGTCCGCTTCCTGTCGCCGGCGATGATTGGAGATCCGCTGGAAATCGACATTTCGACGAAGGAGATCCGGACGCGTTCCTGGATCTGGCAGTTCCGGATCACTGATGCGCGCGACGGGCGAGCCGTCGCTGAGGGAAGCACCGTGCAGGTTTATTACGACTACACGAAGCGCCAGGCGGTTCCCATTCCCGACGACGTCCGCGCGCTACTCGAGTCAGGCAAGCCTGAAGACGCAAAAACGTGACCGACGCGAGTCAATACACGCCCGACGAAGAGCGAGTCATTCGCGACGCGGCTCGGCGAGGCGAAAAGCCGGCCTGCCCACGCTGTGCCACAACCCTGACACCGCGCGACATAGGAGGCGGATCGTTCGGCCTGGGGTACGCGCGTCGCCGGGAATGGCTGATTTGCCCGTCTTGCCGTCGAAGCGTGCTGTTTGATCGAAAAAGAGGCACAAGAAACTAGGCAGGGGCCAGGGACCAGAGTCCAGAGGGCGCATTCTTCGGGCCTCTTGCCTCTGGCCGCTGGCCTTTGTGTCATAGATTTCAAGCGTGCAAGATTTCCCCCAGGACCCGTCCCTGACATTTGTCGAACGACTGCGAGACACGTTCTCGCAATTGGCGGACGTGATTCCCGCCATGCTCGGCGCGCTCATCATCCTGTTCGCCGGCTATTTGCTCGCAAAGCTCATCGAGCAAGGCACGGAGCGGCTTCTCCATCGCATCCGTCTCAACCAGGCGCTCGAACGCGGCGGCGTCATGGATGCAGTGGAGCGGGGTGCCTCGCACTTCAATCCAACCAAGGTCATCGGCAAGACGCTGTTCTGGATCATCATGTTCGCGGTGCTCATGGTCGCCGCGACCGCCCTTGGCATGGAGTCGTTGACCGCCGTCTTCACGGAACTGGTCAGCTACCTGCCAAGTCTCATGTCGGCGATCGTGATCCTGATCGTGGGAATTGTGCTCGGGCGCTTCACGGGCGGCTTGATCATGGCGTCCGCCGGTGCCGTGCAGGGGGCCCCCACGCTGGCGCGCGTCGGACGGTTAGGCGTCGTTATGCTTTCGGCGTTCATGGCGCTGCAGGAACTCGGCGTCGGCACGGAGATCGTCACCACAGCGTTTGCGATACTCTTTGGCGCGGTCGCCTTCGGTCTCGCGCTGGCGTTTGGACTGGGCAATCGCGATTTGGCCGGCCGGATCACGCGTGAATGGTACGAGCGGTATCGCGCCGAGCGCGAAGCCATCGAGCGCGACGTGGCCGAACGGGAGCTCGAAGAAGACGCGGAGTTTGCTCGTACAGATCCAGAACAGCTCGAAATGATTCCGTCCGGACAGACTGCTGAAATCCGGACTGACGAAGCTTTTGTTGAACGCCGGTAGAACCGCTAACGACGAGACGCATCATGACCGCGACTGAAAACTTGGTGATTGGAGCACCCGCTTCGCTGGAAGAACAATGGATGCCATTCACCTCGAACAAGGCATTCAAGCAGGCGCCGCGTCTGCTGGGGTCGGCGCAGGGGATGCATTACACGTCGCTCGACGGTCGATCGATTCTCGACGGGTGTGCAGGGCTCTGGTGTGTCAACGCCGGTCATGGTCGCGAACCGATCGTACGCGCGATTGCAGAAACGGCGGCGAACCTGGATTTCGCGCCGTCGTTTCAGATGGGTCATCCGATCTCGTTCATGCTCGCGACGGAGCTCGCGAAGCTGATGCCTGGCGATATCGACCATGTCTTCTTCGCCAACTCCGGATCAGAGGCCGTGGACTCGGCGCTCAAGATCGTGCTGGCGTATTGGCGCTCACGCGGCCAGCCCGAACGCGTGCGGTTTGTCGGTCGTCAGCGCGCGTACCACGGCGTGGGGTTCGGCGGGATTTCCGTAGGTGGGATTCCTTACACGCGCGCCGCGTTCGCCGCGCAGCTGCTCCCACAAGTTGATCACCTGCCGCATACGCACGGCATCAGCGAGAATTTCTTTTCGCGCGGACAGCCGCAACACGGGGCGCACCTTGCCGACGAACTGGAGAACATCGTCGCACACCATGGGGCGGAGACCATCGCGGCCGTGATCGTTGAGCCGGTGGCTGGTTCGACCGGTGTACTGGTCCCGCCGGTGGGTTACCTGGAACGGCTACGCGCGATCTGCGACAGGCACGGCATCATCCTGATCTTCGACGAAGTCATCACCGGCTTCGGCCGGTTGGGCGCACCGTTCGGTGCACAGCGGTTCGGCGTTACGCCGGACATGATGACGGTCGCCAAGGGCATAACGAACGGCGCGGTGCCGATGGGCGCCGTCGGCGTCCGCCGCGAGATCTACGAGAGCGTCGTCAACGCGACGCAAGCCGGGATCGAATTCTTCCACGGCTACACCTATTCCGGTCACCCGTTGGCCAGCGCCGCGGGCCTGGCCACACTCAAGGTCTACCGCGACGAAGGCTTGTTCGAGCGCGCTGCCGAACTCGCGCCGTACTGGGAAGACGCCGTGCACTCGCTGAAAGGCCTGCCTAACGTCATCGACATCCGGAACCTGGGCCTCGTCGCGGGCGTGGAGCTCGAGTCCCGCGAGGGGAAACCGGGAGCCCGCGGACTCGACGCGCTCATCAACTGCTTCAATGAAGGGCTGCTGATTCGCGTGACGGCGGACATTGTGGCGCTGTCGCCGCCGCTGATCATTGAGAAGCAGCAGATTGACCAGCTCATCGACGTGCTCGGTGGCGTGCTGAAGGAACTTCAATAGGTCGCGGGTCGCGGGGCGGTCCCCGCAAGCCAGACGTGAGGAGGTGGACAATGCGACGTTCGCACTGGATCACGGCGCTCTTCGTCGCGACGAACCTCGCCGCTGCGCAGGAAAAACCGCAGCCGCTTCCGGCGGTACCGGTCACTGCAGAGGTGGAACTCGTAAGGAACGCGAAGCTCCGTGAGTTCGACCGTCGGCGGAGCATGGGTCATGGACGTTTTCTCACCGAAGCGGATCTCGAGAAGGATCAGTATCGGCAACTGAGCGATGTTCTGAAGAAGCTTCCGGGCATGTTGATGGTGCGTGCGAAGCGCGCCAGTGGTGTGAGTCCGTCCGCGGTGTTTGTCGTAAACGCACGGGGTACAGCCACCCTGAACCTCGAGTCCCCGATCTTCGGAAAGAACTGCCCCGTCGGTATATGGCTCGATGGTGTCCCGATGTATCGCGGTCTCGACCGCAGCGTAGTCAAGACGGCCTTTGGCAGCGGTGTGAGCAGCGGTGGCGGGGGAGGCGGCATGTCTGAGCCGCCGTTCGACATCAACAGCATCACGACCGACCAAGTCGCAGCGATCGAGTTCTATGCAGGCCCAGCCACGATGCCCGCAGAGCTGAACGCGACGCAAGGAACGTGTGGGGCGCTGGTGATCTGGACGAAGTGAAGGGTGATGAGGGTGCGGCCGTGAACCCCATGCACCCTACTTCAACGTCGGCATCCTGAATTCTGCGCCGGACGATGGCTCCGAAGGCCATCGCGACGTCACCGTCTTCAGCTTCGTGAAGAACCGCACACCATCCATCCCGTGCTGGTTCTGGTCGCCGAACGCGGACTGCTTCCACCCGCCGAAGGAATAGAACGCCAGCGGTACGGGGATCGGGATGTTTACGCCGACCATCCCGGCCTGGACCCGGTCGGCAAACTCGCGGGCCGTGTTGCCGTCGCGGGTGAAAATGGATGCCCCGTTGCCGAACGGGTGACCGCTCACGATGCCTAACGCTTCGGCGAAGGTACCGGCGCGTACCATGCATAACACCGGCCCGAAGATCTCCTCCTGGTAGATGCGCATCGACGTCGTCACGTGGTCGAACAGGCAGCCACCGAGGTAGAACCCTTTCTCGTGGTCGTCGATCGTCAGTCCCCGGCCATCAGCCACGAGATCTGCACCTTCCTCCACGCCCAATGCCACGTACGACGCGACCCGCGCACGGTGCTCCGCGGTGACCAGCGGCCCCATGTCCGCCGACGGCATGTGGGAAGGACCGATACGCAGTCCGGCCACGCGCGTCGCCAGCCGCGTCCGGAGCTCCTCGGCGGTGCTTTCGCCGACCGCGACAGCGACGGAAATCGCCATGCAGCGCTCGCCGGCCGATCCGTAGGCGGCACCCATCAGCGCGTCGACCGCCTGGTCGAGATCCGCGTCGGGCATGACCACGAGGTGATTCTTCGCGCCACCCATGGACTGGACGCGCTTGCCATGCGCCGCCGCGGTCGCGTAGACGTGGCGTGCGATGGGCGTCGACCCGACAAAGGAGATCGCCTGGATATCCGGATGAACCAGCAGTCCATTCACCGCTTCGGCGTCGCCGTGCAGCACGTTCAGCACGCCCTTCGGTGCGCCCGCTTCCAGCAGCAGCTCGCCGAGACGTACGCCGCAGGAGGGATCCTTCTCCGACGGCTTCAAAATGAACGCGTTTCCGCAGGCGATTGCCGGTGCGAGCATCCACAGCGGCACCATCGCGGGAAAGTTGAAGGGGGTGATCCCGGCGACCACGCCTAACGGCTGGCGCAGCGAATACATGTCCACTCCCGTCGAGACACCGGGGGAAAACTCCCCCTTCATCAGGTGCGGTATCCCACAGGCGAACTCCACGACTTCGATGCCGCGCTGTACTTCGCCGCGCGCGTCGTTGAGCACCTTCCCGTGTTCATTGGCGATCAGTGTGGCGAGCTCGGTGGCGTTCGACTCCAGCAGCTCCCGAAAACGGAACATCACGCGAGCGCGCCGCAGGGGCGACCAGCTGGCCCATTCGGCAAATCCTTTTGCGCCCGAGGCAACCGCGTCATTGATGTCGAGCGCCGAGGCAAGCGGCACGACACCGCTCTGCGTTCCAGTGGATGGATTCCAGACCGGCGCGACGCGTGTTCCGCTGCCGAGTTCGAACTCGCCATGAATGAAGTGCGGGATCATGGCGAGTCGCGGCGGACCTTCGTCCTCCGCAAACGTCCCTGTTGTGGATACCGGGCTCACTGCCATCGTGGGCTCCTCTCGTGGAGCCCGAAACGTACAGCGGGTGGAACCGGGTCGCAGGCTCAGCGACTGATGACTACTCTCGCGTCCTCGGCGGCGATGGCTGACGCCGCGGCTTCCTGGAGGAGCCTCACGGTGGCCAGGGGCCAGCTCTGAACCCTTCCGTCCACGACTGCAGCCTGCTGGACCCCCACAGGCGTGTGATTGTAGATCCGCTGGAAGACTGTCATGGCGGCCAGATACGTCCCCATGGTGGACGGATGGAAGTCGTCGAAGGAGTACAAAGGCAGTGTCGAGTCTGCGGCCCAGGCGAACTGCCACGCTTCACCGGCAGGGGCCAGGAGGCCACCGATCGCTTCGGCCGCGAGCCGATACGACTCCGTCACGTTCGGGAATTCGCTTTCCCGCTCCAGCTCCGGCCAGACACCGTACATCACCGCCTGGGCGCCGTTCTCGTCGATGAGACCCCCGAAATATTCCGCCCACTGAATCAGGCTTGCGCGGCTCGACGCCAGCGCCGACGGTCCCTGCTGCATAACGACGAAGTCCCACGACTCGTCTTCCAGCGCCCGCACGGCGATCCGGTTGTCGTAGTGATCCTCGAGCGCGAAGTTCGGGTAGGCGATCTGGTAGCAGTAGCATTGCTGCAACCCCGCCGAAAGCGCGAGCTGGGCGACGGTTCGTGGCAGGTCATTTTCGTACGTGAGGCTGTTGCCGATGAAGAGGACCTTGAGCGAGCCCTCCGGCGCCTCGGCGGCAGTGCCTAACGAGCATGCCGGGAGTGTGACCAGCGCGAGAATCCGGAGGAGCTTCATGGCTTGTAAATTCCGAGTCGGGGATCGTGAATCGAAGGGATGAATCGTAAGAGACGTGTACAGCAACGCACCACGAATGTGCTCAGAGGTGCGCCAAACAGGGTTGAACGACGGACCGACGTCGCCCCAAAACAGGCCGAACAAGTGCCGAAAATGATGAGTCGCTCATGTCGCTTGTTGCGGCGTAGTACCGTCACGTTTGCGATGTCGACAAACGTCCAATTGACAACGACTTAGGTCAGGAAGTGACGATTGATTCGTGAGGTTCAACCCGCTAGATTCGGGGGGCCGCGCGACGGCCTGGAAACACGAACCCGACCAGACTCATGACGGCACCAAATCAGCGCGAGCGGATCCTCCCGCGGCTCATCGACGAAGAGGTGAAGGAATCGTTCATCAACTACTCGATGAGCGTCATCGTCGCCCGCGCGCTGCCCGACGTGCGCGACGGATTGAAGCCGGTCCATCGGCGGATCCTCTACGCGATGAACGACCTGGGACTGGTCCCGGGCCGTCCGTACAAGAAGTCCGCCACCGTCGTTGGCGACGTGTTAGGCAAGTACCACCCGCACGGCGACTCGCCGGTCTACGAGGCGATGGTGCGCATGGTGCAGGACTTCTCGCTGCGCTATCCACTCGTCGACGGGCAGGGAAACTTCGGATCGCCGGATGGCGACGCCGCCGCGGCGTATCGCTACACCGAAGCGAAGCTGATGCCGCTGGCGATGGAAATGCTCGCCGACATCGACAAGAACACGGTCGACTACGCGCCCAACTTCGACGATCACCTGACCGAGCCGAAGGTCCTTCCGGCGTCGCTGCCGAACCTCCTGGTCAACGGCTCGTCAGGCATCGCGGTGGGCATGGCGACGAACATTCCGCCGCACAACCTGCGCGAGATCATCGCCGCCACGCTGGCGCTGATCGACAAGCCGGATACCACAATCGACGACATTGCGAAGCTGGTGAAGGGGCCGGACTTCCCGACGGGCGGTTTCATCTACGGTCGCGCCGGCATCAAGGACTATCAGGTGAATGGTCGCGGCAAGATCGTGATGCGCGCGCGGGCCGTCATCGAGGAAAAGGAGTCGACCGGACGATCGCAGATCGTCGTCACCGAGGTTCCGTACCAGGTGAATCGCGCCGAGCTGGTGAAGAGCATCTCGGAGCTCGTGCGCGAGAAGAAGCTGGAAGGCATCAGTGACCTGCGCGACGAGTCGAGCGACACGACGCGCATCGTCATCGAGCTCAAGCGCGACGCCATCCCCCGCGTGGTGCTCAACCAGCTGTACAAGCACACGACGATGCAGGCGTCGTTCGGCGTGATCATGCTGGCGCTGGTGCCGGAC
>Ga0079217_10000383_pt1 | contig 11008 bp, 8 predicted proteins | sample NCAS200_FD_76343 | JGI IMG/M metagenome (GOLD analysis project Ga0079217, IMG submission 76343) | Agricultural soil microbial communities from Utah to study Nitrogen management - NC AS200 | ecosystem: Environmental > Terrestrial > Soil > Agricultural land | place: USA: Utah | collected 2014-06-11 | reverse complement strand
GCTGCCGAACGCGGAATAGACGCTCTGGATCAACGACACGATGTTGCCCTCGGCGTCGATCACCGTGAGGTAGATCGTGTCGCCTCCGTGCGCGCCTTCCAGCCCGGCGATCTGCGCCGGCATGACGTCGCACGCCGCCTTCATCATGTCCAGCTTTGTTGCGCGATCAGTCGCGTGTTCGCGCGACAGCATCTGTGCGACCGGCACCTTGCTGTACTTCGGATCGCCGACGTAGCGCAGCATGTCGGCGTAGGCGAGCTTCTTCGCCTCGATCATCACGTGCATGGCACGGGGATCGTGAAATCCCCATTCGCCGAGCGGGTACCGCTCCATGATGTTGAGCATCATGAGCGCGGCGATGCCCTGGCCTTGCGGCGGGAGTTCGTACACCGTCCAGCCGCGATACGTGGTCTTGATCGGTTCCTGCCATTCGACCTGAAATTCGCCCAGGTCGTCGGGCGTGAATGTGCCGCCGGCCGTTTTCGAGAGCGACAGGATGGCTTCAGCCGTTGGACCCTTATAGAAACCATCGCGCCCGTGTTCGGCGATTCGTCGCAGCGTCGCCGCCAGGTGCGGATTCTTGAAGACGTCACCGAACTTCGGAGGGCGATCGCCGAGGAAGTACGTCGCCTTTGCTTCCGGCGTGGCTGACAGCTTCCGTTCCTGTTCTCCCCATTCGCCGGCGATGACCTCGGTCACGGGGAATCCGTTTTCCGCATACCAGATCGCGGACGACAACAATTCGGAGAACGGCTTCGTCCCGAACCGGCTGCGCATGGCGTCCCACCCGCCCACGGCGCCCGGCACCGTGACCGAGAAGATGCCGTTGTTAGGCATCCGGTTCAATCCGCGCTCGGCGATGAGCTGTGGAGTGAGGCCTGATGGTGCCCAACCGGATGCATTCAGGCCATGAAGCGTTCCGGTCTTCGCCTCGTAGATGATCGCGAACAGGTCCCCGCCGACGCCGTTCATGTGCGGCTCCACCAGGCCGAGTACTGCGTTCGCCGCGATGGCCGCGTCGATGGCGTTTCCACCGCGGTCGAGAATCTCCGCGCCCGCCTTGGCCGCGAGTGGCTGGCTTGCCGCCACGATCCCGAGTGTGGTCGTGACGATAGACCGACCAGGTGTCGGCAGGGGATTCGTCGTCGCCTGAGCGGCGCTCACGTCCGACGGGAGCACAAAGCGCAAAGCGCAGAGCGCAAAGAGGAAACGGCGATAGTCACGATGACGCATTTCGGCTTTGCAGTTTGGGAGAAGCTTGAGGACAAGAAGACGGGATCCCTTTGCGCTTTGCGCTTATCAGCTCACAAACCGAGTTCGATCTGCGCCGCGCCGCCGAGTGTCATTGTGCTGTGTTGCGGTGCGGCCTGCAGCGTGCCACGAAAGCCGCAGCCACGCAATGTCGTCTTCATCGCTCGCAGCGCGATCTCAGGCCGGTTGTTGACCTGGCTCAGATGACACAATACAAGATGGCGCAATCCGCGGTGCGTGCTCTCACGGGCCATCAGGGCGCATTCCGCGTTGCTGAGGTGCCCGTTAGGTCCTGAGACACGTTGCTTCACGGACCACGGATACGGCCCCGCACGGAGGAGCTGCGAATCATGGTTCGACTCGAGCAACAACATGTCGCAATCGCTGAAGCTGCGGATGAAACGTTCGGTGAGGTGCCCGATGTCGTAGGCGATCCCGACCCGTTCACCGGTGGACTTGACCGTGGCGACAAGTGAAATCGGTTCGCGGGCATCGTGAGGCGCCTTGATGAAGCGGATCGAGAAGTCATCGAGCTGCACTTCGGTCTTCGTGTCGACGATGTGTTTCACGACGCGCTTTTTCTTTCGCGAACCATCGGCTGTGGTCGATCGCGGCTCAATCGCGACGGACATCGGGATGGATGCCTCGCCCATCCGCCCCCTGCCATCTGCCATCCTTCTTTGCTCAGAGCCCTTCGCTTTCAAGGTTCCCGCCGTGGCGTAAACCGGCCAGTTGTATCGCCGGGCCGCTGCGCCCGCGCCGCGCACATGATCGGCATGTTCGTGCGTTACGATCAGCGCGCTCACTGACTCCGGAGCCACGTCGACCGACTTCATGCGCCGGACGAGCTCCCGCACTCCGAACCCCGCGTCCACGAGAATCCGCTGGTGGGGCGTTTCCAGCAGGATCGCGTTCCCTTCGCTGCCGGAGCCGAGGACGTGGACTCTCATCGCTTGTCCGCGACCGAACGTTCCCAGGCGGCGGTGAGTTGTCGCCGCGCCTTCTCCGTCAGTTCCACATTCCGACGCTTCATTGCCCGTCCGGCTGTTTCCAGAAACGCTTGGAGGTCCCAGAGCCTGGTGTCGTCGAGTCCCCAGGCAAACGGCGGGACATAACGCGACGTGATTCCCGCACCGTACACATTTGCTCCGGTGCCTATCACGGCGCCAGTCGTCAGGCGCGTACCGATCGCCGTCTTGGCGTGATCACCGATGAATGAACCGAGGAACTGCATGCCGGTCCGCTCGACACCACGCGGGGTCCAGATCGAGACGTCGGAGTAATTGTTCTTCAGGTTGCTGTTGATCGTACCAGCGCCAAGGTTCACCCAGCGCCCCAGCACTGAGTGCCCGAGGAAGCCATCATGCGCCTTGTTCGAGTGGCCGATGAAGACCGAGGTGCTGACTTCGCCATGAATCCGACAATGCTCGCCAATCGAGCTGCCGGTGATCTTTCCGCGATTCACCATCGTGCCTTCGCCGATGAGGCACGGACCCACCAGTCGCGTGAACGACTGGATTGCCGCCCCCTGCCTGACGAGAATAGGGCCCGCGGTCGCATCGAGGATGACGAACGGTTCAACAACGGCGTCGGCCTCGATGAAGACGGGATGGGAGCCGATGACCTCCAGGGCGGCCGTCGACCCCTGATCCGTCCACTCCGCGAGGTGCGGGATGTCGGCGCTGAGGAGATCCGGCAGGTGACGGATCAGGTCCCACACGTTCTCCAGCCACCTGCCATGGATCTCCGCCGGCGTCGCCTGGCCCGCAAAGGCCTCCAGCGTACCGCCGCTGCGCGCGACGGTCTCAACGCCGGTGGGTTCGATCAGGCGGACGGCGGCGAGCTTCCCGCCACAGCTCCAGGCGGGAGCAGTAACGTCCACCGTTCCTAACGAGACGGCACAGCGGGCGTTGACGAGGATACTCCCGGCCGGAACCGTGCCTGCGACGAAGGGCGCCGCGCCGGGCTCATCGAAGTGGACCAGGTGAGGAGCGCCAACGAATCCTGTCGTCGATTCCCGGGTCGCGCGCTCCCACCGCTGCCTGACGAGCAGTGCGCCGGCGCGGAGCTCGCAACACGGCCGAGTCAGCGCGAACGGGAGGAAATCGGCCGCGCCGGCATCGTCGACGAATACCAGCGTCATCCGCGATCCCTCACGCTGGCAGGGAGCGCGGTGAGGAGCTGCTTGAGGTCGGACGCGTGCTGTGTGGTGGTCACCAGCGTCAGGCCATCATGCGTAATCACGACCAGGTCGGACACGCCGTAAAGCACAACCTCATTTCCCTCAGCGTGAACGACGTTGTTGCTGGCCTGCACGGCATGGACGGTGCCGGCAAGCACGTTCCCGCGATCATCCGCCGCGCGCACTCGGCTCAATGCCGACCACGTCCCGACGTCGTCCCAGCCGAATTCGCCCGGAATGACCGCGACCCGATCGCTCCGCTCCAGCACACCGACGTCGACCGCGATCGGATTCTGCACCGCGCTGAAGAAGCGTTCGAGGTTGTCGGGATGATGCTCGAGCGCCGGCGCAACCTCACGACAATGCTTACGCACTTCATCAAGGAAATCGCCGACGCGCCAGACAAAAATTCCCGAGTTCCAGAGGAACCCGTCCTGCACCATCCCTCTTGCTCGCTCGGCGTCTGGTTTCTCGACGAACTGCGCCACTCGGCACGCGCCTGACGAACCAGGAATCTCCTCGCCCGGGCGGATGTACCCGTATCCCGGATCGGGCCGGGAAGGGACCACACCAACCGTGACCAGTGATTGTGTCGTTGCGGCGATCGTGGTGGCCCGGGCCAGCGCGGCGCGAAAGCCGTCGGCATCGGTGACCGCCCAGTCAGCGTGGATGCTCAGCATGATCGCGTCGCGGCCGCTGGCGCGCTCGATCTGAGCCGCGGCCCACGTCAGCGCTGCCGCCGTCCCGGCGGGCCGAGGCTCCGCGATGAGATTTAACGCCGGAATCTCGGGCGCCAGCGCATGAATGGCGTCGACAAGCGACGCGTTGGTCAGGATCAGAGTCTCCGACGGCGCGGCGAGCGGCGCCATGCGATCGAGCGCGTCACGCAACAGCGGCTGGTCACTCGCCAGCGGGAGGAGTTGCTTGGGTCGATTGGCCGTCGACACGGGCCAGAAACGTGACCCCACTCCGCCAGCAAGAATTACGCACCAGACCTGCCCCGCCATGCCTCCGATCTCTGGGCTCTGGCCTCTGACCTCGTCAGTCACGTGGATCCGGCTCGTAGTTCACACCCGGCCCGGGCTCGTAGTCGACGCCGGCCAGTTCCGCGGTGCGATGGAGGAGACGTTTGGGACTGAACGGCTTCGTCATGAAGTCGGTCGCGCCTAACGTCATCGCCTTTTCGCGCTGCGTGTCGTGGCCGGCGGCGGTGAGAATGACGCAGGGAATCTCCTTCGTCCGTTCATTGGCGCGCATCCGGGCCAGCACCTCGAGCCCTGACACATGCGGCATCATCAAATCGAGCCAGACGACCTTGAGGTCCGGCTCGCGATCGAGCGCCTCGAGTGCCTGGATGCCATCGAACGCGAGCGTGACCCGGAACGGCCCCTGCTCGAGCTTCATCTGGATGATGCGGCCCACGTGCGGCTCGTCGTCGACAACGAGCACGTGAGCGCGGTCAGTGGCTACGGGTGCGGAAGCTGTCACACGAGGGAGGCGATGTTGGCGCGGTGGCGACGTAGATCATACAAGAGCGCACTCAAATGCGCGCTTGGATGTACGATCAGGAGAAGGAGCGCCTCGGCGGAGACAGCCGAGATAATCGCGTGTCCGCGTTCGTATTCGAGGACCGAGGTGACAAACGATCCCCGGCCGGCTGCCTCACCGATCGCCTGGGCGGCGCTCGCGATGGCAGGGGTCAACGCGGCCAGATGTTCGCCGTCGAGGTCACCGCTCGTTCGCGTGTCGATGAGGAGTCCATCGCGCCCCAGAATCACCACGGCCTCGACCCCTTCGCGTTGCGCGAGGGCCCGCACGAGGTCGTGTATGGTGGGCAAGGGAAACTCCGCCGGTTGTTCGTGCGAAGCCTAATTGGGGATAGGATGAAGTCAAGCGAGCAATCGCTTGAAGTATCACACCTTAGGAGGTTACTGTTCGCCGTGATCCTCAAGCCACTCACCCGACTTTTCGGGCACTCCGGCGGTCGTCGATTGGCGCTGCTGTTCGGCGCAGCAGCCGCGCTCTCGACCGGTGCCTGCGACGATCCGTTCGCGCCGAAAGCGACAACGTCCACGCGGACGGACAGCTTTGTCGTTTACGCGGTCACGCAGACGCCGATCAACGCGCCCGCCGCGTTCAACATCGTCTTCTTCACGACCCTCCGGCTCGAACCGACCTATGGCTTCGATCTGGTCTTCGACATCGACGGAAACGGGAAGGTGGTCCTGATTCCGGTCAAACTGGTCGGAGGGGCGGTGACCTCGGCGCGCCAGGTTGGCTTGCAGCGCATCACCGGCGCGTATGAGGAAATGACCCGCGCACCCACGAGCGGTTACGAGTACGACTCGACGCTGACGCTCGATGTCGGTGAGGCGGCACTCGTCGAAGTGCGCACCGACGCCTGCCAGTTCCAGACATCGCAACTGGTGTACGCGAAACTGCAGATCAAGGCAGTCGATCCGATCTCGCGAACGATTGTCTTCCGGATAACGTACGATCCGAACTGTGGATTCAGATCGTTCCTACCGGGTGTTCCGACCGACTGATTCGAGAATTCGCGCGGTCCAGCAAAACACTTTGAACGCAGAGAACGCAAAGGTAGCGCAGAGGACGCAAGGCCCTTCTCCGTTTTCTCTGCGCTGCCTCGGCGTTCTCTGCGTTCAGAATGTTTTGATTCTTGTGTTTTTCTGTTTGGTTTGTTCAGGCGCCCATAGCCCGCCCAACGCATGCATGATGCTCGCGTTTTTCGAGAGCAGGTCGACCAACTACGCGACGCCATGCGTCGACGGCAGAAGCTCGATGATCTTGGCCCTCTTCTCGATCGCGGCGTAGCGCTCGAGCTGGAGCGGCGCACCGTCATCCAGGCCGTCGAGGAGCGAAAGGCCGCTCGCAACGCGAACTCACAGGAAGTTGCCCGGCGCAAGAAGGCCGGCGAGTCCGCCGATGAGTTGATTGCATCCGGCCGACTGCTCGGGGACGAGATCCAGCGGCTCGAGAACGAGCTGGCCGCGGCCGAGTCTGAGCTGAAGGACATCCTGCTGGGCATACCTAACGTGACACTCCCCGACGTTCCCGAAGGCGGTGAGGAAGCGAACACCGTCGTCCGGAGCTGGGGTGAGCCGCGCAAGACCGACGGCATCCGTCCGCATTGGGAGATCGGGGAGGAGAAGGGCATCATCGACCTCCAGCGCGGCGCGAAGATCTCCGGGTCGGGCTTCATCGTCTTCCGCGGACCTGGCGCCCGCCTGACGAGATCCCTGCTGAACTTCTTCATCGACACGCACGTCAGTGAAAACGGATACGAAGAGGTCTGGGTGCCGGTCGTCGTCAATCGCGCGTCGATGACCGGCACGACGCAGCTCCCGAAGTTCGAAGAGGACATGTACGCCCTGAAGGACGAGGACCTGTTCCTGATCCCGACCGCCGAAGTCCCGGTGACGAACCTGTATCGCGACGAGATTGTCGACGCGAGTACCCTACCGCGCGGTTTTGTCGCGTATTCATCCTGTTTCCGGCGGGAAGCCGGGGCGGCAGGGAAGGACACACGCGGCCTCCTGCGAGTGCACGAGTTCGACAAGGTGGAGATGGTGCGCTACTGCACGCCGGAACAGGGCGACGAGGAGCATGAGCGCCTGACGAGACACGCCGAAGTGCTGCTCGAACGGCTCGGCCTTCCGCATCGGCGCGTGTTGCTGTCCGCTGGCGATACGGGATTCGGAGCAGCGCGATGTTACGATCTCGAGGTTTTTGCGCCCGGCGTTGGCAAGTGGCTCGAGGTATCGTCCTGCAGCACGTTCACGGACTTCCAGGCCCGTCGCGCAAACATCCGCTACCGGCCGGCGCCGGGCGAAAAGCCCCGTTTCATCTACACGTTGAACGGATCGGGCCTCGCATTCCCCCGCATCATTGCTGCCATTCTGGAGCATTATCAGCAGGCTGACGGAACTGTCACTGTTCCGGAAGTCTTGCAGCCTTACATGGGGACGAGCGTTTTGTGAGCGGAGGTGAGATGTGGGATGTGAGAGGTGAGAGAAACCCTGATCAGAAATCAGATACTGATCGGATGTCGGTTCCTCCCACATCCCACCTCCCACATCCGCCATCCAGGCGGTAATAGCGATGAGACGGAGCACGATCCTCATTGTGACGGTGCTCGTCGCGCTCCTACTCGGCTCCTACGTCCTCTTTACCCAGCGCGTGGTCGCCGAGTTGAGGAGTGAGGCGCAACGGACCTCGGAAATGTTCGGCGAGGTTCTTGCGGCGCAGGACCCTAACGTGGATGCGGCGTCGGCGCTGCTGGAATTGACCAGCGACATCCGCGAATCCGGCGTCCCGATGATCGTCACCGACGCCAACGGGAACCCGACGGCTGTCGCGAACCTTCCGTTCGACGAGGACGATCCCCGGGCGCGCGAGTGGATCCCTCGACTCGATGCCCAGAACGCTCCCGTCGTCGCCCGCGGACTCGGCACCAATCAGGTCATTCACTTCGGCCATACGCGGCTGGTGCGCGGCCTCCAGGTGATTCCTATCGCGCAGGTCGTGTTCCTGTCGTTGTTGTTGCTCGCCGGCGGTTACGCGGTGCAGACCCGTGCCCGCGCCGATCGCGAGCGCGTGTGGGCCGGTATGGCACGCGAGTCAGCGCATCAACTCGGCACACCCATATCCAGTCTCTCGGGTTGGATCGAACTCCTTGGCGATCGTGAGGGCGACGAGCTTGGCCAGCGCGCGGTCGGCCACATGGCGAGCGACATTGAACGACTCGAGCGGGTCGCGCATCGCTTCGAGCGCATCGGACGTCCTCCGCAACGTGAAGATGTCGATGCCGCCGAGATCCTCGAACGCGTGACGAATTACTTCGGCGCGCGGGTCCCCACACTGGCGCACGCCGTCTCTATTCAACTGAAGACGTCGGGCGACCTGGAGATGAAGGGTGACGCGGTCCTGATCGAGTGGGCGCTGGAAGCGGTGGTGAAGAACGCCATCGATGCGCTCGCCGGCCGCGGGGGACAGATCGTGGTGGAGGGGACCCGCCTTCCCGAGGGCGATATCCGCATTCGCGTGAGCGACGACGGTCCCGGTGTTCCACGCGAGTTACGCAAGCGCGTGTTTGAGGCCGGGTTTACCACGAAAGAGCGCGGCTGGGGCATAGGACTCGCGCTGGCTGAGCGGATCGTGGCCGAATGGCATCGCGGATCGCTTAGCCTGGTCCCGTCCGAACGTGGAGCCCGGTTCGAGTTTATTTTTCCTGCATGACTTCAGTTGATGTGCGTGGCGACCTGCTGTCGGGATTGAATCCCGCGCAGCGGGAAGCGGTGGAGCATGGTTCAGGACCGTTGCTCGTCCTTGCGGGAGCCGGTTCAGGGAAGACGCGCGTACTCACCCGTCGCGTGGCGCGGTTGATCGAGCATGAGGGGGTGGCGCCGCATTCGATCCTGTCGGTGACGTTCACCAACAAGGCCGCCGGGGAAATGCGCCGTCGCATTGGCGACCTGCTGGGGTCCGAACCGGCGGGGATGTGGAGCGGAACGTTCCATGCTATAGGAGCGCGGATCCTTCGGATCCACGCCAGCCTCGTGCAACGCACCCAGGCCTTCACGATTTACGACGAGGACGACTCGCTCTCCGCCGTCAAGCATGTCATGGAGCGGTTGCGCATCTCGCCGAAGGACCGGCCGCCGCAGGCGATCATTGCCGCGATCTCCGACGCCAAGAACGCACTGGTCTCGTCAGTCGAATATGAAAAGCTGGCGATGGACCCGTTCTCGAAGGCGGCGGCGCAGGTATATCGCGAGCTCGATGTCGCGCTTCGTCAGGCAAACGCCGTCTCGTTCGACGACCTCCTCGTCCTGCCGGTGCACATCCTCGAACAGAATCCGGACGTCCTCCAGAAGTACCAGCGGCGATTCAAGCACATCCTGGTCGACGAGTACCAGGACACGAACCGGGCGCAATACCGTTTTGTGTCGCTGCTCGGTAAGGAACACGGCAACGTGACCGTGGTCGGTGACGACGACCAGTCGATTTATGGATGGCGTGGCGCCGACATCCGGAACATCCTTGACTTCGAGCACGACTTCGAAGGCGCGAAAGTCGTCCGGCTCGAAGAGAACTACCGCTCCACGCCGCAGATTCTCGCCGTGGCCAACGCGGCGATCCAGCCAAACACGTCGCGCAAGGGGAAGACGTTGCGCACGACGCGTCCCGCCGGTGACACGGTGCAGGTCGTCGCTGCGCTCGACGAGCGGGACGAAGCCGACTTCGTGGTGGAGGAGATCAGCGACCGTCGTTATGCAGCGAAGGGCAGGCCGCTGCGGGACTTCGCGGTGTTGTACCGGACGAATTCCCAGAGCCGGACGATGGAAGAGGCGCTTCGGCGCCACCAGATTCCATACCGCCTGGTAGGTGCGATCCGCTTCTACGATCGTCGCGAGATCAAGGACCTGCTGGCGTGGCTTCGCATCGTCGCCAATCCCGCCGATGACGAGGCATTCCGTCGCGCGATCGCCGCGCCACGTCGCGGTGTCGGCGACACGACGCTGGATTCGCTGGCATCATTCGCCGCGAGTGCAGGGATTCCGCTCCTTTCGGCGTCGACGCACGCGAAGTTCGCCGCGGCGCTGCGCCCATCTACTCGTGAGGCACTGACCGAGTTTTCGGCGCTGGTCCATCGCTTTCACGAGAAGGCGAAGGAGTCATCGGTCAGCGAATTGCTGCGCGACCTGGTGCTGGCCATCGGCTACGAGAATCATCTCCGCGCCGAAGGGCCGGGGGCAAACGAACGGCTCGACAACGTCCGGGAGTTGATCGCGGGCGCCGTGGAAACGGTACAGGACGAGGAAGGTGAGATCGGGTTGACGCCGCTCGATCACTTCCTGCAGAAGGCGACACTGGTCACCAGCGCCGACTCGCTGGATCCGAACGCGGACGCGGTCACGTTGATGACACTGCATAACGCGAAGGGGCTCGAGTTCCCGGTGGTGTTCCTCACCGGCCTCGAGGAAGGACTCTTCCCCTTGTCGCGGTCGATGGATAATCCGGAGTCGCTCGAAGAGGAGCGACGATTGTTCTACGTCGGCGTGACGCGCGCCGAAGACATGCTGTTCATCTCGCACGCCCGCAGCCGCCGGCGGAACGGTGAAACGATGCCCTCGCTCCGTTCCAGTTTCCTGAGCGAGATCCCGGCGGGCCTCGTGCGCGATCGCGCCACGATCAAGCTGCGCGGCAGCGCCCAGCAGTGGGATCGTCCGTCAGCCGCCGATCGCCGGCCGGGCACACCGGTCGATTGGGGAAACCGTGAGCCACCCTGGGCTCGGCGCACGCCGCCTCGCGGACAGGTCTCGGAAGAAGACGTATCTCAGGACTCACCACGCTTCGTGAAGGGTGAGCGCGTGAAGCACGCGCGCTTTGGCAGCGGCACGATTTACGAGTTGAGCGGGGTGGGGAAGGAGACCAAGGTGACGGTCGACTTCGACGATGAAGCGATTGGCCGGAAGCGACTGGTGGTAGCGTACGCTGGTCTCGAGCGCGGAGAGGAGTGATGGCGGTCAGTGAGAAGGACGTACGGCATGTCGC
>Ga0079217_10000381_pt1 | contig 11024 bp, 11 predicted proteins | sample NCAS200_FD_76343 | JGI IMG/M metagenome (GOLD analysis project Ga0079217, IMG submission 76343) | Agricultural soil microbial communities from Utah to study Nitrogen management - NC AS200 | ecosystem: Environmental > Terrestrial > Soil > Agricultural land | place: USA: Utah | collected 2014-06-11 | reverse complement strand
GTATACACCGCACATCCGGCGGCGAAGCCGTGATGGGGATTTAGTTAGCCGATGAATCCGCGTAACACCGCACATCCGGCGGCGAAGCCGTGATGGATTTAGTTAGCAGAATCCGCGTAACACCGCACATCCGGCGCGGCGAAGCCGAATCAAAGTGGCTTGACGCCAAGGAAGGGCTAAGTAGTTCGACTACATGATGCCAAGTTTGCGAACCTTAACGCGACGCTGGTTGCCTCTCAGCCTTAAGCGATCATTTCAGCACGCGATTCTGGGATACGACTCGTATGCGCCGTCGTTTTCGTCGGCCGGCGAAGACATGATCCTTCGTCACATCCTCGGCTCAGACAAAATGAGCGGGTTCTACGTGGATGTCGGGGCCTTTCATCCGACGCTCTTCTCCAACACCTACTTTTTCTACCTCAACGGATGGAACGGGATTAATGTCGAAGCGCGCCCCGGGAGTAAGGAACTGTTTGATAAAGTCAGGCCGCGCGACATTAACCTGGAGGAGGGTGTGTCGCGAGAATCCGGTTCGATGACGTATTACTTCATCGCCGAGGATTCGACGATGAATAGTTTCTCGCAGGATTTTCTGCGTCAGATTGGGATGTTGGCACACGTGCGTTCCGAGATTCCTGTGCGGACGCGGCCGCTAGCGGAGATCCTGGAGCAGCACGTGCCGCCGGGACAGACAATCGATTTCATGAACGTTGATGTCGAAGGCCACGACTTGGCAGTGCTCGAATCGAACGACTGGAAACGGTTCAGGCCGCGAATCGTTGTTGTCGAAGACGAAGGGCTGGATCCGCGTGAATCACCGATCGTTTGCATGTTGAATGATCACGGTTACGAATTATGCGCGCAGAATGTGATCATCCTCGACAAGATCAATGAGTATTTTCTACTCGATAGAACCAACAAACAGTTGCCGGTCCAGCGATGAAACGCGAAGCCCTCACTACGATCTATCCTGAGACCATCGCGAGACGAAACCTCCCCGTCAATTTCAACCCGGAGCATTTGCAGCTATTTGAGGGCGAACTCGAACGCCTCATTCCCGAGAGCCGGTTCTTGAAGTTTAGTGATGTACTGGCAAGTCCGGAGGGACTGCTGTTCAAGGGGACAAGGATACTGCCGGAGTCGTTCGCGTTTCCTTACCATCTCGAAGAGTGGCGTTTGCGCAGTGTGTTTAAGTTTCTGGCGACAAACTACGTCTTTCGACGACGAAGGAAGATCGAGCGTGAAGTGCTGTGGGTCACCGACTACTGGAGCACGGGCCATTTCCACTGGTTGACGGATGTGTTGACGCGTCTTTTCGTGGTTCGAGAGCGGCTGCGCGATTCGCTGCTGGTTCTGCCCGGGAAGTATGAAACGATTGACGTCGTCAAGTCTTCGTTAAAGGCTTTCGACGTTGTGAACGTCGATTACATCGGACCCGATGAGGTAGTGGAATGCAGAAATCTTGTGATGCCATCGCATACGGCGCCGTCAGGTCATTTCAAAGACGAAGCGATTCGCGGCGTCCGTGAGGTTTTGTTATCGGCTTATGGAGACGCGAGCGGTAAGGAAGAAAGGCTTTACATAAGCCGGAGCAAGGCTGGCCGGAGAAGGATCGTCAACGAAGAGGACGTGACGACCGTCCTGCGCAGGGTCGGATTTGAAACGATATACGCGGAAGAGTTGTCCTTCGCCGAACAAGCCCGGATCTGTTCGCGGGCGCGCTACATCGTTTCCAACCACGGCGCCGGGTTGACGAACATACTATTCATGCAGGAAGGCAGCAGTGTACTTGAGCTTCGTCACGAGGCCGATTGCATCAACAACTGTTACTTCACACTCTCTTCCGCTCTCGGCTTCAAATACTTCTATCAGACCTGCGCACCACAGGATCCATCAGCGGATCCGCATGTGGCCCACCTGGTCGTCGACCTTGAACAGTTGGAGAAGAACCTCAAGTTGCTGGTTGCTTAGGACTACATCCCGGAGACGTACTACCTCGCGCCTTTACCAATTGCCTCAGAAATCTTTTTGCGACTTTGCCGGCGACGGTTCCGCCCAGCGAACTTAACTTGCCGCTGGCGACCACAATGTCCGTGTCTTTGTGAATCGCCGTGTAAGTGTATTTCGTGAAGACGTCGTGTTCGACAACGAGGATTAAGTCAGCCTCATTGAAGTCTCTCGTGATGACGAGACAGAGGTGAGAAAACTCTGATCGCTTTTGTAGTTTCGCCTCGATCACCGGAACACCGACAAACAGCGAAGTGGATTTCACATAGATCATTTTCGCCGAGCGCAGCGCTGCGGCGGGGTCGGTATAAACCGGCGGCGTGAGTCCCGGCTTCACCTCGGGAACCACGACTACCGGCTTCTGGGCGAGCCTTGGCCTTACGGCGACCGGCTCCTCAGCGCCCTGATCGTTATTCGGCAACTGTGCTGAAACGTTAGCCGCGCAGAGTCCTATCAAAGGGATGAGGGCCAGTAAGAAAAGGGGTTGTTGAATATGGTTGCGGTCCATAGCGGTAGTAGTATCCGCTCCTTCCCCCACAAAACTGCGCATTGGTGGGACAGTTTTTAGATTGTCATGCAGAATCAGTCGCAATACCCAGGGCGACATGTAGAAGTATCGAGGCGTGAAGTACCACTTGAGTCGGTTCTTATTCCCGAACGGTTTCAGTTGCGCCCCAAATAGAAGAGCGCATAAGTCGCGCCAAGTAATGACCACGCCACAATCGTTACCCATAACGGTACTCGTTTTGCCGCATGTTTAACGTTAGGAATACTGTCATCGAGACTGCCGCCCGGATTAGATTGCGCAGTCCACCAACACTCGCAGTAACGTAGATACAGGCGGCGATAGCCGGGACTGTTGTTAAGATCCAGATCAATTCGATCCTCGTTGCCACAACATCCAGATCAGGCTCGTAAGCACTACAACAGCTCCTATTACCACCAACCAGAACGCTAAGGTAATCCCCCGATGCAGTCCTAATGCGACCACGCTCGTCGTGATGTTTGCGTTGAGATCTTCCGGATAGTCCTCGGCTGGGTTTACGAGAATGATACCCATCTGGAGCGTTGTACGCGGCAGCGAATATCAAAAAACTGAGACTGATGGGCATCCACCAACAGATCTACAAACAGCATTGGTCCAACAAAGATTATGAGCCACAGGCAAATAAGCTGCGCGAGTCGACGTCCTTTTAGTTGGACCGGCTTTACCGAGTAAGCCGCGCCGAGCAGCAGTCCGATCGCAACGAGCACAAACACAGCGATGGCTGGGCCCGACTGCTAAACGATTGCTTTCCCATGTCGCTTCGACTTTCTATTCATCCCCAGGTAACTCGGGCCGACCTGGACCGATAGGAGGCAACTGATTAGGGTCACCAACGAGAATGAGCCGCGACACTTGGTTCAGATCGAGGGCCCGAAACAACACCCCGAGCAGATCTATTGGGATCATCGAGGCCTCGTCAATAATCACTGTCGAAGAGCCCTTCGTACTTCCACCGCTATATCGAAGAGCGAAGTTCTCTGGGTTGATCCACTTGTTCCGCATAAGAAATTGGTGGATCGTGTAGGCGTCTCGAATGCTGCCGTCATCCCGCTTTTCCGCTCGTAGCCGGAGTAAGGGATCCAAAGCTTTATGAGTAGTATTCGACCCGTAGCAGTGTATAAACATATTCCACACCGGCCCTCCTCGCATCAATGAAAAGTTCTTGGATTGGGCTCAGGCGTAATTGATTACTCATCAAAGCCTCTTTCCCCTGCGCTTGCACTACCTTTTTACTCCGACCTTCGAGCAACTGGTGTCCTGAAGGATCAGATATAACCGGTTCTAATCGAGCATTGATTCCAGCTAAATCATCTTCAAAATATTCCTCTCCATTTGGGTAAGATAACACCAATGAAATCTGATGCGCGGCATTGGGCCATTGATAAGGTGAGGCAATCGGTTCGCACTTGTGATAGTTAAGATGGTCCCGCGACCTTATCGACCAAGGCATTGCAAGTCATTTTCCGGTGAGTGTCGGTAACTGGTGATAGACAAAGGCCAGGGTGTAAGTGTGTCAAGCTGAGGGTTACTGGTCAAATCCCGTCACCCGCTCCAGATTCGGTTAGAGAAAAATCGCCGCGTGTCCCAGCGTTGGATGGCGACTAAAAAGAAGTAGGTGTTCTGTTAGAGAATTTGAAACTAAGCGGCCGACGAGAAACCTGCGATCATGACCTTACAGACTGAGGAAGAATGCCGCAAACCAACAGAAAGACGGAACTTTGCAACAGAAGAAACACAATAAAAATATTGACACGATCAGATGGTGTCCATAACATTCCGACCTCCTCCCAGCACGCCCAGAGCGTTGCCCAGATGATTTTCTGACATACTAAGCTGCGTCACCGCCGCTCCGCAGTTTGCCGAAGGTAGTCTTGGCGATGATTGGTTCCTTATATCTCACTTTCAGATTGCATTCTCAATTGCTTTTCCAAATTTCGCGCGACGCCGGGAGAATGTGATCGTGGTCTAATGGGATATCGATTTGTCGAAAACGCTGTCAATTCAGATCGTGCGGAAGAGATGCTTCGTCATAATGCGGCTTGTCCGTAGATTCACCAAGCCGTTCATCGTGTGTTGTTAAAAGATTTGCTGTTGCGACCGGCATACATCTTCGGTTTTCGCAACTCTTCACAATAAGCAGGGGCTCTGAACCACGGGCAATCTACCTCATGCGAAAGACTCATTCTTCCATCGCAACAGTGATAGCTATTCGTGTGGCCCACCAAACCCTGACGTTTACCTGCAAGATTTCACAGCGTGGCAAAAAATAGCGAAGAACATTAAAACGACTCCCATCGTCGTGTTTGACTCGGCATTTCCGCGTCGTCAGGTAGTCACTGCCTGGGAGCGTTTTGGATTGAAGTCACCGGTCTACGTGTCGGAAGAAGATCTCAGGCCACTTTCTAGGTTCGCTCTCTCAAGGGGCCTGCCACCAACCCGGCCGCTGGTAGTACGTACCGACACGTCGAGTACCGTGACCAACATCAGCGTTATCACGAAACCGGGTGAAGCGAAATCTACGCGTTCGAACCAAGCCGCTCAATCCTCACCAGGTAAAAGCCCGACTTATCTCAGAACGTTTCAAGATTTGGGATTGGACGTTTACGACGTCGATTCGCATAAAGGCCTTTATTACGTTTCAGAACGCCGCCGACATTCTGTGGTTGTTCTAAATGAGCGTTTTGAAATTCAAAGGGAGATTGGCGGCATTGGGTCGGCGCCTGGTCGACTCTTTAGGCCCGGAGCCGTCGATGTGTCAGAGAACGGAATTATCTATGTTCAGGATGGTGGAAACGAACGAATCCAGAGCTTCAGCATAGACGGTACCCACCTCGCAGCTTTTGAGACCGGACAATACATGGGTTTTGCGGCTGGAACTCAAGGCGAGATTTACCTGGGCCAACCGGAAAAGGGTGCGCTGATTTCGGTCTATTCCCGCGAAGGAAAGCTGCTTCGTTCTTTTGGAAAGTTGAAACTCCGCTCGGATTCACACGGTGAGGAATTCAAAGACCAAAACGAACAGCTCACCAACAGCACCAACCGAGTCAGACTCTCTGTGGATAAGGACGGAAACATCCTCGTCAGTTTCATGTTGATTCCCCTTATCCAAAAGTACACACGTAATGGTCAACTCCTCTTTGAGCAGCGGTTGGAAGGTCCGGAGATTGAGACACTGATGCAATCCAGTGGACGGCTGACTATGTCGATGGACGGATTCCCAGAAGAGGTCATTGCACTCGAGGCAGTGCCGCGCGCAAGCGGTGAGATCGGAGTCGTACTGATTGATCGTTCGATCTATGTTGCCGATCAAAGCGGCAAAAGATTGCGCGTTCTTCATCCGCATGTTGAAACCAATTTCACACCGGAAATGACTGGAATTACACCTGCTGGAGAGCTGATGTTAATAGCCCTCAGCCCGCGCAATTGCTACCAATTAATTGCCGACTGAGTACAGGACGTAAGCAGCCTTATTGAAAGGAGAGTTATGCCGTCGAGAATTTCCAGAAGCATGCTGGCACTTACGATCGGAGCGACATTAGCGGGTCAGCTCGCCGCCGCCCACGTTCCCCAACAAAAGAATCCGCGCCAGCGATTGGATCGGAAAGACGCGCTTAAGCAGGAGAGTGCGCAGCAGATGCTCCTCTATTTGAGAAATAGCGCCATCGAAATCGATAACGGGCCTGATCGAGTACGAGTTTTGGTGGAAGTGGCAGATGCTTTGTGGCTGGTCGATCGCGAACAAGCGCGAGAAGCCTTCAAGCAGACATTCGCTTTGGCGACAGAAGTAGATAAAAGTAAGTCGACGGGTCAAGGCGTTTCGCGTCCGACGAAGGCGCTTCAGCAGTCCGTTGTAACGAGAATAGCGCGACGCGATCCACAGCTCGCACTAAGTCTCTCGCAAACTGCTGCTGAACTTTCGACGTCAACACGCGATGGCTTTGGTGAGTTATACGGTGTCGATGGTGCACCGAGCGAGCTGTTAGTGAATGCAGCTCGAGAAGCGCTTTCGTCAAATACGAATCAAGCTCTAGAAATGGCTAAGCTCGCGACAAGGGATGGTCTTTCGCAACAGATGCGACTCTTCTTGTTGAGCCTGCGTGCCAAAGATCAAGCTGCCGCCGACTCCTTGTTCAGGTCAACCTTGCAGAGCGCCGCAGCGCGCAAGCCGAAACAACTGGTTGAAGCGCTTTTTCTTTGGGATTATGCCTTTCAGCACAAAGTAATTTACCTGGGACCAGTGGCTTGGTTTCGCGAAGCTCCTACGGAATATCCGGTGCCCGCAAACCTGAAACAGGTTGCGCTGAAGTTTGCGATCGACGCTGCACTGGAGAACACGCAGCAAACTTATCTTTCCTCAACCACAGAGTCTGAAAGACCACTCACTCTTGAGCGCTATGCCTTAGTCCATTCCCTCGTCTCACAGATCCTTCCCGATGTCGAGACGTTGATGCCGTCAGCGGCTCCCGCTCTGCTTGCTGCGCTTAACAGATTGGACCATGAATTGAAAGGACAAGGGCGCACGCCGCCTGGACCTCCTGAGCCATTGCCGCAAGCCCCGGCGGCTCAGAACAACATCGACAGACTCCTGGAACGAGCGAGAAAGGCTGCAACCGTCGAAGCCCAGGATGGCTTTTATGGTAAAGCCGCTTTGCGTTTGTATTTGATCGGGGAATACGAACGTGCCGTCGCTGTCGCTCGCAGTATCACTGATACAACACGTCAGCAGAAGCTGATGGAGCCTATTCAGTTTGATTGGGCCGGAGACTTGATCGAACGGAACAAATTAGACGCTGCCGCGGAGATCATTCAAGGAATAGGTAGCCTTGAACCACGTGTCACACTTTTGGCGAAACTCGCAGACGCGTATATCACAAACGGCAATCAATCTGTCGGGCTGCAGCTTTTGAGAGATTCTGAGGTCGCGCTCGGTAAAGCAAAGCCATCACCACATCTCGCGTCCACAATACTCGCAATTGCCGAAGCGTACCTGAAACTTAATGACCGCAATCAGGCGCAGGCAACTGTCACACTTGCCATCGAGTTGATCAACCTCAACGTTGACGGGCGGGAGTGGGACTTCTTAGGTGGATCGGACCAAACCGGTGGGCGACTTTCCGTTCAAGACGTTCAATGGACCAATCGAAAAGATGGCGGGCTTGATTCACTGACAGTTGTTTACCCGCGTCTTGCGGGTCTGCTTGATGTGTTGCCAAAGGCTTCTGAAATCGACTTTGAGGAAGCGCTGATGCTCGCACGACAAATAAAACCAAAAGGATTGAACTTCGCCGTCCAAGCTGCTTTGTGCAGGCAAACTATTGAGCGTCTCCAGCGCAAGCGCAAACCTACGCAGGACGCGGTTGCCAATAAAGTCTCGGGATAGTTCTTCGGGTCGTGAACGCTGAATAAAAACTCTCAAGTAGATGTAAACATTTAACTGAAACCGGCAGTCGCCGGAAGGAGGAAAAATGAGGAAGTTAGTACTCACCATAGCGCTTTTAGTTACAGCCGCTAACCTGGCAATTGGCGTGAGCTACGCAGCCGTTTGCCAGAGTTCGAAAGGGGCAAGGGCCTGTGGCACTACCTGCGTTGCCACCGGATCGGGAACTTGCGAGTGTACGGGAACTTGTACCAAAGAGGAGAGGGATTGGGGCCGTAACCCGTTTTTGGTAGTAAGGAGTTGCTGATTTGATTGATTTTGCGAGAATGTTTGATGGTGCCGGAGGTCGGACTCGAACCGACATGAGCAGTGAAGCTCGCCAGATTTTGAGTCTGGTGCGTATACCAATTTCGCCACTCCGGCTGAAGGGATGCACATGATAAAGCTGGTGCGTTGCGTATTGCAAATGAGAGATGAACTGGTTTAGCCGCTTCCCTTTTCCACTCAGTGCGTACTTAGTGCGCACCTGAGTAGAAGGGACAGCACAAGAATGAAAACCCGGACGGGATACGGCTACAGGGACACACAAACAGGAAATTGGTACGCTCGCATAGGCTACACAAAGAACAACGGCAAACGCTCTAGCATCAAGCGTAAAGTCACAAGCAAGGCTCACGGCAAAAAGGTACTCAAAGAACTAGTTGCTACTTTCAGAGTGGCGGAAGAAAAGCGGTAGATGCTGAAAAGCTAACGTTCATTGACCTGTGCGTCTATTAAAACGAGCATTACTTAGCACCGGTTCAGTATGCGAGCTGGAGCAAAGTCGCTGGGCTACGCTCCCTTTCGCGAACGGCAGGTAGCTATCACCGCGAGGCTTACGGCTGAACTAGCGAGCCTGTCGAAGGGTCAACGCCACACCCGGACGCGTACGTATTCGGCAGTGTCATGAACGTCAGACGGGCGTTTAGGCGCGCGTGTAAAGTGCCGGTCTTGATGAAGTGGGAAAGGAGCGCATCACGTTTCATCACCTTCGCCACATTCATGCGGTTAGGCTTGATGACTTGGGCTTCTCGCTGACAAAAATTGGCGCTCAACTAGGGCATCAAGTATTGCAGACCACGCTCCGCTATGCATCGTACCGCGCTAAGTCAGCCGTGAAAGCGTCGGTACGGCATTGAGCGCGGGAAGTGCCGAAAGCATGAAAGTGCAACCCACGCGATGATGGGCTTTACGGGAGCAAGATCCGAACCTAATATTAGTGGACCAATGAGCGCCCCTGACGATATCGCCGCTTGGATGGCGACAAACACATACAAAGACAAGATACTCCCTCACGTCTATAGATATCATCCGCGCGGAGACGAGCATTCTGTGATTCTCTGCGAGTTAGTCATGCGTGACCTACTCGAAAAGTTGTGCGACTCTCAGAGAGCATGCTCGCCGTGGCGAAGCAGCCTACGGCATTAACGTTAGACACAGGTGGGCAACAACCGGCAAAGCGAAAGCCTTAGACTTGGCGGTTGGCACTCCATCCGAGCCCGCATTAGTAGTGGAATCTCTCGGGCAGATTCGCAAAGTCCAGAATCGCAAAGTCCAGAACCGGACAAAGGGAAAACGCGGTATAGTTTTGGAAGTGCAAAATGCACTGGCGAGACTTCTAATTGCTTGTGAAGCCAAAGCGGTTATGACTGAGCATAAAAAGTCACAACCACGGGTTTTTGATGAACTGAGTTCGTCGCACGAAATTGTTCACCAAGGCGACCAAGAAACCATCGCGGCCGGTATCGTAATGGTTAACATTGCTTCAAGTTTTGTATCGCCACTACGCCAAAGGGATGCCGAGCGGCTTCACGTGTCAGCCCATAAACAACCTAGTGTTGCCGCAAGCATGATTCAACATTTACGCGGATTGCGGATTCGAGAAGATGTAGGGCAGGTAGGGTTTGACGCGTTTTGTACGTTTGTGGTTGATTGCGATAATCAAACTGGTTGCACGCTATTTACCGACAGCCCAGCGCCTCAACGGGGCGACGTTGACCATTACGATACATTCATCGAGCGCATTACGCGGTTTTATGGAGAGCGGTTTGGTAACCTTCATCAACAATAATCTCACTCTGCTCGGCCGGCGAGAACAAGCCTCTCAGCTTATCCATTTCGCTGTTTAGGCGGGCGAGCCCGTAGGTAAAATATTCGCGGTCAATCTCATTGATTATGCTATTGCGATTGGCTTTCATTGCCGCAAGGGCGGTTGAGAACGTGCCGCCAAATGGGTCAAGCACTGTATCCCCCACGAACGAGAACATGCGAATCAGTCTGTATGCTAACTCCACCGGAAACGGGGCAGGATGGTCTTTGGTCGACACGCCTTTTACGTCCGCCCAAAAAGAGCGAAACCATTTTGCATATTCATCCTTCCCGAGTTTTGAGAGTTCGCGTTGTTCATCGGTTGGCTTTCGATAGCCGCCCGCCTTCCGCAGCATGAGTAGATACTCAATATCGTTTTTTATGATGGCATTTGGCTCGTAAGGCTTTCCCAAAAAGCTTGAGCCATTTTCTACTTTATAGCTGGCGCTGGCAATCTTGTGCCACAGGATAGGAGTTAGGTAGTCAAACCCAATGTTACGCGCTCGAATCGAAATGTCCGCGTGAAGCGGGACTCACCATGTGACGACCACGTTTCGCCTTCTAGCAATGCAAACGTCCCCTACCACGCAGACAAGCCGTCCGCCGGGCACGAGTGCTCGAAAACAATGACTCCACACCCTGTCTAACTCGTCCATAAACGTAGCATAGTCCGCCACCGCGCCAAGTTGGGCATCATGCTGGTTGTATTCTTTCAGTGTCCAATATGGCGGCGACGTTACCACCAAATGAACAGACGAATCTTGAATCCAATCCAAGTCACGGGCGTCGCCTAGGTGTAGCTTGTGAAATGTTGTTAGGCTACTGTCGGCGGCGCGTTCGAGTGTTCCTAATCCCGCCGTCGCGTGTTGCTGATGCAGTTTCGCCATAGCTGAAGGGGTGACATCATAAGACCGTTTTACGCAGTTGGCAACAGGCAGTCGCGCCATCCGCAAAACGGTGCTGTTC
>Ga0079217_10000380_pt1 | contig 11063 bp, 7 predicted proteins | sample NCAS200_FD_76343 | JGI IMG/M metagenome (GOLD analysis project Ga0079217, IMG submission 76343) | Agricultural soil microbial communities from Utah to study Nitrogen management - NC AS200 | ecosystem: Environmental > Terrestrial > Soil > Agricultural land | place: USA: Utah | collected 2014-06-11 | reverse complement strand
GACCGCTCGAGATCAGCAGTCTCGTCCGCCATGGCGAGTACCAGGAGTCGCTCCGCACGACGAACGTGAATGCGAACACCGCGGTGCCGATGCACACGATGGGACTGGCGTTCGACATCGCGCTCGCGAATACGCGCCTCAAGACGATCCGCGAAATCCGCGACGTGCTCACCCGGATGCGCGACGCCGGCGACCTGATGTTCATCGGCGAGCGCCGGCAAATCGTTTTTCACGTCGTTCCGCATCCGTCGCGGCTGGCGCTGCTGCAGGAGCCGGGCACGGGCCGAGGCCGGGTGGGTCGCGCACTCCAGGCGTGGATCACGCCGCCCGAATCGGTGGCTGCGGCCCGAGGCACCACCTGCCGACGCATCGCCGTCGCTCCCGGAGTCGAGCTGCTGATGGATGAGCAGCACCCCATCGCGCGGCTGCACGGAGGAAGTGAGGCCATCGGGGATGCGGTGCGAAGAGCGCTGGTGGAGCTGATGCCCGGTGGAGGCGGACAGGCGGACTGACGGACGGGCGGACCGTTCGTCCATCGACCGTCCATTTCGCTGATCGCACCTTCGGGCCCTTCGCTTCGCTCAGGGTGACAATGCTGCCGCAGAGCCGCTTCCGTCGTCTCCGTCGGTTCCGTCGTTTCCGTCGATCTCGGAGCTCCAATGACCGCCGTTATCGTTCTCGCCGTCATCGCCGCCGTGCTGCTGCTCTGGATCATCGGTGCGTACAACGCGCTCATCACGCTCAAGAACCGCGTGCTGAATGCCTGGAAGCAGATCGATGTGCAGCTCAAGCGGCGCCACGACCTGATTCCGAACCTGGTGAACACCGTAAAGGGCGCGATGGACTTCGAGCGCGGTACGCTCGACGCGGTGATCTCGGCACGGGCCAGGGCGGTCGCGGCCACCACGGTGAAGGAGACGGCACGGGCCGAAGGCGAGCTGACCCAGGCGCTCGGGCGGCTCTTCGCACTCACCGAGGCCTATCCCGAGCTCAAGACGAACCAGAACATCCTGGCGCTGCAGGAAGAGCTCACCAGCACCGAGAATCGCGTCGGCTTCGCGCGCCAGGCGTACAACGACCTCGCGACCGACTACAACACGCGCCAGTCCACGTTCCCGACGGTGCTCGTCGCCGGGCTCGCCAGGGCGACGCCGGCCGAGCTGTGGGAGATCGAGGACGCGACGGAGCGCGCGGTGCCCAAGGTGGATCTCTCGTTCGGCAGCACGCCGCGCAGCTGAGCGGCCGCGCCGCGTGAGCGACGCGAACCTCTTTGCGCAGCAGGACTCGAACCGCCGCCGGTCGAACTGGCTGGTGGCGGGCTTCGTCCTCTTCTTCATGTGGGTGGGCTTCGGAGGGGATCTCGCGCTGGGTCTCCTCACCGCCGACAGTCCGCCGGGCTCCTACTTTCATTCGTTCCCGTTCATCGGAATCATCACGACGCTCGTCGCCGCCGGCGTGTGCTGGTCCGCCTGGCGAAACGGCGCGGAGCGCGTGCTCTGGTCCGCCGGGGCGTGGGAGATCGTCGAGCCGGGAACGCCCGAGCAGCGCGAGTATGTGAACGTGGTCGAGGAGATGGCGATCGCGGCCTCAGTGCCGCGCCCGCGCATCTGGCTCGTGCCCGACGACGATCCCAACGCGTTCGCGACCGGTCGCGATCCCGAGAGTGCAAACATCGCCGTGACGCAGGGGCTGCTCGACCGCCTCAGCCGCGACGAGTTGCAGGCGGTCGTCGCGCACGAGTTGGCGCACGTGCAGAACTATGATACGCGGCTCATGACCCTGCTCGCGGGCATGGTCGGGGCAATTCTCCTGGTGTCCGACGGAACCGGCCGGATGCTGCGCGGCGGGGTGAGGATCGGCGGCGCGGGCGGACGTTCGTCAGGGGGCGGCAAGAAGGGCGGGGCGGGGGCGCTGGGCCTGATCGTGCTCGTGATCTGGCTGCTGACGCTGATCGTTGCACCGCTCGTGTCCCGCCTGCTCGCGATGGCCGTCAGCCGGAAGCGGGAGTATCTGGCCGACGCCACCGGTGCGCAGTTCACGCGAAACCCCGCGGCGCTCGCGGCGGCGCTCGAAAAGCTCGAAGGCGCCGGCGGCGCCACGCGTGCCATCGCCAGGGGTGCCGCGCATCTCTGCATCGTGGATCCATCAGAGCGGAAGATCTCGGACGTCGAGGGGTTCTTCGGCGATGTGTTCGCATCGCATCCCCCGCTCAAGCAGCGGGTGATCAGGCTTCGCGGAATGGCGTTCCAGCAGGAGAAGCGGTCGGCAGCCGAGCTCCCCGCCTAGCCGTCGTCAGCCGGCGAGTCGCTGGAAGTCGCCGAGCAGGATGGCCGGATCGAACGGTACCCGCACCAGCAGATCACACCCTTCTGCGCGTCGCGCGACCTCCTCGTCCGCAGCCAGGCCGATCGCCCGCCATGACCGCTTTCGCTGGAGCTCCAGACCGGCCGTCGGCGATTCGCGGGTCGCGCTGAAGAGGACGATCCGGACGCCGGCCTCCGCGGCGCCCTGCGCGAGCTCGTCCACGCTGCGCGAGCGACGCACTCTGAAGCCCGCGCGCCCCAGAAGAAGTCCGGTGACGCGCGCGAGATCATCGTCGGGCACATACATCACGGCGGTTCCCACGATGTGTGCCGCGCCGTCGGGCGTCCCGAGCTCACTGATGTCGATCATCCGGCGGTCGCCGGGGTATGATGATGTACGCGCCTCGCGCAGGGTGCCGATCCGGCGCACGATCTCGGCAATGCGGGCGAGCGCCTCACGGACTGCCTCGAGGCCCGCCACCTGATCCTCCCTGAGCGTCGTCGCCCGTGCGAGCAGCAGATCCACTTCGGCCGACGCCGCCATGAGGGGATTGTTGATCTCGTGGTGAAGCGTCACGGTCATCTCGCCGATGGCGGCGAGCCGCTCGGCGCGGACGAGCTCTTCCTGGGCGGTCCGGAGCGCCGAGCGAAGTGCCCGCTGGCGTCGCACGCGCTCGAGCACCTCGGGCAGGAGATGGGGGAGCGCTGCGTCCTTGACCAGATAGTCGTCCGCGCCGCGACGGAGTGCCGCAGCCGCGAGCGACTCGGTGCCATGTCCGGTCACGATGATGACCGACGGGGGCTCCGGCCGTGCGCGCATCTCCTCCACCACCTCGACGCCGCTGACATCCGGCAGCTGGTGGTCGAGGAGGATCACGTCGAAACGATCCGCGACCGCCAGCGCCTCACCCCCCGTGACCACGTGCTCGACCACGCCGTAGCCCTGGCTGCTCACGAGGCCGCGGAGCAGCCGCGCCATGTCGGCGTCGTCGTCCACGATGAGAACCCGCATCGCCTCAGGCACCCGCCGCCGCCTCTCGCGGGCGGAAGCCGACCCGCGCGAACTTCTCCCAGCCGGTCTTCCCGCGCCATGCGTCCCACAATCCGCGGAGCCGCCACCAGAGTGTGAGCTGGCGGTACCCCAGATTCTCCAGGACCGCGTAGGCGAGGAGCAGGAGCACCTCGCGCCGGCTCTCGAACGGGAGCAGCCCCCGGGCGAGCCGGTCGGCGAGACCGAACCGGAAGCGCCAGGCACCGACAAGCACGGCCAGCACGTTCACGAGGATCCCATAGCCCAGAGACGCGAGGAAGAATGCCCATGCATATTCGGCGTTCACGAGGTCGACGCCAAGGGCGAGCTCCGCGATGAGCAGCGCGACGAGGAAGAGGTAGCCGGCCGCCTCGATCAGTGGTCCCCAGTACTCGAAGAGCCAGAATGTCGGCAGGGCGAACCATCCGATCCGGCCGAACTTCCGGCGAAAGAGCATGGCCCGATGGTACCGGAGCGACTCGCGGAGCCCCCGGTACCAGCGGCCGCGCTGCTTCCGGAGGGATACGAGCGTCTCCGGGACCTCGGTCCAGGCCACCGGGTGCGGGAGAAAGGCGATGCGCTTGCCGGTGGCCTTGTCGCGCACGAACCGGTGCAGGCGAACGATGATTTCCATGTCCTCGCAGACCGTGCCGGCGACGCCGCCGACGTACTCGCGAACCAGGCGGTGATTCACGAACGGCGTGAGGTACCCTCCCGCGCGGATCACCGTCTCCTTCTCGAATACGGCGAAGACGCCCGAGAGTATCAGCACCGAATCCGCCCGATCGAGCCCGGTCCGCCCCGTGGTGAACGAGCGGAGGTACTCGACCATCTGGAAGCGCGCCAGATCGTGCTCCGGCAGGCCGACGGCGACGACGCGGCTGTGCTCCACCGTGCACCCGTTGGCGATCGCCACCTGTCCGCCCACTGCCGCGATGCGCGGGTCCTCCTGGACCATTCGCATGAGCTCCTTCAGCGCGTGCGGATCGAGCATCGAATCGGCGTCGAGCGAGACGAAATAGGGAGCGGTAGAGGCGTTGATGCCCGCGTTGAGCGCGTCGGCCTTGCCGCCATTCTCCTTGTCGATGACCACGACGCGAGTGACGCTCGGCGGGAGCTCGAGGGTAGCCTCGTAGAGTCCCCGAACCGGTGCCGTGCCGATCGCCTCGCGATAGGGGAGATCGATGCGACGGAGCCGGAGCGCACTCCTGAGCCTCTCCATCGTCGCATCGCGAGACCCGTCGTTCACCACGACGATCTCATATCGCGGGTAGTCACAGTGGATCAGGTTCGTCACCGAATCCACGATCGACACCTCCTCGTTGTACGCCGGCACCACCATCGTGAGCGGCCGGGTCGCATCGTGCTCGTCGATGAGGTCCAGGTCCTCGACGAAGTGGCCCGCGACTCGCCGGCGTACGGCCCGCGCCGCCAGCACGATCAGCGAGATCTGGTAGGTGTTGTACGCGATGAAATAGGCGAGGAAGCACGGCTGCAATGCGAGCGCCGTAAAGATGACGGCATCGATCAGCGCGTCCTTCATCGCGGGAGCTCCAGAACGGCGCGTACCCTCTGACGGAGGGCCGGGACCGGATCGGCCTCGGCCACCTCGTGGGCCACCTGATCGTCGAGGAGCGCCAGCGCGAGCGCGGCGGCGAGGCGATGCCGCTCGTCGGGGGAAGTCCGCGCCACCGTACGGAGGTCCGCCAGGTCTCCCGCGTCGACGACGGCCTCGGCCGCGGCGGCGCGGCGCACGTCGTCGGGGAGTCCGTGCAGCTCGCCACGAAGGATGGCGCTAACAGTCGCGGCGCCGCGCACGCGGTCATCGGGATCCTGCCGCAGCCGCGTGAGCGTCCCGCCATCCGGCACGGTCTGGAGCAGAAGCGCGAGGCGACGTCGAAGCTCGGGATCGGGGTCGTCGGCCATGGCCGTCAGCGGCACATGCAGATTCGCCGCGGCGGCAGCCCGCGCCGCCTGGTGACGCACTTCGACGACCGGATCGGAGGCGAGCGCCCGCACCGTCGGTTCGTCGGCCAGCTCAGGACGCTCGGCGAGCACCTCGGCGAACGCTGCACGCACCGCGGGATCCGCGCTCCCGGCGAACAGCGGGAGCAGGTCCCGCACCTGGGGATGCTCGATGTGCCGCGCGATGCGCGCAGCGACGACTGCCTCGCGGCCGGACGCGCGTCCCGCTCGCAGCAGATGCGCGAACCGGTCGAACGCGGCGCCGGCATGCGACGCGGCGATTTCGAGAACGGTCGCGTCCTCGTCGGCGCGCAGCGTCCCGAGCAGCACCGGCAAGGCCTCATCCGGTGGAACATTCGCGAACAGCCCCGCGGCGGTGCGGCGGACGGCGAGACTCGGATCGCCCAGGGCGCGCCGCGCCGTGCTGGACAGGGCGCCTGCGTCGAGCATGTCGGCGACCGACAGCAGCGCCGATGCCCGGACAGCCGGGCTGGGATCTCCGCGCACGACCTGGAGCAGCGCCTCGCGGCTCCGCTCTCCCTGGAATGCGCAGAGGGCAGCGACCGCACGCATCCGTTCCCTCGGGTCCAGCACATTCCGAATCCCCTCCGCGAGCTCCTGCTCCATCTCGGTGCGCGAGAGTGTCGCGAGGGCACGGAGCTCGAGGCTGTGCGACTGGCGAAGCTTGCGGCCGAGCAGGCGGAACTCCGGATCCGACCGGAGCCGGTCGTGCAGGACGCCGCGCACCTCTTCGTCATCGGTCATCTCGGCGACGCGCCCGGCGATGCTCTCGTGGCCGAACGCCCCGAGAGCCAGGACTGCCGCCGCGCGGACGTTCGGCGGCTGGGTCGTCGCGCAGGCGTGAGCAAGCGGCGCCTCGGCGCCGTCGATCGGCAGCAGCCCCGCGGCAAGCGCGGCGCGTTCGCGCACGGCGGGCGCGGAATCGTGCGCGAGGAGATCGAGCAGCTGAATTCCGTGGGTGCGATCGCCGAGCCGGATGATCGCGTTGATCGCCGCGGCGCGGACGGCCTCGTCGGGATCCGCGAGGCCTTCGTGCACGAGCGCGACCGCACCCTCGCCTCCGAGGCGGCCGATGGCGCCGACTGCCGCCGCGCGCACCGGCGGTTCCGGGTCGATGAAGAGCTTGCCCAGCAGGCCGCGCGCCGTTTCCTGGGGTGCCTGCGCCAGGGTTCGCACGAGGGCGAGCTTCGCCGCAGGGTCCGAGCCGTTGCGCTGAAGCGACTCGAGGAGCCCGCCGAGGCGCGCGGGGTCGAGCTGCGCCACGGAGACCGCGACCGCCTCGCGCAGCTCGACCGAGGCGCCCGCGAACGCGCGAGTGAGAGCGACGGCGGCCCGCGAGTCGCCGAGCCAGCCGAGCGCGCGCGCCGCCGCGACACGCACGGTATCGGCACTGTCGGAGAGGAGGGGAACGAGTGCCGCCGCGAGCGACGTGATGCCGCTCTCCGCTGCGGCGTCCGCGGCCGCGGCGCGGACCGCCGGTGCCGGATCGGTGAGGAGTCGCGCGAGCTCGGGCTCGGCGGCCTCCGCGCGAAGGAGCCCGAGGGCCCGCGCGGCAGCGGCCCGAACGGCGGGCTGTTCGTCGTCGATCGCCAAGCGGACCGCACCGGCGATGTCGGCCCCGCCAAGGTCACCGAGCAGACGGGTAGCTTCGGCGCGCACGGACTCATTGGGGTCCTGCATTCCCGCGATGGCCACGGGAATCGCGGTCCGGTCTCCCTGCGCGCGCAGCGTGTCGAAGGCCGCGGCGCGGAGTGCCGGGTCCTCATCATTGCGCGCCACGGCGGCGAGCTCGGGGCCGAGATCTCGCCGAGCGGTGCGGCGAATCGCCCCGATCACCGCGCGGCGAATCTTTCCTGATGGATGAATCAGCAGCTCGGCGAGCATTTCGCAGGCACCGGCCGTCGCGAGCTTCGCCAGCATGCGATGCGCTTCCTCGGGCCGATCGTCCTGCTCGATCATCGCCACGGTCCGCGCCGGCACCCCCAGACGCTCGAGCGCGACGGCCGACCGCATCCGGAGCTCCGGATCGGGATCGTCGAGCGCCACGAGCAGCGGGCCTTCTGCCTGCGGCCCGATCTGCTCGAGTGCCTCCACGCTGCGCATGCGAACCCACCAGGCGGGATCGGCGAGGGCCCGGACCAGCCGTTCGATGACGTCCGGGTCGTCGAACTGCCCAAGCGCGCCGGCGATCCGGGCCCGGACGAATGGCGCCGGATCGGTAAGGAGGTGCTCCAGCAGGTAGGGGATCGCGCGGCGGTCGCCGAGTCGGCCGAGGGCGTAGGCGGCCCGCGCGCGGACCTCGTCCTCGATGTCGCCGAGGGCCCGGACGAGGACGGGGAAGGCGCGCTGCGCGCGCAGCTCACCGAGCACATTGGCCGCCCATGGGCGCGCGTGGTGCCGGGTTCCATTCTCGAGCAGCTGCATCATCGGCGTCACGGAGTCGGCGCCATGGCGGGTGAGTACATCGGCGAGCCGCGGTGCGAGCCACGGCTCCGCGCTCCGCAGCGCGTCGACGAGCGATGGAACGGCGCGCGGATCGCCGATCCGGGCGAGCGCGCGCAGGGCAATCTCGCGAACGTCGCCATCCTCGCTGCGGGTCGCGCGCACGGTGTCGAGGAGCGCGGGCACCGCGTTCGCGTTGCCGACGCGCCCCAGCAGCTCCGCCGCGAACGCGCGATCCCGCCAGCGCGCCGACGTGCGCAGCCGCTCCACGTACTTGTCCACCAGGCCCAGCCGGTCATACGCGTCGAGCAGCCACGCGGGGCGCTCTGCCGAGCCGCGCGCCTGCTCCTCGAGCACCGCCTCGAGCGCTTCGAAGTCGCGGTAGGTGCGCAGCTGGTGGATCGCGGGCTCGAGGAGCGCCCGCTCGCGGTCGGCGAGACCGGCGACCAGCTCGCGGTAGGGCCCCTTCCGGGCGGCGAGCCGGCGCTGCATGCCGCGCAGCCACGCTGCGCGCAGCAGCCAGGCCAGGATTGCGCCGGCGGCGATCGCGGCCATGGCGGCCGCGACAAGGAGGATGATCTGGTTGAGCTTCACTATGGAAGCCGCCTGCGGGAGCCGCGACTAGACTGCGCTCTCGTCCAGATAGGTGAGTGTCGGGCGATGGCGGATGACCATCTCCAGCGCCCGGTGTACGGCGGGATCTATCACCGAGCCCGTGAGATCGCGCATCCGCTCGACGGCGGTCTCGGCGGGCATCTTCTCCTGGTAGGGCCGCGACGTCGTGAGCGCATCGTAGATCTCGACGGCCCCGATGATACGTGCCCCGTACGGGATGGCCTCGGCCTCGAGCCGGTCGGGATATCCGTTGCCGTCCCAGCGCTCGTGGTGACTCCTGACGAACGCGATGACCTCCTGAAGATGTACCAGCGGCCCGAGGATCTGCGACCCGACGATGACGTGCTGCTTCACGTGCTCGTACTCGTCGTCGGTGAGCGGACCCTGCTTGTTGAGGATCTCCTCACGGATCCCGATCTTCCCGATGTCGTGCAGCCGGCCCGCCGTGCGAACCCGCTCGATCTGCTCGTCGTCGAACCCCATTTCGGCGGCGATCGTCGCGGCGAGATCCGCGACGCGCGCCGAGTGGCCCCGGAGATAGGGATCCTTGGCCTCGAGGGCGTTCACGAGGGCTTCCAGCGTCGCGACCGAGATGCGCTCGAGGTTGGCACGCTCCGCGCGGACTTCGGCGGTGCGCGCGGCGACCTCTTCCTTGAGCCAGCGGTTGATCTGCTGATCCTCGATGCGCGTGTGGCGGCGCGTGAGCGCGCGCTGGATCGCGCGCGAGAGCACGTCGAGGTCGATGGGCTTCGTGAGATAGTCGAACGCGCCCCGCTGCATGCAGAGCGCGGCGGCGGTCGCGTCGTTGACCGCCGTGAGCATGAGGACGGCAGCGTCCGGCTCGGCCTCGAGAATGCGCGGGACCAGATCCACGCCGCTCGCGCCGGGGAGGTTCACATCGAGCAGCACGCAGGTGACCTTCTGGCGCTGCAGCACCGCGATCGCCTCTTCGCCGGTGGACGCCATGGCCACCTCGTACCCCTGCCCGGTCAGGAATCGCTTGAGGGCGTTCCGGATCCCGTCTTCATCATCGACGACGAGCACGGTGACGGGACCTTCGGGCAGCGGCACGGCGGCTCCTGGGCGATTCGGAAGTCGGTCGGGGGAAGCTAGGCCGCTTCCGGGGCGCGGGTCAAGAAATCAGCCGACGAACGTGACGGGCACGCGCTCGGGAATGACGCCGGCCGCGAAGGCGCGATCGAGAAGGTGCCGGACGGCACGCTGGCCCCGCTCGCCGTAGTTCACGGTCCACTCGTTCACGTACATGCCGACGAACGTATCGGTCCGCTCATCGCCGATGCCGCGGTTGAACCGGCTCGCATGCGCAAGCGCCGGGCTCCGGTGCTCGAGTGCATACACGATGCTGGCGCGGAGGTCGCGGCCGATCTGCGCGACGACATCCTCGCCGAGGTCCCGCCGCACGACGTTGCCACCGAGCGGAAGGGGCAGACCCGTGTCCTCGAGCCACCAGGCACCGAGGTCCTGCCAGAGATGGAGCCCATCGTCCGCGTACGTCAGCTGGCCCTCATGGATGAGAAGCCCGACGTCCACACGTCCCGTGTGCACCGCATCCTCGATCTGGTCGAACGGCACGACGACGGCCTCGAACTCCGGTTGGTAGAGCCGGAGCGCGAGGTACGCCGTGGTGAGGAGGCCGGGAACCGCGACTCGCCTGCCGCGAAGCGCGGGGCACGGGTCGGCCGGGGCGGGCTCGCGCGCGACGAGGCGGGGGCCGTAGCCGTCACCCATCGAGGATCCGGAGTTGAGCAGCGCGTACCGCTTCCAGATGTAGGCGTAGGCGTGGATCGAGACCGCCGAGACTTCCAGCTCGCCCCGCATCGCGCGCTGGTTGAGCGACTCGATGTCCGACAGCTCATGCACATACTCGAGCTCGCCCGTATCGAGCTTCCCCTCGGCGAGCGCGTAAAACATGAACGCGTCGTCGGAGTCGGGAGAGTGGGCGACGTGGATTTTCACGGTCGCGGGTCGCGAGGGTCGCGGGTCGGGGGAGTGCTAGCGGGCACGGAAGTCGTCGAGGACGTTCTTGTGATCGACGTACTCCGCCTTGCGGCTGGCGATCTCGCGGTCGTAGGCGGCAGTGAATGCAGCGCGCGCGCGGGCGAGCGCCGCGGGGTCGTTCCGGAGGCGGGCGACTTCGCCGCGCACGACGTAGGCGAGCAGATAGTTCGGCGCCGTCGCCAGCATCGTGTCAGTGAGGGCGAGGGCGGTGGCCATGTTGCCGACCTGCGCGTTCAGCACCGCCGCGTGGTACCGCTCGTCGTTCGAGACCGTCTCGAGCTGACGATACGCGCCCAGCGCCATGGGCGTGAAATTCACCACGGTCGTCGTATCATCGTTCGCGGCCGCCTGCATGACGCGGTTGTAGAGCCGCGTGAAGCGCTCGGCGGGAGAGAGCGAGCTGATGTCGGGGGCCTGCGTCGTGGGGAGCGCTCCACCCGGGTCCGCGGTTGCCGCGGCGGCGCCGGGAGCCGCATTTCCCGCGTTCGCCATGTCCGGCGGGCGCGGCCCGCCCGGCCCGTCCACCATCATGCGGTAGACGATCATCCCGAGCAGGAGGGCGACGATCGTGCCGGCGACGATCCAGGCGTTCCGCTCGGACCGCTGCACTCCGCTCACCGTCCGAGCCGGGCCGGTCACCGGCGTGCCGCAGCGGTGGCAGAACCTGG
>Ga0079217_10000376_pt1 | contig 11082 bp, 5 predicted proteins | sample NCAS200_FD_76343 | JGI IMG/M metagenome (GOLD analysis project Ga0079217, IMG submission 76343) | Agricultural soil microbial communities from Utah to study Nitrogen management - NC AS200 | ecosystem: Environmental > Terrestrial > Soil > Agricultural land | place: USA: Utah | collected 2014-06-11 | reverse complement strand
TAGACCCCTCCCTGATTGACCCCACCCAAGAATCCGCCCCCCGCATCAGCCAGGATCAGCCGTACCCCGGGTGTGGCCAGAATCTCCTTTTCAATTGCCTGCATGCCCTCATTCATCACGGCCAGGTTAGTGCCTTCCGGACCGCTGATGTTCACCTCAAACTCGGCCTCATCGACGTTCGTGGGAATAAACTCCTGCTTTACCGTGCGATAGAGAGGAATACTGGAAAAGATCACGACTGTTGCCAGCGCTGCAACTACCAGCCGATGATGCATCGCGAAAGCCAGCAACCGCGAGTACCCGCTATCGATCCAACGGTAAAAGCCGCGGCGGGAGGCAGGCGCGCCGTGACCTCCCTTGGCATCATCCACCCGAATCATGCGCGAACTCATCATCGGAGTCAGCGTAAAGCAGACCAACAAACTCACGAGGATGGCCACCGCCGCAGTGATGCCAAATTGATAAAGGAAGCGACCGGAGATTGATGACATGAACGACACGGGAAGAAAAATAACGACCAGCGAAAATGTAGTCGCCATAACCGCGAGGCCAATATCGCGCGTTGCTTCTCTGGCGGCATCTCTGGCGTTCATCCTCTTCTCTTCGATAAAACGAAAGATGTTCTCTAAAACGACTATTGCGTCGTCGATAACCACGCCGACCATGAGAACGAGGGCGAGCATGGTCACACTATTCAGAGTGAAGTCTAATGCGCGCATCATCCCGAAGGTGGAGATTACTGAACATGGAATTGCGACCGCAGCTATCACGGTCGCACGCCACGATCGCATAAAGAGAAAAACTACCAGGCAGGCGAGGATGCTACCGAGTACCAGGTGTACTTCAATTTCGTGCAAAGCTGACTCAATGTAACGCGACTGGTCGCGAATTGTTTCCAACTTGACGTCTGTGGGCAGTTGAGAAGCCACCCGCGGCAGTTCTCTTTTGATCCCGTTGATGACTTCAATCGTATTGGCTCCGGACTGCCTTCGAATTTGCAGCGTCACAGTAGGCACGCCATTCAGACGAGCGAGCGATCGTTGCTCTTTCGTTCCATCTTCAACCCTGCCAACATCTCGCAGTCTGATTGGGGAGCCTTCCACGGTCGCTATTACCAGATCGTCAAAGGCTCGGGCATCCGAATACCGTCCCAGCGTGCGCAGTACGAGCTCTTCGCGACCGGTATTCACATTTCCGCCCGGAATGTCGGCGTTTTGGCGCGTAAGGGCCTGGCGAACCGCCGTAATGGGAATCTGATAGGCAGCCAAGCGCTCCGCATCAATCCAGATGTTGATCGCGCGGTCTAGACCGCCCACAACCCGCACCTCGCCGACCCCACCCACGCGTTCGAGCTGAACGCGAGCAGTTTTATCCGCCAGTTCTGTAAGCTCTCTTATCGAACGATCTCCGGAAAGGGAAATCGTCAGGACGGGGGAACTATCGTTGTCAAACTTTTGCACAACCGGTGGCGTTGCGTCTTCAGGAAGTTGTCTAACAACTGTTGCCACGCGGTCGCGCACATCCTGAGCGGCGGTTTCCAGATCGCGATCCAACTTAAACGTCGCAATGACAATAGAATTTCCCTGTCCCGATATCGACCGAAGTTCATCTATCCCATCAACCGTGTTAACGACTTCTTCGATCTGCTGGGTGATCAGCGACTCTACTTCCTCTGGAGCTGCTCCGGGCAGCCCAGTGCGGACGCTTACGGTAGGAAGGTCAACTGAAGGGAACCTATCGACACCAAGTTGGAAAAAACCAGCAGCGCCAACGACCACGAGGGACAAGACAATCATCGACGCGAAGACCGGACGGCGAATACAGATTTCAGCTAGTTTTTGCATATAACAAAAAACGAACTTAGAACTTGGTGCTTTGAACTTTGTGCCTTTTATTTCTCCAATTCGCTTTCAACTTAATACGAAAGCGCCGAAACTGATAAGAGAACAAAGTACAAAGTTCTAAGGACAAAGTTCCGTATTTATTCCACAACTTCGACTGCCTGGCCGGATTGCAGGTTGCCCGGATCAACTACAACCTGTTCACCGATGTTTACCCCGGCAACAATTTCCGTCCATTCTCCATTCCGGCGGCCGGTTGTCACTGGCTTCTCGAGGGCTTTTCCGTTCTGTACCACAATCACTTTCTCGATTCCGGCAAACGTCACAATCGCTTTGCTGGGAACGGTCGCCACCATTTGCGCGTCGTTCGTCACGATTTCCGCGTGGGCAAAGGCTCCGGGCCGCAGCTTGCCGTTGTTACGAACGTCCGCTTCAACCAGCAACATGCGCGTCTGCTGAGCAATCACTGGACTCAAGCGCATGATCTGACCTACATAAACGTTAGAATCACCGTCTATTGTTACGCGCACGTTTTGTCCTGAGCGCACGTTTTTCGCCTCACGCTCCGGCACTTCTGCCCGCAGCCGCAAGGGATCCATTTTAACGATATTCACAACTGGGGCTCCGGCTGCCAGGTATTCACCGACACTGGCGCGCTTTTCCTGAACAATGCCGTCGAGCGGCGCACGTACGGCGGTGTCCGCCAACTGCTGGCGCGCTAAAGACAACTCCGAGCGACGCTGTGCCATGACCGCCTGACGATTGCGAATTTCTTCAATGGCGTCCTGGTAACGGCTAAGCGCAACTTTGTAAGCAGCATCGGCGGAGTCAAAATCCGAGCGCGCCACTACGCCCTGCTCTACTAGTTTGCCCGAACGATCGCGATTGACGCGCGCCTCATCAAGCACCGCTCGCGCCTGGCGCACGGTTCCAGTCTGTTCGGGATTTACGTTGTCATCCCTGCCGTCGGGGGACAAACCTAACCGCGCTCGCGCCTGCGCAAGTCCTGCTTCCGCCTGTTGCACGCGCAGGTTGTAATCCTGGGGTTCCACCTGCGCGATCACCTGGCCGCGGCGCACAACACTACCTAGATCCACTGTGATCGAGCGTAGGCGCCACGGCACTTTTACGCTCGCAGTTGTTTGATCATAAGCGGCGAGTGTGCCGTTGGCGTTGACTGCCTCACCAAAGGGGGTCTCTTCAACGCGGGCAGTTTTCACTTGCCGTGCTGCTTTCGCATCCCCGCCGCGATTCTGGCTGGCGCCTGAAGGGTATTGGCTCTTGCAGCCGAGGACGAGGAGACTGAGAAAGATCACGGAGCCATACACGCGAACCCGGCGGCGCGCAGAGCGGGAAAAGAGCTGTAACTGAGGAATGCAAGTCATCAAAAATTACTTCGAACCTCGGATCCTGATTTAAGTCGGCTTAGTGGGGATTCGCCAGTTTAACACGGCACCTCGCATGAGGATTAACCGGGAGATTGCGCGCCCGTGGCACCAGGGTTCTGGGACATAGTTGTAACAATAAAAACAAAGCAGGGGCACGGAAAGCCGTGCCCCATTTCTGATTGCAGATTGCGAAATTCGGATTGGGGAGTTCAAATCGGATTTCGCATCTTAGATTTCAGATGGCTGTGGAAGATCGCAGATGGCAGATGGCAGTTGGCAGTCAGATGTTAGATTTCAGATTTCAGAACTGGCTTCCTCTTCTGTTAACCCCGACCCCTAACGACCTCCTGCCCGCCACCCGATACGAATCATCCCATCCCCGCTACCCGCCACCTGTCACTCGTTCACTACACCCGTCGCCCGCAACGGGCACCCGATACCAAACAACCCAACAACCCGTCACCTGGCACCTGGCACCCGATACCTCTTTAGGTTATTTCCCGCCGAAGCTCCTGCGAATCAGGTACGACATCTTCACAAAGAACGTCCTTGAATTCCGCCTAAAGCCAGGTGTGATCTGCTCCGTGAATGGATGCAGTGTGTCGTAATTCATGTCGTCGTTGTAGCCAATGTAGAACGAGGTGCCCGGACTCGGAGTCCAACCGGTAAGAAACTGCGCGCGAACGCGCGAGTTGAGCGTGTTGTAGTCGATGATCGCGCGCGCGAAATACGATTTTGTAAACTGATACGTGCCGCGCCAAGTCCAGATGTTCACATCAAACGCCGTCAAACCGGTATCGTGACGTACCAGGCGCTGCTTATTGAGACTGATCGAAGTGCGAAACTCATTTGTCGGTTGGAACGTTATGGCGCCAGTTACCTGGAGCAGATTTCCCGCACCCGGATCCTGCGGCGCAAAACATTCAATTGGACGCAAGTTCGGATTGGGATCGCTGCAGAGACCCGCATCGGCCAACTCTCGAGCCCTAATCGCTGGGGGACTGGCGCGAGGGTATTTCGGCAAACTGCCGAAGTCTAAATCCAGATGATTGCGCCGATAGATAACCTGCCCATTGAACTGAACCTTCTTGTTGAAGTTTGATCCAAAGTAACCCGAGATGTGATGCTTCATCACTGAGCGTTCATTGCTGGGCCCGAAGAAAGTACAGCGGTTTGTGCCACCCAGGGGATTACAGGGTCGTGCTTCACGGGTCGGTCCAAACTCGTGATCGAAAAGCCGCTCGTAGGCCGGCTCGTACCAGACACCGACCCAACTACTGCGCGGCATACTGAGTTCGATCAAGTTTTCACTCTCCCAGATATACATACGCCCCTGCCAGTCGTAATCCATGTGGGAGAAGTTATGAATGTGATAGGAGATGATCTTCTGCTTCGGTTTGGGATCGGAGTTATAACGAAGGAAACCAAAATTGAAGTTGGAATTCTGGCGTTGGAAGAAGCCGACGTCTGCCCGGTAGTCCTGGGTGAATCCCTCGCCGCCGAGTTCATAGCCCCAGTTGCGGCCCGAAACGTTGTAGCTGAATGAATATCCGAAGCCGTTACCAGTCCGGTATCGCGTAATCCCGTCGTCGGCATCGAAGAAGAAGTTTCTCGAGGTCGTGCCCAGAGTTTGGAAAGTCAGCGTTGTTTGCTTATTAAGACGGAAACGACCATCGACAGCAACGAGTTGATTGTGCTTCTCGATGAAATTGTAGCTGGTGGCGAGAATGCCCAGTGAGTTTTCCTTACCCACATCGCGTTTCACGCGTAACACCCCGATGTAGGCGTTCTTGTCAACAAAACGTTCGTTGTTACAAATGACTCTGGGATCGAGCGCTCTCCGATCCCGGCAATTGTTCAACGCGCCGCGGTCATCAAGACTAAAGTTACCAGGTCCATTATCGCTCGCTGCGATCAGGCCAAAGCTGGTACGGCCCAATTTTCCTGTAGTCTTAATGGCAACGTCTGGATCAACAATGGAGCGCGTGTGCACAGCTGTGATCGGTGTGGTGAAGATATCGATGCCTTCCAAAAAGAACGGCCGCTTCTCAGGAAAGAAAATCGGAAAGCGTTGGTTTGCCGTGACAACTAATTGATCGGCTTCGACCTGAGCAAAATCAGGATTGATTGCCAAATCAATCGTCATTGCGGGACTGGGAATGAACTTCGCAGTTAGTCCGGGATCGATTCCAATCGGTGTATTGACGATGCGACCGGGATCCGTGAGGGCGGCGGGCGTATTCGGAAAGACACCAAAAGAGCGGACGAACCGGCCATCCTGGGAGATAGTCAAACTTGGGATGAGCTCAATAGTACGTTCAACAGAAATCCCCTCCAGACCGCCAAGGTGACCAGCTTGGTTCATGTTGCCGTCGATGCTGCGCGAGAAGGGCATCCACGAATCGAGCTCGCGATTGAAACGCTGAATGCGCCGGAAGAAGTGCGCTCCCCAAAGCTTTCCTTTGCCTGCTTCATAACGAAGGGATTTGAAGGGAATGGCAATCTCGACGATATAACCCTCCTGATTGATAGTGCCTTTTGAATCCAACAACAAATCGATGCTGAAGTCCTCACCGCGACCTTCCGTCAGGATGCCATCGCCCTGGATGCCGAGTGGATTGAAAAAGATTTCAAAAGCGCGCCGCTTATCGTTGAACGTATCGAGATAGAAACCGACGTAGTCGTCCTGAAAAATATTGTCGCGTTTGGCCACCGTCGATCGAATCTTGTCGGGTTCGTCGAAAGCGCGGAAAGCGATGTACAGAAACTTGGGATCGTAACCGATCAAAACTTCTGTCGGCTTCGAGGGGGCAATGTTGTCGCCGGGATCGATTTGGTAGAAGTCTTTCAGCACAGCAGCGCCCTGCCATACCGGTTCATTAAGAATACCGTCGATTGTCGGCGGCTTCTCAAATTTCGGAATGGTTACCGGGTTTGCCTTTTCAGGTGGGAGGATGACAGAACCTTTTGCTGCGGGCGCGGCTGCGGTTGCCGGGGCCTTCGTATCAGTTGTCGAGGTCGTTTCAGTGCCCGGGGGATTCGCTGAGGGGCTAGCGGAGACGAGCGCAGGCGACGGCGCAGGCGATGGCGGGGGCGCCGGCGGTGTGACGTTAGACTGCGCCAGCGCGTTTACCGCGAAGAACACAATGAGAGCGATGAGTAAAGCTATTCTTTTCATAATGATCTCTCTGAGTGAACGGTTCCGTTCCCGTTAGCCTGGATCATTAGACCCAACACTGACATTCGTGCTTTCTGGACCGGCGAATTTCGGGGGTTGATTGGGTCTGGGGAGAAACCCAACATCAATGCGCAAAGTAATCGGGATTAACCAGGATGCGCCGGCGTTTTCTTCCCTGTGCCCGCGGCTGCAGCTTGGTCCTGTGAAAACTGGGTTAGATTGTTTCTCACGCGAGAAGTTGCCTCGTCGGGATAGAAAAGTGAACTCTAGCGCGGACGCAAGGCCACGCGACCATCGCCGGTGCTGAGCAAGAAGACGTTTCCGCCTCGCCCTACCTTCCAACGACGCATCCGTTTCGAAGTTGCAACATCTTCCACTAAGGTCATTCCGCTGTTGTCGACGTCTTCCGCGTCGGTTTCAATGGTGAAATCAGAGTTCGCGGGCACCGAGAGTGAAATGGAACCGTCTCCGGTCCGCGCGGCGAGTGCGGAAAACCTGCCGTCGAGTGAAATTGAGCCATCGCCGGTGCGAGCGTCGACGTTGCCATCAAAATCGGAAATCTTGATAGACCCGTCGCCGGTATTCGCTCGTAACTGTCCACGGGCGCCGTTGACTTCAATTGAGCCGTCACCCGTGCGCAGATCAAGGTCGCCGGATACGCCATCGAGATTGAGGCTGCCGTCACCGGAGGACACATGCAGAGTTGCACTGCGCGGTACAAAGACCTCAAGCGACGCGACTCCGTTGTCTTCATAGGAACGCGCGACGATGGAAATGGAGGAGCCCTGCTGCTGGGTATCGATCCTGATTTGCTTGGCTTCCTCGGGATGGTCGGCGCGCTTGGTGGCCGTGTACATCACTTCTGACTTGTCCCACCCCCGAATGGTTATCGAACCATCGAACGTTGAGAGATTTACACTTGGCGCACCACTGACGGTAAAAGTCTTCGATTCTTTTTCCGTAAACTCTTTGCCGTAGCCGCGGCCTTCTCCTTCACCCTGGCCTTCTCCTCGTCCTTCGTTAACTTCACGGCGGTTCTCGGTGTGTACGTGACGACGTGTTTCGCGCTCAACCTCTCGCTGGGCGCGTTCGATTTCACGCTGGGCTTCGCGAATGGCACGCTCGACTTCCCTTTGCACTTCAGCTTGCGTCTCGCGAGACAGGCGTTCGGCGCTCATCTGTTCGGCGCGTTCGGCGCGGCGCGCAGCAGCTGCTTCCCGGCGCTCTTCAGCGCTTAACCGCTCGTCTTCATCGCTGTCGTCCTCGTTTTCGCCGTAGCCTTTATTCTTTTCCTTGTTCTTGTCTTTGTCGGTAATTAGCCCGGTAGCAGGGCTCAGCGCGCGGCCATCCTGAGCATGCTTAATCGAGATGCGACCGTTGACGTTGTTTAACTTGATGACAGGTCCACCCTGGCCGATTTGGCCGTGAAGTTCATGACCCACGTATTCCCCGTGATGCACCTTGATGCCAAAGTCATTGCTGATGGCGCCGTGAACCGTTCCGGCCCGCACGACTGCGTTAGCATCGGAGGGAATGATCAGGGTCACAGAGCCATTGACTGAGTTAAGGGAAACCGGCCGAGCACTGTCGAGATTGGCAAAGGTTGCTTCCAGGCCACCATTGACGGTGGAAAGCTTGGCGACTCCCAACAAACCGCGAGCCACCAAACGGCCATTTACGGACGATGCTTTTACATCGCCTTCGACTCCGTTAATTTCCAGGGAGCCATTTACGAGGTCGATTGACTCAAGACGCGCCTTGCGGGGAACGGTAATCGAATAATCAACGATGGCCGGATTGTTCTGGCGGCCGCGCTCGTCATCGGTGAAGCGCTGTTTCCAATCCGGGTATTCAGTGCGAATCCGAATCGCTTCTGTGCCGGCATTCACTTCAATTTTGGCTTCGTCGATCCGTTCTTGTTTGTAAGCGCGCTTGACCGCATCCACCTGAACATCGTTCCGGTCCCAAACTGCAATCCGAACTTCTCCATTTAAATTTTCGACGCTCACACGGCCTGTTGCTGAAAACGGATAGGTCTGATGAAACTCCTGACGAATCTCTCGCTGATCGGGTGGCGCTTGATAGGCTTCATTGAACGAGACGTTTGACGAACGAGAATCTTGCAGCAAACCACGCGAGGCGCTGCCACTCGAGGCGCTCAACAGCGCCGCCGCCATTACTCCTGCCGTAATTAAAGTTTTCGTTAACATTCTGCTTCTCACTTTTACTCCATTGTTATTGGGGGAAGACGCAAACCGTTGCATCTTATTCATCGTGCCCTGCTCGTTCTTATTTCACGCTTTATTCATGCGTCGCCAAATCGTCCTTCTCGCTATCGCCCGCGCTGCGTTTGAACTCGAAAAGATAACGCGCAGCCTCTTCGGCTGTCTCAACCTGTACTTCAGTTTCCGCTGCTTCGACTTGCGCGGCCTTCAATCCAAAACCGATCACGTCGCTCAAGGATTTAAATTCACCAACGTTTGACCATTCCCCTTTTGCTGCCTTAGCGGGGACCTTATTTATTATGGCGCGCACCCTTGGTCCACGACGGATCAATGTTGCCATCCTGGGGTCGTTGTCGCGGGGAAATTCGTGGCGCAGCAGCTCCATCCGTTTTGGAAGCTGGGCTATCACATTCCAGTTCAAATCCTGGTCGCTTGCTTTTCGTAATTCTCGTTTGCGTAACGGACAAGCAAGCGCGCTGTGGACCTTTTCATTGGTAAAGAGTTTGTTGCTTCTCAAGCCGGGTGCGGAATCCTCGTCAAAGCCGGCGAGCGCCAGCGAGCCTCCCGCGGCGATTATGCTCACACGGGGAGATTCGGACCAGGCGTTAGCTTTCGGTGCCTGCGCTATTTCAGCGCCAGCGGCAAAAGATTGTGTGGCTGAATAGACCCGGGCCAAGCCGCCCAGTCCGTTAGCCGTCGCGGATTGCACAGTGCCCGCAATTTCCTGCAACCGATCTAGATCTTTCATCGCGGTCGAAAAAGCCGCGTATGCCAGAAGAAGAATGATCGCAACTTGGTACAGGTTGTTTCGAAAGTTGCTAATTGGTTTCATCTCGTTCATGGCTTTTGTCCCTTTGTTCTCGGACCGGGGATGTTGAACTCAAAATTCAGTTGCATCGCATCCCCGGCCCGTCTGCGTTGCTCTATTACCAGAACACCGAAATACGAAGCTTTGTGGCAAGAATATTCACTCAATCCGGATTTAATTGCGGAAGTAGCCGAAACAGGAGCAGACGGCAGAGCCGGAGGCAGGGGCGTATTGAATGCGCCTAAACTTTGCCCAAAAAACAAAAAATGCGGTCGATCATCTCGACCGCTCTGCGCGTCGGCTGAAGTCTGCTTGTGCCGCCTGCTCCTGCTGTCTGCCTACTGTCTACCGTCTACTTCCTAGTTCTGTTCCAAACGAAGCGTTCCCAGGAACGAAGAGACGGAAATTATTGCATCGCCGGTTCCATGGATGCCGTTTACGCGACGCATTGAGAATGCCACCCTTACCTCTGGTTTTACCTTCACGTGGATCTTCGGCTTAACATCGACCCTAACTACCGGCCCTGCTTTTGTTACCGGGCTAACCGATCCCGATTTGGCGACTGGCGCAACCGGGTCTGCAGTCGCTACGGCAGTCGCTTCAGCGGCGGAACTCGCCGAGGTCTGTGTCAGCGTCAAAGGAAAGTCTGTAATGATCTCGCCATCCTGAGACACCTTAGCAACCAGTTTAAAAGAAGAATTGGCCGGCAGCGCGAGCGTGACGTCACCAGAGAACGAGTTGAACCAGTAACGGCCCGCGGGTACCAGGGGCCCGGTCATAGTCAAATTTCCACTGACGGTTTTCGTGTTGATCTGTTTGTGTGTCACGTGCGAGAGCAAAATGTCGCCACTCGTAGTAGTTACTTCAAACTCGTCGTCGGCCCGCAATGGCTGAAGGTTCGCGGCTTCTACGGATCCACCCGCCGAACTTACATTCACTCGTCCACTCGAGTCTTTCAGGCAGACGTTTCCCGCAAGACTTCCTACTTCAATCGACCGGGAAGCCTTTTGGACTTCAATATCCCCATTCTGCGTTCCGGCGTAAGCAGCGGCGACTTCGGCAATGCTAATGTCGCCATCGCGTGTCTGCACCAGCACCGTAGCACCATGCGGAACGTTTAATTCAATATCGCTGAAGGCCTGACATTTGCCGGCAGGTTTTTCTGCCTCGTCCTTATTAAAAACCGCGACCTCAAGTTTCTTAATACTTGCACCGGGCGTCGGCGCCGCGTGTGCTAGTTCTATTTTCACGGCATCTGCTGAACGGGCGCGCACCTCGTTTCGGTTCCATCCATGGATGATGATATTTCCGGAGGCAACGCAAAGGGAAACAGCAACTGCCGCATCGACTACGACCGAGCGCTCGGCCTTTTGCTCGCCTACGTCATCCTTGCGGCTGGCGCGGGGATTCCCTTCACCCGCAAAAGCGTTCGCCGCCAAAATTGCGAAGAGGAGGATGCTAAGAATTGCTCGAAACTTCATTACGAAAAAACCTTAACTAGTCCTGCTGCCTGTTGAAACTGCGCGCCTCAGCTACTGCGTTAAGCAGGTTCACCTTGTTCTGGTAAGCCGCCATCATGAACTCAGCGGCGTCGGGATCGTTTGGATTCTTCTTCGCAGCATTGCGGGTTGCCGCCAAGGCG
>Ga0079217_10000375_pt1 | contig 11099 bp, 9 predicted proteins | sample NCAS200_FD_76343 | JGI IMG/M metagenome (GOLD analysis project Ga0079217, IMG submission 76343) | Agricultural soil microbial communities from Utah to study Nitrogen management - NC AS200 | ecosystem: Environmental > Terrestrial > Soil > Agricultural land | place: USA: Utah | collected 2014-06-11 | reverse complement strand
GTGAATTGGCAGTGGATTATTCCAATGCATCCTCCACTTTACTAATGGATGTGCGCACAAAAGCATGGTCCGCAACTATGGGTGAGGCTTTCAACATTGACTTGAAGAGGCTGGCTCCATTACAGGCCGCTACTGCTACCCTTGGAAAACTCCGTCCGCATATTGCCGATGCCCTGGGCTTGAATGCGGCTACGCTTGTAATGGTGGGCTGTGGTGATGAACATGCTGCCTGTCTGGGCGCGGGTGTGACTCGACCCGGCATTGTAGGTGATATCTTGGGAACGGCTGAACCGGTCTGCGCCGCCAGCCCCGAACTTATATTCGACACGACGCGTCTGGTAGAGACACATTGCCATGCGGACCCTGATCTCTGGCTGTTGGAGAACCCCGGCTTTGTCTCCGGCGGAAACCTCCGCTGGTTCCGGGACCAATTTGCAAAGGGGGAGACCTATGCCGCACTGGATTCTGAAGCCGCGCTTATTAATCCTGGTTCAGAAGGGTTAACACTACTGCCAAGCCTGATGGGCGCGCTGGCTCCCACCTGGAACGAGTCTGCGCGAGGAACTTTTGCTGGTTTCACGCTGGCACATACGCGCGCGCATTTTTTTCGTGCCCTGCTCGAAGGTTCAGCCTATGCTGTGCGCGACATCCTTACACAGATGCAGATGGCAGGCATGGAATTGAACGAATTGCGTGTCATGGGTGGTGGAGCAAAAAGCCGGTTCTGGAATCAAATTAAAGCGGATGTCACAGGGCTGCAAGTGACAGTGCCGGAAATCCTTGAAACTACCGCCTTGGGAGCGGCGTTCCAGGCGCTGGTGGGCATTGGGGCATTCGCCAGTCTTTCAGAAGTGAGCGAACATCTTGTAAAGATCCGTGAACGGATCGAGCCACAGCCATTTGCAGAATCTGTTTACGCAGAGCCGTATGCGCGCTATCGGGAAACTTATTTTGCGTTGTTGCCTGTATTTGAACAGGCCGCAAAGGTAGGATCTAATTAATCATGGGCAATAAAGATGCACTCTCACAGGTTCGTTGCTTCCTGCTGGATATGGATGGAACTTTTTATCTGGGTGAGGAGTTGCTTGAGGGCGCGCTACGATTCATAGACATCCTGCGCCAGCAGGGACGCGAGTTCCTGTTCCTCACCAATAACTCATCCAAGGATAGCGGGCAATATGCAGAAAAAATTGCGCGCCTGGGGTTGTCTATTTCGCGGGATAAAGTATTGACTTCCGGCGAAGCGACAGCCATGCACATCCAAAGCCAAAAGCCCGGCGCGCGTGTGTCTGTAGTGGGTACTTTGGCACTCGAAAATGAATTTATACAACGCGGCCTTGTGCTCACAGATAAAACCCCGGATTTTGCCGTGCTAGGATTCGATACAACGCTCACGTATGCCAAGCTCTGGATGCTGTGTGACCTGGTACGTGCGGGCGTGCCCTACATCGCGACGCATCCTGATTACAACTGCCCGACCGAGACTGGCTTCATGCCCGATATTGGCGCCACGATTGCCTTTGTCAAAGCATCAACTGGCCGCGAACCAGATCTGATTGTTGGCAAGCCGAATCCATTACTGGTGGAAAAAGCCGCCGAACGCGTGGGTATCCCTGTTTCGGAAATGTGCATGATCGGAGATCGGCTTTACACGGACATTGCTCTTGGCAAGACCGCTGGGATTCCAACCATCCTTGTTCTTAGCGGCGAAACACAGGCGGATGAAGTGCCAATGTCGCCACATCAGCCAAGTTATATTTTCAAAAACCTGGGGGTAGTAGCAGATCACCTGGTGAGTTCTGTAAAATAAGTTTAAATCATCAGAATCAATATAATGCATGCGGTTCTGTGCGAATGTGAACTTCCGTCTTATTATCTAAGAAATGATCCCGCGCTTACAAATATTTCCTTCAGAAAATTTACATCCTGAACATCATCAATATATACGCCATTACGCGAACGCGAGGAATGGATCATCGTCCAGCCGCCGAGACTCATGCCCACATGTGTGATCTTTCTATTGCTATCATCTTCTGCAAAGAAGAAAAGATCGCCCACTTCATAGGGTGCTTCAACAGGTTTCGCCGCGCTACATTGCATATCGGCGTCACGTGGAACGCCAATACCAAGCCAGTGATGTAATAAACGCACAAAGCCTGAACAGTCAATGCCATTGCCGCTTGTGCCTCCCCACAGATATGGAATGCCAATCATAAGCTGCGAATCTTTAATCAATGTTGCGCGTTTCTCTTCCAACGTTTTCGGCAGATCGTTCATTGCACGCAAATGTGCTGAGGGAATCCAGCCAGTCTTATTTGCTGAAATACAAGACCACCCATCTAGAGTCTCTTCAACGATCACGCCTGTGCCGCTCACTACGCGTGTGAGAACTTCGCTACTCTCATTAGGTTCGGCGCGCAATTCAATGGCAGGTGCCAGAACAAGATGCGTCGCGGCAGGCGCGGGCCCCTCGTTCAGATAAGGGCGATATGCCCAACCCAAATATCCATCGCGTTGACGCGTGAACACCCAACGTTTTTCTTCGTCCAGCACTTCGAGTTCCGTCCCGTAGGACAACTCGCTTGAAAGCGGCATTCCGAAGGTTGGCTTTTCATACAAGCCAGTAAGATTCGTCGCGACGAGTACATGTTCCTGAGGCTCACGGCTGAGAATCAGTATCGAAGCGGTATCCAGGCTCAGGTCCGGGAAATGAAGCGAAAACGCTTCTTTCAAAGTGGCAAGTTGATTCTGATCGAGCAACTTTCCACTCAGGAATAGAATCCCCTTATCCACCTTCTCGATTTGAATCTTGAAAACATTGGTTCGATTGTCGTTTTGTGCTGTTAATTCATCCAATAACTTTTGAATAGCATCGCGCATGACATCTCCCAATAAAAAAGAGTGTAATTTGAACCTGCGTTCAAATTACACTCTCATTTTACAGCATCTCAGCGATTAGCGCTGGATATCCCACTTTTCCCAGTGATCGTAACCTGTGATGGATTCAGTGTCTTGAATCTCGGGGCGAATCAGAATGTCGTCGGTGTACCAGTAGAGCGGAGCAACAACGGCTTCATCCACGAGCAGGATTTGTTCAGCCTGCGCGTAGAGATCCATGCGCGCCTGTGGGTTCTGTTCATTGGCAGCCTGTTCAAGTAGCTCAGTGAATCTATCAAAGTTCTCGTTGGAGCCGGGCGTATATTCCTCCGAATCGTTCAGGCCAACATTGATGGGCCAATCCACTACATTGGTAAAAGCGGCGTTGAGGCCAAAGACATCAAGGAGGAAGTTGTTGGCATCTGGATAATCCTGCACCCATGAATTACGGTAAATGTTCTCTTTGCCATCCTTGCGTGTATCGAGGTAGACTGCCCGTTCCTGGGTAACAAAAGTGACATCGATCCCCAGCACTTCCTGCCACATGCCAACAATGGCTTCGCCGTTCCTCTGATTGCCCTCTGAAGAGTTTGCCAGCAAAGTCAGCTTAAGATCCTCAGCAGTAATATTTTTCTCAGTCAGGTATTCATCCAGCAATTCTTTGGCTCTCTCCGGGTTGTATTGCACGCCACCCTCAGGATATAGTTCTGGCTTGGGGCCGCCTGCTGCGCCAGGATTTGTAAAGAACCGGGCAGGGATGCCACCTTTATTAACATTTTTGACTAAAGTTTCGCGGTCGATGGCAAGCGACAAGGCCAGGCGTACGCGCTGGTCGTCGGTGGGAGCGAGCTTGGTATTGAAGCCATACCATTCTGTGCCAAGCGTGTAGACCGGGCGAATCATATCCGTATAAGTCTCGTCCGCATGGATGCGATCCCAATCTTCAGAAGGGATACCAGTAATATCTAGGTTGCCCGCATCGAACTCAGCGAGGGCAGGGGAGGCATCTAGGAAGCGGAATTGGATTTCATCGATCTTTGCCTGGGGAACAGTTTCGTTTCCGGGCCAGAAGGGATTCTTAATCAGGGTCAGGGAGGCATCATGTACCCATTCCTTGAGGGTGAAAGGACCATATCCCTGGAAGAATTCCTGTTCCGTCCACTGGTCGCTCGCGGCCTGTGTACAGTCATCGCCTTCGATCAACCATTGGGGTTCGGCGTGGACAATCCATAATCCCAGTAGGTTCAAGTTGTAAACGGCAGGAGCGGTAAAAGTATATTCAATTGTATTTTCATCCACTGCTTTGACTCCCACAGATGCAGGATCAGTGATTGTCCCATCATTGAAGTCAGACGCGCCTGCCAAATAGGGCAGGAGAGCATAAGCGTAATCAGATGCAGTAGCAGGGTCAATGGTGCGGGTAGTACCATAAACAAAGTCCTGCGCAGTAACCATGCGATCATTACCCTGACAATCCTTAACGACTTCTACCTGACCAGTATCCGCGTTGTAGCGTACCCATGGCACATCTTCCATCAGATCCACTGTATATGTCAAACCATCATCCGAGACCTCATATCCGGTAGCCATTGCCAGTTCAATTTCGGCTGTAGTCTCATTCTGACGCACAACCCCCAGTGAAGTGGACTCGACTATTTGAATCTCGGCACTCTGCGTGGCAAGAGAGGGATCAATTGTGCCGAAATCGCTGGCACCACCAGAGAGGCGTAAAACCTTAGCTTCGGCAGGGGCTGGAGGCTCAGTAGAGACCTCAGTTGGTTCATCTGTTGGTGCGTCGGTAGCGGCGGGTGGTTCTGTTCCTGCTGGTGGCATTGCAGTAGCCTGCGGCGGACAGGCAGAAGTGAGCAGGACAAAAATGGTGACCAGGCTTATCGTCAAAAATCTTTTCGACATGGCAATTTCTCCTCTAACTCTTTAAAATTGATATTGAATGTATAGGTAAATGGGTCATGATTCGTAATAGGCATTATCCTCTTGTTAAGAATCGAAAATATATACTCAATACACCAAAATTATTTTATGGTGTTGGCAATTCAGCGTCAATAAGCCTGGGGAATGGGTTATTTGGCACGCAAAACAGTCATATGACAGCGAGTCTATGAGCTGGTAAGCACGACGTCTTTATGTGCAAAGTAGCTTCTGGAGAGCCTTTGAGGGAGAAACAGTTTGTGGTAAATTCAGCACGCCAATCTGAGCGGGGCCAGCATCCTCATGCCGGATGGGTTTATATGAAATAGAGCAAGAACCGCGGTTTCATGGTAGACAATTGTCTTTGTTGTTGATGGTATCGAAGTTATGACGTTGAGAATATTCGGCATTTAGAAAATCCATGTATGACTAACTACATTCTTCGCCGTATGCTTTATATGATCGTTGTATTGTTTGTGGTGTCTGGCATCACATTTGTTTTGATGCATGCGGTACCTGGAGGACCGTTCGATGTGGAGAAGAACTTGCCGCCTGAAATTCAAGCCAATAAGGAAAAATATTATCATCTTGATGACCCCTTATATATACAGTTCTTTTCCTATCTTTCCGAAGTGACACTTCCACGAATTACTAGCACGCCACCCACATTGAAGACCGATGACGATTATTTAGTTACCTTAAAGATGGGGGATTACTGGTTCAAGTGGATGAATTTTGGCCCGTCGTATGCTTCACGCAGCCGCACAGTAAATGATATCTTTCGTGATCAATTGCCTGTTTCATTCCAATTAGGCATGTTTGCCCTGGGCATTGCAATGCTAATCGGGTTTCCGCTGGGGATTCTCTCCGCGCTCAATCACAACAAGTGGCCTGATTATGTCAGCATGGGAGTGGCAATCTTTGGCGTCTCTGTGCCAACGATTGTGCTCGGACCTCTGCTCGTATGGATTTTTGGCGTTCTGCTCCAATGGTTGCCGCCAACGGGCTGGGGGGCCAAGCCTCCTTTCATCATGGGGTTATTCCCCAGCGCAATAGGATGGGATTATTTCAAGTATGCAGTTTTGCCATCCTTTGTGCTCGGGTTTGGGAGCTCAGCGGTGATCGCACGCCTGACGCGTGCCAGTATGCTACAAGTGATTCGCGAAGACTACATCCGTACTGCGCGTGCAAAGGGCTTGAATGAACGGCTGGTTGTTATGCGCCATGCACTTAGAAATTCATTGATCCCTGTGGTGACTGTATTAGGCCCTTTATTTGCGGCACTGGTGACAGGCACTTTCGTCACTGAATTGGTCTTTGGTATACCTGGCCTGGGAAAATACTTCGTCACAAGCATTGGCAATCGCGATTACCCCGTGATTATGGGGACAATCCTGCTTTATGCAGTATTTCTGGTGACATCCAACCTGCTGGTGGACATTATCTACGGTTTCCTTGATCCCCGCATCCGTTATGAGTAAAAAGGAGATTTATGACTGCACTGAGCGATCCCCTGACCCCGGCTATTAATTCGACTATCCCAAGGGAGGGTCGCAGTCTATGGCAAGAGGCAATGAGACGCCTGGTCCGCAATCGAGCCGCGCTGACTGGTGGCATCATTATCATTCTGCTGGTGCTTGTGGCCATCTTTGCAGACTTCATCGCACCTTATGAGTATGATAAGCAATCCCTGGTCAATGCCAATGCAGTCCCTGTTTGGGTGACAAAATTATTTCCTTCGCTCCAATCGTATGCCGTGATCGGCAATCAATATCCAATTGGCGCAGACTCACTCGGTCGCGACTTGTTCAGCCGTATCGTTCATGGAACACGTGTCTCACTGGCGGTGGCTTTTATTGGTCCCCTCATTAGCCTCATTATCGGCGTCATTTATGGAAGTATTTCTGGCTTCTTCGGCGGGCGCATTGATAATATAATGATGCGTATCGTGGATGTGCTATATGCTTTCCCTGGCTTGCTCTTCATCATTTTGCTTATGGCCTTTTTTCGTACTACGCTGGCCCAGCCAGAAGAAGGCACCTTTGCTTACTACATAGGCCAGTTGGATGCCAAGTTTGGCGGCTTGCTTTTTATTATGATCGGTATTGGACTCACGGGTTGGGAAACACAGGCGCGTCTCACGCGCGGCCAGGTTCTTTCAGTGCGTGAGAAGGAATATATCGAAGCCTCGCGTGCGTTGGGCGCGACCAATGTTCGTCTTATATTCCGCCATATCCTTCCAAATATTCTTGGCCCGCTGATCGTGCTTGAAACTCTTTCCATCCCTGGTTATATTTACACGGAGGCGTTCCTTTCGTTCATCGGCCTGGGGGTCAACCCACCTACCCCTTCCTGGGGTTCGATGATCTCTGCTGGGTCTCGTGCTCTCCGTGCCTATCCGAATCAGGCTATTTTCCCTGCAATGGCGCTTGCTCTCACCATGTTTGCCTTTAACTTTCTGGGTGACGGATTGCGGGACGCCCTCGAACCTCGTTTGCGCGGGACTCAGGAATAACCATGCCTTATATAGAAATCAATAACGCCAATATTTATTATCAATCGTATGGGGATGATAAACCAGACCGCGCGCCCATTGTGCTGATTCACGGTGCGACGAGTGACAGCCACACTGATTGGGATTCCGTTATCCCTGCGCTTGCAAAGCATTACAAAGTGTTCGCGCTTGATTGCCGCGGTCATGGAAGATCAAACAACCCGAATATGAGTTATTCATTCAGGGAACTTGCAGCTGACGTTGCTGCGTTTGTGCGCGCAATGGGATATGAGAGAGCACATATCATTGGTCATAGCAATGGAGGGAACGTCGCGTTGGTGACCGCGGCTGAGCACCCTGAAGTGACGCGTACCTGTATCCCACAGGCTGCCAATGCCTATGTGACGCGTTATCTCATCGAACGTGAACCGAAAGTCTTTGACCCGGAGCGATTGTCACGCGAGAACCCTGAATGGCGCGATGAAATGGTGGCTCTGCACAGTGAAGTCAATGGACAGGGATATTGGAAAGATCTACTGTGGATGACAATGAAGGAAATTATCTCCGAGCCGAATTATTCACCTGCAGATCTGGCGCGCATAAATGTGCCCATGCTGGTCATTATGGGTGCAGAAGATGCAGTCAATGCTCCAGATGAACAGGCGCAATACATCGCGAACCATGTCCCAAATGCTGAATTATGGATCCCCGAAAAGACGGGCCATACTGTGCAGAATGAGCGCGAACAGGAATGGATTGAAAAGGTATTGGATTTTTTAGCGAGGCGCGGGTAATTTTGTCGTAGAGGCACAGCGGGGGCGATTCATAGATATAATCCTCGGTTGACTCGCTGAGCCAATACAGGATTTCATATGAAACTACACTGGGAACCAATTACTTTAGATCTCAAAACGACTTTCCGCGTCGCACATGGAGCGTTCGACCAGCGCTTCAATGTTCTCGTCCATCTGGATGACGGGGTGGGAGAGGCCGCGGCAGTTCCCTACTATGGCGAGACGCAGGACGGAATTATTGATTATCTCAAGTCCGTGCCTGATTTGGGCGATGATCCATTCGACATGGATTCGGTTTTGACCAAGCGCCCTCCAGGTTCCCGCGCAGCGCGGTCTGCGATTGATGAGGCCTTGCATGATCTCTGGGGCAAAAAACTGGGGCAGCCATTATATAAGTTATTTGGGTTGAATCCAAATAACCTGCCACTCACGTCCTTTACCATTGGCATGGATGAACCTGAGGTGATGGCAGAGCAGGCCCAGGTTTCAAAGTATCCCATTATCAAAGTTAAATTGGGGGGTGAAAAGGACGAAGCCATCGTCTCGGCAATTCGCAATGTGACTAGTGCCAAATTACGGGCGGACGCCAACGCAGGCTGGAGCCGCGCAGAAGCGTTGCACATCATCCCGCGCTTAGTGGAATATGATCTGGAATTTATTGAGCAACCCCTGGCTGTGGAAGACGTGGAAGGTTATTTTTGGTTGAAAGATAAATTACGAGCCCAAAATATTGATGTCCCCATTTTTGCTGATGAGACCACAAAGACCTCTCATGACGTAGCCAAACTGGCAGGTGCGATAGATGGGGTGGTGGTGAAAACTATGAAGAGCGAAGGAATCCGTGAAGCCTTAAGGATGATCCACACGGCGCGTGCACATGATATGCAGGTCATGGTAAGTTGTATGATCGAATCATCCGTCGGCGCCACAGCTGCCGCGCATCTTGCTCCGCTATGTGATTATGTGGATCTGGATGGTCCCCTGCTTATCCGGAACGACCCGTACCGCGGATTGAAATATGATGGCGCGAAAATCACCCTGCCTGATGGTCCCGGCCTGGGTCTGGAGCGTTTGTAGGCTACTTCATTTTCACATTTTTGGAAACACCGCGCCGACCTTTTGCATATAGGTGCGGTAGCTTTCGCCGAATTGTTCGATCATCAATTGCTCTTCAGCCTTAACCCGTAACAGATAAAATGCTATAAACACAAGCAGATTTAGAAAACCTGCGATCCAGTTTTGGAGAAGCAATGGCTGTGCAATTACTAGTAGCCACTGCGAGGCGTACATGGGATGGCGAATAACTCCGTAAATCCCGCGTGTAATCAATTCATGTTTTTCACGGATCTCAAGCGTGGGAGACCAGTTGACTCCCAGGTCTGCGTGGGCGCGCCAGAAGACAAAGAGCCCTGCTGCTCCGATAACTACCCCCAGCCAGCCCGCCCAAACAGGAAGGGTATAGTTTGCGAAATCGAGCCAGTTTGTAGCCGCATAAATAACAGGAACAATGACAGTCCCGCTCAAGAGCAAGAGAAGCAAAGTTACCTCCTGTGTTGTAACAAGGCGCTTGCTCATCTTTTCCCGTCGTCGCTTTTTGTTGATCGGCGCACGAATACCCATCTCGATCACAAGGGCGGTAAAGTAAAGTGTTGTGAAGATGTCCATATTTTTACCGCTTGTTTCCCTAATGAATAGACTTTTGCAATCGTTTACGGGCCAAAGTTCAATCTTCCAATTGAATAGATATGCGGCATTTTGTAGTATAGCAGAGAATTTTCAGTTGATATTCGAAAATCCGAAGGCAGGATGGTTGGAAACCCTGGTACCGAATCGTAAAGGAGAACGTACTTTATCATATTTTAATGTGGTGCATGCATAACATCGGATTTTAGAAGACCGTTAAAAAGAGTAGGAATTATCCTACTTTCCAATCATCAGAAAAGTGCTAACATATTCTTAAGAGGTGTTTGATGAATATTCCTTCTGTAAGAAAAGTTTTAGCTGATTTATATAAGATCGTGGAAGCTGGAGAGAAGGGGTATGCAGTTGTAGCCTCCAATGTGCGCAACCGGGCGCTCAAGGTTCTTTTTAAGTCCCATGTGCAGCAGCGGCTTAATTTTAAAGAGGAAATATTGGCAGAGATACGCCGTCTGGGAGGGGACGCCGAGCCGGGCAGCAGCATTCTAGGTATGATTCACCGCGGTCGCATCGACATTTTTGCCACCCTTACGATCGGCGCCGAAAGTGTAGAAAAGGTGTTACTGAAAGAGGTTATGCTGGGTGAAAGGGTGGCTGTTAAAGCTTATGAAAATGCTTTGAAAAAGGAACTGCCTCCCGAAACTCGCGCAATGCTTGAACGTCAATTTGAGGAACTGCGCAAAGTTGTGGACCAGATCCGCCTGCTACGCGGGCAGAACGGAAAACGTTTAACCATGCGGCTCTATGATTCAAGATCAGATGCCGAAGAGGCTTTTCAGTCGCTGAAAAACGCTGGGATTGCTGAGGATACGATCAAACTGGAAGAATTCAACTCTCCTGCCCTGGATGCATATAAAGATCGCGGCACCACACTTTTCGAAACGGTCCTCTCGGGAGCGGTGGGTGGTGCCATCTGGGGTACGGTCGCAGGCATTCTGGCAGCCGTAGGCATTATGCGAATGGGCATCTTGAACCAGGAGGGCGTTTCATCATCGATCCTGATAATTGCAGTGCTTGGATTAATAGCAGCTGGCTCATTTATCGGCGGCATGATCGGTCTCTTTATTGGGTGGAGTGTTTCCAGCCAGGATAGCTATGCTTCAGATGAGGTCCAACATGGAGAGATGCTTGTGCGCGCCACCATAGATGAACCACTCGCCTCAAAAGCCTGGCGCATCATGAACCAGGTGGCAATGGAAGCAAAAGCTCGGCACACCAGCGGATCTGTAGCCTAGTCCATTTATTGAAGCTGACTTTACCCCAAACTAACTATCTGCTTTTTCAACGACCACTGTTGCTTCTGTGAC
>Ga0079217_10000373_pt1 | contig 11106 bp, 9 predicted proteins | sample NCAS200_FD_76343 | JGI IMG/M metagenome (GOLD analysis project Ga0079217, IMG submission 76343) | Agricultural soil microbial communities from Utah to study Nitrogen management - NC AS200 | ecosystem: Environmental > Terrestrial > Soil > Agricultural land | place: USA: Utah | collected 2014-06-11 | reverse complement strand
GTTTCGCTTTCAGCAGAAGGCCGGAGCCATGGTTTGGATCTGAGTTTTGGCGGCGGGCTTGATCTTCTCCACCGTCGCTAGAAAGTTCGGATGCGTCATCCCGGTCCCCAAATACGTCCAGCGCATCCCCTTCAATATCGCGTCAGTCATCTCCTGGCGCTCGGTCTTACTGAGCTTTCTCGCCGTTGCAGCTATGAAAGCTTCCGTGTTGAACTCCGCCTGCTGCTTGCTCCCTTCGTCGATGAAGGCGCCGATCTCGCCGTACTCTTGAAACGCCTGGTCGATCTCTTTCTCCGTGGCTGTTCCGGCCACCTCTTCGACGATCAAGGTATCCATCTTGGTGTGCTGGGACTCTTCGAGCCAGTGATGCTTGAGCAGGCTTTTGAACTGGCTATCCAGATCCTGGTTTTCTTTGACTCCCTCGATGTAGTGCCGGAGCGTAATCCACTCGCTGTGCAGGATGGCGATGGCCACCCCCAAGGGACTGTGCGACAAAACAAATTTTCGCACTTCTTGGGCCGGTCCGATGAATTCGCACTTGCTGCCAAAGCCGGTTTCAAACTCCTGGCGAAAACGCTTGAATAGATGGATGTGCTTGGCTTCTTCGCCGGCAAACTGCAGCAGCGCGCGCACGTGATAGTCGTCGCCGGAGAGCACCGGCCGGGCGTGGTCGACGACGTAGGGAAGAATAAATTCTTCGACCAAACCGAACATTGCCAGATACTCATGCCCGCGGATCTGGTTCAAAACACGCTGTTCCTCCGATGAAAGAAACTTTAGTCCTTGCACCTGCGCCAACGACTCCGGCATAAACGGCTTACTGAAATCCAAGCGCTTCTCCCCGCCGATGATGTCTTCCACGCGCCAGTTTATCCGCTCCGATGCCTCAAGCGCCCCTTGATAACTGTAGCTGCTCCGCATGATCGCTCCTCCTGAATTTATTTGCCGAGGGTGACAACTGTCCAACCTATAAAGCGGAAACTATGCCAGCGCGCAGGATGCCGTGGCTTGGCCAGAAAAACTAGCAACTTAGCTGTTTGTGCAAAGTCCGACACAGATCACGAGAATTCGTTATTGACGAGATCTCGTGAGTGAAGGATGCAAAATCTCGTGAGGCGAGCTTAGACTAACGCTTGCGCGCGACACCGAGCGCTTTCATGCGCGAGCTGAGGGTGGTGGGCTTGACGCCGAGGAGTTGTGCAGCGCCGTTTTCACCCGCGACTTTCCAATCGGAAGCCTCCAGCGCAGCGATGATGTTTTGGCGCTCAAGATCTTCGAGCTCTTTGGCCGTGCGCACGCGCTTTAAGATTTCTCCGTCGCTGCTGAGCGCGGCAGCAATGGCGTTCACGTTTTCCGGCAACGCGCGATCCAGATTGAGCCGTCCGTCGCGCGATGTGATCACGGCACGCTCGAGGATATTTTGCAGTTCGCGCACGTTGCCCGGCCAATTGTAAGCTTGCAGTCGCTTTAGACAATCTTCCGATAGCGGCTCAAGCGTGCGGCCCAGTCGTTGGGCAAACTTTTGGGCAAAGGCCGTCGCTAAAATGCCGATGTCGGCGCGCCGCTCGCGGAGCGAGGGCAACTGAATCGGAAAGACGTTCAGCCGGTAATACAGATCCTCGCGGAATTTTCCTTCCCGGACCGATCTTTCCAGATCGCGGTTGGTCGCGGCGATGACCCGCACGTCTACCTTCCGCGTTTGCGAGCTACCCACCGGCTCGAACTCTCCCTCTTGCAAAACGCGGAGCAGCTTCGACTGCAAGTCGAGCGGCAGCTCGCCGACTTCGTCGAGAAACATCGTGCCGCCGTGCGCCAGTGCGAAGCGACCGTCGCGCCTTTTGGTCGCACCGGTGAACGCGCCCTGTTCGTGACCGAAAAACTCGCTTTCGATCAGGGTCGCCGGGATCGCCGCGCAATTGACTTTGATCAGCGGCTTTTCGCGGCGCCGACTGGCGAGATGGACGACGCGGGCAATCAACTCCTTGCCCGTGCCGGTCTCGCCCAGGATCAGCACCGTAGCGCCGGTCGCCGCCACTTGGTTTACGTCGGCGAGAACCCGGCGCAACGGTTCGCTTCGGCCGATGATCTCATCGGCGCCGACCAGCGCGCTGATCTCTTCGCGCAAATATTCCGCTTCGACAGTTAACGACCGAATTTTGTGTTCCGCTTCGAGCCGCTCGTTGACGTTTCTGAGAATCAGGGTGTAGAAAGGCTGGCGTTCGACATCGAAGCGCGAAAGCGTGGCCTCGGCCTGAAATGTTTCGCCCTGACGAGCCGCGGCCATGAGCCCGCCGGGAATCCAAAAAAACCGCTGTCCGTCCGGACGCGTGTCGATCTCGATGATCAAGCGCGCAAGCTTCTCGCGGGAATCGGGCGCCAGAAAATTCGTAAACGTCCGGCCCGAAGCCTCCCCGGCGCCGCAGCCGAACACTTTTTCCGCCGCAGGATTCATCTGAGTCACGGCCAAATGCTGGTCGAACTCGACGATGGCGTCCATGGCGCCGCCGACCAAGCGGCCGAGCTTTTGTTCGCGCTCGCGCACTTGCGCTTCAGCGCGGAGCCGGCGCAATTCGGCCGCAGCGCGCGCGGCGAAAATCTGAAACAAGGTGTGTGTCCTTGGCTGAGGCGGCATCGGCCGCTTATCGAGAACTGCTAAATGCCCGAGGATCTTGCCATCCAAGTCGAGCAGCGGCATGCCCATATAGCTCGCCGCGCCGACCGCATTGACGTCGGGATCATCCCAATAAATATTCAGCAGATTGTCGGGAATGTGAATCAGGCAACGCTGGTCGATCACCCGTTCGCACGGAGTTCCGTCGACAATCATTTCCCAGCCGTCGAGCCACTGCTCGCCCATCCAGAACGCCAGCGCTTTAAGCCGCCGCGATTCGGGAAAATATTCCGTCACCCATGCGCCGTGGGTCCCCAGCGCGGCGGCCAGATTCTTGACCAACGCCTTGAAGAATTGCTCACCCGTTTCGGTTGCGGTTCCTTCCAAAATAGTCCGCAGCGCGGCATCGACATCAACGTTGTAGAGAGGCGGGCGATCCATGCTCAGGCCCAAGGCGGGATTGTTGATAGCGGACTAGAACGTCGCTGGGACCAACTAACTGCCAGCGCTCGAAAGCTAGAACGGAATATCATCGTCCATCGGCGGCGCTCCACCTCCCCCTCCACCCATCTCTTCTGAGCTAGCGCTCTCCATTTCCGGCGCCACTCGAGTCCCGCCGCCACCGCCGAGAAAGCGAATTCGTTGCGCGACGATCTCGGTGACGTAACGTTTGGTGCCGGTCTTGTCGTCGTAGCTGCGCGTGCGAATGCTGCCTTCGACATAAACCTGGCGGCCCTTCGCAAGGTACTGACCGCAAGTCTCGGCTTGTTTTCCCCAAACAACGATATTGTGCCATTCGGTTCGTTCTTGCCGTTTCCCGTCGCGATCGTTCCACTGTTCGGATGTGGCGATGGAAAAATTCGCCACGGCGCTACCCGTTTGTGTAAAGCGCACTTCGGGGTCTTTGCCCAGATTGCCGATGAGAATCACCTTATTTACGGACATGACAGTCTCCAAACTGCCGGAGCGCAATTTTTCCGGCGGGTAGGTTGAGCCAACTTAGCGCCGCCCTGACAGAGAGTCAATCGTAATTGACCGCGTTTCAGCGATACTCTGTCACGTTGATTTTTATGCCGTCAAGAACTAATATAATTCATCTATTTTCCATCGCTTGCACAATTCAATTCTACAAAACACTTAATGTTTTATATCGCTAAGCTATGCGTTCTGCTCGCGGTCACGGTACCGCTAGCCTTGGCCACCATTGCATTAGGTCCCTTTGATCCGCATGGCAAGTGCGTCTATCGCATCAATCAGTTTTGGACGTGGCTTATAATACGTCTGGGTAGAATTTCTCTAAACGTGAGAGGCCTCGAAAATCTTGAATCCGGTCAGCAGTACGTTTTCATGGTCAATCACCAAAGCAATGTCGATATTCCTGTGTTGGTTCAAAGCCTGGTGCGCTTTCAACTTCGTTGGATCGCCAAAAAAGAGCTTCTGCGCGTGCCGCTTTTTGGCTGGGCCATGTGGGCCACGAAACATATCACCGTGGATCGCGCCGATCCCCTTGACGCCGTCAAAAGCTTGGAGCGAGCCAAAAACCGCCTCGCGGCCGGGATTTCCATCGTGGTTTTTCCCGAGGGAACCCGCAGCCACGACGGCCGTTTGCTGCCGCTTAAGAAGGGCGGGTTTTTGCTCGCGGCAAAGACTCGTACAAAGATCGTCCCCGTCACCATCGTCGGGAGCGCTCGTTTGCTCCCTGCCGGCGCCTGGAGATTACGTCCCGGAGCAATTGATGTCTTCGTCGATAAGCCCATTGCGACGGAAAGTTATCGGATTGGAAGATTACGCGCCCTCACCGATCAGGTGCGGCAAATAATCGCCGCGCATTTGGATCAACGGGAAGATCTGCACGACACCAAGACGCCCGGCGCGGAAAGGTCCGTTCCTTATAACCGTCCGTTAGCAACCTGATCGCATAATAAGAAAATGGATACGCTCAAGATCATTCCCCTCGGCGGCCTCGGAGAGTTCGGACTCAACATGATGCTGATCGAATATGGTGATGCGGCCATCGCCATCGACTGCGGGCTCATGTTTCCGAGCGCTGATCTATTGGGTATCGACCTCGTGATCCCTGATGTGAGCTACTTGATCGAGCGGCGCGACAAGCTCAAGGCCATCGTTCTCACCCACGCTCATGAGGATCACGTCGGCGCCCTGCCCTACATTCTTGAACCCGTTATCGTGCCGATTTACGGGACGCGGCTGACGCTTGGCCTGCTTGCGAACAAATTAAGAGAGCATGACCTGGAAGATACCGTCGGTGTGCGTGAGATCACGGCCGGCGAGCCATGGGACGTCGGTCCGTTTCGCATCGAAGGCATTCGCGTGACACATAGCCTGATGGATTGCCTGGCGCTGGCGATGGAAACGCCCATCGGCACGGTGATTCACACCGGAGACTTCAAGATCGACAACACGCCAATGGAAGGCGAAATGTTCGATTTCCAGAGATTTGCCGCTTACGGCGAAAAGGGTGTGCTGCTGCTGCTTTCCGATTCGACCAACGTCGAACGCGTGGGACATACTCCGTCGGAGCGCGAGGTTGGCACCAATCTCGAGCACATTATCCAGTCGAGCACCGGCAAAGTTTTGGTTTCGACGTTCTCATCGAGTATCCCGAGAATCCAACAAGTCGTCGATATTTCCCAGCGCTGCGACCGGCGGGTCGTCCTGAGCGGCCGGAGCATGATTCGCAACAGCCAGGTGGCGGCGGACTTAGGCTATCTGAATCTGCCGCGCAGCGTGATGACGGAAAGCGACCGCTGGCAGGATCTGCCCGCTGATCGGCTCACCTTCCTCACCACCGGCAGCCAAGGCGAACCTTTGTCGGCGCTCCACCGCGTAGCGTTGAATGATCACAAAACGATCAAAATCGACCAGGGCGATACGGTGATTCTATCTTCCAAGTTTATTCCCGGGAATGAGCGAACGATTTCCAATTTGATCAATCATCTTTACCGCCGCGGCGCCGAGGTCCACTACGAAAAAGTCTCTGAGATTCACGTGTCCGGACACGCCAGCCAGGAGGAGTTGAAAATCATGCTTCAACTTACCCGGCCGCGCTATTTCGTGCCGATCCACGGCGAATATCGCCATCTCGTGCGCCATCGCCGGCTCGCTCAAGACGTCGGCATCCCGGAAGAAAGTTGTTTCATTCTCGAAGACGGCGACGTGCTGGAACTGACCACCCACAGCGCGCATAAAACTACTCCCATTCAGGTTGGAAAAGTTTTTGTCGACGGCAAGGGAGTCGGCGACGTCGGCGATATCGTCCTTCGCGACCGGCGCCACCTTTCTGAAGATGGCATGGTGCTCGCTGTTATGGCGATCCATCAACAATCGGGTGAGCTGGTCGCCGGGCCCGATCTGATTTCGCGAGGCTTCATGGGCGTCGAGGAGAGCGAAGAGGTTTTGGAGCACGCCAAGAAAGTGGTTCTCGAAACTTTGAACGGTATGAACCGCGAAACTCGCGCCGATCCCGCCGAGCTAAAAGAGGAAGTGCGCAAGGCGCTGCGCCGTTTTTTTCGCAAGAAGCTCGAGCGCCGTCCGGTCGTCTTGCCGTATATCATCGAAACCTAAGGAAGCTTGTTATGCCAGCTGCTCCGGAAAAAAAAGGCCGGCTTCACCGGGAGATTTGGGGTGTCGTTATCGGCCTCGCCGCATTGCTTGTCGCGCTCAGCCTGGTCTCGTACAACGTGAACGATCGCTCTCTCAATACGCCCTCCGGCACCATGGATACCTACAACTGGGGCGGTTTCGTGGGCGCCTTCCTGGCTGATCTATTGTTGCAGGGTCTCGGGCTTTCTTCCTATCTTTTGCCGGTTTTTCTTTGCATCGGCGCGGTGCAAATGTTTCGCGCTAGTAGTGGCGGATTGGCGTTCAGCAAAGCGATTGCTTACGCGATTTTGCTTTTGAGCGTTGGCGTCATTCTCAGCGTGGTGATCGATACCGAAAGCGCTCGCGACGCCGGCGGGATTATCGGCGGATTCCTAAAGGAGAGCGTTCTGGTGCCGCTCTTCGGTCCTCTCAGCGCAGTTCTAATTGCTTGCTTTACTTTGCTCCTGTCAGTCATGTTGCTTACACAAAATTCTTTGCTCGATATCGTCGGCTATACGAAGAAAAATTTCGTCGAGCTTCGCAAATCTCTCATTCCAGTTATCAATAACCGGCTAAAGGAATTTAAAGAAAAACAAGACAAGCGCAAAGGCGAAAACACCAAAAAAGAAAAAAGAGACTATATGCCCCCGCCGATCGTTCTGAAAGACGAATATAAAGACGAGACGGCGGCAAAAAAGTCGGCGAAAAAACCAGCCGGGCCGCCTGAGCAGTTTAAACTTCCGGAGGTGGGCGAAGGTTACAAGCTGCCGCCTCTCGAACTGCTCGATCCCGCGGATGGCGACCGGGTCAAAGTGGATACCGAAACGCTGCAAGCCAACTCGCTCATACTACAGAAAAAACTAGAGGACTTCGGTGTGGAAGGCGAAGTCGTGGCGGTGAGCCCTGGCCCAGTTATCACCATGTATGAATTCAAGCCTGCGCCCGGGGTCAAAGTGCGCCGCATCGTCATGCTGGCCGACGATCTCGCCATGGCGCTGCGCGCCGTCAGCGTCCGCATCCTCGCGCCGATTCCCGGCGAGTCGGTCGTCGGCATCGAAATCCCCAACCCACGGCGCGAGATGGTTTATCTGCGCGAAGTGATTGAAAGCGAAGCCTATCGCAACACCGATTCCAAGCTTACTCTCGCCCTGGGCAAGGATATCGGCGGTACGCCGTTCGCCACGGATTTGGCCAAAATGCCGCACCTGCTGGTTGCCGGCGCCACCGGCACCGGCAAGTCAGTGTCGATCAATGCCATGATTTTAAGCATTCTTTACAAATCGAGTCCTCAAGACGTCAAATTCATCATGGTCGACCCGAAGATGCTCGAGCTCACCGTGTACGAGGATATCCCGCACCAGCTGGTACCGGTGGTCACGGATCCGAAGAAGGCCGCGGCAGCGCTCTTCTGGGCAATGGATGAGATGGATCGGCGCTATCGTCTGATGCGAGACAAGGGCGCGCGCAACATCGACAACTACAATAGGACCCTGGAAAGGGAAGCTGGAGGCAAAAAGGCGCTTATCGACTTAACCGAGGCTGAATCGACCGAAGAAACGGGCCAGATCGGTGGCTCGACCGACGCGCCGCTGGCGCACGAAAAACTGCCCAAGATCGTCATCATTATTGACGAATTGGCCGATCTCATGCTGACCGTTGGTCGGGATATCGAAGAATATATCACCCGGCTAGCGCAAAAAGCCCGGGCTGCGGGTATCCATCTCATCCTGGCAACGCAACGCCCCTCCGTGGACGTCATCACCGGCTTGATCAAAGCCAATTTCCCAGCGCGTATCTCATTTCAGGTAACCACTCGCGTCGATTCCCGGACGATTCTCGATTCAATGGGCGGCGAAAAGCTTCTCGGCAACGGCGATTTGCTCTTTATGCCGCCAGGGACGGCGCGATTGTTCCGCGTCCACGGCGCTTTTGTGTCGGATCAAGAGGTCCGGCGGGTAATGAAGTTCATCAAACAACAAGGGCGGCCCAGCTACCGTCCGGAAGTCCTCGAAGCAAAGAAGGAAATCGAGTCGGCGCTGGCGACGGATGAGGAATACGACGAGATGTACGATCAGGCGGTCGCCATCGTCACCGAAACCCAGCAGGCTTCGATATCTATGATTCAACGAAGATTGCGGGTAGGATACAACCGTGCGGCTCGAATGGTCGAGCAAATGGAACGAGACGGCGTCGTCGGCCCCGCCGACGGCGCCAAGCCGAGAGAAGTCTATGCAAGAAAAATCGAAGCCTAAGTTGGCGTGTCATCTGGCTGCGGTCGCCTTTGTCGCCGCCATCGCGGTGCTCGGCGGTAACCGATCGAGTGGGGCCGGCGAGAGTAATGCCGCGGACGCGATAGTCGATAGTTTACAGAAAAACTACGATGCGACGGCGGATTTCGTCGCCGATTTCCGCCAGGAAACCGAGGTTAAAAACCTCAACCGTACTCTCAAGGCTTCAGGAAAGCTCTCCTTTAAGCGTCCGGGTAAGATGCAATGGCTCTACGAAGAACCCAAAGGGCAGTTTGTGCTCGCCGATGGGAAACATCTCTATTTCTACCAGCCGGAGCAAAATCAGGTCATCAAAAGCCCGCTCAAGAATGCCTTTCGCGGTGATATTCCGCTCTCATTTTTGTTGGGCCTCGGCAATCTGAAAAAGGATTTCAACGCGACCCTTAAAGCCAGCGAAGAAAATCAGCACGTGCTACGGCTCGAGCCGAAGGGCGAAGCCGGCGGTTACAGCGAAATCCTCGTGGGGGTGAGCAAAAGTTCGTCGGATATTCTTTGGGTCAGCGTGCGCGACGCGGTCAACAATCTAACCACGCTGCGTTTCGCCAACATGCGTAAAGGCGTCGGCTTGAAGGATTCCTTGTTCCAAGTGCAAATTCCCAAAGGGGCCGATGTGGTGGAACTCGGCCAGCAATGATTCGTCAAAAACAAAAATTCAACATCGTCAGTCTTGGTTGCGCGCGCAACCTCGTCGATTCCGAGGTCATGGCGGGGTTGTTGGAGAAAAACGATTATCAGATCGTACAGCAACCTTCCGAAGCCGATGTTGTGTTGGTCAATACTTGCGGGTTTATCGGCCCGGCAAAAGAGGAGTCCATCGAGACTATTCTCGAAGTCTCCCGTCTCAAGGAAGAGGGCAAGATCAAGAAGCTCGTCGTTGCCGGCTGTCTGGCACAGCGTTACCCGGACGAAATGGCGAGCGAATTGCCCGAGGTGGACGTTTTTATCGGCACCGGCGAAGTTCCGCGCATCGCCGAAATCTTGCGGGAACACGAAGGCAACTCTACCCGTAGGCAATATGTCGGCATTCCGAGCTATCTCTACGATCACGCTACGCCGCGTTTGCGATCAACGCCAGCCTACACAACCTTCCTGAAAGTCTCCGAAGGCTGTGACCACAAGTGTGCATTCTGTATTATTCCGCAGCTCCGCGGCCCCCATCGCAGCCGTTCCATCGACTCTGTCGTCAAAGAAGCAGTCTCACTGGGTCAACAGGGGGTGAAAGAGATCAATCTCATCGCCCAGGATCTTACCGCTTACGGTCGGGATAGAAAGGACGGCACGACCCTGCACGGGTTGCTTCGCGAGGTGGCGCAGGTTGACGGAATTTACTGGATCCGGCTCTTATATGCCTATCCAAACTACCTGGATCAAGCTCTGCTTGACGTCATCAACACCAGCGATAAGATCTGCAAATACGTCGACATACCCTTTCAACATGTCAGCCAATCTTTGCTGCGGCGCATGCGACGCGGCAAAAGCGGCAGCGAAGTACGGCAAGCGGTGGAGAGACTCCGCACTGCGATTCCAGGGCTGACGCTCAGGACGTCGTTGATCGTGGGATTTCCAGGCGAGACCGAAGCCGATTTTGACGAACTCTTGGACTTCGTCGAGGAAGCTCAATTCGAGCGGCTGGGCGTGTTCAAATATTCCGCAGAGGAAGGAACCGCCGCCGCGCGCATGCCGCAAACGGTGCCGGAAGAAGAAAAGGAGCGGCGCTGGCAGGAAATTATGGATCTGCAATCTTCTATTTCACGAAAAAAAAACCAGGCCTTGATCGGTACCATTCAGCGGGTTATGATTGACGAGGTCGATCATGAATCCGACAAAGTGGTCGGTCGCACTCAAGCTCATGCTCCCGAAGTGGACGGCACGATATTTGTCGAAGGACGGGAAACCAAGAAGCTGCGTGGCGGTGATATGATCGATGCAAGAATTATCGAAGCACTAGATTACGACTTGATTGGTGAAAAACTCCATGGCTAAACCAGACCCCGAAAAAGAAAAGAAGCAGCGAAAAGAGTTCCTTAAGCAAGCCTCCGAAATGCTCGAAGAAATGAAGCGGGCGGCGAGCAAGGAAATGCAAGGTCGCGTCAGAGAAGAGACCGAAGGTGTCAAGGATGAAGGTCGCGACACCTACGATCTTGCTAGCGACGAACGGGATCGCGAAATCAATTTTATTCTCAATGACCGCGAGCGCGAAAAGCTCTTAGCCATCGATGAAGCCTTGCAACGCATTGCCGATAAGACTTACGGCATCTGCGAGAGCTGCGAAGGTGAAATTCAGCTTGGCCGGCTGAAGATTCTTCCTTTCACGCGTCTGTGCGTCAAATGCCAGGAAGAAAACGAGAAAGAGAGCAAGCGGCAAAAAACTCTCGAGAACGAACGGAGTTATCGAAAACTCGACATTACCGATGTCGAGGAAGACACCTTCTAATATCTTTTCATCGAAGTAGTTATAGACTTGAATTCCCCCGAGATCGGGATTCCGGCCTCAGGCACCCCAACTAACAGCATCCAGAATGCATCGGCGCGATTGACTCACGCACGGTCCGATGTAGATCCCCTGTTCGTTCCGCGAACCTGTCGATAACCTGGCCGGCAGAC
>Ga0079217_10000372_pt1 | contig 11107 bp, 10 predicted proteins | sample NCAS200_FD_76343 | JGI IMG/M metagenome (GOLD analysis project Ga0079217, IMG submission 76343) | Agricultural soil microbial communities from Utah to study Nitrogen management - NC AS200 | ecosystem: Environmental > Terrestrial > Soil > Agricultural land | place: USA: Utah | collected 2014-06-11 | reverse complement strand
GTCTGGCGCGATCATGGTGCCCTCGATTACATCGAATGCATTGCCGACGATGTGAAGCGAGGCAAGGTCACGTCGTTTCCGCAGAGTGTCAAGCTTAAGCCAAGCGAAACGGTAGTTTTCGCTTACATCGTTTACAAGTCGCGCGCCCATCGCGACCGCGTCAACGCCAAGGTCATGAAGGATCCCCGTCTTGCGAGCATGATGGACCCCAAGGCCATGCCTTTCGACGCCAAGCGCATGTTCTGGGGCGGGTTCAAGCTCCTGGTCGACGCCTGAGCGCCGGGAGTGAGCGGGCGGCCGAAGGGTTGTACAAGTGCTGGAGGTCTTCGAAAAACCCATTACTCCAGCACTCCATTATTCCAGTGGTTCTAACTAGGAGGAGACCTATGTTAACCAATAGTCACGCATTCAGCGGTTTTTCGGTCGATAATATCCAAAAGGCGAAAGAGTTCTATGGCCGCACCCTCGGGCTGGCGGTTTCTGAAGCGAACGGTTTATTGAAGCTGCACCTTCCGGGAGGCGCTACGGTTCTCATGTACCCCAAGGCGAAACATGTTCCGGCAACCTTTACTATCCTGAATTTCCCGGTGGACAATGTGGAGAAAGCGGTCGACGAGCTTACCAAGCACGGCGTGCGCTTCGAGATCTATGCCGAACCCGACATCAAAACGGACGAAAAAGGGATTTTTCACGGCGGAGGTCCAATCATCGCGTGGTTCAAAGATCCCGCCGGCAATATCCTATCCGTGCTCGAGGACAATTGATCACGACTTGTCGCACGGGCTTTCGAGACTAGGCGGCCGGATCGTGAATGAAAAGCCCGCAGCAAGCCACCGAGAGGAGCGATCGATGATCAGGACAAAACGAGCATTGTTCCACACTATAATGTTTGCCTGCGCGCTGGCGTTTGCGGCATCGACGACAAACGCACCCGCCGGCGATTTCTACGAAAAAGAAGGCGCGGCTATCAAGGGCTATGACCCGGTCGCGTATTTCACCGACAACAAACCCGTCAAAGGATCGCCCACGTACAAAGCCGAGTACGGGAAATCGGTGTTCCACTTCGTCTCGCCGGCGAATCGCGATGCCTTCGCGGCCAATCCCGCCAAGTACGCGCCTCAGTACAACGGGTTCTGCGCGTTCGGCACGGCCGGCGGGTACAAAGCCGCCATTGACCCCGCCGCGTTCACTATCGTTAACAACAAGCTCTATTTGAACTACAACCAGGACATACGCAAAAAATGGAGCGCCGACATTCCCGGTTTTATCGCGAAGGCCGATAAAAGCTGGCCGGCCGTTGCAAAGCAAACAAAAGTTATCGAGTAGACCGTCTCGACGATGTTGAGATCGGCGAGATCGAGCTCGTCAGCGCACCGATTACTGCGTCGACGGGCGCAACGATAACCGACGGTCGCCGCCGGCCGAGACGCGCCACCTTTAAGGATGAAGTTCAGCGGCGCGACGGAGGATGCAAAATGGCCTACGAACTCAAGCATCACACGATCAAGACCGTCGAGAAGGGCAAAAGCTTTCCGCTCGGCGCCGCGCTCTCAGCCGGCGGAGTGAATTTCGCAGTCTACTCCAAGCACGCGGCCGAGGTGTTTCTGCTGCTTTTCGACACGCCCGACGGCGAGCCCAGCGATATCATCCAGATGAAGGACCGCGACAGGTTCATCTGGCACGCGCGAGTGAACGGCGTGCGGGCCGGCCAGCTTTACGGCTACAAAGTGCGCGGCGAACACCGCCCGGAGTGGGGCCTGCGTTTCAATGACGCCAAGCTGCTGCTCGACCCCTATGCCAAGGCGGTAAGCGGCAAGTTCCGCAACACCGACAATCTCCTGCTCGCCTACGATCCCCAGCATGGCGCCCGGGATCTTTCTTCCGACTCGCGCGACAACACCAAGATCGTGCCGAAGGCGATCGTCGTCGACGACTCATTCGACTGGCAGGACGACGTCTCTCCCGATCTGGCGCTGGAACAGTTGATTATCTACGAGGTGCACGCCAAGGGCTTTACCGCGCATCCCTCCGCCGGCGTCGAGCATCCCGGCACTTATCTGGGTTTCATCGAGAAGATCCCGCATCTCAAGCGGCTTGGCGTCAATGCCGTGGAGCTCTTGCCGGTCCACGAGTACGTCGTCGACGACTTCCTCGTCGAGCGCGGCCTGACGAATTATTGGGGTTATAACTCCATCGGATTTTTTGCGCCGGAATCGTCTTATTCTACCCAGCGCGTGCCCGGCTGCCAGGTCGCCGAGTTCAAAACCTTGGTGCGCGCGCTGCACAAAGCGGGGATCAAAGTCATCCTCGACGTCGTCTACAACCACACCGCCGAGGGCAATGAGCTCGGTCCGAGCCTTTGTTTTCGCGGTCTCGACAATCTCTCCTACTACAGCCTGACCGGACCCGCCGACGCGCCGCGGCGCTACTACATGAACTACACCGGCTGCGGCAACAGCCTCAACTTCGACAGTCCGGCGGTGATCCGCCTGGTCATGGATTCGCTGCGCTACTGGGTCGAGGTGATGCACGTGGACGGTTTTCGCTTCGACCTGGCCTCGGTCCTCGGGCGCCGCGAACAGGACGGACACTTTCAATCGTCGGCGTCATTCTTCGATGCGGTCGCGCAGGACCCGGTGCTGAACCAGGTGATTCTGGTGGCGGAGCCCTGGGATATCGGCACCTACCAGGTCGGCAATTTTCCCGTCGACTGGTCGGAATGGAATGGAAAATTCCGCGACACCATGCGGCGTTTCGGCAAGGGCGAGGCCGGCCAGTTAGCCGACACCGGCTGGCGGCTTACGGGCTCGGCCGATCTTTACGGCGAGGACGGGCGGTCGGCCTACAACAGCGTCAACTTCATCACCTGCCACGACGGCTTCACCTTGCACGATCTGCTCGCCTACAACGACAAGCACAACGAGCAGAACGGCGAGAACAATCGGGACGGCTCCAACGACAATCATTCGTGGAATTGCGGCGCGGAAGGCGATACCCGTGACGCCGGGGTCCTGGTCCTGCGCAAACAGCTGATGAAGAGCTACGTCTGCTATTTGCTGTTTTCGTCGGGGACACCGATGATTCTCGGCGGCGACGAATTTGCCCGCTCGCAGCGCGGCAATAACAACTCTTACTGCCAAGACAACGAGATCAACTGGTTCGACTGGTCTCTGCTCGAGCGTAACGCGGAGATTTTCGATTTCTTCCAAAAGGCGATCGCGTTTACGCGGCGCTTTCCGGTGCTGCAGCATCGCAAGTTTTTTCTCGGCGCAGATCTCGACGACGATGAGGTGCGGGACCTCACCTGGTTCGCGCTGGACTTGGGCAAACCCCAATGGCACGACCCCAACGGCCGTGCGCTTTGCTTCCAACTCGATGCCAGCGAAGACGGATCTCATCTCGGCGTCGACCGCCTATTTTTTATTCTAAACGCCCATCATGAACCGCAATGGGCAACTCTCCCGCCGCTCACCGCCGGGCGCGCTTGGCATCGAGCGATCGACACGAGCATACCGGGGAAAGAGAGCTTCGCCGACGCCGGCCGGGAAATCCGGCTCGATCCGCCCAATCACTACATCGCCAACCCGCGCAGCACGGTGGTCTTGCTCGCCCGCGGGCGACTGTGACGAGGCTCGCAGACTTTACCCACGAAACTCGGAAAGCCAGGGTTCACGATCTTACGAGACTGTGTCGCAATGCTACATATCACCGGGATGTCATGCTGAGCTCGAGCGAAGCATCTGTTTTTCCGACACCTTACGAAAAGCAGATTCTTCGCTTGCGGCTCAGAATGACCTTGCGACACGGTCTCTTACCCGAAGAGGTCGAAATGACGAATTAATTTTCTTTGCGGCCTTTGCATGCCTTCGACATTGCTCAGGACATGCTTTGCAGGAGATACTCCGAGCTTGGTTGAGGTTCTGTCGCGCTGGGCGCTTGGTGCTGAAACAAACGACCCGGCCCTTCACAAGGAAAGCGGAAAAGTATTTAGTGCCAGATAGAACATGCGCAGGAGGCCCCGATGACACAATCGATACCCGGCGCAGCTTGGCCGAGTCTGCCGCTCGACGCCTGGAGCGACACCTATGCGACGCTCCATTTATGGACGCAGATCGTCGGCAAGATTCGCCTTAGGCAAACCCCGTGGACGAATCATTCCTGGCACGTCACCTTGTACGTGACGCCGAGGGGCCTGAGCACGGGCTCGATTCCATACGGCGCGCGAGCATTTCAAATCGACTTCGACTTTATCGCGCACGAGCTCAAGATCCAGTGCAATGACGGCAGCGCCGGCGGTTTTTTACTCGAACCGCAGTCGGTCGCGGTTTTCTACCGGCGCCTCACAAAAGAAATGAAAAATCTCGGCCTCGAGGTCAAAATTCATCCCAAACCCAACGAAGTCTCGAACGCAGTTTCTTTCGATCAGGATGAAGGTCATGCGAGCTACGATCCGGAGTACGCCAATCGCTTCTGGCGGGTGCTCTTGCAAAGCGATCGTATTTTTAAAATTTTCCGCGCGCGCTTCGTCGGCAAGTGCAGCCCGGTGCATTATTTCTGGGGCGCCCCCGACCTGGCGGTCACGCGTTTCTCGGGCCGGCTCGCCCCGCCCCATCCCGGTGGCGTTCCCAATCTTCCCGATCGAGTGGCGCGCGAGGCCTACTCGCACGAGGTTAGCAGCTGCGGGTTTTGGCCCGGCGGCGGGCCCGTCGCCTATCCGGCCTACTATTCCTATGCGTATCCGGAACCCGAAGGTTTTGCCCAAGCGCCGATTAAACCGGCCTGCGGTTTCTACAGCACCGATTTGCGGGAATTCATTCTCCCTTACGACGATGTCCGCACTGCGAAATCGCCGGAAGATACGCTTCTCGATTTCCTCCAGACAACCTACGAGGCGGCAGCCGAGCTTGCCAAATGGGACCGCGCATCACTCGAAGGGCTCAGATATCTAGAGTAGTTTGACGAGGAACGACGGCGGAATTCGCGCTGACTGCTAAACGCCGCGCGTGTTGCGTTGCCAGGTTGCCGCAATGTGTCGCTGCGAGACATCTTCAACCTTATTCTTCATTCATGGAACCCCGCTCCAGGCTGCGCACCCTTCTTGAGTATTCAGCGGCTCGCCTGCTATTTTTCTCCCTAGGAATGTTACCTAGACCGCTTGCTATTGCGAGCGGTCGCGCTCTGGCCCGCGCCGTATATCTGATCGGCTGGAAACTTCGGCGCATCGGCGATCTCAATCTTAAAATGGCCTTTCCGCAGATGAGCCGGAGCGAGCGAAAATGCCTGCTGCGCGACTCCATGGTGAATCTGGGCCGGCACCTGGGCGAGTTCAGCCGTTTCTCGTCGGTAACTCCGGAGACCCTACGCAAGACCATCGACTGCGAAGGATTAGAAAATCTCGCTGCCGCGCGGGCGCCCGGGCGCGGCGTCGTTATAATCACCGGCCATTTGGGAGCCTGGGAAATGATCAGCTTCGCGCTTTCAGCCTTCGGCTATCCTTTCGATTTTCTGGTCAGACGAATAGAGAATCCTGCCATCGAGCGGCTGATCGAAGAGACCCGCACGCGTTTCGGCAATCGCACGATCGATAAACGCGGCGCGGCGCGCTCCATGCTGACGACCTTACGAACAGGAGGCATGCTGGGTCTGGCGGTCGATATCAATGTCGTCAGGGACAAGGGCATCTTCGTGGATTTCTTTGGTGTGCCGGCCTCCACGACATTCATGGCGGCGAAACTCGCGCTCCGCACCGGGTCGCTTATAGTTCCGGTGTTTGCGCCATGGGAAGAGCGGCGCCAGCGCTTCGTGATCTCTATCGGCGCGCCACTCACGATCGAACGCAGCGGCGACGAGAAGAAAGATATCCGTCAGCTCACGTCCAAGTTTACCAAGGTTGTCGAAGACTGCGTCCGGCGCCATCCGGATCAATGGTTATGGATCCACAAGCGTTGGCGCACCCGCCCGGTGGGAGAGAAAAATTTCTATGAGGCTATCGAGTAGCATGCCCGCCCACGCGGGGTTGGGTTCGACGCAACCCGCGCCGCCCGGAGAAAATTCCCTCGGAGTATGGGCGGAGTTTTTTGTCGAATGGCACGGTGCCAATCCATCTGCCTGCCCCCGATTTGTCGCGCTTCGCCATCTGAAGTAGCGTGAACATATGTCGGTTCCCATCTGGAGTTTTGGCTACTTTCGACACGTTCTGTCCACAATCACCATATTGAGATGACCTTTTTTGTCGCTAATATGAATCTTGAAAGAAACGCTCGTGCAGCTGGTGATTTTTCTCAACATGAAAGATATCGATTGCCTCGCAAAAGGGGTTTCCGATACATCCATCGTGAGCGAGCTCATCTTTCGTGCGTTACGTCTGCGACAAATGTCGGGAGGATCAGGTCAAGACGTTTTTGTCTTGTGCAGCGACACTGAGGCGCGGGAGCTGCTGAGACACGCTCACGCCCAATGCGAGGAATGCGTTGAAAAGATTCGCCGAGCTTTCCAGATGGCGGGAGTGACCCCATGATATTTCTGAGAACCGCGCAGGTCGTTTGATCCGAATCACCGATATTTCTATCGATCGCCCGGATTCGATTGCAACAGGTACGCAATTCGAACTCCCGCGAATCTCGCACTTCGTCGCGCCCAAACGACTATTCTCTGACCGTTCGCTTAGTTCCACGCAATTCGCCGCGGTAGTTCGCCTGTGAGCATTCGAAGATTGGGCCGATCCCGGCGGCTTCCAATCTTCCGGATCGACCGCATCGAAAAACCAAAATTAGTGTGTGCCCGCCTTTCTGGCCGTGCGTTTGCGGCCCGTTGCTCCGTTTGCTTAGAATGCTCCGTGCACAAACGCTCCCATTCGAATCACAAGTTTCCCCATGGACTCGTGATCCTCCACGAAGACCGAGACGTTCTCGTAGTGGACAAGCCCGCGGGGCTACTCACGATGGGGACCGATTCGGACAAAAACCGGACGGCTTATTTTTTTTTGACCGACTATGTTCGCAAGGGCTACAGCAAATCGCGCAATCGAATTTTCATCGTGCACCGCTTGGACCGGGAAACATCGGGGATAGTCATCTTCGCCAAGAACGCCGAGGCGAAGTTTCGTTTGCAGGATCGATGGCAAGACACCGAGAAGAAATATCTCGCGGTCGTTCATGGCCAATGTGCCAAGACGTCGGGAACGATCACGACTTACCTGGCGGAGAACAAAGCTCACATCGTGTATTCGACGTCGGACAGGACAAAAGGAAAACTGTCGAGCACGGGCTATAGGGTGCTCAAGCAAACCAAAGACTTCGCATTGCTGGAGCTCGATCTGTTGACCGGCCGCAAGCATCAGATTCGCGTCCATCTCGCCGGCATCGGCCATGCGGTTGTCGGCGATCAGAAATATGGCAAAGCGGATCGCGATCACACGCGCTTAGCGCTTCATGCCAGATCGATTTCGTTCAACCATCCCTTCACCGATCAACAACTTACTTTCGAATCGAAAGTACCGGCCTATTTCAACCAGCTCGTCGGCAAGGTGGAATTCAAGGACGGACTCCGTTGAAATTCGGATATTCACCATAGAGCAAGGGAACGAGCGAAAAATTCTGACATGCAGTCCGGTCTAGAATCCAGATTCAGGCCTGACTCTGTGAGATGACTGACTCTGTGAGATGACTCCGAGAGATTGACCCTCCATCGTTACAGGATGAAGAAAAAACAGCGCCCGAAAACCCCTTGCCGCTGTACCTTAACTCTCGTTGACCGAAACATTCCGCTCGGTTTGAGTCTGGACCTTGCTTCTCGTTCGAACTGCCGATTAGAGCCTCCCCTATCCTCGCAGAACGTTGAGTCTTGCAATCATTCAAGAGTCTTAAATCACCTTGACGCCCTGCAATCGATCAACTAGGTTCTTTCCAGTCGATACGCTTATCAGCGGGATGGGCGCACTTGGAAGCATACATCCACGCGATGTCTGTTCAGGAGGAACTTATGGATACTGTGCTAAGCTGGAGCTTGCCGACAATCGGGCGATTTGCCCGACTCGTGTCGATAGCGCTGATATTAATGTCGCCCGTTGCAGTACTAGCGGAGCCTGGAGAAGAGGCGAATGCGGCGATCGACCGCTGGTCGGCTGCTTACAGTTCGAATGATCCGGAGGCGGTGGTAAGAAATTATCGGCCGGACGCGATTCTGCTCGGAACCGCCAGCCCTGTTATGTCCGAAGGGACCGATGCAATCCGCGCTTATTTCGCGCGGCTCAAGGGCAGCGGCAACAAGAATACAATCGGCGAAAGGCGCACGCTCGTTTTAAGCGATAACGCCGTACTCGTGACCGGCTTTTACGAGTTTACCCGAGTTAAAGAGGGCAAGCCTGTGCCCTCGCCAGCGCGCTTCACCATGCTTCTCATCAAGCACGATGGTGAATGGCTGATCGCTCATCACCATTCTTCAACGCGCGGTCAGTCCTAAGCAGGGTCACCACCGGAGCCAGGCGTGGACACGGCACGTGAGTCCGAATTCACCGACCCAAAGTAATGTGAACAGCGGGCAGCGTGCCGCTTCAGACCGATCGTTCGGAAAGCCGGCTGACCCTCAGGTCTCGCGGTCACTTCACTAGCAGGTTTTTCTCCGGTCGATGACGGCGCGATCGGAGGTAATAACCTCCTTGGCGAGAGTCTCCAACTCCTCGCCGCTGGTCGGATCCAACTCCAGTTTTTTCTTTTTGACGTCGGCCGAGACATGACGGCCTTTATAGGTAGTCTACACCGCTGGTGCGGCTCGGGTTCGGAAATCCGTTTTTCGGTCCGCCAATCAGCCAGACCGAGCAAGCGCTATTGCTGTTTCGATATCCGGGACTATTTCAGGGCAAAACTGCTTCGCTATTTCGAGAAGAATGCGCGCTTGTTCGTCATTGCAAGGGACCGAGTACCCGGCAAACAGTACTCCTTCGACGGAGTGATCGATCCGGCTGGCCTTCTCGATCGCTTGATGGGCGGCGGACTCGGCGGGAATATGACTTCGCAGCAGGTTGTAGGCTCGCGGAGCGATCTTGATGAACATTTCCATGTGGTCGCTTCCTAAAAAACCTAGCGTATCAGGCAACGAAAAAAGACTCACATGGTTTGTCAAACTGTGTCAAGGGTCAATCGGACCTCTCGATGCATTTCGAAATAAGCTCATCGCGTTCTCGCGCAGTCTGTCGCTGCGCTCAACAGTCCGCTCCAACGTGCGAACCTGGCGCTGCGAGAAAGCTTAGCAACCCATCAACCGCGCCGCGCTCGAGTGCGCGCGGCTTTCAACTTCCAAATGATTCTGGAACTGCTGCCAAACTCAGTCCAGGGACGACAATTACTTCATGATCGGCGGCTCACCTGTCCCGCCGAATTGGCCGATGCGGCGCTTGGTATCCTGTTCAAAGGGCTGTCTGGTTTGCGAACTGATGTTGCGCTTTCTTTTACGCTGGGGAAGTTTTTTTTTCGCGGCTGCCTGTTTGGTTCGCTTCCTAGCTTTCGCCATAAAAACCTCCTGACTTTGTGGCCGCAGCCCGCTCAGGGCCTAATTTCATTTACGTCTTGAAGTAGGCCTGGAGTCGGTGCCGGCCGATTTCCTAGCTATCGAACTTTTTGCCATCGTCGCGCCCGCGTGCATAGCCGCCGGAAAACAGTTGATGAACCTGCGCTTTGCTGCCGCTCGCGCCCCCGCGTTTGAGAGCCGGATGCCAATGACGCGCGGCGTAGCGCGCGAGCGCGGCGTCCGGCAGGCTGCGGGTACGCCGGGCCGCGCTGCGGCGCATTTTCCAATCGGTGCCGGCGAGCCGGTAGTAAACGCGTTCGTAATTTGCCGCCATCACTTCAGCGGTGAAACGCGCCTCGAACTCTTCACGGCATGCCTGCCGCGAGACCGCGCCGATATTCTCGACACCCGCGACGAGTTCTTCGAGAGTAGAACCGACAAATCCGGTGACACCGTGGCGCAGGATCTCCGGTACCGAGCCGCAGGGCCTGGCAATGACGGGAGTCCCGCAAGCAAGAGCCTCGATCATTACGAGTCCGAATGGCTCAGGCCAATCGATCGGGAACAGCAGCGCGAGCGCGTCGCCGAGAAACTGTTGCTTCTCGGTCTCGTTTATTTCACCGATGAACTCGATACCTGGAGCCGAAAGCAAGGGCTTGATGACCGTGTCGAAATATTCGCGATCGACGCGATCGACTTTTGCGGCAATTTTCAGGGGCACGCCTGAACGTCGCGCGATTTCAATGGCGAGGTCGGGGCGTTTCTCCGGACAGATCCGGCCCAGGAAAGCCAAGTAGTTTCCGGAGCCCGGCGTGAAGCTTAAAAGGTTGCGCGGCAAACCATGGTAAACCGTGCGCATCCAGTTCATTTCAGGAAGCGGGCGGCGCTGATCGTTACTGATCGATACCAACGGCATATCACTGTAGCTGCGGAAAATCGGCAGCATCTCGCAACGATCCAGGCGGCCGTGCATAGTCGACACGGTCGGCGCCTGAACGTACCGGGCCAGAGGGAAACTCAAGCATTCGAGATGAGAGTGAATAACATCGAAACGGCCGGCGTTTTCGTAAACCTCGCTAAGCATAGGCAAATGAAACATCGGACCGAAATGGTCGAGCCCCTTGAGGCGAAGGGCCTCGGGCGAGCCCGCGGCGAGTCTAACCTTCGCCGTCGAGTCGCCAGCGGCGTAGAGTGTGACTTCGTGGCCGCGCCGCACGAGTTCTTCAGCCAAATAGGCAACGATCCGTTCAGTGCCGCCATAGAGCTTGGGCGGTACGCTCTCGTACAAGGGAGCTAATTGAGCGATGCGAAGTGGCGTGGAGGCGGGGAGAACGGCTTCAAGCGTCTTCTTGTATCGTACCAAGGTCATACTATTCCTTTCAAAAAAACGCGCATTTTTTAACGGCGCGGGCCGGTATAAAAATAAATCAAATTGGGAATCTATTTAGCAAACCCTAAGGCACACGGCCGCATTGGGATATCTAGCAAAAAATGGCCCACTGGCGGTCTTGAGGTCACCGCCCCAATAACCTGTGTCCATCGTCGCGATGATTTTCTTTCGTCTCAGCACTTCGGTCGGAACCATCCTAGCTGCTCGGCTCTT
>Ga0079217_10000371_pt1 | contig 11108 bp, 3 predicted proteins | sample NCAS200_FD_76343 | JGI IMG/M metagenome (GOLD analysis project Ga0079217, IMG submission 76343) | Agricultural soil microbial communities from Utah to study Nitrogen management - NC AS200 | ecosystem: Environmental > Terrestrial > Soil > Agricultural land | place: USA: Utah | collected 2014-06-11 | reverse complement strand
GGGCTCCGTCCCTAACCGGGGGACCGAACCGACAGTAGAATTACCAGCGATGACCTCCGGCAATCCCCCTGTTGCAGATCGTCTCTCTACTGCCCTCGCCGACCGCTATCGCATCGAGCGGGAGCTCGGCCGGGGCGGCATGGCCACGGTGTATCTGGCCGAGGACCTCCGTCACGGCCGCAAGGTCGCCATCAAGGTCCTCGACGAGGAAGTTGCCGCGACGCTCGTCGCCGAGCGTTTCCTGCGGGAGATCCGCCTCGCCGCCCGGCTCAACCATCCCAACATCCTGGCGCTGTTCGACTCCGGAGTCGCGGACGGGATCCTCTTCTATGTCATGCCCGCGGTCGAGGGGCAATCGCTCCGGGATCGGCTGGATCGCGAGCTCATGCTGCCGGTCAATGAGGCGGTGCGGCTCGCCGCCGAAATCGCCGGCGCGCTCGACTACGCCCACCGCCAGGGCGTGGTGCACCGCGACATCAAGCCGGAGAATATCCTGCTCCAGGACGGGCACGCGGTCATCGCCGACTTCGGCGTCGCGAAGGCGCTGAGCACCGTGGATGCAGCTGCGACAGGCACCGGTTTTACGGTGGGAACGCCTTCCTACATGAGTCCGGAGCAGGCGGCGGGCGACCCGGTGGACGGACGCGCCGATCTCTTCGCTCTCGGGTGCGTGCTCTACGAATCGTTGACCGGGGAGCTGCCCTTCGTCGGGTCCAACGCGCAGTCGGTCATCGTGAAGCGTTTCTTCCATACGCCGGTGTCCGTGGCACGGCTGCGGCCGGACATCCCGGCGGCGGTGACGCAGACGGTAGAGCGGCTGCTGGAGAAGTCCCCGGCCGACCGCTACTCGAGCGGCGCGCTCGTGGCGCGGGCGCTCCAGACGCCCGCGTCGGAGATCTCCCGCCGCATCACCGAAAAGTCCGTGGCGGTCCTGCCGTTCACGAACATGACCTCGGACCCCGAGAACGAGTTCTTCAGCGACGGAATCACCGACGATATCATCGTCGCGCTGACGCCGATAGGCGGCTTGAACGTGGCCGCGCGCACGTCGGCGTTTTCATTCAAGGGAACGAGCGCCGAGCTGAGCGAGATCGGGCACAAGCTCGGGGTCCGGACGGTGCTTCAGGGCAGTGTGCGGCGCGCCGCGAACCGCGTGCGCGTCACCGTCCAGCTGATGAACGCGCGCGACGGCACCCAGCTCTGGAGCGAGCGATTCGATCGGGAGCTGAACGACATATTCGCCATTCAGGACGAGATCGTACGCGCCATCGTGGACCAGCTCCGCGTGACGCTCGGCGTGGGGCAGCACGACACTCAACTGGTGATCCGCCCCACCGACGACCTCGATGCCTACGAGCTCTATCTCCGCGGTCGCGAGGCCGCACACCAGCGCACGCCGGCGTCATTGCGCCGGGCGATCGAGTTCTTCCGCGAGGCGCTCGCGCGTGATGACGGCTACGCCCGGGCCTACGCCGGACTCGCGGAGGCATTCATCGGGCTCGGGGTGTACCAGTACATCCCGACCATCGATGCCACGCGCGAGGCGGAAGCGGCCCTCGAGTCGGCGACGCGCCTCAGCCCCGATCTCGCGCTGGTACACGTGCTCTGGGCGCAGCTCAAGCTCTACCTCCGCGCCGACTGGCATACCGCCGGCGCGGATCTCGAGGCGGCGCTGGAGCGGGAGCCCGACAATGCGCTCGCGCACGGATATGTCGCCTTCCTGAATGGAATGCTTGGCCGGCTCGACGAGTGTCGCGCAGCATCCGAGCGCGCGATGGCCGCCGACCCGCTGTCGTCCTTCATCACGGCCATCGCAGTAATGGGGTATCCGATCGACGGCGTTCCCGGTTGCGATGGCGATGCGGCGCTGGCGGCCAACGAGGCGGCGCTTGCCAAGGATCCCAACTCGATGATCAATCTCTGGATGTCGGGCATCCGGCTAGGTGATCTGGGTCGGTTCGAGGAGGCGATGCAACGCCTGGCCCGCGCGGTAGAGCTCACCCGCAACGCTCCGCTCATGATCGGACTCTATTCCCGTGCCCTCGCGCTGGCCGGGCGGCGGGATGAGGCACTCGCGCTGCGCGAGTCGCTTCGCGTACGCGCACGAACCGAGTACGTCGGTCCCGCGGCGATGCTGATGATGCTCGTGCTCGATCTCGACGACGAAGCGGCCGCCGCGGCCCTGCTCCAGGCCAATATCGACGCGATGACCGGACCGACGGCGATCTATACGACGGCGTCGCGTGACCTCCGGGGTCTGATCGACCATCCGCGGCTCGGAAACCTGGTGCGGCAGCTGACGTTGTACCGGGACGGGGCGCTGGGGCCGAGGGCGGTAACGCTGTCACCCTGAGGCGAGCGCCAGCGAGCCGAAAGGGGCCGAAGCTCACCCGCCGCTTCGGGGGCAAGGCAATAACGCGGTACAACCGGTCCCTGTTGTACGCTCTCCCCGCGGCTTACCTTTCCGCAGCACACTCCATTTCCAGACCGTACAGCCCTTTCCATACATAAAGGAAGCCCGTGTCCGACCTGCGGCAGCAGCTGGAGGCGGGCCTCGCCTCGCGTTACACCATCGGCCGCGAGCTCGGCCACGGCGGGATGGCAACCGTGTATCTCGCGCACGACCTCCGCCACGACCGACCCGTCGCCCTCAAGGTGCTGCATGCGCACCTGGGACATGCTCTGGGTCCCGAGCGCTTTCAACGCGAGATCCGGCTTGCCGCGCGCCTGCAGCATCCGCACGTCCTCAGCGTGCACGACTCCGGCGAAGCCGCGGGACGGCTCTGGTTCACCATGCCGTTCGTGGAGGGCGAGTCGCTTCGGGATCGGCTCAACCGCGAGAAGCAGCTCCCGGTCGAAGACGCCGTGCGTATCGCCGCGCATGCGGCCGACGCACTCGAGTATGCGCACCGCCACGGCGTGATCCACCGCGACGTCAAGCCCGAGAACATCATGCTGCAGGGCGGGCACGCGCTCGTCGCCGACTTCGGCATTGCGCGCGCGCTGGCCGGCACGCCCGACGACCACCTGACGAGCACGGGGATGTCGATCGGCACCGCGGCGTACATGAGCCCGGAGCAGGCCGCCGGCGAAGCGGGCGTGGACGCGCGAAGCGACATCTACAGTCTAGCCACCGTGCTCTACGAAATGCTGACTGGCGAGGTGCCCTTCGCGGCCTCCACGCCGCAGGCGATGATCGCCCGCCGCTTCATGGAGACGGCGAAGCCGGTGCGCGAGCTCCGCGACACGGTGCCGACACCTGTAGAAGCAGCGGTCGCAAAGGCACTCGCGCGGACTCCAGCCGACCGTTTCGCGAGCGCTGAAGCGTTCGGGTCAGCCTTGAGCTCTGCGCCCGTTCCGCCCGTCCTGCCCGTCTCGCCCGTCTCGCCCGTCTCGCCTGCGACACGATCGATCCCGCACCCGGCTTCGCCCCGCTGGCGCATTCCGGTGGGGTTCGCCACGCTTGCGGTTGGATTCATTCTGGGCCTCGGCCTGCTCTTCGCGTGGACACGCACTCGCGGCGCCTCGGGCGCGGAGGACACGCCGCTCATTGCCGTCCTTCCCTTCGAGAACGCCGGCGACTCGGCCGACGCCTACTTCGCCGACGGCATGGCGGAGGAGCTTCGCGGCCGGCTCGCGAAATTGCCCGGGCTCCGCGTCGTTGCGAGCGGAAGCATGCGCGAGTATCGGCAGACGACGAAGACGCTGCCGCAGATCGCGCGCGAGCTCGGCGCGCAGTACCTCCTCACGGCCTCGGTGCGCTGGGCCAAGGCCGCGGACGGCACGAGCCGCGTGCGCGTGAGCCCCGAGCTCGTCCGGATCGACAACGGCGCCGCAACGACCGAGTGGCAGCAGCCGTTCGACGCGGCGCTCACCGACGTGTTCCAGGTGCAGGCGGACATTTCCGAGCGCGTGGCGAAGGAGCTCGACGTGGCGCTCGGCGCGGAGCAGCACCAGCTGCTTGCCGAACGTCCGACGAAGAGTCTCGTCGCGTACGATCTCTACCTCCGTGCGCGGGCCCTGACGGGGAATGACGTTCCCTCGCTACGCCGCAAGGCGGCGCTCTACGACGAGGCGGTAGCAGCGGATCCCGAGTTCGTCGAGGCTTGGCGGAATCTTTCGAGCGCGCTGGCTTCGCTGTACGCTAACGGCACGCCCGATCCCGCCGTCGCCGCGCGCGCGATGCATGCCGCCGAGCGCGCGGTGGCGCTGGATCCGAACGGTCCCCACGGCCACGCCGCGATGGTCAGCTACCACCGTCTGGTGTCCGGAGATATGCAGGCCGCGGCGGCCAGCACTCAGAAAGCCCTTGCGGCCTCGCCCAATGATGCCTCGTTTTTGCGACTGGCTGCGTTCGCGGCGCAGTCGCGCGGCGACTGGAATGGTGCGGTGGCGAAGTTCGAAGCATCACGGCGACTCGATCCTCGATCGCCGAATGCAGCCTTCTCACTCCACAGCGCGTTCCTGTGGCTTCGGCGGTATCCCGAAGCTCTGGCCTTGAGCGACACCGCCCTGGCGCTCGCTCCCGGCGACCTGAGCAGAGTTCATAGTCGCGCCATGGTCTTCCTGGCTCAGGGCGACCTGGCCCGAGCTCGCGGCGCCATGGCGCTCGTTTCGCCGGCCTTCACACCGATGGAGGTGGCAGCGCACTTCGGATGGACCTGGGACACTTACTGGGTACCGGACGAGCAGGGACAGCACCTGCTCGCCACCTCACGCGAGAGCGATTTCCCCGATCGGGAAGCGTGGGCGACGGTGCTCATGCAGCTGCACGCGATACGCGGCGACACGACGCGCGCACGGGCCTACGCCGACACGGCGCTGGTGGCGAATACCGAAATCCTCAAAGGCGCGCCCAACGACGCTCAGCGCATCATGTTCCGAGGCCTCCAGCTTGCCTATCTCGGCCGCCGCGCCGAGGCCGTGGCGGCAGTCGAGCGCAGCAGATCGCTCGCGCCGATCGATCGCGACCATGTCGTCGGACCGTATTACCAGCAGCTCGCCGCCCGTGCCTACCTCGCGCTTGGCGATCACGAACGCGCGCTGGACCTCCTCGAGCCGCTGCTCAAGATGCCGTATTACCTCTCGCCGGGTTGGCTCCGGATCGATCCGTCGTTCGCGGCGCTGCGAGGGAATGCAAGGTTCCGGAGAATGACGGGGGCTTGAGGGGCGGTAGGGCGGTACGCAATCTGTCACCCGGAGCGAAGCGAAAGGGGCCAAAGCTCAACGCAGCTTCGGCCCCTTCCGGCTCGCTGACGCTCGCCTCAGGGTGACAATGGGTCCGTCCCTAACCCAAGCATCGATCCAAAACTAAACTTAGCGGCAATGGATCCCACCACTCCAACCATTCCGAACCGCCTCGTCACCGCCCTCGCCGACCGCTACCGCATCGAGCGGGAGCTCGGGCAGGGCGGCATGGCGACGGTATATCTCGCGTACGACCTCCGCCACGACCGCAAGGTCGCCATCAAGGTGCTTCGCCCCGAGCTCGCCGCCGTCATCGGCGCCGAGCGGTTCCTGAGCGAGATCAAGACCACCGCCAACCTGCAGCACCCGCACATTCTGCCGCTGATCGATTCCGGGCAGGTCGAGAGGCGAGGGGGTCGAGATGCAGAGGGAGCCGATCCCTCGACCCACTCGACCCACTCGACCCCCTCTACCTTTCTCTACTACGTCATGCCGTTCATCGATGGCGAATCGCTGCGCGACCGGCTCAACCGCGAGAAGCAACTTGCCGTCGGTGACGCCATCCGGATCACGTCGGAGGTCGCGGGTGCCCTCGACTACGCGCACCGGCACAACGTGATCCATCGCGACATCAAGCCGGAGAACATCCTCCTGCACGACGGCAGGGCACTGGTCGCAGACTTCGGCATCGCACTCGCAGCGAGCCGGGCGGGCAGCGGCTCGCGCATCACCGAGACCGGCATGAGTCTCGGAACGCCGCACTACATGAGCCCCGAGCAGGCGATGGGCCAGCGCGAGATCACCGGCCGCTCCGATGTCTACGGCCTCGGTGTCATCGCGTACGAGATGCTGACCGGCGACCCACCATTCACCGGGAGCACCGCACAGGCCATCGTGGCGCGCGTCGTGACCGAGTCGCCACGCCCGATGCGCGCGCAGCGTCACACGATTCCGTCGCACGTGGAGGCGGCCGTGCTGACGGCTCTCGAAAAACTTCCTGCCGACCGGTTCGACACGCCGGCGGCGTTCGCTGCAGCGCTCGCCGATCGCGTCTACGTCCCTCGAGAGACGGCCGCCACCGTCCCCCACGCGTCGATTGCCACGCCTGCTCGCAGCCGTCGAGCCATCGGCGCGCTCTCGATTGCCGCGGTTGCTCTCGCCGGCGTCGCCGCCTGGGGATGGCTGCGCCAGTTACCCCCTCCTGCCGTGCTCCGCTACAGCATGGGTCTGCCGCCCGAGCAGAGCCTCAGTCAGGATGTGGTCGGCGTGAACATCGACATATCGCCGGATGGACGCCGTATCGTGTACGTGGGGCTGGGCGAAGGTGGCGACCAGCTGTGGGTGCGGGAGCGCGACCGCCTCGACGCGACGCCACTCCCCGGTACGTCGACTTCGTTCAATCCGCGTTTTTCGCCCGACGGGACCCAGATCGTGTTCTCCGCCGGCAACGAATTCGACCTGAAGGTCGTGAGCGCCAGCGGGGGCCCGCCCATCACGCTCGCGAGCGCGGGCGGCGGCTCCGGCGGGGGCATCGCGTGGGCGCCCGACGGCTGGATCTACTTCGACACTCCGCAAGGAATCGCGCGTATCCGGGCTGACGGCGGGTCGCCCGAGCACATCCTTCCGTACGATTCTGCTTCGGGCGAGCTCGGGCAGGCGTGGCCGACGGTGCTGCCGAATGGTCGGGGCCTGCTCTACCGATCGCGCGTCAACAACGACCCGGCGGACTTCAGCATCGTTGCGTTCGACCTCCGGACCCGGGAGAGGCGAGTCCTGACGAAGGGTCTGCTGGCGCGCTTCATTCAGCCGGGATACCTCGTCCTTGTTCGGAGCGATGGGGCGGTGCTCGCGGCGCCATTCGATCAGGATGACCTTGCGTTCACGGGTCCCGCCGTGCCGCTGTTCGAAGGCGTGCTGAGCAAGGGGTTTGGATCCGTCGATATCGCCATCTCCGCGTCGGGAACGCTGGCGTACGTCCCCGCATCCGGGAACGCCGGCGGGGCGGCGGAGGTGGTGTATGTCACTCGTGAGGGCAGCGTGACGCCGCTCGATCCCCCACTGATATTCAATCCCACGGCGACCCGTGGCATGAGCCTGTCGGCGGATGGAACCCGTCTGGCGCTCGATGCAGGGAACGCTTCAACCTCGGACATCTTCATCAAGCGGCTGCCCGCCGGCCCCTTCTCCCGTCTGACATTCGAGCGGTTGGCAAACCGCCCGAAATGGACGCCGGACGGTCTTTCGGTGATCTATATCGCATCACCCGACAGCGGGTCGCTGGCGGTCTGGAAGAGGCGAGCCGACGGAAGCAGCCCGCCGGAGCTCGTGTGGCGGGACCCACGCTGGCCGATTCTCGAGGCCTCGTTCTCGAGCGATGGTGAGTGGCTGATCTATCGAGGCGGCGCGACATTCGACGACCGCGACATCTATGGCATCCGTCCCGGACGCGACTCGGTGCCGATTCCGCTGCTCACCGGACCCTTCCTGGAGGACGCGCCGGCGCTGTCGCCGGACCGGAAGTGGCTGGCGTATACATCGAGCGAGTCGGGTCAGGCCGAGATATACGTGCGGCCGTTTCCCGGCACGTCGACGGGGCGGTGGCAGGTCTCCACGCGCGGTGGATCCGCCGCGGTTTGGGCTCGCAATGGCCGCGAGCTGTTCTTCGAGAGCCTCAACGGCGACATCATGGCGGTCGCCATCAACGCCGGAGCCACCTTCTCGCCCGGCGAGCCGAGACGCCTGTTTCCAGCCATCGACGGCCTTCTGGGTTCGCTCGCCGTTGCGTACTACGACGTGACGCCGGACAACCGGGGGTTCGTCATGGTCCGCGACGTCAGCACTGACCGCGCCCCGGGCGCCGGGCAACTCGTCGTCGTCGAGAACTGGTTGACCGAGCTCGAGCAAAAGATGGCAGCAGCAGGGCAATGACCGCACCGCCCGGACGCCTCGCCACCGCCCTCGCCGACCGCTATCGCATCGAGCGGGAGCTCGGCCAGGGCGGCATGGCGACGGTCTACCTCGCGCACGATCTTCGCCACGAGCGCGAGGTCGCCATCAAGGTCCTCCATCCGGACCTCGGCGCCACGCTCGGTAGCGATCGCTTCCTGAGCGAGATCCGGACGACGGCCCGGCTGCAGCATCCGCATATACTGCCGTTGCTGGATTCCGGTTCAGTATCGGTAAGTGACGAGGGACGAAGGACGAGGGACGAGGCCGGCCAACCCTCGTCCCTCGTCTCTGGTCCCTCGTCCTTCCTCTACTACGTCATGCCGCGCGTGACCGGCGAGACGCTGCGCGCCCGGCTCGAGCGCGAGCGGCAACTGCCGGTAGACGACGCGGTCCGCATCGCTCGGGAGACGGCCGACGCAGTCGGCTACGCGCACGGTCACGGCGTGATCCACCGCGACATCAAGCCCGAGAACATTCTCCTCCAGGGCGGCCACGCGCTCGTCGCCGATTTCGGGATCGCGCTCGCGGTGCAGCAGGCCGGTGGCTCTCGCCTCACGCAGACCGGGCTCTCGCTCGGCACGCCACAGTACATGAGTCCCGAGCAGGCGATGGGCGAGCGCACCATCGACGCCCGGAGCGACATCTACGCGCTCGGCGCCGTGACGTACGAGATGCTCACCGGCGACCCGCCGTTCACCGGCTCGAGCGTGCAGGCGATCGTCGCCAAGATCATGACTGAGAAGCCGACGCCGATCCGGGCGCTGCGCGACACGGTGCCGGCGCACGTCGAGCGCGCGGTGCACACCGCGCTCGCCAAGCTGCCCGCCGATCGCTACCCCACCGCCGAGGCTTTCGGCGCGGCGCTCGGCGCCACCGGATACGCAGAGCCCGCCGCACCCTCGTCCTCTCGTCCCTCGTCCCTCGTCTCTCGCCGCACCCGCGCGCCGCTTGCAGCCATGACGCTCGTGACAGCATTGTCGCTCGCGCTCGCCGCGTGGGCCTGGCTTCGTCGCGAGGGACCGGCGGCCGGCACGAGCCGCATGACGCTGCTGTTCGAGGAGCTGTACGACGACGCCGAGGAGGGGCCGATCATCTCGCCGGACGGCCGGACCTTCGTGAGCTCCAACCGGCAAGGGGAGCTGCTGCTGCGGCACGAGTCCAGCCGCGAGCATCGAGCGATCCCCGGATCGCGGAATACCTGGTCGCCCTTCTTCTCCCCCGAGGGCGACAGCATCGCGTACATGACCGGCTTTCCCGGCGACCTCAACGTCGTGGATCTGGGCACGATGGCAACGCGGACGCTCGTACCTGATTCCGCGATCAGCTACGGGGGAAGCTGGAGCGACGACGGGTGGCTCTACTACATCGCGAGCCTTGGCAGGTCCGTCATGCGCGTTCGGGCCGATGGTGGCCAGCCCGAGGTGGTGGCACGCGTGGATTCCACACAGTCGGAGCTGTTCTTCCGCTTTCCCGACGCATTGCCCGGCGGACGCGCACTCCTGCTCACGCGCTGGCGCCGGCAAGGTGCTCCCGACATCGTGCACCTCGATCTCGGCACCGGGCGCGCGCGAGTGGTCACCGCGGGTCTCCGGGGCTGGTACGTCAGCACCGGCCATCTCGTCGTCGCGCGGCCGGATGGCGTGATCTCGGCGATGCGATTCTCACCCCGGTCCGGCGAGCTCAGTGGCCGGGCGGTGGAGCTCGAGCGGGAGTTTCGCGTCGCGACCGGCGGCGTCCCTGCGGTATCAGTGTCGCGTCAGGGCACGATCATGTTCATCCGGGCGGAAGCCGACAGTCGCCTCCTGCGCGTAAGCCGGACCGGGCAGTCCACGGTCGTGGATGCGACGACGACAGGCAAGTTCCGATCGCTTTCCGTTTCTCCCGACGGCAACCGGGCAGCGCTGTCGGTCAAGGTCGGCGGGCGGCTCGAGGTCTGGGTCAAGCACCTCGACGACGGCCCGTTCAGTCGCGTGGGGGCAGCGGGAACATACGCCTATCGCATGTTCTGGTCTCCGGACGGCCGGTCCATCGGTTTCGTATCCGACCTGCCCGGGTTGCCGGGACTCTTCTCGGTACCGGCGAACGGAAGCGGGAACGTCGCGCCGCTCCCGACCATAGGCCGCTCGACGGATGAGGGCACGTGGACGCGCGACGGCCGCTGGCTCATCGTCCGCGCCGGCTCGGGCGCCGGCCGCGACATCTATGGAATCCCCTTGCAAGGCGGCGGCGCTCCGGTGCCGCTGGCCGCGACCGATGCGGAGGAATACTCGCCGACGGTCTCGCCCGACGGACGCTGGCTTGCGTATGGATCGGACGGCTCCGGACAGGACGAGGTGTACGTGATTCCGTTCGGCGCGGCACGAGACGGGAAATTCCAGGTCAGCGTCGCCGGCGGCTCGGAGCCGGCATGGTCGAACAGCGGCCGTGAGCTCTTCTACCGCGACCTCGCCGACAATCTCGTCGCGCTCTCGATCGCTCCGGGCGACGAGTTCCAGGTGCTCTCACGGCGGGTGCTGTTCTCGACGGCCGCGTACATCCAGGACGTGCGGAACCGGTCCTACTCGGTGAGCCCCGACGACCAGTCGTTCTATTTCATGGATGACGCAGCATCGGCCTCGCGCGACGGCGTCGTGGTGGTGCGGAACTGGGTGGAGGAGGTGGAGAGGCAGATGGAATAGGGCGGTAGGGCGGTAGGGCGGTAGGCAGCTACCGGCGTTCCGCCGTTCCGCCGATCGGCATCGTGTACTCCATCAAGAGCAGGCCGGTTCGCTCGTGGACGATGGTTCCGGGCTCCGCCGTGAATCCCACCGCTTCGTATGCCGCGCGCGCACGATGGTTCGCCTGATACACTCTGAGCGAGAGGCGGGTGCATCCGCCCTTCTCCGCCTCTTGGCGCGCGCACTCGAGGAGCGCGCGACCGATTCCCTCGCGCCAGTGCGCCGGATCGATGTAGAGCGTCGCGATCTCAGCAG
>Ga0079217_10000370_pt1 | contig 11109 bp, 6 predicted proteins | sample NCAS200_FD_76343 | JGI IMG/M metagenome (GOLD analysis project Ga0079217, IMG submission 76343) | Agricultural soil microbial communities from Utah to study Nitrogen management - NC AS200 | ecosystem: Environmental > Terrestrial > Soil > Agricultural land | place: USA: Utah | collected 2014-06-11 | reverse complement strand
GCCATCGCCATGTCGCTGATTACCACGATCACGGGCGTGCTGCCGTTGCTGTTCGGCTGGGGAAGCGGCGGCGAGTTGTACAAGCCGCTCGCAGCTGCCGTTATCGGTGGGAGTATTTCGGCTCTACTCGTCACGTTTTTCGTGCTACCGACTGCTTATGCGGTCCTCGAGCGCCGGAAGGAACGGGCAAACGGGCAGCCGGGCAGGCGGGCAGCGGTTGCCGAGAAGGCTGCAACGCCTGTTACCGCGAGGATCTGATCTTGGTGGTTTCTCTCCCATCGGCCATCTCCCATCGGCCATCGTATGATTAAGTGGGCCGTCTCCCGTCCGGCCGTGGTCTGGGCAACGAGCATCGTCATCGTGCTCGGCGGCATCGTCTCGTTCACGAAACTCGCGCTCGCGACGAAGACAACCGTCGAGCTCCCGCGGCTGATGATCAGCTCTTCATGGACTGGGGCGTCCGCAGAGCTGATGGAGATGTACGTCGCGTCGCCGATCGAATCGGCGATCCAGGGAGTGCGTGGCGTCCGGAAAACCCGCAGCACCTCGAGTGAGGGGTCTGCCTCGATCACCGCCGAGCTGGACCCGCGCGCCGACGTCCAGATTGCGCGCCTGTCGATTCTGGAGCGGCTTGAAATCCTTGTGCCTGAATTTCCACGAGGTGTGTCGCGTCCGAGGGTGGTCAACTACGTGCCACAGGACCTGCAGGAACCGGTCCTGTTCACGTTGACCGTCACCGGCCCATACACGTCGGGGGCGTTGCAGAAGCTTGCCGACGAGCAGCTGAGCCCCCGGCTTTCCGCTGTCGCCGGTGTAGCCGGCATCGATTCGAGGGGCGGCACCGACTTTTCCGTTACCGTCTCGTATGACGGAAAGCTGATGCGCCAGCTGGGCGTGTCGCCGATTGCACTGGTCGCCGCGGTGCGTGAGGCGCGGCTCGTCCAGGCGTTAGGTGAGGAGCAGCGGGGTGTCAGCGAGCTCGAAGTCACGCTGCGAGACCAGCCGAACGCGGTGGAGCAGCTCGAGCACCTCCCGGTGCGCGGGCGCGGTGGGCGCGTGTTCCGGCTCGGCGAGCTCGCCACTGTGCGACCTGAAGAAGATGCGCGCGGACGTTTCAACCGCATCAACGGACAGCCGGCGATCACGATGGACATTTCGCGCCAGCCGAGCGCCGACGCGATCCACACCGCGGCGGCACTGCGGGTCGCGATCGATGAGCTTCGCCCAACGCTTCCACCGAGCGTCACCATCCGCATCGTGAACGACGAGAGCGAGGAACTGGCCAAGCAGCTCAACAACCTGCTGTTGCGCGGCGCGATTGCGTTTGCCGCCGTCATCCTTGTCATCGCGGTCATGCTCCGGGACGTACGCGCGGTCGCCCTCGTGATGGGAAGTGCGGCGGTTTCCATCGCGGGAACCGCGTTTGGCCTCTACGTCTTCGATATTCCGGCGAACATGCTGACGCTGGCCGGCCTGGCGATGGGCATCGGCATTCTCGTCCAGAATGGATTGGTGGTGGCCGAACGCCTGGGCACGGTTGCCGATACTCGTGAGGCGCGAGCCGACGTCGCTGCGCGCATAACGCCGGCCGTGATTGGCGCCTCGCTGACCACGGCCGTAGTGCTCTTCCCGTTCCTCTACCTGCAAGGGAATGCGCGGGCGGCGTTCATGCCGTTCGCGGCCGCGTTCACGATGGCGCTGGGCTTTTCCGTCGTGGCGTCGGTTGTGATGATCCCGTCGCTCGCGGCGGGTCACCGGATCCACGAGACGTCGTGGCGCAGATCGAGGCGTTTCTATGCTCGCGTACTGGGGCCGCTGATCCGGTTCCGCTGGGTCACCATTGGCTTCACGGCGCTGATGCTGGCCGGCCTGACATGGGTGTTCATCAAGAAAGTGCCGCGTTTCGCTTTCGGTGGCTTCGGGTTCGGTCAACGAACCACCGTCACCGCTTTCCTGAGCTTCCCACGCGGTTCGGATCCGGTCACTCTCGACAATTCCATTCGCGAACTGGAAGCGCTGGCAGTGGGTCAACCGGGCGTCGAGCAGGTTCGCGCCCAGAGTTACGGCGCAAACGGTGCGATGATGCAGGTCATCTTCACCCGCGAGCATGAGCTGACGGCGATCCCGCTCGAGATGGAGGAACGCTTGACGCAGCGGGCCGTGTTCATCGGCGGAGCATCGGTCAGCGTTCGTGGCCAGGGTCCGGGCTTCTCGTCAGGCTACGGCTCGTCAAGCATGGCCTCGTTCCGGATTCGCGTGATGGGCTACTCGTTCGCCGGCGTCGAGCAGATGGCGATCGACCTGAAGGAACGGCTCGAGCGCATCGCGCGCGTGCGGAACGTCGACATCACCACGGCGTCGAGTTTCCGCAGCGAAAAGGCGGTGGGCGTCGCCATTGAGCCGGATCGGGCCGCGCTCGCGCGTTTCGGGCTGACGTCTGCCGATTTCGGCGCAGCGGTCGGGCGTGAGATGCAGGGTTCAGTCGGTGCCCAACCACTCGAGATCGGGGGAGACGAGATTCCCGTCAACGTGAAGGCACTCGGCGCCAATACCCGGTCGCTCGACGACCTGCGCGAAGCGTTGCTGGCCACGCCGGATGGTGGGTCAGTGCCGATCGGCGCGGTATCGACCGTAAGTGAGCGCGAATTGCTGTCGGCGATCGATCGTGAAGATCAGCAGTACATGCGGACCGTCGCCTACGAATTCCGCGGTCCCAACCGGCTGGCGCAGCGTACGCACGACGCGTTCATGAAATCCGTCTCCACGCCGCCGGGCTACAAAGTTGAAGAGGCAGGGTTCGGGTTCTTCACGCCAGACAACAGCGAGAAGGGGCTGTGGCTGGTGTTCGCCATCGGCATCATCCTCGTGATCCTCGCCGTCGCCCTCGTGTTCGACTCCATCTGGGCCACGTCGATCATCTTCCTCAGCCTGCCCATCGCGTTAGGCGGCGTGATTTTCGCGTTCTGGGTCATGAAGGCTGCGTTCACTCGAGAGGCAGCGGTTGGCGTGATCCTCGTGATCGGACTGGCGGTGAACCAGTCGATCCTGGTAACCGACGCGGGTCTGGCCCGGCGACGGGCGAGGGCAGCCCGCGGGCTGGGCGGTCTGGGCCGGATCGAGGCATTACGCGCCGCCCTCGACCGGGCCGGCATGGTGATCCTGGTAACGCTCACGTCCATGGCCAGCCTCATTCCGCTGGCGGTGGGCACGTCCACGCAGGACATCTTTGGCGCCATTGCCCTGGCGACGGCGGGCGGAACCATCTTCGGGACGATCGGGGCACTGTTTGTCGTACCTGCCCTGCTGGTTGGCCGACAGAAGAGACGTCCGGGGCGACGCCGGTCATCGATGGACGTTCGAGTTGACCCGGTGGAAGCGACGTGAGGCGGCGACCAGCACGTCAAACGATCAACCCCGGTGGGGACCCTAACGATTCGGAATGCTGTTCGCCCGCGCCCTGTGCCAGTTCGTCATCACCATGAGCGGGAAGATGGTGCCCAGATCGCCCGCGCGGAGCATGACAAACTCCTGGTCGCCGGGAAGCACATCGTAGCTCGGTGTGCCCAGTCGGTACCGGCCGGCGACGACAAACAGAGTGTCCCGTTGCACGATCCTGAATCGAGCGGCCGGCGAAGCCGGCGAGACGCTTGCCGCCACCAGGTGCGTGGCGGTGCGGTAAAACAGTTCCTTGCCGCTGCGCGACCATACTGGATCGAATCCGCCGTCCAGCGAAATGGGGACTTCGTCGCCTCCCCGCGGAATGGGCTGCACGTACACTTCCTGGCGACCCGTCCTGTCTGACACGTAAGCGAGCCAACGCCCGTCTGGCGAGACCCGCGCGGAGATCTCGCGATACGATTGCGTCAGGAACGGGCGAGGCGTGGACAGGGAGTCGCTATGCACGAGCCAGATGTCATCCTGGCCTGAGTTGTCCGGGTCAACAGCCAAAGCCGAATAGCCAGGAGTCGGGCCGATCGAAAGGTTGAATGCGCCTCCGGCGAGCCCAGTCATCGGCGCGGCCTCGCCAGTACGGTACAATGGTCGAACCATCGGTACTCCAGTTCCCGCGCGCGTATCAGTCACCTTGATGTAGACAATCCGTTCTCCGTCGGGAAGCCAGTTGGCTCGAAAGCTCAGTGAGTCAGTAGTAACGCGAAGTAACGCATTCGAGGTCAGGTCGACCCGCCAGATATCGCTCGGTCCGCCCACGCCGGCGCGATTCTCGACGGTGAGCGCGATCTGCTTGCCGTCAGGCGACAGTCGAGGAAAGGCGAAGTATCCCGGCGATACGGGGATACTGCGCTCGACGCCGGACCGGCTCACAGCCATAAGGCTCGTGGTCCCGCGCTGGGCACCGCCGCCAAGCCAGGCGAGTGTCCCATTCCGCGAGACGGCCACCGCGGCCGCGCCGCCGGTGCCAAGACGAACGCCCTCGACAACGACAAACGCCGCCGCAGTCATTCGGCGCGACTTGTGGTCGAATGGGGCGGCCATCAGCACACCGTCAGCAGTAACAAACAAGAGGTGGCCAGTCGGCGAATAGCGCGGATAAGTGCCTTGAAGGCCGAGTTCGGTCACGGAACCTGAAGCAATGTCGACAACGCCAAGCTCGATGGCATCGAGCGCGACCGTTCGTTTCCAGATCGCCATCAGCGCGGCTTTTCCGCCGGGCAAGAGTGCCGGAAATCCATAACGGACGTGTTCTCGCCCGGAATCCGGTTTTGCCAGCAACGTACGTGGGCCCCCGGAGGACGGCATCGTCCAGAGCGCGTCGCGAACTGCCAGAACTATGAGCTCACCGTCGATCCAGGAAATCTGGCCGTTGGGTGACGCCGAGTCGATAAACGTTCGGGGCGTACCCCCGCGGAGCCCGACGCGCAATCCGGCGGCCACGCCACCGCGACCTGTTCCCGGTGCCGGAGGCATGAACAGCACGTCACTCCCGTCCGGACTGAGAATCGGTGCTCGGGCATTTTCGGTGCCGCGGATTCTCACGATGGCCGGGTCGTCCAGACGACGAATGAACAGGGCAGGTTCTCTACCACCCGAATCTCTTCCCTGAAATACGAGGGTCGTCCCCGCCTCATCGATGGCGACGCTCGCCTGATTTCCGACCGGAGACGCGTCCATACCTGGTGGCAACGCGACCTCGAACAGCACGGGACTGCCCGTATCCGCCGGCGGTCCGCTCCGCGTGGCCAGCACGCCAGCGCCGAGGATGCCGGCCGCGGCGAGACCCCACGCCACCAGTTCTCTCGCGTTAGGTTTCGACCGACTCGACACGGAAGGTGCCGTCGCGGGTGACGTGGCCGAGGTAGTCCGCGAAATGGCCCGGGCGCCCGTGAGCGCCTCCGCGAACTCCTTCGCGGTCGCCCATCGGTCTGCGGGCAGTTTTTCCAGCGCTCGCTCGACCGCGGCTTCGACGTACTCGGGAACCGCCGATCGCGCAGTGCGAATGGAGCGGGGCCGTTCCGTCAACAGCCGGGCGATGATCGCCTGTGACGTGCTCCCGGTGTGCGGTGCGTCACCGGTCAGCATCTCGTAGGTGATTGCACCTAACGAGTACAGGTCCGTACGCCCGTCGATCGCGCGATCGCCCGTGGCCTGCTCGGGCGACATGTATTGCGGCGTGCCTAGCGACAGCCCCGTCTGCGTAATGCGCGCGCCGCCGGCGTTGCTGACGGCGAGGGCAATGCCGAAATCGGCGACCAGCGGTTGCCCCTCGTGCAGCAGGATGTTCTCCGGCTTGAGATCTCGGTGGATGACCCCGTGGCGATGGGCGTAATCGAGCGCACTGGCGATCGCGGTCGCCATGCGCACCGCTTCATCGACCGGCAGTTGCTTCTCACGATCGAGTCGGGCCCGCAGCGACTCCCCCTCGATGTACGGCATCACGTAAAACAACAGATTGTCCGCCGCTCCACTGTCGAACAGCGGCAGCAGGTTCGGGTGCTGCAGGTTCGCCGTGACCTGAATTTCGCTCAGGAACCGGTCGACTCCGAGCACAGCGCCAAGGTCGGGACGAAGGACCTTGAGTGCGACCTTACGCTGGTGGCGAACGTCTCGCGCCAGGTACACCGTGGCCATGCCACCCTCACCGATCAGCCGGTCGATGGTGTAGCGGCCAGACAGGGCGTTATTCAGCTGTTCGGTGTGCATGGGGGCGACGAAAAGCTGTGGGGCTACCGGGCGGGTCGCTAGGTCGAAACCGGATGTGGGACGTGGGACCCTGGATCCGATCGCGCGCGGATTCCATTGAAATGTGCCGGTATCTAACGGCAGGTTTATCCACCTCCCACCTCCCACATCCATGCGCCGTATTACACTGATCGCGCTCACGCTGGCAATTGCTCCGACGCTCAGGGCACAGAATGTCAGCCGTTTGCATTCGGAAATAGATCGTCGCGCCAGGGAACTCGAGTCCAAGGTCGTCGCGTGGCGTCGCGACTTCCATCAGAATCCCGAGTTAGGCAACCGGGAATTCCGGACGTCGAAGATCGTGGCCGAGCATCTGCAGACGCTCGGGATCGAGGTGAAGACCGGTGTCGCGCACACCGGTGTCGTCGGCGTGCTCAAGGGCGGCCGGCCCGGTCCCGTCGTCGCGCTACGCGCGGACATGGACGCGCTGCCTGTCACCGAGGAAGTCGACCTGCCGTTCAAGTCCACCGCCAAGACGCAGTACAACGGGCAGGAGGTCGGGGTGATGCACGCCTGCGGCCATGACAATCACGTGGCGATCCTCATGGGCGTCGCCGAGATGCTCGCGGGAATGAAGGCCGAGCTGCCCGGGACCGTGAAGTTCATCTTCCAGCCCGCCGAAGAGGGGCCACCGTTAGGCGAGAAGGGCGGCGCGCCGATGATGCTCGAGGAAGGCGCGTTCACGAATCCCAAGGTGGACGCGGTCTTCGGTCTCCATGTATTCCCGAATGAGCTCGGGCAGGTGGAATACAAGACCGGCGGCCTGATGGCGAGCAGCGACAACTTCTACATCACGGTGAAGGGCCGGCAAACGCACGGTGCGTTGCCATGGAACGGCGTCGATCCGATCGTCACGGCGTCCCAGGTCGTCCTCGGCATTCAAACCTTGATCAGCCGCCAGACCGACTTGACCCTGACACCGGCCGTCGTGACAGTGGGGATGATGCGCGGCGGAATCCGCACCAACATCGTCCCGGACAGCGTCGAGATGGCCGGCACTATCCGTACGTTTGACGAAGGGGTGCGGGCGCAGCTCCATGAACGCCTGACGAAACTGGCCGAGTCGATCGCGACCGCCAACGGCGCGACCGCCAGCGTGCGGATCCAGAAGATGACACCGGTGACCTACAATGATCCGCCGTTGACGGAGCGCATGGTCCCGACGCTGGAGCGGGTGTTAGGCAAGTCGAACGTGAAACTGGCCAGACCGACGACGACGGCCGAAGACTTCTCCTTCTTCCAGCAGGCGGCGCCGGGCATGTTCTTCTTCATCGGCGTGACGCCGAAGGATCGCGTGGGTCAGGCAGCGCCTAACCACTCGCCGAAGTTCTTCGCGGACGAAGGGGTACTCGTGCCGGGGATGCGTGCGATGGCGAATCTGGCAATCGACTTCTTGTCAGCCCCTCGACCATAGTAGCCGGCCGCCGACCTACCGGTCATCCCGTAAAAGACTTCAACACGGGGGTCACGGAGGTCACCGAGGCAAGCCATGATTGACCAAGCCTAACGTGCAGGCTGGCCCCCGTGACCTCCGTGACCTCTGTGTTGAAATGTTTTTCTGAACTGCGCTGGACTACGGAGTCTTGACGTTAGGCGCGCACTTCACCGAACCGGCGTGGGCGGCCTCGATCACCTGCACGATTTCCTCGAGCGATGACGCGCCGCGGTCCTTGTCGTACCAGGCCATCTTCCCCTCGAAGTCCGTGCCGGAGCTCATGAGCTTGATCAGCTCCGAGGGCCGTTCGACCCAGCACCCGCGCTCGTTGAACTCGGCGTCCAGCAGGATGAACGTGGGCGTGGCGGCACGACCGTCAGGCGTGCGGTGTGCCTCCATGACCGCCTTCCCCACGGTCGCGTTTATCAGACGCATCTCGACGGAACGAACCTTGTCGAGGAGACTCGCGACGTAGGGAACGATGTTGACGGAGTCGCTGCAGCCTGGAACAGTCACCACCAGCAGCTTCCACCCAGAGCCCGCCGCCGTCGCACGTGTGACAAGCGCGTCAGGCGCGATCTTCAGCGCGTAATTCCCTTCCCATTGTTCCTTTCGCGCCGTCGCGGCGGCAACGAAGTCTGCGAAGGTGCTGCCGGACTCGTAGAGTGCTTTGTAGGTCGAGTCGACTGCAACCTGGTGACTCGTGGCTCGTGACTCGTGACTCGGCTCAACCGAGCAGACCGTCGCGCCGACTGCGAGCAAAAGGGTCGTAATCATGTTGGAGACGCTGGAGGGAGCGTAGTCAGGGCTTCGTCACGATCGCGGCGAATGAGCAGGTTCGCAAGCAGGATCGCGCCACAGAACACCGCGACATCGGCAAGGTTGAAGGTCCAGAACCGCGCGTCCCCGATTCCGATGTCGATGAAATCGACGACCCCGCGTGAGCTGCGCAGACGATCGAGCAGGTTGCCGGACGCGCCGGCAACAATCAACGCCAGCGCGAGCGCGAGGGTGCGATCGTGAGGCTCGGCGCGGCGGTACTGCATCATCAGAACGCCGAGCACTCCCAGCGCGAGAGCGGCCAGGATCCACCGCGAGTGTTCGCCCAGTGAGACGCTGAACGACGCTCCCGGGTTGTACGCCAGGGTGAAGCGAACGACGTCGCCGATCACTTCGTGTGGCACATGTTCCGGCTCCAGCCGTTCCGCGGCGACCTGTTTGGTCGTGCAGTCCGCGAGGACCAGCAGCGACACCAGCGGCCAGAACACGAAAGCCTTACCTGCCCTCATTCCAAGCCTCCTTCGCGATTCTGGAATATGACACGGGATGGCCGCAACAGGTTCGTTGGGAGGCCAATAGGACGGAAGCAGGAGGCAGGAAGCAGGAAGCAGGGATGGGCTGAGCAGGAAGCAGGAAGCAGGAAGCAGGAAGCAGGGATGGATGAGGGGCCCACGGCTGACGCCTAGGGCCCCTCAAGATTTCAAACCGTTTCGTTCATCCCCTGTTTCCTGCTTCCTGCCTCCTGCTTCCTAATACCCCTTCTTCAGAAGCGCCTTGATGTCTGCAGGCGGCTCGACGTCAGCGGGCTTCACCGTATCCCACTCCCACGACGTGAGCGTGGTCTTGAGCTCCTGGCCCATCACCTGCCCGCTCATCACCGTGGCGCGCTTGATGCCGCCCATTTCCTTGTATTCGCTGAAGTACTGCGTGACTTCCATTTCGCCCATCGGGCTGGCTTGCTTACCGGTGGTTGCTACGAGAAGGCCATCGCTCACTCCAAAGCAGTCGTGCGTCGTACGACCCGACTTCCAGGTGTGTTTCACCTTGTAGCACTCCTTGCCGTTCATCGTGGTCTTCTCGACCGTCTCGGAGCTCACGATGTTTGCGGTCGTACGCAGCGATGCGTCCGGGTCGGCCTCTTCGATCACCTGCTCCGCTTCGGCGCCGCTGAGGATGCGAGCGCCCATCGTGGGCTCTTTCGACCACGCGGTTGTGCCATCGAAGCCCGACACCACTTCCCCCATGCCGGGGATGGTCATCCTCAGCAGGAACATCTTGGTCGAGAAGATGTTGGCGGCCTCGATGTCAGCCTTCATTCCCGCGCCCGCGAATTCCATCGTCGCCTTCATGCGCGCCGACGTGTGACCCTTCCACGCCGACCCGTTGGTTGCCTTTCCATAGCGCTGGATAAGATCCTTGGCGGCAGGGAGCTCCTGCGCGCCCGCGGACGACGCGATCAGCGCGGTTAGTGAAACGGCAGCCACGCTCAGGCGCCGGACGAAGACGTTCATTTGCCACTCCGTGAGAGAGAAGGCGCGACGATCGCGCGGTAAAGATTGCAGCCAGCATGAGGCTGGTGAAGTCGAACAGAATACCCGTCGCGCACGTGCAAGTTACCTGGGTGCACCCGCTGGGTGAGTTCCGGCGATCCACAACACCGCAGCGTCGAGGGCGCTGTCACGTCCGGCCAGTAGCACGGACCGCGACAGCGGTGTCGACACATCAGGATTCACCCCAGCACCTTCGAGTCGGACCCCATCGGGTCCAGCGAAATCACCGATGACGTACATCAGGCGATCACCGTTGGGAAGTTTCGTCACGACCGCGGGCAGCGCCTGACCGGCTGACGGGCCGCCGAACACGCGAGCGCGACCCAGCCGTTGCAGTGCGGCAGCTAGTATTTCCGTGGTGCTGGCGGAAAGCTCGTCGACGAGAACAGCGACGCGCCCCTTGAAAGGGGTAAGCGGTTCACCGGCACGGGTCACTCGAATGGGGTTCGCGACATAACGCATGGTCGCCCCGCGTAATCGCATGGTGCCGAGCGTTTCCGGCTCAGCAAAGAAGTGCCCCGTCATCCCCATGATCATCGCCCCGACGCCGCCGAGATTTCCGCGAAGGTCGAGGATGACCCCGTTGCACGACCGCATCGAGGCCATCGCGTCCTCGAACTGTGGCATGATTGGCGTCATGAAAATGTTGAACCGGACGATGCCGATGCATCCGCCGTGATTCGACTGTCGCGATGCCTCGAACTGCACATGCATGGGCGGAAGCGCGCCGTATTCCACCACCTGCCCCGGTGTCTCGCGGAGCGGGAGGTTCAGGACATGGCGGGCATTGTTTGCGTCGCGTGCCGAAATGCGGATGGTGCCACCGGCCGGTCCCGTCAGGCGACCGTTGAGATTGAGCGTCAGCCTGACGAGTGCAAACCGGCGGGCCCCTTCGGGGACGGCTGACGCCGCCCGCAACGCGTTCATCACGCGCAGGGTGTCGATTTCGTCGATGATCCACCCCGGGCGGATGCCTAACGTACGCGCCGGCGCTTTTTCCTCGACGCGGGTCACCACGAGCGTGGAATCGATGAAGCGGACGACGAGCCCGGCGTCGCCAGGGAGTCCGCTGACGCTCGCGGCGCCGGCATCCATGGCCTCGCCAGGCAGGACGCCAAAATGCGATTCGCCGAGCTTCCCGAGGAG
>Ga0079217_10000369_pt1 | contig 11111 bp, 8 predicted proteins | sample NCAS200_FD_76343 | JGI IMG/M metagenome (GOLD analysis project Ga0079217, IMG submission 76343) | Agricultural soil microbial communities from Utah to study Nitrogen management - NC AS200 | ecosystem: Environmental > Terrestrial > Soil > Agricultural land | place: USA: Utah | collected 2014-06-11 | reverse complement strand
GCCGTCATGATGAGCCATTTCGTTCGCGCGACGCCGAGGTGGGCGACGAGCCTGGCGATGCTCTTCAACGACAGCGTGTTCCCAACCGTCCGGGCAATCGGAGCGGAGAATCGCGCGTCCGGTGTGCAAATGCGAAAATCGCAGGCGGTGGCAAACAGCAGACCGGCGCCGGCAGCATGCCCCTGCACGACGGCAACCGTAGGAACGCGCACGTCCTCGAGGCGCGAGACGATCGATTCGAGACGGAGTTCGTAGGCAACGCCATCGTCGCCCGACAAAAATGACTCGAACTGGGCGATGTCGGTGCCGGCGACGAAGTGACCATGAGCGCCGCGCAGCTCGGCCACTCGGATGCTCTCGTCGCCCTCCAACTCGTCGAGTGCCGCGGAGAACTGGTCGTACATGGCCCAGGTCATCGCATTCCTGGCGCCAGGGCGATCGAAGATGATGCGCGCCAGCGTTCCGCGCGTTTCGTAGCGGACGACGCCTTCGGTGCTCATTCGATCCCCCACGGCGATCTGCCTGACGACAACGCTGCCAGGATGCGTTCTGTGTGCTGTCCCAGCAGTGGCGGTGCCCGCCGGACGGTGGCCGGCGTGTCACCAAGCTTCACCGGAATGCCTAACGTTGACACCGGACCCTCGACCGGATGTTCGACGACTTCCACCATGCGACGGGCCGTCGTGTGCGGGGCGGCGAATACCTGCGCATAGTCCAGGATCGGTCCGCACGGAATTCCCTCGGCCAGCAACCGGCCGACCCAACCGTCCACGGAATCGGATGCCAGGGCGCGCTCGATTTCGGCGCTCAGTGTTTCGAGGTTGGCCAGGCGATCGGCGTTGGTCGCATACAACGGATCGGTGGCAAGGCCGGGCTTGCCGAGCACGTTGCAGAAACGCTCCCAATGCGACGCTGTGAGCGCGGCGATCGTGAGGAATCCATCATGCGCCCGAAAGGCCTGGTACGGCGCGCTGAGCCGGTGCGAGGAGCCCATCGGCCGGGGCGCTTCCCCCGTCGCCCAGTATTCGGTGGCCTCCCAGACCGAGAGGCCTAACGCGGCCTCGAACAGGGACGTTTCGACCCGCTGTCCTTTTCCCGAGCGCTCCCGCGCCAGCAGCGCCGCCTGGATTCCGACCACCGCGTACAGTCCCGCCCCCAGGTCCGAGATCGGGACGCCGCACTTCACGGGCTCGGCTTCCGCTGAACCAGTCACGCTCATCACCCCGGACATCGCCTGTGCAATGAGGTCGAAGCCGGGGCGGTCAGCCCACGGTCCGCTCTGACCGAATCCGGAGATGCTGGCGTAGACGATGCGGGGATTCACGCCGCTGACGTCGGCGTACCCGATGCCAAGCCGGTCCGCGACGCCGGGACGGAAGCTCTCGACCATCACATCGGCGTCACGCAACAGGTTCGTGAGTCGATCACGCCCATCCGATTGTTTGAGGTCGAGGACGACGCTCCGCTTGTTCCGGTTGAGCGCGAGAAATGGTGCCTTGTCCTCACCCTTCATCTGCAATCGACGGCCCCCCATCGCCCGTGAGAGGTCGCCATCCGGCGGTTCTACCTTGATGACGTCCGCCCCCAGGTCGGCAAGCAACATCGTACAGAACGGGCCCGCCATGACCTGCGACAGGTCGACGACGCGCACGCCCTCGAGCGGAGTTGTCACGGTCGACTCGTCAGGCAGCCGGCGTGGGCGTCGGCGGCGGCGGCGTCGCGGCGGGACGTGTGGCGTACTGGTCGAGCCCGAGCCCGAGCGAGATCGTGGCGAGTACAAAGAACGCCGCGGTGAAGAACGGCACGCCCATGCCCAGCGTGTCGAACGCAAACCCGGCCCAGAGCGGAGCGATGATGCGGGAGACGCCCCCAAAGCTCTGCTGCAGCCCCATGTACAGTCCGCGGTCGGCGGCGTTGGTCACTCGCGAGAGCATCGCTGTCACGCAGGGGAACGTGAACGCCGTGCCTAACGGCAACATCGCGACCGACAGCGCCAGGAACAGGATGTTCGGGGCCAGCGGCATGGTCGCCAGGCCGAGCGCGAGGAGCACCAGGCCGAATCGCGACAGGCGCGCCTCGCCCAGGCGGTCGACCAGCTTGCCCAGCAACAGCACCCGAGCGAAGACCGAGATCGCGCCGATGTACATGAAGAAGTAGCCGATCGTGCGCTCGGTGACCTGGAACTTGTCGTTGAGGAACAGCGGCAGCACCGGGAACGTGCCCTGGAACGCGCCGATGGCGATTGCGTAAATCCAGATCAACCGGGACGTCGGCTCGCTGGTGTGCGTGAATACCCGAAGCACCGCCTCCTTGGGCCGCCGCCGCTCCGACTCATGGTGGTGATGAGTTTTCGATTCCTTCAGATACTTCCACGCGAAGAGAATCGTGATGCCGCACAGCATCGCCGCCACGATGCCGGGGGCCGCCTCGCCCATCCGCAACTGGGCGCCGCCGGGAAGCAGGTCCTTTTCCCCGAGCACCACGGCGAACGCGCCCACCACCGGACCTAACGCGACACCCAGGTTCGTGGCCGCCGACAGCCAACCCAGGTTGCGTGCCCGATGCTCCGGCTCGGTCGTGTCGGCGACGTATGCCTGGATCACGCCCACGGTGCCGCCACCCGCGCCTTGCACGATGCGCGACAACAACAGGAGCCATAACGACTCGGCGAATCCGAACACGATGTAGGCGATCCCTGCCGCGCTCAGGGCGATGAGAAGCGCCGGACGGCGACCGAACTTGTCCGAAAATCTCCCCCACATCGGTGAGCTGAGCAGCTGGGCCACCGTGAACGCTGATGCAATGATGCCCGAGAGGAGGCCGATCCCCAGGTGCATCCCGAGGAACGTGACGCCCTCGCCACCAAGCTTCTTTACATAGAAAGGCAGCAACGGTACGACCATCAGCAACCCCACCATGTCCATGAAGGCGGTCGCCATCAGGACCATCAGCTTGGGCGGGATTTTCCGCAGCTCGCGGCCGAGGACGAACAGCAGCGAGGCGCCGATGAGTACGAGGACGACGCGCGTCACCGGCGACGAAAGTGCCTGCGCAACGCTTCCCTGGATCGTCACATCAACCGCCCGTGGGCTTACCCAGCGCAGCGGGTGGCACGGCGCGCCCGACCACGCCGGCCAGCGCGACGATGGTCAGCACGTAGGGAATCATCTCGACGAACTGCGATGGTATCAGTTGCAGGCCCTGGAGCTGGATCTGGAGCGTTTCGGCTGCTGCGAACAATACGCAGGCGATCGCCACTCGGGTGGGGCGCCAGTTGCCGAAGATCACGGCTGCGAGCGCGATGAAACCACGTCCCGCCGTCATGTTGTCGGTAAACTGGGGCTGGTCGAGGGCGAGATAGACGCCACCCAGCGACGTGAGGGCGCCCCCCAGCAGCACCGCGGCCCACCGAATCCGCGCCGGGCCAACTCCCAGACTCTCGGCGGCCTCCGGTTTTTCCCCGACCGCCCGGACCCGCAGTCCGAACGGTGTATTGGCCAGCATCCACGCCACCGCCGGCAGGGACACGAGCCCGAGGATCACCAGCGGATTGACCAGCGACGCCAGCAGCCCGATCGGCTCGGATGCGGAGTCACCGGTCGGCACGTACCAGTCGAATCCCGCCACGCGGGGTGAGTTGGATGAGCTGTCAAACGCGAGGCGGAGGAAAAATCGCGTGACGCCGATGGCCAGCAGGTTGATGGCGATGCCGACGACCACCTGGTTCGCGCGATAGCGGATCGACGCCAGCGCATGGAGTGCGGCCGCGGCAACGCCCCCCGCTACGCCGCAAAGCAGTCCCACCCAGGCCGACTGCGCGTAAAAGCTGCCTAACGCGGCGCAGAAGGCGCTGGTGAGCATCCACCCCTCGAGGGTCAGGGCGATGATCCCGGCGCGCTCGGACAGCACGCCGCCTGACGCCGCCAGCAGGTACGGCGTCGCGATGCGCAGCGTCTGCACCAGGAAAGCGAGGATGATCATGCGGCGACCCTTCGCCGCGCCGCGCCGACGAGTCGCTGCACCTCGGGTACGGTTACCGCCACGGCGATGATGACCACGGCCGTCAGTACTTCCACCATCTGCTTCGGCACGATGGCGTTGACCGCGAGGCCGCCCTGCGAGATGGTGGCAAACAGGAGGGCCGCCAGCGGCACTCCGGCAGGATGGTTGCGACCCACCAGCGCGACGGCGATGCCGAGAAATCCCGAACCGGCCGCGAATCCTTCCTCGTAATACTGCTTGTAGCCAAGGACGTAGTTCACGCCACCGAGACCAGCCAGCGCGCCGGCGAGGGTCAGTGCACGAAAGTGTTCTCGCGGAACGCTGATCCCGCCGTATTCGGCCGCGTCAGGCTGGAGCCCCGTCGCGCGGAGGTCATACCCGGCGCGTGTCCGGAACAGGAACCAGCCGACGGCGACCGCGGTCGCGATGGCGAGAATGATGGTTGCGTTGGCCGCCGAACCGTGGAACGAGTGCGCCACGTCCGAGAGACGGGGCAGGGTGCCGGCATTGATCGGCGGCGTATGGAGCGATTCGCCGACATGGAGCTTCGTGGCGACGATCCAGTTGAGGAACGCCAGCACGATGAAGTTCAGCATGATCGTGACGATCACTTCACTCGCGCCGAACCGTGCCTTGAGTGCGCCGGGCACGGCGCCCACCACGCCGCCGCCGGCAAACGCGGCGAGCATGCAAAATGGCGCGGCGAGCAGGACCGGTGTTCCCGCTGGAAGCAGCAGTCCGGCGATTGCGGCGGCGAATCCACCGGCGGCGAGCTGGCCCTCCGCGCCGATGTTGAAGAGCCCAGCGCGCAGGCCTAACGCTACCGAAAGGCCCGTGAACGTGAGTGTCGTCGCCTTGTACAGCACCTGGCCGAAGCCGTAGGCGTTCCCCCAGGTCCCTTCCAGCAGCAGGCGGTACACAGCGCCTGGCGACTGACCGAACGTGAGGATCAGGACATCACCAACGATCGCTGCAATCAGCAGCGCGATGATCGGCGCGAGCCAGGTGGTGGCGAACCTCCCCGCGTCGACCCGGCTCGTCATGCGACCTTGCCGGCCAGACCGGTCATATAGGGACCGAGCACCTCGGGGCTCGCCTCGGAACGCGGCAGCACGCAGGCAAACCGCCCGTCGTACATGACCGCGATCCGGTTGGCGAGGGCGAGGACCTCGACCAGGTCAGCCGATACGAGTAGCACGCCGCGCCCGCTCGCAGCGGCGGCGCGAATCTGGGCGTGGATGAATTCGATCGCGCCGACATCGACACCGCGCGTTGGCTGTGACGCCAGCAACACGGAGAATTCCCGCCCCATCTCCCGCGCGATCACGACTTTCTGCTGGTTCCCCCCGGACAGCGCGCCGGCGGGCAGCCTCGCGTCAGGCGGCCGAACGTCGTACGACTTCACCAGGTCGGCGCCGTTCGCCGTGATCGCCCGGCGATCGAGCACGCCGCGGCGCGTGAAGTGATGCTGGCGCCCGAGGATGAAGTTGTCCTCGAGCGGGTAGTCGAGCACGAGGCCACGACGATGCCGATCCTCGGGGATGTGCGACAGTCCCGCGTCGCCGCGCATCCGGACATCGAGTACAGTGATGTCGCGCGTGCCGAGCACAATACTGCCTGACGAGACCGTGCGAAGGCCGGCGATGGCCTCGACCAATTCGGATTGGCCGTTCCCCTCGACTCCTGCGATGCCGAAGATTTCGCCGGGGCGGATCTCGAAACTCACGCCGCGAACGGCGTGTTCGCCGAGTCCTGACGGGACGTTCAGGTCCCGCACGCTCAAGACACTCAATGGGGTCAGATGCGATTGAACGCTGCTCTTTTCGCCCCCGGACAAGTCGTGTTCAATCGAGTCTGACCCCATTGAGTTCCCGTGACTCGGCAGGTCCTCCGTCCTCTGGCCTATGGCGTCTGGCCTGTCGGTTCCAGCCAGGACGACGTCGCGGCCCACCATCATCTTCGCGATGGCAGCCGGCGAAGCGTCGCGCGTCGCGACCCGCCCGATCGTCTCGCCGTTCCGCATGACCGTGACCGTATCCGAAATCTCCATCACCTCATCGAGCTTGTGTGTGATGAGGACGACGGTGCTGCCTTCACTCGTCAGGCGGCGCAGTACCTGCCACAGGTCCTTCACCTCCGGCGGTGACAGGACGGCCGTTGGTTCGTCGAGGATCAGCAGCTTCGCGCCGCGCCACAACACCTTGAGCACTTCGACGCGCTGCGCTTCGCCAACCGAGAGGTCCGAGACCAGCCGGTTCGGCGCGACCACCAGGCCCGTCGCTCTGCCTAACGCCTCAACCTCTGCCGCGGCCGCCGCGCGGTCCAGCCGGATACCGGCGCGCGGTTCCTGTCCCAGGACCAGGTTCTCCGCCACCGTCAGCGTGGGCACGAGCATGAAGTGCTGGTGCACCATCCCCACGCCGGCATCGATCGCCTGACGAGTATTCCATCCGGTTACGTCGCGACCGTCCAGCGTGACGGTGCCCCCGTCCGGGTCGTGCAGCCCCGCCAGGATGCGCATCAGCGTCGACTTGCCGGCGCCGTTTTCGCCGACGAGCGCGTGAATCTCGCCGCGAGCGACTTCGAGGTTGGCGTTGCGGTTTGCTTCGACGGCGCCGAAGCGTTTCCTGATTCCCGTCGCTACGAGAAAAGGGGACTCGTGACTCGTGGCTCGTGACTCGGCAGTGCCTCTGGCTTCTGGCCTCAGGCCTCTGGCGTCGGGTTCGCGGCTCATCTTGTTGACGGAACCCGTATTCGCCCCGCCACGATCTCGGCGCGCAGCGCCTCGACGCGTGCGCGTGCGCTGTCGGGAATCATCGCGCGATTCTTGTCGTCGTAGACGTAATCGACGCCATGCTCGGCGATGCCGAGCTGGAAGATCCCGCCCTTGAACGTGCCGTCCTGCACGCTCTTGATCGCGCCAAAGACTGCTTCATCGACGCGCTTCACCATCGACGTCAGGATGAAACCGGGAGCCTCGGCCTGTTGGTCGGAGTCGACTCCGATCGCGAGCTTGCCGCGCCGGCGTGCCGCTTCGAAAACGCCAAGTCCAGTGGAGCCTGACGCGTGGAAGATGACGTTCACGCCGGACTGGTACTGGCTGAGCGCGAGTTCCTGGCCACGTCCCGGGTTCCTGAATGCTTCGGGAGTAACGCCGGCATATTGGGCGACCACCTGGCAATCGGGACACACCGCACTCACACCGGCACGGAATCCTGCCTCGAACTTGTGAATGAGTGGAAAATCCATCCCGCCCACGAAGCCGAGTCGCTTCGAATTTCCAACGAGCGCGGCGAGTGCGCCGACCAGAAATGACCCTTCTTCTTCGCGAAACTTGAGCGCGGCGAGATTCGCCGGCGGCGGAATCATGTTGCCGGCGGAGTCGACTGGTGGAGCGTAGTCGATCCCCGCGAAGCGAACGTCTGGATACTCCTGCGAAAGTTGCGCCAGGTCGTCAGAGAAGATGAACCCGACACCGATGACGAGGTCCACACCTTCCGCGGCCAATAGGCGAAGGCCGGCTTCGCGATCAGTGCCCTCGCCGGGCTCGATGTATCGAACACGCGCGCCCAGCTCCCGCATCGCCCGTTCGGCGCCGACGAAGGCGCCATCGTTGAACGACTTGTCGCCGCGACCACCGACGTCGAAAACGACGCCTACGTCGAGTCCTTCACCAACGATCGGCGCCGCCGCCTGCGACGGACGCACCATGAGCAGTGCGACATGCACTGCCAGGAGCACGAGAGCCAGGACGACGAGTCGGCGCATGGACCGGTTAAGTTGGCACCCACTCCGTCACCGGCAAGACTTGAACCCTCCGGCCACGGCGAAATTGGGGTCAGACCCCGATTTCAGCTACTTCACAACCTTTGCCGTGCGCACGAAGTCGAGCTTCGGATAGGAGGCATTGAGGAAGGCGTTGCCTTCCGCCGCGATCCTGGACTGATGTTCCGAAGGCTCGCCGCCGTAACCGGAGTACAACCGATCAACGACGCTCATCCCTTCGACCACTTCTCCGAACGGCGCGAAACCTTGCTGCGATGGCGGATCAAGCGAGCCACTGTTGTCCTGCAGGTTGATGAAGAGCTGTGTCGTCCGTGAGTTGGGCATACCCGTCTTCGCGAACGTCACCGTCCCGCGCTTGTTGGACTTCGTGACCGGATCGTCGATGAGCGGTTGGGCAGTCCATTTCGCGTTTGTCGCTGGATCCCCGTGCATTCCGAATTGCACCACGAATCCTGGCACGACGCGGAAGAACCGCACATCGTCGTAGTACCCCTGTTGGACGAGCTGGTAGAAGCGATCCACCCCGTTAGGCGCCCACGCACGATACGCCTGGATGACGATCGGGCCCTTGCTTGTCTCGAACCGGACCTTGAACGTGTCGGGTGCGGCATCAACCGCCGGAGTTGTTGGCGCCGGGGGAGTTGGCGCAACCGTGGCGGTGTCGGCCGGCGGTGGTGCATCCTTGGCGCAGGCAATTGTCCAAGCTGCCAACGCAACTGCAGCGAATCTCATTCTGTTCATAGGAAAACGTTTCGTAGGTTGAAGAACGCAACGCGAAAAGCGTCAACGAATGGACACCCTGCCGATTCGACCTCGGGCGCCTACGGCGAACGCGACCCCCGAAGGGGCGAACTGTACGGCGTTGAACGCCATGGTGTCGAGGGGGGACCAGGTCTGTCCTCCATCGCGGCTCAGGTCACTTCCCGTTGTTCCGACCGCGACCGCGAGCACGTGATCTGCATCGATCCGTCGCGCTGCGACGCCTGAGCGGTATCCTCGCGGGAATCGGGCAGACGCCTTCCACGTCAACCCGCCATCCGCGGTCACCGCTGCCGTGCCGGTGGCCGAATCCGGCCTCTCGTAGTCGCCACCGACAACGACCCCGTGCAACGAATCGGCAAGGGCGACCGAAAAGACGCCGCCCGTTCCGGTGCGAGCGGGAATACCGGAGTTGTACGGAAGCCACGTCGCGCCCGAGTCTACCGATCTGAAGACGCGCGACGCAGACCCCCCAGTCCCGATCCAGCCAAAACGGCTGCCCGCGAGCACCAGCGACGTACCACTAGCCGCGAACGCGGCCTCGCCTTCCAGCGCAGCCGGTCGCGATGAATCAGGCGCGAGGCTCCAATTCTCACCGCCGTCGCGAGTGACGAGGATGACAAAGCGCCCGCCCATCGGGTCGCCTAACGCCATTCCTTCGCGATCATTCCGGAACACAATGGCATCGAGAAACATCGAAGTGTCGGCTGCCTGGAACTTGAGCGACCACGTCTTCCCACCGTCGGTGGTCTTCCAGATTCTTCCCGCGGTGGCTGCCACGTGCGCCACGAGGTCGCTTCGTGCGTGAATGCCGCGCAGGTCGAAGGTCGCCCCGTTTGGAAGGCTATCCACGCTCCAGGTCGTGCCGCCGTCTGTCGACCTGATAACGGTGCCGCGAGTTCCGCTGCCCCAGATCACCCGGTCGTTGACAACCGAAAGACCGCGAAACGACGCGGTGGTCTCCGCCTTCATTAGCTCCCAACTAGGCGCCTGCGCCTGCGCGAGCGCGGTTGGCAGGAATGCAATCAATCTCAAGACCATTATCGGGAAGTTGGGGTCAGACCCCAATTTACGACGAATAGGTGTCTGACCCCAATTCCAATAGGTGTCTGACCCCCAATTTCCAATCACCGCGCCGCTAACTTCTCATCATGCCAACGCTCCTCCGGACGCGATTCCTGGTAGTCGGCAGCGGTGTAGCGGGGCTCCATACTGCCTGGCGCGCGTCCGTCGGGGCGGACGTGATGCTGCTGACCAAGCGGTCCTTGTTCGACAGCGCGACCGCCTACGCCCAGGGTGGCATCGCCGCGGCGTTAGGCGCCGGAGACTCACCCAAGCTCCACTCGCAGGACACGCTCGCCGCCGGCGCCGCCTTGTGCGACGAGGAAGCGGTCCGCGTGCTGGTCGAGGAAGGACCCGCGCGCGTGCGCGAGCTCCAGGTCGCCGGGGCGGAATTCGACCTGACGCCGAATGGCGCGCTGCGACTGGGACGGGAAGCGGCGCACTCGAGGCGGCGCATCGTCCACTCGCACGGTGATCGCACCGGCGCTGAAGTGGCGCGCACACTCGTCGAACGTGTCAAGGAAAGCCCCCGCACAAAAGTCCTCGAACGGGCTCGCGTCCTCGACCTGATCGTCGAAGACGGACGCTGCGCCGGTGTTCGCGCCAGCGTCGCGGGCGACGCAGTCGAGATCCGTGCCGACGCCACCGTGCTCGCCACGGGTGGATGTGGCCAGGTGTACCGCTATACGACGAACCCGGTCGTTGCCACCGGTGACGGCTACGCCATCGCGCACCGCGCCGGCGTGCGCCTGGCGGATATGGAGTTCGTCCAGTTCCATCCGACCGCGCTCGACACGCCGGAAAATCCGCTTGCCCTCGTATCGGAGGCCGTTCGTGGAGAAGGCGCGATCCTCCTCAACGGCAAGCGCAAACGTTTCATGCCCGACCGCCACCGTCTGGCCGAGTTGGCCCCTCGCGATGTCGTCGCGCGCGAGATCTTCGCCGAGCGGCAGAGCACCGGTCAGGTTTTCCTTGACGCACGCGAATTGGGTGAGCGTTTCACGGAACGCTTCCCCGGGATCTTCGCACTGTGCACTGCGCGCGGCATCGATCCACGAATCGACCTGATCCCGGTTACCCCGGCAGCGCATTACATGATGGGCGGCATCATGACCGACCTCGCGGGACGGTCGAAGCTCAGCAACCTGTACGCGTGCGGCGAGGTCTCACGCACCGGTGTGCACGGAGCGAACCGCCTGGCCTCGAATTCGTTGCTGGAAGGCCTGGTCTTCGCCGAGCGTATTGCGCGCGATCTCGAGAAGGTTCCCGTCACGACAGTTCCTCGACGGGCCGCGCGCTGGTCCGTTCCGCCACTTCCGGATCGCGGCGCGGCTCAGGTCGCAGCCGATGCAATCCGCGCGGTGATGTGGGAGCAGAGTGGGATCGACCGGACTGCCCGCGGCCTTCGTGAGTGCCTCGCGGCACTGTCCGACATTCATGACCGACTGCCGGCCGGCGCCACCGAAGAATTGAACCTGTGTGAAACAGCCATCCTCATCGCG
>Ga0079217_10000368_pt1 | contig 11130 bp, 9 predicted proteins | sample NCAS200_FD_76343 | JGI IMG/M metagenome (GOLD analysis project Ga0079217, IMG submission 76343) | Agricultural soil microbial communities from Utah to study Nitrogen management - NC AS200 | ecosystem: Environmental > Terrestrial > Soil > Agricultural land | place: USA: Utah | collected 2014-06-11 | reverse complement strand
GGATTGAAAGCCCTCGGCCTCAAGGCGGGAGAATCGGTGGGCCAATCAGTCTTCGAAATGTATCGTGATGTGCCGCAGGTCATCGCGAACATTCGCCGCGCGATGGCGGGCGAAGCGTTTTCCGAAGCGGTGGAAGTCGGAGCGCTGGCTTTCAATACGCGCTACTCGCCTCAGTATGATCAGTATGGCCAGGTGATAGGTGTTATCGGCGTCGCCACCGATATTACTGAAACCCGCAAGTCGGAAAAGGTTTCTCGAGAGAATGAACAACGATATCGCGAGCTCGTTGAAAACGCTAACGACATCATCTACACCCACGACCTCGCAGGTAACTTTACTTCACTGAATCGCAGTGGCGAGCGAATAGTCGGATACACGTGGGAAGAAGCCGCAAAAATGAACATTGGGGATGTCATCGCGCCTGAATACATCGGCTTGGCGCGGCAGATGATCACCAAAAAAGCCAATAGCAAGACGCCTACTGTTTACGAAATTGAGTTGATTGCTAAAGACGGTCGCCGCATTCGTATTGAGGTAAGCAGTCGCATCATTTTTGAAGACGGCAAGCCGGTTGGAGTCCAGGGAGTCGCGCGCGACTTAACCGAGCATCAGCGTTCTCAGGCGGCATTGCGCGAGAGCCAAACGTTCTTTCACAGTTTCATGGACAATAGCCCGAGTATTGCCTTCATGAAGGACGAGGAAGGGCGCTATGTCTACGTCAATAAGCCGTTCGAGGAACTGTTTGGGCAAAAACTCGATTTCCTTCGAGGCAAAACCAGCTTTGATTGGTTGCCAGTCGTAACTGCGCAGAATACTCACGACCACGATTTGTCGGTGCTTACCAGTGGCGAGCCGCAGGAGATTTTGGAAACCGTGCCGACTCTGGACGGCAGGCCGCATCACTGGTTGGTGGTGAAATTTCCCATGACGGACGCAGCCGGTAAAAAGTTTGTCGCCGGCGTGGGCGTTGACATTACCGAGCGCAGGCAGGCGGAACAGGCACTTGCCAAACAAGCTGAGCGTGAAGCAATCACCCACGGTATTTCACAAGCCGTGCGGCGCACCCTCGAAACATCAGAAATATTCGAATCGGCGGTGCTCGAGCTGGGGTCTTATCTCGCCGTTGATCGCTGTTCCCTTTTCATGAAAGACGAGAAGGCGCGACACCTGCGGAACGTTGCTGAATTCCACGCTGAAGGAGTGAAGCCGGCAGCGACTGACTTTGCCCTCGGCGACTTAACCAGCCTCGCTGAAGCACTAGCTGAAAAAGGCGTGCTGGTTTTCAACGATGCTGCCAACGACGAACGGATAAGAACGCTTTACGAAAAAATTCTGAAAGACGCAGACGTGCAATCGATCATGTACGTGGCAATCCGCGTGGGAGATGAAGTGCCGGCAGCTTTTGCACTTTCCACCACCCGGGAAAAGCGGCATTGGAGCGATTCGGACATTGCGCTCGCCAAGGCAGTTGCCGATCAAACAGGTATTGCGATTCGTCAGGCGCAGCTTTATCAAAAGGCCGAGGCTACATCGACCCGCGAATCTTTGGTGAACCGCGTCTCAACAGCGCTTCGGGCCTCGCTAAGTCTTCCCGAGGTTTTGCGCACTGCTACTCGGGAACTGGGCCAGGCGTTATCCGCGTCCCGCGTTTACCTGCACCTTTACCATCCAGAGAACCCCATCTCGCCTGTGGAGCACGAGTTTGTCGCTTCGGGATGCGATAGCCTCGGCTCGTTGGAAATAAGCTTCGAAGATCCGCTTGGTCGTTCCCTGCTCGAGTCTGAGAAGCCGATCATGATCGCGAATGCGCTAACTTATGAAGCAGGTGCGGCTGAATTTGCGGCGAGCATTCGCGCGGAAGCGGCCCGACTCGACGTACGTTCGCTGATTAACTTCCCGGTCATCGTCAAAGGACTATTCCGCGGTGTCCTGTGCATTCATCAAACTGATCGGATTCGATATTGGAGTGATGATGAGGCTACTCTGGTCGAAGCCGTGGCGGAGCGTCTCGCGATCGGCATTGCCCAGGCCGAGCTCTTCGAGATGGTCGCCCGTGGCAAGCAGGAATGGGAAACGACGTTTGATGCAATGTCTGACGGCATCTTCATTTTCGATCGTGATGGGCGATTGAAGAGAGTCAATCGAGCCGGGGCTACGATGGAAAAGTCCCATCCTCGGCTGCTGCTCGGCCGCAAATGTTGTGACATTCTGCGTAGCCGTGCCGAAGACGAAGGGTGCGTGGTTGAAAAAGCCATTGAGAGAAAGCAGAGCGCCACGATTGAAATCACTCCCATCGGCCTCAATCGTCCGTTGCTCGTTTCCGTCGAGCCGGTTCCCGACATGGACGACAAAACCATTGGCGTGGTTTGCACTGCCCGCGATCTTTCTGAGTTGCGTAAAGTTCAGGCGGTCGCGCGCGAACATCAATCGTTGTTGACCAACATTCTTCAGAGCGCGCGCGAGTCGATCTACGCAGTTGATACTGATGGGCGCTTCAAGTGGTGTAATACGGCCACACAGACGGGATTAGGCTACAGCCGCGACGAATTCATCGGACGGCCCTTGCTCGATCTGGTTCATGAGAACGATCGGGAGATGGTTTCGGAGAAACTGGCGGCCGCTCTGGGCGGAGCTGCCCAAACTTATGAAATGCGCTTCTTCTCGCCTGATGGGCAACTGCGTTATGCCCGCGTCGACAATTCCCCACTGGTAGTTGATGGCCAGGTGACTGGTGTGCTCGGCATCGCGCGCGATATCACTGAACAGAAAGAAGAGCGGGAACGTGCGGCACGCGCCGACAAACTACGCGCGCTCGGCCAGCTCGCTTCGGGTGTGGCGCACGACTTCAATAATTCACTAGCGGCCATTCTTGGCAGGGCGCAACTGCTCCGCCGCCAGTTGAAAGACGAGGCCCTGGTTCGCAATCTGGACATTATCCAAACGGCAGCAGAAGACGCGGCCGCCACCGTACGCCGCATTCAAACCTTTGCTCGAAAAGCGCCGGCCAAGGAGTTTGAGGTTCTCGACGTCGGCAGTTTGCTCAACGACGCTGTCGAAATTACCCGCACGCGTTGGCAAAACGAAGCTCGCTTGCGTGGTCTGGAATACGAAGTGACTCTCGATGCTAAACCCGGCCAGAATACTTATGGCAGCGCGTCGGAGTTGCGTGAAGTCTTTGTGAACTTGATCGTGAATGCGGTCGACGCAATGCCGGAAGGGGGCAAGCTCGATGTTAGCTCGGAACGCCACGATGGCGACTTGCACTTGAAGTTTGCCGATTCCGGAACAGGAATGCCGGACGATGTGAGGCAGAAAATATTTGAACCGTTCTTTTCAACTAAAGGGGCGCACGGAACCGGCCTTGGCCTCTCAGTCAGTTACAGCATTATCGAACGACACGAGGGCGCCATCAGTGTTGTCTCGGAGCCGGGGCGCGGCACTGTCTTCACAATTAACCTACGCGCTTACGACGCCGAGTGTGTTGAGGAGAACGAAACGAATCAACTGTCTGAACAAAATTCGATTTCAATCCTTGTTGTCGATGACGAAGAATTTGTGAGGGAAACTCTCGCAGACATGCTGGAAGCAATGGGCCACACAGTCTTGATTGCTGAGAGCGGACAACACGCTATTCAGAGACTTGGCGAAAGCGATTTTGATCTCGTTTTTACCGATTTGGCGATGCCTGAAATGGACGGCTGGGAAACCGCGCGTGAGATTCGCAAGCGCTGGCCGGAGATGAATATTGTTTTGGTTACTGGTTACGGGCCCGGCACGACGCCACCCGCTGGCGAGGCTCAGTTGGTGAACGCCATCATCGGCAAGCCGTTTGATTTTGTTCAGGTGAGTAATACCATTGCGCAGGTCTGTCGCGAACGCCCAGCGCTCGAGCCCGCGCACGTCTAGCTTGAGCTAGTTGTAGTTCATGATGCCCGCGCTGGCAGTGAAACCGACTCCGAAACCTACCACCATCGCCGGTCCCCGCCACTCATTTTTTTCTGCGAGCATAAAGCCAGTCGAAGCGCTCGAGAGGTTGCCATATCTCTTGAGCACTTCGTATGAGCCGTGGACCTTTTCTGAATCAGTGTCGAGGTCCAGCTGTGAGCAAACACCGTCAAGAATCTTCTTGCTGCCGGTGTGAATCAGGCAATTGTCTACCTGCTCCAAATCCGAAACGGGACAATCCGGATGTTCCAACACATTCTTGACGGTTGTGACGGCGTAGTGAGCGCCGCGAGCAGGAACGCTGGGCCGCATGAAGTACTGCGGGCGGCCCTTGAGATGAGGATGTGAGCTGTTGCTTGTCATGGTGAGAAGATTCATGTCATCAGCTTCCTCGTTAGTTAAATGCGAGATGGGACCAAACTCGGGCTTGCCTTCTTCTTTACCAACTAGCAAGGCCACTGCCCCATCGCCAAAGAGCATAGACTGAATGACAAAGGTCGTATCCAACCTCTGCTGTTCGAATTGTTCGTCATCTATTCTGTTGTCCTTTCTGAGTCGTAGGAGTTCGCGAAAGCCTCGGTATTCATCGCGGAGGAGGGGCGCGACATAGGGAGTATGAGCTTCAGCCATCAGAACCATGGCCATCTGACCGGGGTTGGCGGCCAGATACCATTGGGCAACCTCAATCGATTTCAACAGAACCGAACAGCCTTGGGCTTGCATGCTAACGGTTCTGAGTGAGCGGGATAGAAGACCGTGAGTTCGCCCCATTACTTCGGAAGCGAGACACGGCAACATCTGGTCCGGTGTGTTGGTGGCCGCGATCAGCAAACCGATTTTGGAAGGGTCGCCTTGCCATTGCTCAATGCAGCGCTTGGTAGCGGCGACGCCTAACTGGGTAGTGGAGCTGGTCGGTTTGCCCGGTTTGCCTGTCAAAAACTCGGCATAATTTTCCAAGGTGGAGTAGCGCTGGTTAACGCCCAGACTGTTGATGGAATTGATCAGCTCGGGAGAAACCTTATGCATCAGAGCCGAGACGAGGTCGGTTGTCTGAAGGCAATGCTGGGGTGTGGCGGTTGCTGCTGATAGTAGGTTGATCATTGGTTTCTCCCTGGGAGCCCGGATTCGCTTCTGATGCGTTCGTTATATTTCTATTACAATGCCCGTGCCACAACTGCAACATTTCTCGGAGTAGAGTTAATCCCCTTGGTTTGAGTAACTTAGGGTGAAAAAGTTTTTGCATCGCGAAAGTACCCCATGGATACCAACTATCCAGAAATCCGGCTTGAAAAGGAGAACCGAGGATTTGTTAGTTAATGAAGGTCGTTGAGGTTGGTAAGGAGGTATACAGCTGTGTAGCAGGTAACCGGTATTTCGGTATTTCGGCATTCGCAATGCAGGATTCGGCTTCGCCGTCGGATGTAGGGCGTGGCTCGCCGGCGCCCGAAAGCGCTTTATTAATTCGGGGCTGTGGCCCACGCTTGGGCTTCGCCCCAGGAAATCGCACGACTGAATTCTGCTGTGAATTCAGCCGTCGCTTCTCACGAACTGAGAAATTTTGAGCTCGCTACGTCCCAGCTGAAGGGGGCTATTGTCAGTCTGCTTGGCGACTTAAAGCAGGCCCTTTTGTTCTAAAGTCCGCTATCTGCCTTTAACGAATCTTCCAGCGCCCGACCGCCGCCTCGCCGATGCTCCCAAAGTAGAGGAAGCCGTTAAGCTCCACAGCATTGGCGATCTGAGCATAGCAATCCGCTGAACCGTTTTGTAGGTTGTCGACGACTCGACCATTGGTATCCAGGCCGAGGACGAATGAGTAGCGCTTAGGTGCCGGCCGGAGAAACGGGGGCAAGCGCCAAACAGCCTTTCTGAAGAATGGATGCGGCAGCAGTTTGTCGAGAGTGGCATCGCGGGGAGTCACGAGTGCAAGCCAAAACTTGTCCTTGCCGTTTGAGGAAATGCCATCGGGAAATCCCGGCAGGTTCTCGATAAAGATCTCTGACTTGCCGGAGTTGGTGCCGCTTAACCAGACTCGATGGATTCTGTACTTTCCGGTTTCATTAACAAGGACAAATGACTTGTCCGGACTCAAGGCAACACCGTTCGCAAAACTAAGCCCTCCCAGAATGAGTCGAGTTTTTTTGGTCGAAGGCTCGTAGGCGAGCAGGCGTCCCGTTATTTGGTGCTCCAGAATATCTGCCTTGTAATTCGTTAGAGGAAAGCGTCTGGATGCATCCGTGAAGTAGATCGTGCCGTTCGCGGCAATATCGAGATCGTTGGTAATACCAAAAGCGCTCCCGTCGGCTGCTGTAGTCAACACAGAAATCACTCCACCGCGATCAACTAACAGCAGGCCTTTCACGGCGTCGGCCACAATGAGATTGCCCGTATTGTCGAACTTCAAGCCAAGCGGCCTTCCTTTTGTATCAGCAAACAACTCCGGCTGCGCTCCATCTTTTTGCAAACGCATGATGCGGCCATCGTCGAGACCGGCATAGATGCGCTCCTCAGAGTCTATTGCCACGTCTTCCGGGGCAAAACCATGGCCCAGGGAAAGCCTTTCCGTGCCGGCCAGGCGATCATTCTGTTGATACGTTCCAGTGAGCGAAGGCGCTGTGGGAGGAGTCCAGGCTGCGGGTTCGATAGGTACGGGCCAGAAAGAGAGATAAGCGAGGACGATGACGATCAATACAACGCCCGGCAGCAGTAACCGTTTGATTACAGACATGAATGAATGGTGGTTCAACCCGCAAAAATGATCGGGCTTGAACTTGGTTAACGTTCGCCGCGTTCGCTTTCTACCTGGCTTTGCAGCGCCACGGTGAGCTGCCGAATGCCGGGCTGGTCCATGGGCTCAATTAGACGCAGCGCTTCGTCGAGAACCCGACGTTGATGTTCCGGCCAGTTCGGCTTTCCAGCAACGCTTCCTAACGCGCCCGCGTAACAAGCAGCGCGTGGCGGCCGCACTGCTTCTACTACATCCTGAGCGACTGCGAGTGTCATCGTCGGCAATCCACTCCGCTCTAATGCACGAGCAATCAGCGACACTGACTGATGGCACAAGCGTGAAGCTGGAATTAGTAACGCTGCCTGCACTTCGTAGCGGCGCACGCGTTCTTGAAGCCGGGGCAACAATTCATCGACCACGTTAGCGGCATTGGGAATGAACCCCGAAAAACTCCAAAACACAGGATTCAATTGACCGATGATTCGGTTAGCCTCGAATTCGCCTAGCCGCTGTAGCGGGAGTTGAGTGTTCAGATCGGCTTGCACCGCAGCCGGATCGTATCCCCGCGCAGCAAACTTTAGATCGTAAGGCCCAACTTCAATCGGTATCTCACGGAAACTTACATCACCGGCGGCATCACTAACATTGAAAGGTTGAGTTCCGTCGAGGTAAGCCCCAGCTGAAGAAATCAAAGCCAGGTTAAGCATTGGCAAGGCGCGCCGGGCAGGCGTAAAAGGAGCTCGCTTATTGACGACGAACGGGTACGATTCTCCTACGTCACCATTAATCTGAGCAGTTGCGTGTTCTCTATGCCAGTCAGCATAACGCTTCCGCCACACTTCTATTTGCTCAATGATTTCCACGGCATACCTTTCCTACTACGTAAACAGAAGTATTACTTTTCATCACGTCGCGCTCGCAGCGCGATCATTACAAGTCCCAGGAGGGCCGCAATCATAGCAACACTAAGCGCCTTCACGGAATAACCATGAAGCTGGTCGAATGAGATCCGGCGCGGATCTGTAACTGTAAGCTGGTCTATTGGCCCCTGTAGCGCCAGTCGCAGGGTGCGAAGTTTTGAAGCAATGATCCAGTTGCCGATGGCTGTCGCGAGACTTAGCGCAGTGATACTAATCATCTCGATTAATAAAGTCGGCAGTGGCACATTGCGAAATTTTATAAACCCGGTGACTAACAGAACAACCCCTAATACGAAGCCACTCAAATTGATGGCGGCGAGGTTCCGGTTCACTATGGCGCCGGCTATCTCCGCAGCGTTCAAGCTTTGGTAGCTGCGCAGAACTGCGAAGGCGCTGGGCGCGACGATCGCGCTGAAATAGACGGCGGCGCCCAGCCACATTCCCAGCAGGACCAGGCGCAGATAATTAATGGATTTGATGGGGTTCATAACGACTTCAATCGTAGGACATGATCTCGGGCATGAGTTTGATCTTTGGCGGCGTTATCTGGGGCTGAACTAGATCCCGCGGGTCGGCAGCATCCCGCAACCATGCCAGCGCGGATTCGAGTTGCGCCTGGTAGTTCACTAGGTCGAGCGACATGAAAACCTTAACACCGAGACGCGCAAACTTCTCACCTGCCATCTGGTGCATTCTGCGGGCAGCACCGGGCCGCCCGATCTCCAGATGATGAAAGGCGACGGCTGACTGAATCATTGCCTGCAGAAACAGTTTCTCCTGTGGCCCCACCTCTCCCATCCAGCGTTCCTCCCAGGCATCGTGAGCTGCGTGAAACTCTCCGGCGTTGTAGAGATCGATCCCGGCAATGTACTCGACCGGGTACGCTGCGATGTGTGCATCTGTATAAGGCTGATGGTTGCTCAAATTGTCAGAAGTAATTAACGACATCAGGCGAAGTTACCGTGCGAATGCCAGGGCGACATCAAGTTTAACCGCTAGCTTGCAAGCGCGCGGCAATCACCTTGGCCGCTGTGGCGCCATTGCCGGCGGCGCCGCTGATGGTTGGCGCGAGGGGATTCGAAACATCGCCGATTGCAAACACATTTGTCACGCTGGTTTCCTGTTGGCTGGTAACTGCGATGTAGCCGCCGGCATCCACCTTTAACTGCTCGCCGAACAGATCCGAGTTTGGCGTGACGCCGATACGAATTAGGACGCCCTTGACCGCCATCTGAAAGGGCTTGAGCGCCTGCTTGCGCTGAATCTCCACTGCTTCAACATCAGAACTTCCAAGAATGCGCGTCGCAATCGCTTCATTGAAGACGGTGACGCAGTGATTGCTTGCGAGCTGTTCCGTAAACTCAAGTCGCGCTCGTAACTTCTTACTTCGATTCACAACGGTCACCGTCGCACAGCGTTCGGCCAACAAAAGGGCGTTCTCGATCGCGGCGTCGCCACCGCCGATGATGCAAACATCCCTCCCGGCGTAAAGAGCCTTGTCGCGCGCCCCGGATTCGATGATTCCTTTACCCGCAAACTCGGCCTCACCGGGGATTCCGAGCTGTCTCCGCCGCACTCCGGTCGCGATAATGATAGTGATGGCAGGAAGATCTTCACCGCTCTTTAAAGCAACCCGTTTTGCCACCAGGTCGACCTTAGCGATCTCGACGTTTGTCCAAAGATCAAAACCAGCTTCGGCTGTCCCGGCAGCGAAGCTTTCAAGAAACGCTTCACCATCTTTCGCCTGCAGTCCGGGATAATTATCGATTGCTCCGTAGATGGAATGAAGCTGTCCGCCGATCACTGACTGCTGTTCAATAACTAAGACGTCAAGTCCTAACTGGTCGCACCAGAAAGCAGCGGCTAAGCCGGCGGGTCCGGCGCCGATTATTAAGACGTCATGCATGGGCTGGTTCAGGCGGATGAATTTGAAGTGGCAAAGACTATTTCACACCAGCGCTCCTGCTTAAATGCTCGGACCGAATGATTGCTGAAACTTCATCTGGCCGCAGCCCTGACGCGGCAAGCGCGTTATTCCCTTCGAGAAATTTGATAGCCGAGGTCATCTCACTACCGTCTAGTTGCCATCTTCCGTCGCTGTTCCTTTCGCTTTCATTCAGGCGAGCGAGTAGCGGCGTCAGGTCACGGCGCTCAATCTTAGGGCGCACCACCGTTTCCGCCCACGAGTAATAGGGATAATCAAAACGATAACTCCAACCAGATTCATACGGCGTTGCGATCAGAAACAACCCGCCTTGCGCGTAATGCGAAATCGCGATCACTGGCATTCCATGTCTTTTCGCGTCAAAACCAGAAGGTCCAAAGATGTCGGGTGAGATGGTGATTAAGGTGGCATTTACTTCGGTCAGCTCTTCGGTTACCGAAGCGCCCTTCTCAAAACTCTCAATCGCAGTAGCAACTTGTTCCCAACCGACCCGCCACAAATGTTCGTAGGCGTCTATGTTTGTTATCAGATTCTCAACTTCAGGGAGAACCAGTTCGTACGCTTTAGCGTCATCGACAGGACCGCCATCATTGAGAAACTGTGCCAGTGGCAAGCCTTCCTGCGTTTCATTTCCCGCCTGATCCGAACCTTGAATTGCGATGCTGGCGCGCACACCGGCATCACTTGTCAGTTCGGAAAAATCGCCTGCCTCCGCAGTGGAAATCAGAATTTCTCTGAATTCCAACACGCGGTTGCCGTTTAGCACCGTCCACACTGAAAGAACGCCGTCAGCATCGAAATGATTATTCGTAACTAATTCGATGCCGCGCGTAAATTGTGATTGTTGCGGGGACGCAACTAGATTGAGCGCGATCTCAGTTGAAGTATCTGCCTTGAGTTCAAGAGGCGTTTCATTTCCTTCCCAATGCGAAAAGTGCACGCTGTTCGCAACCGTCCCATCTACTGACAGTTTAGGAACGTTATCAAGGCCGGGGTGGTAATACTCGAATCTCATTCAGGATTCCTCGAGAGGGGATCAGATCAACAAGCTTTAGAGAAAGTTTAACTGATGAGCAGACGAAAAGCACCCGACCGAATGTAGCTCAAGCTGTTAGCTGGCGCACCCAAACTAACAGTTTGCGTTACAAGGGATGGCAACTTGTCGCTGTCTGGCTCAGTAGTTAAGATGCTGATCAAAACTAAATTGACGGGAGAAACTTATGAACGGGACGACGATGCCGCAGATTACTGCTTCGGAACTGAAACAGCGGCTGGATAATGGAGAAGACTTACAAATCATTGACGTGCGCGAGGCGCATGAGCTCGATATCGCAAAAATGCCGTGCACAATTCATATCCCTCTCGGACAGGTCCTCAACCGCATGTCGGAAATCGATCCGAATCGTGAGACCGTCGTGCATTGCAAGATGGGCGGCCGCAGTGCGAAAGCAATCGCGGTGCTAAAACAAGCTGGGTTCACCGGTAACTTGATAAATCTCAGTGGTGGAATCACGGCGTGGTCAAATGAGGTTGACCCCAGCGTTCCGAAGTATTGACTTGTCCGAACGTTATTTGCTGATGCCTTCAAGTTTGAT
>Ga0079217_10000366_pt1 | contig 11134 bp, 8 predicted proteins | sample NCAS200_FD_76343 | JGI IMG/M metagenome (GOLD analysis project Ga0079217, IMG submission 76343) | Agricultural soil microbial communities from Utah to study Nitrogen management - NC AS200 | ecosystem: Environmental > Terrestrial > Soil > Agricultural land | place: USA: Utah | collected 2014-06-11 | reverse complement strand
GCCAACGGCGCGCGCGCATCGCCCTCGTCGTAAACAACCACCTGCACCCTGCGATCAGGCACCAGCTCAGCAATACGAAACTCGATCTGGCTCCGCGGCAGCGAAGTGGTGTTAGGAATTTGACATTCGTTATATTCACCGCGCTCGCGCACGTCGAAAACGGCGTGGAGCTGCTCCGAAGCCATCAGTCGTGCAAGGTCCTCGCACGAAATAACCACGTTCATTTGACGCTCCTTCCGCCTCCAGCTAAGGATGATCCCACTGTCATATTTCGAGTCCTTTGAAGGGACACAGGATAAACTCCGTGGGGGGCTAACTGAACGACTGCCGATCGTTCGCCTGTCGATCGTTGGCCTTGACCCCTCACCGCAATCTGTTCTACTTATGCCTGCGCCTTTTTCAAGGGCTGCTTCTTAGAACGACTCTGAGCACGATCCTGGGAGGATTTTATGCCATCGGTTCACGAACGTTTCACCGGTCTCTTCATCCCTTATGTCACGCCCTTCGAAGACTCGGGCGCTCTCGATATCGAAAGTTTGCAGCGACTGACAAAACACTTTGCTTCGCTCCCTGCAGTCGCCGGCCTCGTCTCCTGCGCGCGCATCGGTGAAAGTCCGGTGCTGAGCATCGAAGAGAAGCGCCGCGTCTACGAAATTTCGGGCGAAAATGCGCGCAACGCCGGCAAAGTGCATATCGCGACGATCGCGCCGCAGTCTACGGATGAAGCGGTCGGTCTGATGCGCGATCTAGAGAATAGCCCGGTCGACGCCGTGATGATCTTTCCCCCTCTGCTGTTTGCTTGGGGCAAAGTCGATCCTGAGCTAAAAATCCGTTTCTTCGAGGACCTCGCCCGGGAGACCAAACTGCCCGTCGTGCTTTTCCAGATTCCAGTCAAGAGCTACTACTACGATCCCGCAACCATCTGCCGCATCGCCCGGCTTGAGAACGTCGTCGCCTTCAAAGAGGCGTCGTTCGATGTCAACCTGTTCGGCGAGACAGTTCAGGCGCTCGAGCGCGACAAAGCCGAGATGCGAGTTTTGAGCGGCAACGACCGCTTCGTCGCCGAGAGCTACAAGATGGGCGCCGACGGCGCGCTCATCGGCGTCGCCAACGTCGCCACGGAAAAATGGGGCGCGCTGGACTTGGCCGGCCGCGCCGGCAACTTCGACCAAGCCGCCGCCATCCAGAGTGAGTTGGAATCCGTGAAAGAGCTCGTTTTCAGCGAACCGATCGTCGAAGCCGTGGCGCGCATCAAAGTCGTCCTACAACACGAAGGGCTGATCAAAACAGCAGTCGTACGCCGCCCGCAGCTCGGCATATCCGATGCCGAACAAAGGCAATTGCTCGAAAGCTACAATGCGCTAAAAGGGAATGAATTTCGCAGTCAGGCCACAGGCTGATTCGGAAGAATTCAATCTCACCACGAAGGTCACGAAGAGCACGAAGTTAGAAGTCAAATTTATTCCAACTTCGTGGCCTTCGTGCCTCCGTCCTCCTTTGTTGCGTCCTTTCCGATAATCCGCGGTATTCTAGCCGGTAGTCTTTTCAACCGTTCGTCCGGGAATCACGAACGCAAACAACGCAACTGTCACAGCCAATAAGATCATCGAGCTGAGCGCCAGCGACCGGTGCACGCCGATCAGACCGCCGACCACGCCGACGGTCACGCCGCTGAAAGCCTTGAGCCCGTTGTTGGACGTATTGAACAGTCCGATCAGGCGCCCGCGCAACTGGGTTGGCGCTTGAAGCTGGACCAAGGTCTGCGCCATCGACATAAACGCCAGATTCAGAACGCCCGCAAAGAACAGCAGCACCACCGATAAGTAATAATTTTGTGAAGCGGCAAAGCCGATGATCGTCAAACACCAGAGAATCGAACAGATCGATGCGTTGCGCGCGCTCGCCTTGAGCCATCCCCTCCCCTCCAGCAAGATCCCGCCGATCACCGCCCCGGCGGCATTGGCGCCGAGCAACACACTGTACGCCACGTCCTGATTGTCATGACCGTAGTCGTGGGCGAATTCCGGCATCTGCGCTTGAAACGCGTTGCCGACGAGCAACGAAGTCGCGCCGCCCAGTAAGATCATCGAGAGAATCGTCGGATTGGCGGAAGTTTCGCGCATCAATTGAATGGCGCCGCGCAAACTGAAGCGTGGCGCGCGCCCGCTCATCCCCTCGTCGCGGCCATGACCGGTGTAAGGCAAGATGAACATGAAAATGACCATCGGCAGGAACATGAACACGTTGATAAAAAGTCCCGTCGACGGACCAAAGAGCAGCATGGTGGCGCCGCCGATTCCCGGACCGAGCAGGATGCCCAGCTGGCGTCCGGTGGAATTGAGTCTGACCGCGCTCTGCAGATACTCGCGCCCGACGATGTCATGAATGATGAGCTGGCTGCCCGGCCCGCCGAGCACGCCGGCCATGCCATGGACGACCAGCAGGACACACGCGTGCCACACTTCGATTGTATCAGTCAGAAACAAGATCGCCCAGGTGAGCGAAACGGTTGCGTACATAAGCTGCGAAGTTTGAATGATTCTCCGGCAGTCGTGCCGGTCGGCGAGCGCGCCAAAGTAAACCGCGAAAAAAAGAAAAGGCGTCCAGTGGCTGATGACCGCGAAACCGGCCAGCACCGGCGAGCGAAACTTCTGGTAGAGCAGCCAGTAACTGATGACGTGCTCGATGTTGTCGCCCATCGCCGAAAACAAATTGACGATGAAATAGCGTCTATAGTCGCGATGGTGAAGCGCGGCAAAAGCAACCTTTCTTTCCGGCTTTGACGCCGGGTCGCTTTTTGCCGAGACTGGATTCACACTCATAAGATTGATTATAGAGCGATCGAGGGCGATAAAGATTTGAATGGAGCGAAACCCTGCCGCCTAGTCGAATTCCCCGTGCCTCTTTCCCGGCAGTGTGAAGGCGAACAATGCGATCGTCACGGTGAGTAAGACCATGGCGCTTGCCGCGAGCGACCAGTGCACGCCGATCAAGCCCCCGAGTACTCCCACGGTGATGCCGCTGAACGCTTTGAGCCCCATGCTCGCCATGGAGAATAAGCCGATCAAACGGCCGCGCAGCTGAGGCGGCGAGAGCAGCTGCACGATGGTCTGGCCCATGGAGGAAAAAGTCAGGTTCAACACGCCCGCCATAAAAAGAAGCGTCAGCGATAAATAGTAACTGGTGGAAAACGCAAAAACGGCGATCACCATGCACCAGAGAATCGCGCTGATCATCGCCGTGCTGACTCGCGGCGGCAACCAACCGCGACCTTCCAAAAGAAACCCGCCGAACACGGCGCCCGCTGCGTTGGCGGCCAGGAGGGCGCTGTAAGCGAAGTCGGCCTGCTCCGTACCGAGATCATGGGCAAACTCGGGCATCGTCGCTTGGAAGGCGGTGCCGACGAAAAACGACACGCAGCCGGCGAGCGCGACCATGGTTATAATCGGTCGGTTGCCGGACACCTCGCGGATGACGTCGATGGCATCGCGCCAACCGAGTGCCCGGCGCGCCGGCGGCGCGCCTTGTCGGCTATGACCGGTGTAGGGCACGGTCAGCAACCAGATGGTCAGCGGCAAATAGATAAGCGCATTGACCAGCAGACCTGCCGCCGGACTCAACAAAAGCATTAGGCCTCCGCCGACTGCCGGCCCGAAGAGAACGCCAAGTTGTCGACTTGTGGAATTGAGGCGCACGGCGCTTTGCAGATGTTCGGTGCCGACGATGTCGTGGATCAAGAGCTGGCTGCCCGGTCCCCAGAGCACTCCAGCCATGCCGTGAATCACGAGCAGAACGCAGGCGTGCCAGACTTCGATCGTATCCGTGTAGAACAAATAGGCCCACGTCGCCGACACACCCATGTACATGATTTGCGCGATCTGGATGACTTTGCGGCAGTCGAAGCGGTCCGCCAGCGCGCCAAAGTAAACGGAGAAGAGCAAGAACGGCGTCCAGTGCACCAGCACGGCGAACCCCGCGAGGGTCGGGGATTGAAATTTTTGATAGAGCAGCCAGTAGCTGATCACATGCTCGATATTGTCCGCCATCATCGCCAGCATGGTGCCGATGAAGTAAATGCGGAAATCTTTGTGATGGAGCGCCGCAAAGGCGATTTTCTTGGTTGCACCCGCCGCGGGGCGTGCTTGTGTGTCGCTAGAAGCCACAAGGTTCTCCGAAAATAACTGGAATTAATCAGCGACAGTAACGAATCTTGGAATGCGACGCAAACCGATGGCACGTAGGAGAAGAAAAGTAAAATTAAAAAGGAAAAAGTAAGACGCGACTAGAGACTCATGGCGCGCCCATCCAGATATGCCCATACATAGGCGCTTCCCGCCGAGTTCCTTAATTTTCAACTTTTACTTTTTAATTCCTCGACGCGGGCGAAAGCGAAAAGCGCGATAGTGACTGCGAGCAAGATCAAAGAGCTCAACGCCAGCGACCAATGAACACCAATCAGTCCGCCGAGCACGCCAACGGTCAGGCCGCTAAAAGCGCGCAAACCATACGCCGACATGGAGAACAATCCAATCAGCCGGCCGCGTAGATTCACCGGCGCTTCCAACTGCACAATCGTCTGCGCGATCGAGTAAAACGCCAGATTCAACGCTCCCGCGAAAAAAAGCAGCACGAGCGAAAACGGATAGCTGTTTGAAAAGGCAAATACGGTCATCGTCACGCACCAGAGAATCGCGCAAATGATTGCCGACTTGACGGTGGGCGGCACCCAGGCCTTGCCATCGAGGACGAAGCCGCCGAATACCGATCCGGCGGCGTTGGCGGCCAGCAAAGCGCTATACGCGAAATCTGCTTTCTCCGTGCCGAGATCATGGGCAAACTCCGGCATATTGGCTTGAAATGCGTTGCCGACGAAGAGTGACGCCGCGCCGCCGAGCACGATCATGGTGAGAATTGGCCGATTATCGGCGATGTCGCGAATCACATCGAAGGCGTCGCGCCAGCGCAGCGTGCGCCGCGCCGGCATTCCTTCCCGCGTGTGGCCCGTGTAGGGAACGAGCATGAGCCAGATCGTCAGCGGCGCGTAAATGATCGCATTGATGAACAGGCCCGCGGGCGCTCCGAACCACAACATCAAACCACCGCCTACCGCCGGACCGAAAAGAATACCGAGTTGCCGGCTGGTGGCGTTGAGACGCACGGCGCTCGGCAAGTCTTCCGAGCCGACGATGTCATGAATGATCAATTGTTCGGCGGGCGTCCAGAACACTCCCGCAATGCCGTGAATGATGAGCAAAACGCATGCGTGCCAAATCTGAATCGTATCGGTAAAAAACAACACCGCCCACGCTACCGACACCGCCATGTACATCACCTGGGCGATTTGAATGAGCTTACGACAATCGTAGCGGTCCGCTAACCCACCGAAATAAACCGAGAGCAATAGAAACGGCGTCCAATGGCTGATCACGGCAAAGCCGGCTAGCACCGGCGACTGAAATTTCTGAAACAACACCCAGTAGCTAATCACGTGCTCGATGTTGTCCGCCATCATCGCCAACATCGTGGTGACAAAAAACCAACCGAAGCCGGAATGTTGCAATGCCGCGAAGGCGACTTTCTTATCGATTCGGGAAGAATCCGGCGTGGTCGTGGAGCTGTTGCGTGATTCCAAGGTTGTGACCGCAGAATGTGACGAATCGAAAGTAGCGGATATTACAGAGTGGTGCAAACCATATGCGTAACGCGATGGCATCGGCATCATCCTAGCGCATTATTCTCTCGTCGCCTCTAGTTTTCTGCCGCTGTCTTTCGAACGACCGTGAGAAATCTTTCTCTTTCGGCAATCGAGAGAGTTTCCGTATAGCATCACCATCAGTAAAAACCCTTCCCGCGCCGAATATTCCTACCGCCAAAAACAGACAAAGTATCCCGCCCTCTCAGCGACCACATGGCGGTGTAGAACAAAAACGAAATTTTCAACGAACTTTATCGCTGATGTGTCACTTGTGAGACGGGGCTTCTTACCTCTTCGTATGGCACGAGTTTAGCTGTATTGGACTCAGTACGAACGAACGGAGAAAAGCTATGCGTAAATATTCGAACTTTCTTGTGAGCCTGACTTTGATCGCCGCCCTCTCTGGCTGTTCAACTCATCGAACCACAACGCAGGAAGTGGCTTACGATCGACGCACTGGCGAACCTGTAACCGTGGAACGGCACACGACTACTACGACTGACTCAGCCGGCGACACCGGCGTGTTAAGCGGAACCGTGAATGTCCTGGGCGAGGTGATCTCGCTTCCTTTCCGAGCAGTAGGCGGCCTATTTCGCGCGATATTTTAATTTAATAGGCGCTTCTACCGAGAAGTTTTCTTTAAGCAGAAGGGCCGCATCCTAGGTCGGCCCTTCTGCCATGCGCTCTACTTTTCCAAAATCATTCTCCTGACACCGGCCGAAGTTTCTTATCGACGAATTGCCGCAAGCTTGGCGCCGCGCTCGCATATTGTGCGTTGCGAAATCAGATTGGGAGATTTCAAAAGCGACATCGGGCGACGAATATGAGCTGTGGTGCCACGCTTGCTTCACAGCCTCGTGCCAGCCACGCGCAAACCATCGAGAGATGTACCTGCAGACCGCGCGCAAATGACCTTTCGCGCGTCCAATTCAGCCAAGAATTACACTTATCTTAAAATTTCTTGGCTACCAGCCGCGCCGACACTTAGCACAGGCTCGAATCGATGGTAGAAACTAAGCTGTAGCTGATTGGGCACCCCTATTTTGCAAAGGAACGTTCCATGGCCATCACAATGCGCTATCGAATTGACTTTTATGAAGGCTCTATCAGCGCCGGCAACGTCGTCTTTTCACTCGAACCGTCAACCGTACCTTTCTCTTTTGCCGTGGGCGATTTCGTAGATTCAAGCGGCTGGACGGGAAATGCCTTACGACCGGATCAGCATTACCAGATCACCACCGTCGAACATCAACTCACCTATCCCGCCGGCCAAGAGTGCCAGCACAACGTGGCAATCTCCGTCAAAGCCGTGCCACGCTAATCATCGCGCATTCGGAACTGGCGCATCCAATAAATAATGGCTGCCTCCTTCAACGCCCTTCAGGCGCCGTCTAGCGCGCGATCCGGCGACGTTATACAACTCTAGTTGTGGCCTCCACTGGTTTAGAAATCGACGGCAAAGGACTGACCCTCACCAATCTCGACAAGGTCATGTACCCGGAGACCGGCTTCACCAAAGGCCAGGTCATCGACTACTACAAAGAAATCGCGCATTGCATTCTTCCACATATCAAAGATCGGCCGATTACCATGAAGCGATTTCCCAACGGGATCGGCGGCGAATACTTCTATGAGAAAGCGGCTCCTTCGCATACCCCGGCCTGGGCAAAGACATTTGAAGTGCCGAGCAACCGGAAAAACTCCTTCATCAACTACATTCTGATCAACGACGTGGCGACACTGGTCTGGTCGGCGAATTTGGCGAACTTGGAGATCCACCCCTTCCTCGCGAAAGCACCGAACATCGACCAGCCGACAATGGTTATTTTTGACCTCGACCCCGGGGACGGAGCGGATATTCTGAGTTCCTGCGAAGTGGCCTTCCTGCTCAAAGATCTGCTCGAGCGGCTCGACCTCGAGTCCTTCGTAAAGGTGTCCGGCTCCAAGGGCGTTCACTTACACGTGCCGCTGAACACGCCGGTGACTTACGAAGCGACCCAACCATTTGCCAAAAGCGTTGCGCAATTGTTGGAGAATGAACGTCCCGACCTGGTTGTCTCTGAAATGTCCAAGTTCAAGCGCAAGGGCAAAGTCTTGGTCGATTGGAGCCAAAATTCCGAACACAAATCCACTGCCGCGGTCTATTCTCTTCGAGCCAAAGTCAAGCCTTTCGTAGCTATGCCGGTGAGCTGGGATGAGTTGCGCAAAGCGATCAAAGCAAAGGATGCGGCGGGACTTTTCTTCGAGCCGGATGCGGCTCTGAAGAGAGCAAAAAAGATCGGCGACCTATTCGCGCCGGCACTAAAGCTCAAGCAAAAACTGCCCAAAGCTTTTTTGGATCTGATGTCGACCGCGATTGCTGATTCAAAAACGCCCAAAGCCCTCGCCGAGTATCGCCGCAAACGCGACTTCACCAAAACCTCGGAACCGCCGCCGTCGACGTCGCGAGCGCGCGGTCAGGGAAACTCACGGCTGTTCGTCATCCAAAAACACGCCGCCACCCGTCTTCACTACGATCTCCGCCTCGAGATGGAGGGCACCTTAAAATCCTGGGCGGTGCCCAAAGGCCCTCCCTATGACCTCCATGAGAAACGCCTCGCCATGGCGGTCGAAGACCATCCGATGGATTACGCAAGATTCGAAGGCGTGATTCCCAAGGGAGAATACGGCGGCGGCACGGTAATGGTGTGGGACATCGGCACCTACGATGTGATCGACGGGAACTACTGGCAAGGGAAACTGCACGTCGTTTTTCACGGCAAGAAACTAAATGGAGAATGGATTCTTGTGAAGAGCAAGGATCGCGATGGCAAGGGCAACGCCTGGCTGCTGATCAAGGGCGGCGCCCCCATGGAGCGGCTCTCGCAAAAGCAGGACGATTCATCCGCGTTAACGCGCCGCTCCATGGAACAAATCGCCAAAGCCAAAGACGCCGTCTGGCATAGCAATCGAAATAGTTCCTTCGCTTCCGCAACCGACGAAGAATCGATTGTCGATTTGGAATCGTTACCGAAAACTCGCGTAAAATTTATCGAACCCATGCTCGCCAAGTCGGTAACTGAACTCCCGCAAGCAACGGATAAATGGCTCTACGAAGTAAAACTCGACGGCTACCGCTGCTTCGCGGGGCAAGACTCGCGCGGCGTAACTTTGTGGTCGCGCCGCGCGAACGTGTTTACCAAGGACTTCCCGACGATCGCCCGCGCCTGCGAATCACTTCCGGCCGACACCCTGCTTGACGGCGAAGTCGTCGCCCTGGACGAACGCGGGCGGGCGTCGTTCAATTTGATTCAGCATCACCGCTCCAGAGCGAGCGCCATCCGCTTTTACGCTTTCGATTTGCTCGTCTATCGCGGGCGGAGTCTTCTTGGTTTGAAACTCACCGAGCGCCGTATTCTGCTCGCAGAAGCGCTCGCCTTCTTGGATCAATCGGTTCGCTTATCGGAAAACTTCGAGGTTGAGCCCGATGAGTTGTTGCAGGGCGCTAAAAAACTGGGCTTCGAAGGGATTGTCGCCAAGCGCAAGGATTCGCTCTACGAACCGGGAAAACGCAGCGGCGCCTGGCTCAAATACAAGTTGAATCATTCAGAGGAGCTCGTGATCGGCGGCTACACACCGGGAAGTCCGTTTGACGCGCTCATCGTCGGCTACTATCAGGAGGATAAACCTTATTTTGCGGCGAAGGTCCGAAACGGCTTTGTGCCGCGGCTGCGCCGCGAAGTTTTTAAAAGACTGAAACCGCTAGAAACGACCGAATGCCCGTTCGTCAATCTTCCGGAAAAGAAACGCACGCAATGGGCGCTAACTCGCGAAGAAATGAAACATTGCCGCTGGGTCCACCCGGATCTCGTCGCTCAAATCGAGTTCACCGAGTGGACGCCCGATGGCCATTTGCGAAGTGCCACATTCGTTGGACTGCGCGAAGATAAGAACCCGCGTGAAGTAGTCCGGGAGCCTGAGAATCGCTCATAATCAATAGATTGTCTGGGAGATCATCGATGAAATTATCCATCAAAGCGCTGATCATCGCCGCTGCTCTCTTCAAAGCCGTCTGCTTTCTTTCTATCTCGGTGTTGAACCTGATCTTGCGCCCTTACGGCGGCAGTTACCTGGCTATGCTTACGTCGCTCTATCCTGGGTACGACCCGGTGAGCGGACCGATCGGGATCATCGTCGGAACCTTGTACTCATTGCTGGCCGGAGCACTCGCCGGCCTAATCTTCGGCTGGCTTTACAACCTCTTCGTCAACCGGTGCTAGACTGCTGACAGAGATTCTTCGCACTTAGATTCGACCGCAGCTCTGCCGCGACGCCGCAACGTCCATGACCAAACGGTGATCGCGTGCTTGACTGATTACAAATAGAGGAAGTGTTCAGCAGATTAGTGGATCCTGATCAGGTAACTGAACAGGATCCACCGATTTTGGAGCAAACAACAGCGCTAAGACCCCTTGGTTGCGCTCCTCACGCTAATCTGGTCCTTGATCTTGTCGTAGGTCTCCTGCGGAACGACTTTCTTCGTCACGAGCTCGCCTCTTCGCTTGTAGGGACGGCCGTCGATAATTTTCTTAGCTTGAGCCTCGTTGAGGCCGCGAATCGCCTTCAGCTGATCAGCCGACGCGGTGTTGATATCGAGCCGGTCTGTTTTAGTCGTGGTCTTTTTGGTTTCAGGCATCGGCGTTTTCGTTGTGTCCGCGGCCTGAATCCACACCGGAGAGGATCCGATAAGAGCTCCCGCAACCAGTGCAGCGACCAAATTGGTAGTTATTTTCATCCTAAACCTCCTCCTTTATTCGCTTGAGGCTAACACATGGTGGCGCATCAACCAAATGAGTCGCCGGGTTAATCGTCCACCTGCGCAGTTAAACAATTTGACAAACTTACATTGGTCTTAGACGCAGTCCGATTGTCAAAGTTAGCAGATGCTTCACGTCGCGGACGTATGACGATCACCACTCAACAAACTATCGTCATCGATGCTCACTGGGCTACGCTCAACCGCGTTTAGAAGTCAGAGCGAAAAGTTAGAAAACTCCGTACAATCATTTAGGGTTTCTACAGACGTTCACTAAGATTCTCAGTGAGCAAAGGGCCGACTACCCGGCCTGGCATTGGAAAAACTAGCTTTCGAAACCCGTATGATCATATCGCACTGAATTATCCCATGGTACGCCTTTTGCGGCCATCTTCAGTCTGTAGGGTGCATATGACTAGGCGAAAACGTCGCATTCTGATCGGTATCGGGGCATTTTTCGGGATTGCCGCTCTCGCTCTGGTAATTTTCATCGCCGCATTGGATACCAACAGAGCGAAGATATACGTCGCAACAACTGTCAGCAAGGCCACGGGACGCCAGCTCAACATCAACGGCGACCTCAACGTGGATCTCGGTTGGATCTCCAGAGTCAGCGTCACCGACATACAATTTGACAACGCCGG
>Ga0079217_10000364_pt1 | contig 11153 bp, 11 predicted proteins | sample NCAS200_FD_76343 | JGI IMG/M metagenome (GOLD analysis project Ga0079217, IMG submission 76343) | Agricultural soil microbial communities from Utah to study Nitrogen management - NC AS200 | ecosystem: Environmental > Terrestrial > Soil > Agricultural land | place: USA: Utah | collected 2014-06-11 | reverse complement strand
CCGCGCGGCAAATTATTATTGAGCGTGCGGGCATCGAATTTGATCCGCGAGTGGTGCAGACGTTTTTGCAACTTGAGCTTGCCGAGCAAGTCGAGCCGGCCGATGAAGTGGCGCCCCTTAGCAGTGCTTATGAGAGTAAAGAATTGTTTTCTTCGTTTATGAAGTAAGACGCCGAGCAGGTTATAGAAAGTGGCTTACAACAACATCGAAGCATTCGGAAATGGTTGGCTGGCCTTCGAGCTCAACGTCCTGCGCCGCATGAAATTCAAATCAGTGGCGCTGCCTTTTAGCGGCGAACCGAACCTGGGCCTGCACTTGAAGCGTTGGGAAGTGCGCGTCGTCGCGAATGATCCCTTCATCTGGGCCTTCACCAAAGCGACTGCGCTAATCGAAAACTCATCTTCAAGATTGGATGATGCCGATTGCGAAATCGTCCTGGAGGACGCTTACGCGCCTCGAGATAAGCTCGACAACGTTGCTTTAGTGAAGTGGTTCAACGAAAGCGATGCCTGGTGGTTTGATAATGTGCGCTTTAATGCTGAGAAGCTTCAGGACCCGCATAAACGCGCCATCGCTCTCACACTTGGGATGATGGTCGGAGATTACGTTCTTTCTTTTGATAAGCAGACTTTTCGCATGCGTGAGCCGCTGTCACTATCGAAAGTTTTCTGTCAGATGAAAAAGTTGCTGCCGCAACCGTACGACAACGCCTTAAGAAACATGAGCACGAACCAGGATCTGCGTAGCTTTGTTGCCGAGCGGCAACATACAGATCTGCTCTTTTTAAGATTGCCCGCGCCGGTGGTGCAGGTTAAGCCCTTGCGCGGTCAATCGAGTTGGCGCGAAGAGTGGCTTCAGGGGGGAGATCACTTCTGGAATGAATTTGACCGGCAGCGGTCAGGCCGGCTTGGTGCACCGGTACAAAGCAAGCAACAGTACCTTGGTCTGGTCGAAGACCTGTTGCGAACAGCAGCGCACATCCCGGCGTGGGCGATTGCTCACACCGAGAATGGTTTCATCTCCGGCGAAGAATTGATGGAAACGGTGGGGCGGATCAGAAAAGTGGAGGCGGTTTACGTAAAAGACTTTTCCGACCTGCTGGGAGTTAAAGCGTCGATTATTACGGCTGGAGGATGAGAGCATTTACCATTTGTCATTGTCCATTTTTCATTTGTCATTAACTCCGTTAGTCGAAGCCTAAACCTTGAAGCGCAGAGACACGAAGCCGCAGAGCCGCAAAAAGCATTAATAAGTCTTTGTCAGTGAACAGCTCGGTAAGGCTTTGGTTGTCTTTGCGGCTCCGCTTCTTCGCGTCTCTGCGCTTTAAGTTTTACTCAAATGAAAAGTGGAAAATGACAAATGGTAAATGTTTTTTCTTACTTCCCAGTGCCCTTCACAAACCGATATCCAAGTCCTCTCACTGTCAGCAAATGTTTAGGACGCGACGGTTCGTTTTCAATATAGCGCCTGAGACGAACGATGAAGTTGTCGATTGCGCGGGTGTCAGTATCCTCGTGTAGTCCCCAAACCTCTTCCAGCATCGACTTGCGCTTTACAATTTCTCCCTCGTGCTTGATCAGGTAGCGCAGCAGTTGAGCTTCCATTAGTGTGAGCCGCACGGTTTGGTTGCCTGTGTGCAATTCGAGAGTTCCCAGGTCGATCGTCTTCCCGTCAAACGAATAGACATCGCTTTGCGCCGCGATCGGCGCCGAGCTTGATTCGTTTTCCTGGACGCCACCACGCAGCCAGTCGCGCCGCCGCAACAAGGCGTTGATGCGCGCCATTAAAACCGATAACTCAAAGGGCTTGGGGAGATAGTCGTCGGCGCCTGATTCAAAGCCTTTCAGAACATCTTCCGGACGACCTCGCGCGGTGAGCATCAGCAGGGGCACATATTGATTTGCCGCGCGCAGTTCAGCAGCAACAGTAAAACCATCCTTGCCGGGCAGCATCACATCGAGCACCACTGCATCGTAGCCGCGTTGCTCCTCCAGGAGGCGAGTAAGAGCCGTTTCGCCGTCGCCTACCGTCTCGACCGTGAACCCTTCGGCTTCCAGGTTATAGCGTAACCCGTCTGCCAGGTGTTTCTCGTCTTCAACTACCAACACGCTGCTCATCGCTTAAACCCTCGGCAGTTGAATAGTGAAAGTGCTGCCCTGCCCCAGGCCCGGGCTTTCTGCAAACACGCGGCCTCCATGTTTTTGCACAATGGAATGAACGATGAACAAGCCCAGGCCAGTGCCCTTCACGCGCGCCATCACCAGGCCGGGCGCGCGATAGAAGCGTTTGAAGATGCGCTTCAGCTGCGCCCGGGGAATTCCGATGCCGCGGTCGGCAATCCGGACAGCCACGTGTTTTTCGTCAACGTTCGCTACTTCCACTGAAACCAAAACTTCCTTATCGGAATACTTGATTGCGTTATCGAGAAGGTTGGAAATCGCGGCGCGCAGATCATCAACATCACCGGCAACGCGCCCAGATTCGCCATGCAGCGTTTCATTGAAGTTCAGCGCACCCGGCGCGAGGTTGTGACGGATTCGCGTCAGATCCAGACATTCGCGCACAATCTCGCTCAGATCGATCACGGCTCTGTTCTGACGCCGGCGGCGATGACTGACGCGACCGGCACGTAGCACCTGCTCGACGGTGTGAAGCAGCCGATCGCTATCGGCAAGCATGATGTCGTAAAACTCCTCGCGTTGCGATTCCTCCACTTTGCGAGTTTTTAGTGTCTCCAGATAAAGTCGAATTGAAGCGAGTGGGGTTTTTAGTTCATGGGTAACGGCATTGATGAAGGCATCGTGCTGCTCGTTGCGGCGGATTTCGCGCACGAGGAAGATTGTGTTGAGGACGACGCCAAAGATGATTAGTGAAAAGAAGATGATGCCAAGAATTAGCAGCGCGACCTGACGCCAGTTAAGCAGAATCCAACCAACGTAAAGAGCGATGGCCAGCGAAACGAGGCAGGCCCCGAGTGTGATGAAGAAGATTACGGACTTGCGGCGGCCACTTACGGGCATGGTTCATTGTAGCGTGCAGGGGGTAGCGCGCATAAGGCTGGGGCGGAATCTGAAACCACCAAGTCGCCAAGGTCCGAAGAGTTCGCCAAGGAAATTAGAACGGGTAGTGGGATCATTTTCCATTTGCCATTTTCCATTTTTCATTTGTCATTAGGAAGAAAGCGAGCTTTGATCTTGATTCTTTGAACTTTGAACCTGAGAGGCGCCTAGTAATGAAGGTTCAGTCACTCCAATGACAAATGAAAAATAGAAAATGATATATGGAAATTTTTCAGGCCGCCCATAACGCTTACGTTACTGACGGCCTGTGTTAGCAATCTATAGTGTCTAAGTTTACTGCCTAGGCGCTCCCCGTCTTCCCGTCTTCCCGTCTTCCCGTCTCCCCGTCTCCCTAAGCGGCTTCCTGCAACTCGCGCAGTTCAGGCTTCGCGTGCCTCTGCTGCTGCTTTGCGGCGCTAATCTGTTCCTTGCTAATCAGCCGGATCCCTCTTGCCAGACCGAGAAGCTGCAGAATACGTATGCCATACCAGTTGAAATCAATTTCGTACCACGTCAAGCCATGCCGGGCAGCACGCGGATGAGCGTGGTGATTGTTGTGCCAGCCCTCACCGAATGAGAGCAGCGCTACCCACCAACTGTTAGTGGAATCGTCGTTCGTTACGAAGCGGCGCGATCCCCACAGGTGTGTTGCTGAGTTAACAAGCCAGGTAAAATGCAGTCCGACGGTAACGCGCAGGAACACTCCCACAAACAACATTCCCCACCCACCGATGGCGAGCAATGCAATGCCGGAAAGAATTAAGGGAACAAAATATAGTCGATTCATCCAGACATGAACCGGGTCCTTCATTAAGTCTGGAGCGTAACGTTGCAGCACAGCTGGCTCATGCTGTTGCGCCGTGCCGCGCAGTATCCAACCCATGTGCGACCACCAGCGGCCATCGCGCGGTGTGTGTGGATCTCCTGCTGCATCAGTGTGCGCATGATGGATGCGATGAGTTGCTACCCAATTGATAGCGCCGCCTTCCAACGCAAGGGCGCCGCAGAAAGTCAGAAAATACTCAACTGCCTTTGGTGTTTTATAACCGCGGTGAGTAAGTAAACGATGAAACCCCATGCCGATTCCGAGACTTCCCGAGACCCACCACAGCACGAGGGTAACAATCAGAGCTTTCCAGCTAAACATGAAAAGTGCTGCGACCGCTCCCAGATGAAAGATCGCCATGAAACTTAAGGTGATCCAGTTAAGACTTGGTTTCTCCGCTATGTATTGTTCGCTCATTAAAGTTGTGCTCACGACCGCTCCGTTTCTAATCTCCATCCCTGCATCTTTGGATGCGGGACAGGCTCATGCTACCAATTTGCTGGCGGTCCGTTTGTAATACTTCTGTAAGCACTCACCGAGGCACTGATGAGACAGATGCTCCACAGTTCTGTGAAACTTCGCTCGACCTTAACCTTGCCAACTAAGTCGCAAATCGGGCATTATTGCTGGCGTATTTACTCTTCCGGCGGTAGCAGGTTGTTGCGCGCGCCTTTTGCAGATGGCGTCTCCAGCAGCAACAGTCGCGAACGAAAACTTACGATTCACGGTTACGATCAAGTCGAGGGACTTATGCAAAAGAAAGCTCCGGTTGAGAAGCCAACTTATGCAATTGGGGATCGCGTGGAAAAACTATGCGCGGTGTGTAATGAAGAGCGGGGACACGTCGTCGCCTCGATTACCAAACGCGGTTCAATTTCGCGCGTGACCTGTCCAAAGTGTGGAACCAAGAGTTCCTTTTCGAGCGGTACTAAGCTAACCGGATCCCGTTCCAAGTCGGTCCAGAGTGAACCTTATGACATGGCCCGCACCTACCGCACCGGCCAAGTCATGATTCATCCGCTTTGGGGACCAGGGGAAGTGACGGCGATCATCGAGCCGCGAAAAATTGACGTCTTATTTGCTGATCGGATTCGCCGGCTTATTCATTCCCGCGCCGACCTCTAACTCCGACTGATTCTGCTCAACTCCAGCGAGCGACATGCCGCGCGGCAATCTCACCAGCCGCAAAGCAAATAAACCTAACCACAGCAATCCCGACGTGGCCGAAAGCAGTCCGGCAATCACGGTAAGGGTGCGCGCCGAGATAAACTTTAACGACCATCCCGCAACGGCAGTCGAAAAACTCCAGATCAAAAGTTCGGCCGCCCGGTCACTGGTGCCGACACGTCCACGCAGATGATCGGGAACGAGGCGCATCAGCAGGGTTTCCTGGATTGCGAATTCAGCCGCCAGCAGCACGCGCGAAACAAAGATCAGCAAACTAGCGAGCCAAAGTGACGGTGCGATGCCGATGAAAGCGAAGATTACACCTTGAACGATCAAGGCCCAGCCAATGAAAGGAATCGTGGCCTTCATCACCTCCAGGTGCGTGCCCAACCTTCGCGCGATCATCATCCCCATAAAGAGACCTACCCCTGCGGCAAAATAGAGCACCGCAACAGCCTCGTCACCACTCATGCCGTAATGTCCCGCGAAGACAATACCGCCCAGTCGATCGGAAATCAGATTGATCGAGCCGCCGCCCGTGGCCCAAAGGATATTGATTGCCAGGATCGCAGCCACCGGTCCGTGACTTAAAATGAAAGCCCATCCCTCGCGAATATCAGACCAATATCCTCGTCGTGTTTGACTCGGCGTTGTTTCCACGCGTGGACTAGTCCTCGTTTGTTCATCCGGAATTAGCCAGACTGAATAGGCGGAGGCAGCGAATGAGATGGCGTTAACGACAAACGCCGCCCGATAGCCGACGGTTGCGGCGGTCCAGCCCCCGAGGGCTGCGCCAAAAGCCATCAACAAGAACCGGGAAGAAAACATCAAGGCGTTGCCGGCGAGTAAATCCCGGTCACCCGTGATGTTTGGTACCGAAGCGTTTTTAGCGGCCTCAAAGAACGCGCCAAAGAAGGAAAGAACTACGGTACAGACGTAGGCGATCCAAAGATCCTCTGGCCGTCTCACTAGCAACATGGCGAGGGCCACAATTACCCGAGCGAGATCGGAAACGATCATTACGGTGCGTCTTGACCAGCGATCGACAAAAGCCCCGGCGAGTGGCGCAAAAATGGTAAACGGCAGCAGGCGCGTCACCAGCATGATCGTCGTAACTTCTGGTGCGCCATTGGAAACTGCGCGCACCAGTCCTAACGCGGCAATAAAGTTAAACCAATTGCCGAGCTCGGAAATTACCTGCCCCAGCCACAATCGTCTGAAGTAATTGTTACTGCGCAGTAGTTGAAGATACGTTAGGGAAGCCATGGAACTTATTTGCGTTTAACTTTGTACTTGGAACTTAGTACTTTGTTCGCGCTCGCTTTGACGCGAGCGCTTCATCGCAGTGCTCAAGCTACGTAAGAGAACAAAGTACCAAGTTCCAAGTACAAAGCTCCCAGTTCGGGTCAAAGCAAAATAAAAAGCCGCTAAACTAATTAGCGGCTCGCGACTTTCAAATTCTTTCCTCACTAGCTACCTACAAACTTTGGTGGCCTCTTCTCGATGAAAGCCGCGACGCCTTCCTTAAAATCTTTTGTCAGTCCTGATTTGAGTTGTGCCTCCCGCTCCAGCTCCAATTGTTCTCCATAGTCGTTATTTGCGCTCCCCTCCAGTAATTCTTTAATGCGGCCGATGGCGGCTGTGGGCGCTCCAGCCAAAGCCTCGGCCATCGCCATCGTCTGGGCGATCAGTTGATCGTCCGCGACGACGGCGTTAATCATGCCCATCGCTAAAGCTTCGGCCGCGCTAACGACTTCTCCGGTCATCATCAACTGGGTGGCCCGCCGCCAACCAACCAACCGTGGCAGGATAAACGTGCCGCCACAATCGGGCACTAAACCTATCTTCACGAACGCCTGATTGAAGCGCGCGCTCTCGCCCGCAATCACCAGGTCACATGCGAGCGCGAGATTGCAACCGCCTCCGGAAGCAGCCCCATTAACCGCCGCGATAAACGGCAGTGGGGTGCTCCGGATCAACATAATGCAATCATTCAACTCGCGAAGCGGTTCATCAAAGAACGCCTCAACGCGTCCGTTCTGTGAAGCGATTTTCTGCATCTCTCGCAGATCGCCGCCGGCGCAGAAGGCGCGTCCGGCTCCAGTCAGAACGATGGCACGAGCTCCCTGCTTCACTGCCTCAGCAACCGCTGTCTTAAATTCTCCGGCCACCGCTAAGGTTAGGGCGTTTAGCGATTCGGGACGGTTGAGCGTGATTACTGAAACATCGCCGCGCGCTTCGAATTGAATGGTTTCGTAGTTCATTTTCAAGTAACCAGGAGTCCGAAGTTAGAAAGTCAGTTTGATAGTTGTCAGTGGTTAGTAGTTAGTGGTTAGTGGTCAGTGGTCAGTGGTCAGTTGTTAGTTAACTGTCAGCCGTCAAACAGACTGACCAGGATGTTACTGACAACTGACTGCTGACCACTGACTACTGCCTACTGCTCTTTCGCCCGGTTCGCGCTGAAGCATTCACCACAGAGTACCGGGCGTCCGCTTGAGGGCTTGAAGGGAACGGAGTCAGCTTTACCACATTGATCGCAAGTGATCTCGAAGCGCTCGCGTTCTCCGCTCGGCCCCCTTGAACCACCAAAATTGGCGCGCCGCGCGTCCCTACAAGGTTTACATCGCTTTGGGTGAGTAAGGTTTCGTTCTCGATAATATTCCTGCTCGCGCTCAGTAAACGCGAACGGAATGGCGCATTCCGCGCAAGTGATTTCCAGGTCTGGCATGGGGCTTTGTCTCCATGAGAGCGAGACTGAGGAGTCTGCTCTCTCTGCTCTTCGAGGATCGCGTTGACTCGGTGTGTGTGGTGTGTCAACCCTTCACTGGGACGATCGCTGCCGAAGCGGTTTCAAGTGGGGCAGAGTTTACTCCACCCGCCCTCAGCGTTCAACATAACAAGGGATGTGCCGGTGGCGGTTGGCGGCGGAAAGTGTGCTAGTCGGTTGAAGGCCCGATCATTTTTCATATTTCATAATATTTCATTTGTCATTTCTCAAGTTCCATTTGATTTTGCTTGAACTCAGGACTGGGCCAGACCGCCCAAGTGCTCGGCATCAAGGGTGAAACCGAGACGGCGTTGCCGTCCCAGTCGGGACGAGCCGCGGTAACGCTCGAAGCAAATGGAAAATCGGAAATGACAAATGACATAGGGAAAATGATCCCCCCAAATGCCCTATCTTCACTAGGCTCGTTGCTCAAGACTCACAGTCTCTGCAGTTCCCCTACGTGAGCCCTAACTGTCTCACCAAGTGTTTCGAGGTTGTAACCACCTTCGAGACAAGATACCAGTCGGCCCTCGCAGCTCCCCGCAGCCCACTGCTTCACCGCCCGCGTCATATCAATAAAATCTTCATCTTTGAGCAACAATTGACCGAGCGGGTCACCGAGATGAGAATCAAAACCCGCTGAAATCAGAATCAGGTCCGGACGGAAGTTAGCTCCGATCTCATCCAGCGCTGCTTCGAAGGAGCGCTTCTGTTCCGGCGCGGGGGTCTGCGCTTTGAGCGGAACGTTCAACGTGTAACCACGTCCGCGACTGACACCGGTTTCTCCTCGCGAACCCGTTCCCGGGTACCAGGGATATTGGTGCATCGAAAAAAAGAAAACGGTGGGGTCGTCGTAGAAAATCCCCTGCGTGCCGTTTCCATGATGGACATCCCAATCGATGATCGCCACCCGCTCGATTTGCGGGTAGCGGTTTTGTGCGTAGCGAGCAGCGACCGCCACGTTATTAAATAGACAAAAGCCCATTGATCGTTCGGCTGTCGCGTGGTGTCCAGGTGGGCGCACCGGCACGAAGGCATTTGCCGCCTCGCCACTCATTACCAAATCAATCGCCTGACATGCGGCCCCGCTACCGTGCAGCGCGGCATCCAGGGAGCGCATCGAGACCGGGGTGTCCACATCCAGGAACCCGATGCCTTCGCTCACCGCGCGTTCTACAGTTTTATAGAGCTGCGGTGCGTGACATGCCTGGATCTCTCCGCGAGGCGCCTTACGAGCCTCCGCCTCCAGCAGTTGACCCCAAAGCTGAGCATCAGCCTTCAATGCATTCATCACGACTGAGTAGCGCGAAGCAGTTTCAGGATGGCCCGGCCCGGTGTCGTGTTCTTGGAAAACTGGATGATGAACGATGGCGGTAGTCATGATTGAGTCATTGAATCATCGAGTCATTGGGTCATTGGGTCATTGAGTGATTGGGAGATTGGGAGATTGGGTGATTGAGTCATTGGGTGATTGGGTGATTAGTCATTGGGTCATTGAGTCATTGAGTCGTTGAGTTTGAAACCATTGCACTACTTTCGCATGAGCCAATGCCCATGACCGCTATTTCAATCGCCCAACCACTCAATCACTCAATCTCCCAATCACCCAATCTCCCAATCTCCAAAACACCCAATGACTCAATTTCTTGTGGCTCGAAATCATACGCCCTTCCAGACCATCCTGAACGATTCTCAATTCCTGAAAATCTAAGATTGGTGCGAATTATTTCATCCTTATGCCCGCTCCAGTGAAAAATCTGCCTCTCCCCGCCCGCCAACCGGTGTGGGAATGGCGATTGCTCTTCCACAGTTCGGTAAACAAGAGGTCTTTCTATTCAAATCAAGACTAATACTCGCATTGGCAGCAGTCCGAATACTAATGGACTAACGGAGGAAACAGATGTCATACGATGAACAAGAGGCGCGCAAAAGCCGAGTTGTGGTTGAAACACCGACCACACGTCGCGAAGTTACGCATACAGAAGCCGTCAGAGGTGATCGCGATGGCGTTTCCGGCGCTACCGTTGGTGTGATCGTAGTTGTGGCAATAGCACTCGTCACGATCTTGATCCTGTTCTTGATGAGCGGTCAAAACGACGTAGCAAATGACAACCTCGCCTTACAGCAGCAACCAGCACAACCATCGACCACGATCGTGCAGCAACCCGCGGCGCAACAACCACCGGTAATTATTCAACAAGCGCCGCCCGCGACGCAGCAAGCGCCGATTATCGTTACGCAGCCCGCGGCTGGTGGGTCTACCAGTGGACCCGATGACTACACAATTCAATCAGAGATCGACAAGCGAATCCTCGACGATCCGAATCTCTCGACTCTGGGAGTGACGGTAAGCGTGATTGGCGGGAAGGCGACTTTGATCGGCACTGTTAAGAGCGAAACGGTCAAGTCTCAGTTTGAGCGTCTCGTCCGGGCTGTCAAAGGCGTTAAAGATGTCGATAACCAAATCATCGTCAGCGGATAAGTTACAACTCGGCTTGTAATACCTCGCTCGCGACAGAACCTAAGGGCACGCTCAACGTGCCCTTTTCTTTTCTAGCTTTCAGTAAGTTGAATCGAGTCGTCTGTGATTGACGTTTTGATTTCAATGATTCCAGACTCACCCTTCAGCAATAGCTTACGTTCGTTGTCACGCTCAAAGACCTGGAACTCGGTAATCGGCCAGGTGCTGGTCAGGGGAACGAAGTGCCTCAACCGCTGCGACTCGTCGCCACCCTTGAGTAGCAGATCAATATCAACCTTGAGCTGCGGGAGCAATTCTTCCTTAACCTCAAGTTCGGCGGCCGCAACTGGATGCGGCAGCAAGCCCATCTCCCCATCGACATAGATCTTCCAGACAAATCCGATGTCCAGTAAGAGATGAATGGCATCGCGAAGCACGAAATAACCGAGGACCGTGGTATCGATTACGTGAGCGATTACATGGTCCTGATGAGTTGTGGTCGCAGCCTCGATCCATCCGTCTGTCACTGAACTACTTCTCCCCCTGAACCAGCCGGTTCAACCTTCAATTCGCAATCCTGGCAATTGGCAATCGCCCATGTTCCGTCTATGCTCAAACAAAGATGGATCAGGACGTTTTCAGATTTGGTATGGCGGCGTTTGTCACATTACTGGTGGTCGTCGATCCACCGGGCGTGGTCCCGATCTTCGTCGCGCTTACGAAAGATGAAACTAACACCCGCCGCCGCGCCATTCTTACGAGAGCAGTGTTGATTGCTTTCGGCGTGGCAATCTTCTTCCTGGTTGCCGGCCGCGCGGTGCTTTCCTATCTCGGCGTGTCCGTTCATGCGTTTGCAATCAGCGGCGGCATCCT
>Ga0079217_10000363_pt1 | contig 11153 bp, 5 predicted proteins | sample NCAS200_FD_76343 | JGI IMG/M metagenome (GOLD analysis project Ga0079217, IMG submission 76343) | Agricultural soil microbial communities from Utah to study Nitrogen management - NC AS200 | ecosystem: Environmental > Terrestrial > Soil > Agricultural land | place: USA: Utah | collected 2014-06-11 | reverse complement strand
TGCCGGGCGATCTCGGGCCCGGAAAGCTCGGTCTTGAACAAGCGCAGGACGTCCAGCTCACGCTCGGACAGCGGCTCCATCAATGGCTGAGAAGTGGGAGACAATTTGCTTGGAACGGGAGGATGCGATTTGCTCGTCTCGTTTTGTTGCTCAACTTCAAATGCGAACAACAGTTTGGCTGCATAGTCTGGCAGCATCCCGTGCCTTGCCGCTTCGCGAAGTAGTCTGGCCATGTGCGCGCCTTCGTCCACGAACATGCGGACGTAGCCCTCCGGCTCCGCCAGCCTCAGGGCGCGTTCCAGGGCTGCAAGCGCCGCAGGGATATCGTCTTGCAGCTGGTAAGCAATCGCCTGCCCTACCAGGATTTCGATCACGCTTCCCATCCGCCCACCTTCTTCTGCTGCTTTGCGAAGGCGCTCCAGTAACCAAATCGCTTTATGGATCGAACTGTCCGTATGGTCGCTCTTATATTGAGCCAAATGTATCCTGGCAAACGTGATGTGCTCGAACTCGCGCAGGTAGCTGACGTTGTTCTCTGCAGACAATCCCTGCGCACGCGCCCAATCAAGAGCTCTGTTCAACCTCCCCTGTGCAACCCATACTCGTGCCTTCAAGCCCTGGACAGGGCGGACATTTGGGGAGAAATCGCTTAGGTACAGCGGCTCTGCCTCATCCAGCAGGTCGAGAGCGCCGTCCAGATCGCCTTGTGCCTCCCGTATCCGAGCCGTAGCCACGCGCCAGCGATACGGGTTTTTCGGTAATTCATTGAGATCGCCAAGCTCTTGGCTTTTCAGGAGGTGCTGCGTGGCAGTATCCAGCTCGTTACGCTCGCGGTAGATCTGGCTCATTCCCACATGCATGTCTGCCGCGCCTCGCACGGCATGCCCGCTCTGCGTTGTCGCCAGCTGCAATCCACGCTCAAAGACACTCATCGCCTCGCGCAGACGTCCTTGCGTAATCCGTATATCCGCCAGGGTGACGGAGCCCCCGATCACGTCAGAGATGAACCCAATCCTCTGCAAATGAGCCATTCCGTCTGAATACATTTGGAGCGCTGTCTCGAGATCTCCGCTTGTCCAGAAGGCAAGCCCCAGGAGCGACGATGCCGCCCCGCGCAGGAAATCGTCACCCTCCCGCGCGACCGCAAGCACCCGCCGGGCATGTTTCATGGTGCTCACCACATCGCCTCGAGCCAGGGCTATTGCAGCATGGTACATGGCGACAAAGCCGGGCAGACGCCGAAAGGCCTCTTCATCCACGAAAACGGGTCGCTCACCAATATCCTCGACGAGCCAGCGTTCGGCATCTTGCAGTCGCCTCTCAACACCCTCAAACTGACCGTTCTGGAGTAATGTGCCGGCGTAATGAACGCTGAGCACGGGCCTGTTCCAGAACAGCTCGTCGGGGAGCGCCCGGAGCCAGCCCAGCAGAGCGGCTTCCTGCCTGGTTTGACCCATGGCTGGCTGGGCTCGTTCGATCAGGTCCGCTGACCGCTCGAAATCCCCTCCAGCCAGGGCGTGACGGATCGCGTCGGCGGGCGAACCGCTCTCCTCGTACCACTCACTTGCCCGGCGGTGCAGGACAGAGACCTGTTCGGGCTGCTCCGTCATCAGGTGCATGTGCAGGACATCTGCAAAGAGATGGTGATAGCGATACCAGTGACGCTTGTCGTCCAGCGGAATGAGGAAGAAGTTGCCCCGCTGTAAAGTCTCCAAACGCATCCTGCCTTCCTCCTGGCCTGTGACGGCATCGCACAGCGAGCCATTCAGGCGCTCTAGAATGGAGGTCTGGAGCAGGAAACTGCGGACAGCTTCAGGCTGGCGCTGCAGCACCTCCTCGATCAAATAGTCCACGATATAGCGGTTGTCCCCCGCAAATGCCTGGATGAACCCGGCGACATCCTGGTATCCCTGCATCGAAAGTGCGGCTAATTGCAGCCCGGCGATCCAGCCTTCCGTGCGGTCTTCCAGCGCTGCCACATCTTCCGCCGAGAGGTGAAGACCCATCACCTGGTCCAGAAATTCAGCAGCTTCGGAGGAAGTGAAGCGCAAGTCGGCGGCGCGCAGCTCGGTCAATTGTCTTCGGGCGCGTAAGCGCGGGATCGGCAGAGCCGGGTCCTCGCGGGTGGTGATGACGAGGTGCATCCGGGGTGGCAGGTGTTCGACAAAAAAAGTGAGAGCCTGGTCAACCGCTCTGGAATCGATCACGTGGTAGTCGTCCAGCACGAGGAGGAATGGGTTTGGGACGGTAGTGATTTCATTGAGTAAGGCGATCAGGATCGCTTCGGTGGGTGGCTGAGATTGTGAAGCTTGAAGGACCTCCATGGCACCTTCTCCAAGCTTAGGCGCAATTGTCTGCAAAGCCGAGACCAGGTAGATTAGAAAGCGGGTCGGGTCGCTATCGCCTTCATCTAGCGATAACCAGGCAGTGGGGCGCTTGCCACTCGCAAGCCATTCGCTGACCAGGGTAGTTTTCCCGAAGCCAGCAGGAGCTGAGATTAGGGATAATTTACTGCCCTCAGACAGACCTTTGTCCAGCCGCTCAAGCAGGCGAGTACGGACTACTACTTTGGGAGGAAGTGGGGGAATGTATAGTTTCGTGGTGAGAATTGGTGAGGACACAGTGACATTATAAGACACATACCTGATGTCCAAAATGCGGCAAAAAAATGACACCTTCAAGCCAGCTTTGGATCTCATATTATTTTCTTATCTCGATCGCTTAAGAAAACAGCATCCCAGCCAGGGCTAGATCTGCCATCAAAGCAAGCCTTGCCGCTAATTTAATAAAGTATTGCTAGTGTAGTTGCCGTTTTAGGTGATCCGAGAATTGAGATGCATATCGAATACAACCAATGTCGCATTAATATTCTTTATACGTAAAAGACTATAAGGTAAATAGATATTTTAGTGGGGTAGAGTAGTATATTCGTCGTACAATCTTGGTTTTATGACTAGGAATCGCTTGTTTCAATAGTGATTGCATAAGTAACTATATTAAGGCTCGATATTTTAGTTTAGAGATTGTCAAGAATTTCCCCAATATTTACGGAACCCGATATTCGCGAATGCTTGGGCAGTGGTCATAGGGCGATGATACGCCATTACAATATGAGACGAAGGCGCATACTGAATTGACAGACAAGAATCATCAACGAGTGAAAGATGCGATTCGGGATCAATTGCTTGCTGGCGCTGAGTCGTTTGTTCACTTTGTAAAATTCCCCGATGCGCCTGTTGTGGATGCCAGTCTCTTGGGCTGACTATTCCATATGGTGTTGTTGCTCCTGATGATCCGCTTATCCTCAGAACTGAGGAATTCATCGAATCAACCATTTTACGGGATGGCGGTCTTCATCGTTATGCAGATGATTCTTATTATGGAGGTGGTGCCTGGATTTTGCTGACTGCCTGGCTAGGTTCATATTATATCGATTTGGCAACCAAGCGCCCAGATCTGGCAGCTGGCCTCCAGCAAAAAATCCATGCTTATCAAAGTTGGATTGAATCAAGCGCTGGAAATAATCTAAATTTACCCGAACAGGTTGCTGAACCTAAGTGTTCCATCCCATTATTCAATCTGGGTGGAACGCTGGGGCGATACAGTCTCCCCATTGCTATGGTCACATGCCAAATATATTATTCTGACATCAAAAATTAAAGCCTACGCATTTTTATAGGTCAGGTGGCAGTTTGTAACCCTGACTGATCAAATTTCAGAGGAGCACGAGGCTGCATTTACAACCAAAGCAACCTGATTGAACGGTTACCAAATATCGAAAGCGGATTTCGGACCCCTTGCTTGACCGCATTGATATTCATGTTGAAGTTCAAAATGTTGACTATGAAAAGCTAAAGCACTAATAGAGCCCCACTAGTGAAGATATTGAGATAGTCCTCCCGGCGTATACGATGCCTCATGTAGAGGTGCTCTGGTACAATTGCGATATCATTCGATCGTAACGTGACCAAGAGGAGCGGCTATCGTTTCAAGTTTGGATACGCGGCGCAGGAGAGATCATGGCCGAGGTGGATCAAAACAAGATGCTTCAATCAGATCCTGATCTGATCCAGGCGTGTCGCGCGGGTGACGCGCGTGCCTGGGAACGCCTGCTCGACAAGTACGAGCGCCTGGTCTTTTCCATTTCCCTCAATCATGGGTTGACGACCGATGATGCTGCCGATGTCACTCAGATCACATTTACCATTCTCCTTCAAAATCTGGATACTCTACCCGATGACGTCCGCCTGGCTCCCTGGCTGGCGACCGTTGCGCGGCGACATACCTGGCGCTTCGTAGCCCGAAATCGGCGGGAAGCGGTCAACCCAAAGGAAGACATCGCCGGGAATGAAACCTTTGGCGGGACCATTGACGATTCACAACGCTGGGAGCTCGCTGAGTGGATTCATTACGGACTGACCACACTGGACGAACGCTGTCGCAAACTCCTGCTGGCTTTGTATTTCGATGCAGAGCAGCCGTCGTATGCACAGGTCGCAGATCACCTGAACATGCCGGTTGGCAGTATTGGTCCCACCCGGGCACGCTGTCTGGAACAGATGAAGCAAAATATGGGTAATGCAGAATCACCGGCCGGGATGCACAGATTGCAGCATCTGGCATAGACCCCATCGGCTCAGGCTACCGTCCCCGGCAGGGATGGTAGAGGCAGCATATTGCTCATGTATTTTTTGACCGCTCGCGAGGCATATATAAGGCATGAACAACTCAAATATCCCCCGCTTTTCTGAACTACTGGACTGGCTGGAGGGCAGGTTACCTCCGGAGGAAGCCCAGGTCTTAGCCGAACGTCTTGAGACCGCCGAGGCCCCAACCCAGGCCGACCTTGACTGGCTGCATCTCTTTCAACAGGCGCGACAGTCCATCCAGTCTGCCTCGCCGCCACTGAGTGTGCGCGCGACATTGCAAGAACGCTTCGCAGCCTACGCCGAGACCCGTCAGCCGCCGGGTCTTTTTCAGCGTCTGCTGGCGATGCTGACGTTTGACAGTCGCCTCCAATCGGTAACCGCCGGACTTCGCTCTGTCTCCGATGATACCGAACAACGACAGTTGATCTACACCAGCGAAGCCGCCGAGATTGCCGTGACGATCCAACCTGCTCTGCCAGATAAGAATTTCACTCTGACCGGGCAGGTCTTCCCTCTGAAGGATACACCCGCCGACGCCTTCAGTATCCAGCTTCTGAGAGAGGATCGGGAAGTGGGATTAGTGGCAGCAGATGAGCTGGGCGAGTTCACCTTCACAAACCTGCCGACAGGCGAGTACAGTATGGTCGTCAGCGCCGGAGATTTCGAAGTAGTTATCCCATCTCTCCATCTTCAGTCGTGACGTATGGCCGCCAAGAGCCCAGTAACTGCCGAGTGGATCGATAACCTGTTGCAATCGCCCACGCTTGAAGAGCGATTGTCGTTTTTGCGAAGCGCGCAGCTGCTCAACGGGGAAGGGTTGTCGCAACTGCTCGACCAGACCATGCAGATGGCGCGCAGTAATCCTGGTCAAGCGCGGCGACTTGCGGTCGTATGTGCAGAGGTCGCAGACGAGGCAAACGCTCCGGTCATCGTGCCGCGTTCCACGTACTTTAGAGCGCAGACATATGCCATCAACGGGGAATTCAATACGGCTCTTGAATTAATCGAATCAGCCTTTGCAAGATACGAGTCTCTTGGCGAACGAATGGAAGCGCTCCGCACGAATATTGGGCGGATGCATGTCCTTAATGAATTGGGCCGACACACAGAGGCGCTCGACGCCGGGCAGCTTGTGCTCGACACATTGGCGACAACGACTGAGCCTTCACCGCAGGCACAGATGTTACTGGGCCTGGCACATCAGAATCGCGGCGTGTGTTGTGAAACCATTGGGCGTTACGAGGATGCGCTTGAATCGTACGCTCACGCTGAGAACTACTTCCATGCCTTGAACATAACCGACCGAATCGGCGACGTGCGCAACAATCGCGGGATCGTGTTGACGTATTTGGGACGCGTGACAGAGGCTCTGGAAGCCTTTGAGTCGGCCGCGCACATTTGGGAGGAAGTGGGACTGCACCTCTTGCAGGCGCAAACCCTGAGTAATATCGGTGAGGCGCACCTGGTTTTGGGCAATTACGCGCGCAGCCTGCAGGCCTACGAACAGGCCCGTCGCTTGTTCGAGCCACTCGAAGCGGTCGCGCACAAACGTATTCTGCTTCGCAAGAATGCCGACGCTTATCTTGCGCTCAATCTATACCCCGAGGCACTCTCAGCATATCGGGAAGCAGAGGCGCTCCTGAAAGATGCCGGGATGGCGGATCATCATGCACGCGCCTTGTGGGGGATGGGTGCCACGCTCATCGCGCAGTCCCAATTTGCCGAGGCCTCGACCGTGCTCGTGGAGGCAGCGGCTCTCTTCAAGGCAGCGGGTCACACGCCGATGCTGTGCAGTGTTATGTTGGAACAGGCCGCTCTTCACGATGCCAAAGGCGAGCGGTCACTCGCTCTCGAGGTTGCACAAGAGGCACTCGCGCTCGTGGACGGCGAATCCTGGCTGGTCCAAAAATTGTATGCATCGATGCGTGTCGCCGATCTGCTGCTTCCCGATGCGGCAGCCGCGCAACCGTATTTATTACAGGCAGAGGCGCTGGCGGATGCCTTGAATCTCCCTTCTGTCAATTACCGTGTCAACAGTCGCCTTGGTCATCTGCGCCGATTGCAGGGGCGCAATGATGAAGCTCAAAGGTATCTCGACCTGGCGGCTTCGCAGATCGAACAGTTGCGCGGGCATCTCGCACAGGAAGCGCTGCGTACTTCGTTCCTGCGCGACAAGACCGCCACTTATGAAGACTTGCTGGAGCTTCATCTGGCAGGCGCGGATGCTGCAAGCTTGCGAGAAGCGTTCAACGTGGCGGAGCGCGCCAAATCGCGCACTCTTGTGGATCTGCTAACAGGTGTCATTACGCCGCACGCCGGTGGATCGGATGACGCTGCCGTGAGCGTTAAACTGGAATCCTTACAAGCCGATCTGAGTGCTGTATACAACAAAATGATGGAGGCAGATGGCGAAACGGAGCTGACGCAGTTACGGGATCGGGCAGTTCGCCTCGAACAGGAGATCAGCAGGATCCGTTTGCAGTCTGCCCACTCCGTGGATCAGGATGCCGCGTCAGATCAATTTGCCCAGCCAGTTACCTTCGAGGCAATGCAGACACATCTTCCACGAGATCTGGCGCTGGCGGCCTATCACATTGTGGGCGAGGAGATTCTAGTCTTTCTCTATTCTCAGGGAGAGCTCCAGGTGTTGCGCAATTTGACTCGTGTCCCGGTAATCCAGGAACTATTACAGCGTCTCAACGCGCAGTGGGATCGCTTTCGGGCGGGCCCGGAGTTTGCTCAACGACACATCCAAGTGCTGGAGAAATCCACGCGGCGTATTCTATCCTCACTCTATAAAGAATTAGTTTCGGCACTCCCGCTGGAGAGGTTGCTCGGTCCGGGCCTCTCGCTTGCTATCGTCCCGCACGGGCTCCTGCACCATGTGCCTTTCCATGCCCTCTTTGATGGACAAAATTATCTCATCGACCGCTGCGAGATTTTCTATGCGCCCAGCGCGACGGTGCTCGCGCTATGCCAGCAGCGTCGCGTGGCGATTCCCAGTAGCGCACTGATCGCCGGAGTCACAGATGCGCTCATCCCGGCGGCACTGACCGAAGCCCATAGTGTAGCGCATACCTTGACTGAGAGCGGCATCAACACTGAGATATTAACGGAGGGTGTCACAACTCTGGCAGCCGTCCAGATGTTGGCACCCGACCGCGATCTGCTGCATTTCGCTTGTCATGGATTGTTTCGTGCCGATAACCCGATGTTCTCGGCCCTCAAGCTGCACGACGGCTGGCTCACCGCCGCCGACGTGATGCAGCTCGATCTCACCGATACGGTGGTAACACTGAGTGCTTGTGAATCAGGACGCGGCACCGTGCTGCAGGGCGACGAGGTGATCGGGTTACCGCGCGCGTTCCTGGGGGCCGGCGCGGCTGCCGTACTCGTTAGCTTGTGGCTTGTGCACGATGAAACAACAGTAACGCTGATGACGGATTGGTATCAACGATTGAGTGATGGGCTGGGCCGCGCCGCGGCCTTGCGGGCAGCACAACGGTCGCTGCGCCAACGATATCCCCACCCGTACTATTGGGCGCCTTTCATCCTTATCGGAGGACGTTAGAATGTATTTGGTATTCTGTAAACGCAAGAAGGAGAGAATGTGATGCGATGTTTCATTAGAATTAGCCTCACGGTAACTCTGATCCTCTCACTGGTCACCGCCACGTTTTATTCCACTGCGCATGCCGCTACGCCAGAGTATGAAGTGGGACAGATCGTGATCAAGCTGGCACAGTCCTCGGGGGACGACTTGTTCGGCATTAACCAAACCTATGGAACTATCACACTGGCAACTCTGCCAAATCATTCTGACATCGTCCTCCTGCAAACGCCACTTGGCGCGAGCGTGGAACAACTCGTCCAGGTAATGAGCAGGGACGTGCGCCTGCTCTACGCAGAATTGAACTACATTAACGAGAACCCAGAAGACGGCAGTTCAGACCGCATTTATGGTTGGGGTGATGAATCGACGATGAATAACCAAAGCTCTGCCCGGGCGTTGCAACTTGAATCGGCCCATAGCTTTAGCCAGGGTGGAGGCAGTCTCGTTGCGATCCTGGATACAGGGGTTCAACTGAATCACCCTGCACTCGCCAACAATATTGAGGCGCTTGGCTATGATTTCGTAGACAACGATCTTCAGCCGGCGGATGAAGCCAACGGACTCGACGACGATGGCGATGGCCGCGTAGACGAGCTCTACGGGCATGGAACACACATCGCTGGCATCGTGCATCTCGTGGCGCCCGAAGCGCGCCTCCTGCCTCTGCGCGTCCTGAACTCAGATGGGCGCGGCAACAACTTCCGAACGGCATCTGCGATCGTGTACGCCGCGCAGCGCGGCGCCGACGCGATCAACCTCAGCCTCGGCACGTCCCAGCAATCCCTTTTGCTACGGGATGCCGTGGAAGAGGCCGCCCGGCTTGGTGCTGTGGTCGTCGCAGCGGCGGGCAATTTAAACACGACTGTGAAACAGTACCCGGCGGCGGAAGCTTGTGCGATTGCCGTTACATCTGTAAATTCGTTTGACAAGAAATCATCCTTTTCTAACTACGGCGATTGGATCGGTGTGGTCGCGCCTGGCGAAGAGATTTACAGCGCCGCTCCGCTCAACGCCTATGCCGTATGGAGCGGCACTTCGATGGCGACTCCCTTTGTGGTCGGGCAGGCAGCGTTATTGCGCGGCGCGAACCCGCAGCTAACCATAGAGGAGGTGGGCCTCTTGATCGGCGGCACTGCCGCTTCGTTGGACAACAGGAACCCCGCCTACCGCGCCCAGCTTGGTCAAGGACGCATTGATTTCCTGGCCAGCCTTGAATCACTGGCTGCCAACTCCTGGCCTGCGCCGGACCGCAATGTGTTGGCAGATTGTGCCTATTAGCAAATCAACGGATAGTCTCTCAGATTAAGAGACTGCCAGGTTCTTAGGAGCCTGGCAGTCTCTTTTTGTGTCCGCATGTATTTCTATCTCCTCAGAAATGCATATATAGGACAAGATGCAAACGACAGAACGCGGTTTTGAAGATAGTGGAATACCGCTATGAGCGCATTACGTATCCTGTTGGTCGACGACAACCGAAACCTTCTGACCACTCTTTCCGACGGGCTTCATAAAGCCATGGGAACAGCAGCTTCCGTTGCGGTTTGTTTCAGCGGCTCCGAGGCACTTTCGATGCTAACAACACAGAGTTTCGACGTGGTAATCAGCGAATTCAATTTGCCGGGCGAGTCTGGGCTGGAGTTACTTATTAAGATCCGGCAGGAGTATCCTGAGACAATCCTGATTCTGGCTACCACCTATGGGACGGATGCGCTCGAAGAGCAAGCACATCGACTTGGAATCGGTTATGTCACCAAGCCCTTCGGAATTCTGCTCCTGGTGCAAATCATCCACGACCTGGTCGGGGATGCAGCGACCGCTAAGAATAGGGACGAAACAGGAAACGCGCCGCATATCCTGATCTCGGATTCGGAAAAGGGTAATGCAGATATGCTTTGATGATCGTCGAATGTGAATATCTTAGTGGGAATGGTAGTGTCGTAGCAGAAAGAAAAAACGATTTGCGGCCTCATGCAGCGCGCTCGCCCAGAGGTTTGCTATTGTACGTGATTTATCTCTCTGACCTGCCAGGTTTCCGTGAAGCGATACCTGGCAGCTCCTTTGTATGTATTTTTTTCGCTTCCGGAATGCATATATAGGATAAGCAGCGGGTAACGCCGCGCCAGAGATCAATTTTTCGGAGGAGAGTTATGAAAAAAAGTTTTAAGTACGTTCTGCGGATCAGTTTGAGCTTGCTGGTCCTGACTGCAATAATCGTGACTGGACTGGGCCCCGCGGTGACATCGGTGCAAGCGAGCGGGCAGGTCAACACCGTCCTGGATGAGAAAATGGACCCGGCCCTGGCTGCAAAACTGAGCAGTGTGACCTCCTTGACACCGCTGGAGGTGGTCATCGTTTTCTCTGACATTTCGGCAGCCTCGCGGGTTCGCTCCCTATCTACGAGGTTCATTCAGATGCAGACCCTGCCGATGGCGGGCGCGGTCCTGACTGCGAGCCGTATCAGGGACCTGGCAAACTGGCCGGAAATCTATTCGATCACCCTCAACCAGCAACTGAAGTACTTCATGCACGAGTCGGTTCCCTATATCAAGGCCGACCAGGTATGGAACAATTACGGGGAGACAGGAAGCAACGCCACGGTTGCCGTCATTGACAGTGGCATCGATGCGACACACCCTGACCTGCCTCTCGGCTCGAAGGTGATCCAGAATGTCAAGATCGTTCCCTTTGGAAATCCCCTGGAGGATCAGCCTATCACCGACACATCATCCGGCCATGGCACACATGTGGCTGGAACGATTGGCGGAACAGGTGCGGCCTCGAATGGCTATTACAAAGGTGTCGCACCTGACGTTAAGCTGGTGGGCCTGGGCGCAGGCGAAGTCCTCTTCATTTTGACCGCCACACAGGCCTACGATTGGGTGCTGACTCAT
>Ga0079217_10000362_pt1 | contig 11184 bp, 18 predicted proteins | sample NCAS200_FD_76343 | JGI IMG/M metagenome (GOLD analysis project Ga0079217, IMG submission 76343) | Agricultural soil microbial communities from Utah to study Nitrogen management - NC AS200 | ecosystem: Environmental > Terrestrial > Soil > Agricultural land | place: USA: Utah | collected 2014-06-11 | reverse complement strand
GTCAGGGACCATGATCTCCCTTAAAAGATCATGGCCCTGACCTGCGGTTATCTAGTCACTCTTCATCATGATCGCATAGCCCATACTTGCCAGCGATCTTCTTAGCGATCCCGAGACGGACAGCCCTAACGTTCCGTGACCACCATATCCTGATCTTGTCTCGTCTGGTCGGGTTGAGTAGACGCCGCTGGAAGTCCTGAGTGAATGGCGTGAACGCGTCAGCCATTAGCTCATCACTAACCGGGATGTATGTGGCGTACTTCCTCACGGTGTACTCGTCATCGTAGTTACCTTGGTTCATACCATCTGCCATCTCTTGCCTTGATCATGGGTACTTTACTCATGCGCTTACGTTCCTCTATCATCCATGATTCATCACTGAACCCCCATTGATCAGCATCCCACTCAGTAGCACAGTAAGCTATCTGTGCCCACTCATCTAGGTACTGATCTATGGCGCGCATGATGGTGGTGTAGTCCCGTTGTGTACGCACGTGCTTACGCTTGAAGGTGAGCATGGTGAGCGCACGCTCTATACGCTCGTATGCTTTGGGGTGTGCTGGCATGGGCTATATCCCCCAATCCCGAGATGTCTGTTCAGCCTTGATCTGATTACCCGCATCGGAGTTGCATCCCCCGTGTGCGGGCTTCAGGTTCCATAGGACTGTGGGTCCACCACGAGAACGGGGGATCGGGTGATGATCCGCCGTCCATGCCAGACGGGAACGGGGATTAAGTGCCGTGATCTCCCGAGAGATCGGCTTTAGGCATCGGTGACAGATCCACGGTAGGTGCGCCTTCATATAGACCCGAAGACGCCGGTACGCGCCACCGTTGAGACCGGCTTTAGCCATGATCCGATTTAGTTCCTTTCTACGATTCCGAGAGTCAGGGTTCCCGGAATCGTCGCTTCGTTTACAGATTCGGCCATGCCGCGATCAGGACCGTCAAGGCCCAGAAGAACAGACCGAGGAATCCGATACTGATTCGATTCGTGAAGCTCACGCCGAAGGCTGCCAGACCGAGACAGATCACGGCGAGAAGCATAAGGATGAACTCAATCACGTTGATTTCACCTCCTCTTCGTCTATCCATTCGAGTGTGGGTTTCACCGAGTTGTGCTCAGGAGTGAATGAGTGTTCGAGCGCGTACGCCATGTTCGGCCACATCACGAACGACTGATGACGGGATCGTTCATCCCCGTACGGCGACCAGCGTACAGACGCGCTGTTGTCCGCCCATTGAACGCCGTACGCGACGGTACGTTCTTCGTACACGAGTCGGAACCTACGGGGGATCACATCCATCCCTTCTCGATCATGAACTGATCCCAATGTCCGGGAGTCGTGAACCGAGTCTGTTCCCGTCCACCGGGGTTCGCGAGTCCTACCTTCTCGTACGCCCAGTCAGCGAACGAAGAGCACACGACTTGACCCGGTACTTGTTCCTCTGGCCATTCCTGTACGACCCGTGTACGCAGTCTCAGAGCGATACGCGTGTCTTCGGCGATTGCTGCCCAGTCGTACGGTACGTTCACGAGCGCTTCGGCTGCCTTCGCTATCAGGTACCTTTGCGCTTCCGTCTTCGGTTGCTCGTTGTTCGAGTTGGTCAGTGGGTACCGAAGTCGTTCGGTCATGTCAACCCATCCGACACCGCCCGGTCTTCCTTCGATCCCTTGCCACATTCCGCGTTCGTCCCGGTGATGTACGATGATCACGTGGTTCGTGAACGCCGGAAGGTTCAGGAGTCGGGCACCGAGACGAATCGCGCCGCTGATCCACCACTTACCCTCTCGGGTACAGATGACGTCTCCGACGTTCACGTCTCCCGTGTACCTAGGCATTGCTGTCTCCGAACAGTCGTGTACATGACGTGTAGTGAATGACGTTGCGAGTCGGGATGTACTCGTACGTACCTGTACGCAAGTCGTACACGCCGTGTACATGTGCGGCAGTGACGAACTCGTACGTGTACCCGCCGTGTGCCCATGCTCGTACGATGTTCAATCCGGTACGACGTTCGACGCGTCGTACCGTACGTGGACTGAGTACCTGAGCCGACATCAGACGAGAAGCGTCAGCACGTACACGACGAGTAGGATCACGAGTACGAGAACGATGATGTTCGCGAGTCTTCCCACGATCTAATCCCTTCCATCCGTCTTAACGATGTCTCGGTATTCCCGGATGATTTCGAATGCCGTGTACGCGTCGCCGTCTTCGAGTGATTGCGTGACGAGTTTGAACATGTCTTGCGTCACGCGCTCGTTCTCGTGGATCGAATCGTTCTTCCATTCGGCGAAGATCTCGTTAGCGAGCGCTTCCCATATGGACACCGTAGACCAGTCAACCGCCCATTTGCTATCAGCGTGCGGGCATGTCTTCTTATGCCCCGTCGGCTCATGGCAGAGACTACAGCTCATGGAACCTCCCTTTGACTTAGAGGCAAGCGTACGCGACAATTTAGGCCATGGCACATATGACGAATGAAGAGTTCGGTGATCGGGTTGGATGCCACTACAGCATGGCATCCCGGCTCAGGAACGGGGATCGCATGCCCGGTCGTGAGCTGTTCCTTCGTATCGTGGCTGAGTTCAACCTGAATGGTTTGGAAGCTCTCGAAGCTCTCGAAGCCGGACCGGTTGTGTTCTCCAGATACCTACGTGAGAATGTCTTTGAACCGTCAGGGGAAAGATCCCCCGTAACTTCTCCTGACGGTTCCCCCATGGGCTGACTCGGGACATCAGCCCATAACGAAGCCCCGGACGTTTCTTGCTCCGTCCGGGGCTTCGTCGTGCTTTGGGATCTTGTCTTACGCCGGTTCCTCAGTGGGGATCGGTTGCGTGTCGCCGGTGGCAGGCTGACCGCCTTGATACCGGGACTCTACGAACTCCCCACCGTGTACGAGTCCGGCCGACCGTGCGAAGTGCGCTCGCGCGTCGGCCGGTACGTACGCCACACCGGCCGTAGAGACGTCAGGGAGCGTCGTACGCCGTCGGCCGGTCCCGTTGCCCTTCCGGGGCTCATGGATCTTGTTACCGGCTACCTCAGCGCGTGCACGTGATAGATCCGCCGTCAGGTGGTCGATCTTCGTCCACCGGCTGAGCCATCCGAGCACGAAGCCGACGACGAAGGGCAGCACGTACGGCATGAGGAACAGCGCGACGTCAATTGCTGTGCTCATGATCGCCCCCGATCATCGCGAGCGCGAGCGCTTCGAGGCTGTTCCCGGTGATGTCGTACGCTGCCATGGTCGGAACGGTGTCGGTCACCATTCCGAAGAGCTTGACGGCCGTCTCACTGTCGAACATCAGGTCAATGGACACGGGCTTTTCGTCCGTGCCGTGACCGACGATTCGTACCATGACACCGACCAGATTCGTTTCGTCGGGGATCCGGAACGCCTTCCCGCGAACCTCGTGTACGCATAGCTTCTGATCGGGCTGAAGCGCCGTGTACATGGCTTCGATCGTTTCCTTCGAGATGTCCACTTAGCTACTCACTTCCGTTTCGAGTTCGACCATTCGTGCGTATACGCCGAGTTTGTCGGCAGCGAGCGCGAGGATTGCCGCACGCTCTGATGTGCCGTATCCCGTGTACGGCCTTGTCTCGCTATGCTGTCCTTCCCCCTGAGCCGTTGCGACCCATGCCGGGGAAACCTCTTCGTTCCCCTGGTCGAAGTACGTCGTCACCTTGTCGAACATGACGATCTCTCGGTTATCGTCGGTGATGAGTTCGATGTACACGCCGTGCGTGACGTCCGGCCGAAGCTTATGACGCTCGGTTCGTTCCGGTGCCGGTGGTGGCGTCATCCGGACCGTTGAGACAGCGTCTCTCACTTGTCGCCGGTACTCGCGTTCGAGATCAGCGCGAACCTCACGTTCGATCTCCCACCTGAGCCGGTACCGGTCGATCGGTCCCCGAAGACTCTCGGCAGCGACGTTGTCACGATGCGGGAACATGATCAGCTCACCGAGAAGCCGGGACGTCTCCGAGTTGATGTTCTGAAGGTTGGGCACTTCATCGTTCAGAACCCAAACCGTTAGCTGAACTCCGAAGATGACGCACCGCTGAGGCACGTACATAACCTGATGAAAGCTGATCGTCGTCATCGGGTCGGGATTGTTCATGATGTCCCGATAATCGATCGGGTCGTTCATCGCGACGTGAACCACTCTGTCGAGATTCGGCGCTCGAACTCTCTTGTCTTCTCCGTGCCACGGTCCGCCGATGAACCATTCGGGATATCCGTTCATGACGCTAGCTCCGACTTGACGCATGCTTCGACGTGAGCGTGTATGACGTTCCGCACGGCTGACCACATGCCGTCAGCGGCAGCCGTCATCCCGAACCGATACAGGGGAACTGATGTCCACGTGTTCAGCGTCAGGTCTCGCTCTACGGACCCGGCTAGTTCGCTGTCCACGAATACGAACGCTCCGTTCCCCTTGTCGAAGGTGAATACTTCGACAGTCGCGTTCTTGATCGCCTTACGAATCGTCGCGCTCATGTCTATTCCTTTAGTCGTTCGCGTCTGGACTGTGAGCCTCATAGAAGCATTCGGGATGATGCCGATCCATAAGGAACGGATCGTGATGTTCGGGGCACGTACACCGGCTGTCCCGGTACGGCTCTACGGCCGGACGCTCGTTCAGTGCCGGTGTGTCGATCGCTTCCCATTCGGGACGCGCGACCCGGTACGTTCTCGGGTCGTTCTCCGGGGGAGTCCACCCGATGAGAAGTAGAACCGAAATGACTTCATCCGGGATGTTCACGAGAACTGTGTTCTCGGCTTCTCCCATGGCGGACACTTCGATTTCGCTGATACAGAAGTCGAGATCGAGTGTGGGACGTTCCCCGGCTTCGCACCGGATCGTGAATCCCCTCAGCGCTCGCGAGAGATCACGATCATCGATCAGCACGGTACCGAGTCCGGCCGGATCGATCGTGATCTTCACCTTCCCGGTCATCAGTTCTTGTGTTCCTTCCCGGACGGTGATCGCTTGTCGATCGGTGCCGGTGCCGTACGCTTCCCGGTCCGGATTTGCTTCTGAATCTGTTTCTTAGGCATGATCGCGAACCTTCCCCATGATGCGTACCGGTGTACCCGAGTACGTACCGGCCACGTACCCGACGTGCGAGCCGTGATCGATACGTACCTGAGTACCGAACTTCTGTGCGTACATCTGAAGCGCGTCGAGATCGTCTGTACCGTCGTCACGCATGTTCACGATCCAACCTTCTAGACCGAGTTCGGCGTACACGATCCATTGCGAGATCGGAAGGTCTTCGACCGAGAGAAGCATGATGAGCGCTGAGGCTGCCTTGACCTGATGTACGAGATCAGCCATTGCACACCACCGGATGAAGCGAGACGATCGAACGGATCTCGTACACGCTGCCGACTTCGACCCACGTAGGTACGTCCGTTGTACGCCTGTACTTCGAGACGAGTCGGAACGTGCCGACTTCGTGAGTGTCCCACATGAGCCGGTACGCGTACCCCTTCGAGTACTTCCCGTTCTTCGTCGGTCCCTCGTTCCGGCCGATGTACAGGATCACGCGCACGATTGGCTTCGTGAGTTCCTTACCCTCAGAGTCCTTACCGACGACGGACGAAGCGCCGACGATTTCGACCTTCGTCCCCCATCCGTTATCTTGCGCGTACTTGATTATGTGTCCAGCCTGAGCCGGGAACCATGACCACGAGTTACGGCCGACATAGATCAGAACGTTTCCGTCTTCGGTGTGCGTCTGACCGAGCGTCGGATTCTCCGGACGCTCTTTCGCCTTGATCCGGTTCTTTGCCGACAGTCCACGAGTGCTCATGCTTCCCCCCTTCCGATCAAGACTTCTACCGGCGTGATCTCGTCAACGATGCTGCCGACCCATCCGGGAAGCTTGCTGGAGACACACCAGTACGTACGGATTCCGTCACGTGTGCCGATACGTCCCTTCGGCGTGATGATCTTCCCCTTGACTTCGACGGTCATCAGTTCCCATTGAGTCGCGTTCTCGCGAACCCAATACGTCGTCAGAAGCGAAGGCTTCATCGGCTGACCCTTACTCGTCTCGATCGCGGGGAAGTCGGTGAGCCTCACTGACGAAGTGATCTCGTGAAGCTCACCGATCTTCTCGTGTTGCATCCTGTCACCTCCCTTGCCTAGATCTCTATCTTCACCGTGTCTTGCCTGGTTGTCAAGGGGTTCCGGAATATGATCTCGCCGTGAGGATCCAACGGGATCCGGTTCATGTTCGGCTTGTACGGGATCCGTTCGCCGGTGATCAGGTGATAGCCGATCTTGCCTCGCGCCGGACGGTCAGCGATCACGGCGAGAGTCATCGGGTAGGCCCATGACGCGACTTCGAAGATCCGGTTCCACTCCTCAGCGCTGATGATTCCGTTTGTCTTGCACTGAATGAGCATGATCAGTCCTTTCGGATGAAAGGCGATGATGTCAGCTTTGGTTCCTCCCTTCGAACCGGCTGCCCGAACGGACTCCCATCCCGAGCGAGATAGATCGTCCATCACCTTTCGCTCGAAGGCACTTCCGTTGACGTAGTGATTGTTCGGCATGATCGTTCCCTTTCCTCAGCGGCTTCTGAAGTTGATCTTTGTGTGCTCCGGTGCTCCGGTGCTCCACTCTTTTTGATCTTTCTGCGCTCCCGGTGCTCGGTGGTGGTGGTGGTGGTGCTCCCTAAAGGGAGCGGAGCACCACCCACAACCACACACCGACCGGTGGTGCTCCGTCCGGTGCTCCGAGCTTTGGAGCACCTGAAGTACCCGACTGATCAAGACTCGATTTCTTTCCTCGCTGAGGGAAGATCGATCGCTTCTTTCGGCTGTTCACCGGGGTAATGAAGCTGTGATCGGTTCGGTCCGGGAATCGTGTAGACAAGGTTCGAGGACACGAGAGCACTGAAGATCGGTCCCGCCTTCGATTGCGACGTCAGCCCGACACCTTCCATGACCTTATTCTTGGTCAGTCCGGGGTTCGCCGTGATGAAGTCAAGGATCTTCACCCGAAGGGCTTCGTCCCCGTACGTACGCCGGTCGCTCGAAGCCAACGGATCACCGTTGCCCACGAGAGCCACACGCCGACGCTGAGGATCGTAGGAGAGAGCGCGCTCAGGGAGATCATTCCCCCGACCGGTCATGCGAATGAACCGGGTCTCTCCCCCGACGATCTTCGTCAGGATCCACCGGCTGTCCGGCCAGTCATCCCAACGGGTCGCACCGCGAGCGCGCTCTTCCCCGGCTTCCTGAAGCGCACGCCCGGTGTGGTGCGCGACGATCAGTTCAGAGACACCGGCCTTTTCCTTGATCTCGTCAAGCATGTCGGTGAAGAGCGTAACGGCGTTGTTATCCGATTCGTCTCCCCAACCGATCATCGCGCGTACGGCAGGGTCGATGATCCATGTCCGGATCTCACGCTCTCGAAGCCAATTGATTGTCCACTGTTGGCCGTACTCCGTGTGAAGCGGGATCCGCTTTCCACGTAGGTTCAAGAGCCTGACATTCTCGGGATGGTTCATCTGTGTATCCCTGAACCAACTCGTCATCATGTCACCGGCGAGTTCGTAGTTCCACAGCGCGACCCGACCCGACGTGTTCACGCCGAATCTACCGAGGAACGGTTCCCGGTCCGCGAGCGCACGAACGCACTCCAGTACGAACGTGGTCTTACCCGTCTTGTACTGAGCGAACAGAATTGCATTGCCGTTGATCGGCAAGACGTCGTCTATCGCGTACGTGACGGTCGGTGGCGGGTTGTCGAAGAGAAGCGAGAGATCGTCGTCTTCGGTCGGCGCTTTCCATGACGCCTTGACGGTCTGTTCTTCGACGTACGCCTTCGCCTTGTCCCGAATGTAAATGCGCTCAACTTCGTTACGAAGCATTTGAAGCGCGTTCGGGTCGTTGTGGAACCAATCGAGTAGGGCGGAACTACCCGATTCCTCAGAGTTCCCACCATCGATTTCCGCCGATGACTCTTTTGGGTCGTTCTCGATATCCACGATCTCACCGTCAACGATTTCGAGACCGAGATTCGAGGGAGTCGTGAGACGCTTCAGTCCGAGTTGCCGCATGGCTTCGGCCACGCTGCCCCCGTACCGGCTTTCCGCGATCCATGAGAGCTTGCTCATGGTCCGATCGCCCCCGAGAGCATCGGACCAAATGTGGATCGGAAGGTGACCGGTCGAATCTTCGGACCACGAGAACGAACAGCCCGGCTCATGCCCCGTAACTGACTTGCTGTGCGTCGCGTCACCGGGACGCGTGAACGTCGGGCAACCGCACGTGTCGTGTCCGGCCGGTGTGAAGCCTTCGGCCGTCAGGATGTCGGACCACGAGACTTCTCGTGACCATGCGTCGATCGGGTCATCATTGAACGACCCTAGAACGCCTTCTGAGCCCGGTACGGCGCTGCCGGTGGTGGACTCCCGGCACATGTCCGTAAGCCACTCAGGGGCAGTCACAGCGCTGCCGACGACCCGGTACGCGCCTTCCGGCCGGACCGACGGGGGAACGAGCACGTACCCACTTGCCCAGTAGATCGCGAACGATCTAGGACACGTGATCCTCTCTCCCGGCTTATCCGGATTCGGATACGAAGGCCGGTACGCGTGGCACTCGCACCATGCGAACTTGCCCTTCGTCGTCGGAAGCTCTACGTCTTCCGGGACGTCGAACCACACATGACCGCCGTCTTTGTGCTTCCACGAACCGTCGTTGAACACACCGGGACTCGACACGGTGAGATCGATTGACTCGCTCTCGTACTCTTCCCACAGTTCCGCGAAGGCATCCATTTGCGCTCGCGTGTCGAGATCAGCGACGAGTACGCGCTTCTCGCCGGTGCCGGGAGCGATAGCAGGGTTCGCGCCGTCAGCGAGAAGCTTCTTAGCCCCGACCTTGTTCAGGTCCTTTTCGTCGGTGATGACGTGCTTCACTCCGCACGCGTGACGAACCTTCTCCCATCCGAGATTCCCGGCTTCCTTCGCGGCGTTCTGTGCGGCGATGTCTGCCTTCTGTGCTTGCGCTGAGGTAAGCACACATGCGGCTTTCTTGTCGTTCGGGTACGTGAGAACGACACCGAGACCGGCCTTGATTGCCGACTTCGCTACACGCACGTTCCACGAGATATCGCCTTCGGGAACACTCCCGAAGATCTCGCTAAACCAATCGGTTTCGCCGATCATGCCGCATACCACCTTTCCCCGAGATGTGCCATGTCGGTACGGAGTACGGGAGTCCGCCCGACGAGATGAACGAGTCTTGCCGGTGGTGTTTCCATGATCTTCCGAATGTCGTGAGCGGCTTCGCTGTTGACGATCATCTCGTCATGCATCGTGAAGTAAACGGCATCCCGAAGTCCGGCCTTGTGAATCTCGATCTGTGAGTTCGCGAGAATGTCGTACGCTCCTCCCTGGAATGTGTAGTTAATCGCTTTGTGAGTCTGAACGGTGAACTCGCCGTCGAACCAACCCGACGGGATCGGGAGGATACGACCGGCGATCGTCGGGATCATCCGGAAGTCTTCGCCCACTTCGCGAAGCTTGGACATGTACGCGTACGTCTTCGGGAGACGTGAGAATACACGGTCGCGAATCTCGACAGCCTGAAGGAATCCGTCGATCTGGAATTCATCGGCGATAGCGGCTTGTGATCCGGCGATCCTCTCGTGTGGAGCACAGTGTTTGTTGTGCTTCCTTCTCGCGCGGAACTCTTTCTGAATCTTCAGCTTCTCGGCGTACGTGATGAGTCCGAGATCGTGAGCGAGCTTCAAGAGTCCTTCGCCGTAGAGCTGAGCGAGCATGATCACTTTCGCGATCTTACGCTTCACAGCGGCGAATTCGGCGATGTCGGTGTACAGGTCCGAAGTCCCGGCTTCGTACCCTTCGAGTACTTCGAAGTCACCGGCGACGTTCGCCGCTAGTACCGGTTCGATCTGACTCCAGTCGATCGACGTGAAGCCCTTCGGATTCGTACAGTTGCACGGTTCGTTGTACGCGTGTGAGAACTCGTTCATTCCACGAAGAACCTCTTCGTAGTTCTCGGGAATGATGATCCCTCGCGCGTCTTCGGGGAACTGTTGGATCGGTGGTCCGGACATCGACTTACGTCCGGTGGCAGCACCGAGAATGTTCACCGTCGGGTGAATCCTGCCGTCTAGTGCGGCATCGAACAGAACCTTTTCGAGATAATCCTTATCGACTTTCTCGACTTGCTTGTGAGCGACGAACAGCTTCGCCATGGGGTGATCGAGACCCTTCAGGTCATCGGCCTTCCCTGACGGCTTCTTAGTCTTCGGCGTTCGCGGGTAGTCCTCAGGGATGAACCCACGTGCGTCCAACCAATCGGTTAGGTCGGCCGACACGCCCGGACGAATGCCTTCCCCTTCGAGCTGTGAGGCTTGCTGAGTCAGCGTCCCACGGTTCTTAGCCCGGTAGTTGTCGGCGTACTCCGTGTCGGCGCGAAGACCCTTACAGGTCCCTCTGAGGTCATCCCGATTGATGATCTGCTCTCGTTCGACCAACTCGTCAGCCTCAGCGCCGGTAACGCCGTGAAGCGTGAACGGATGGTTCTCCGTGATCCGGCTGTAAGCGTCGGCGCGAACGATCGGACGAAGACGACTCGTAAGAATCGCGTCGGCTGCCGCCATGTGCCGATAGTTCGGCGTGTTCAGGTCGAAGTCAGCGAACCAACGTTCTTTGCTGATCCGAAGGTTCGCGAGGATCCGGGGCAACGGATCCACGAGATCCATTCGAAGGTGACGGTTCGCAGCGTCTTTCAGTTGCTTACTCGTCTTCTCGTCAGGTTCAGCGAGACGCGCGTACACGAGCGTGTCAGTGATGTTGTCGATCGAGTCGAGATCGAGAAGCCCGACAAGGTACATGATCGGGCAGTCGAACGGACTGTTGTGCATGACGATACGACGACCCGAATTCACGATGTCTCGGATCAGCTTGAACTGAGCCGGGTCGCGAGGATCGCAGATAAGCGAATGGTTGTCTGTGCCGAAGGTCACGGCCTTGACGTCGAGTCGTGCGCGACCGGCCTTACCGGCTGTCTCGATGTCTACGCTGATCGTGTCGGGAAGTGAGCGCCACTCGTACCCGAGAACGGCGTCATGCCCGATCGTGTACGTAGCACCGGGGAAGCCGGGGAGACGGCACGTCCCCG
>Ga0079217_10000359_pt1 | contig 11231 bp, 5 predicted proteins | sample NCAS200_FD_76343 | JGI IMG/M metagenome (GOLD analysis project Ga0079217, IMG submission 76343) | Agricultural soil microbial communities from Utah to study Nitrogen management - NC AS200 | ecosystem: Environmental > Terrestrial > Soil > Agricultural land | place: USA: Utah | collected 2014-06-11 | reverse complement strand
GAGCAGCGGATCCACCTTGGTGTCCACCCGGCTCACGAAGAAGCTCGCCACCGAGTGGACGCGTGACACGTCCTTCCCCTCAGCAACGCGGCGCTCCAGCCCGCGCAGGTGCGCATCGATGACTTCGCGGTATCGGTCGACTGAAAAGAGGAGCGTGATGTTGACGTTGACTCCCGCCGCGATCGACCGCTCGATCGCTCCCAGGCCCGCGTGCGTGCCGGGAATCTTGATCATGACGTTGGGTCGGTCGACCAGCTTCCAGAGCCGGTCCGCCTCCCGCGTCGTCGCCGCCTCATCGTTGGCGAGGGTCGGACCCACCTCGATCGAGACGGTGCCGTCGCCATTGCCAGACGCATCGTAGACCGGCCGGAACAGGTCGCACGCGTCGCGCACATCCTCGGCGGAGAATTCGTCGAAGATCTCCGCCGCGGCTCGACCCTCCGCGGCGAGGCGGCGCAGGTCCTCGTCATACAGTCGGCTGCCCGACACGGCTTTCTCGAAGATGGTGGGATTCGACGTCATCCCGCGGAGCCCGTCGTCATCGATGAGCCGCTGCAGCTCACCGCTCCCCACCATATCGCGCGTGATGTGATCGTACCAGGGACTCTGGCCCAGCTCGCCCAGCCGGATCAGTGGATTGCTCATGACTTTCCTCCCCGCACCAGGCGTCGCACCGCATCGGCCGCGGCCTCGGGCGTGAGCTTGAATTCCTGAAAGAGCCGCTCGGCCGGCGCCGAAGCGCCGAAGTGATCGATGCCGAGCACGATGCCGTCATCCGTAACCCAGCGATCCCATCCGAACGGGGTGCCCGCTTCGATCGCGACCCGGGCTCGAATCGCCGGCGGCAGGACCTCGTCCCGGTAAGCGCGATCCTGGCTGGCGAAGAGATCCCACGACGGCATGGAGACGACACGGGCCCGGATTCCCTCACCGGCGAGCCGCTCGGCCGCGCCGAGCGCTACGCCGACCTCGCTGCCGGTCGCGATGAGGATCGCCTCCGGGCCGCCGTCCGGCTCGGAAAGAACATACGCGCCCCGGCCCGCCCCCTCGGCGGAGCGGAGCTTGTTCCGGTCGAGCACCGCCATCTTCTGCCGCGTGAGCACGAGCACGGCAGGTGTTTCCTTCAGCCCGAGGATCGTGCGCCACGCCTCGACCGTTTCGTTGGCGTCGGCCGGGCGGAACACAGCGAGATTTGGAATCGCACGAAGCATTGCCAGGTGCTCGACCGGCTGGTGCGTCGGACCGTCTTCGCCAAGCCCGATGGAGTCGTGCGTGCCGATGATGATCACGGGGAGCCGCATGAGCGCGGCAAGCCGGATCGCCGGCTTCATGTAGTCGGAGAAGACGAGGAAGGTGCTGCCGAAGGGTCGCAGCCCGCCGTGCGCGGCGATGCCGTTGAGGCACGCCGCCATCCCATGCTCACGTACGCCCCAGTGGAAGATCCGGCCCGTGGTTTCCGGGCCGAAGGTCCCGCCTTCCTTGATCGTGACGCCGGTGCTGCCGCCCAGATCGGCGGAGCCGCCAACGAGGTTGGGGAGCACCCTGGCCAGCGTCTCGAGCACCTTGCCCGACGCCTGGCGCGTCGCGAGCTCCTTGCCACTCTCGAACGACGGCAGTGCCGCGTCCCAGCCATCCGGGAGGTCGCCGCGCATCCAGCGGTGGTACTCGGCCTCGTCCGATGGGTGCGCCGCGGCATACCGATCCATGAGCGTGTTCCACTCCGCCTCGAGCTCCTCGCCTTCGGGGATCGCCTCGCGCCAGTGAGCGAGCGCATCGTCCGGAACGTGGAACAGAGGCTCGAGCGGCCAACCCATGATCTCCTTGGTACGCTTGACTTCGTCGGCACCGAGCGGGGCACCGTGTGCTTCGGCGGTGCCGCGCTTGGTCGGGGCCGGATCGGCGATCTCCGTGCGGAGAATGACGAGTGACGGACGGCCGGTCTCGTCGCGTGCCGCGTCCAGCGCGCGCTCGATCGCATCGAGATCGTTGCCGCTTGCAACACGCTGGACGTGCCAGCCATACCCTTCGAATCGTCGCGCCACGTCCTCGCTGAACGAAAGCGCCGTGTCGCCGTCGATGGTGATGTGATTGTCGTCGTAGATGAAATTGAGCTTTCCGAGTCGCAGATGCCCCGCGATGCTCGCGGCCTCGCTCGCCACGCCTTCCATCAGGTCTCCATCGCTGCAGAAACCCCACACGCGATGGTCCACGATCTCGAATCCCGGCCGATTGAAGCGTGCAGCGAGGAACCGTTCGGCGATCGCCAGGCCGACCGCGTTGCCGAAGCCCTGCCCGAGAGGCCCTGTCGTCGTCTCGACCCCCGGCGTATGCCCGCGCTCGGGGTGGCCGGGCGTCTTCGAGGCCCACTGCCGGAAGCCGCGGAGATCGTCGAGGGTGAGATCGTAGCCGGTGAGATGGAGGAGCGAGTAGATCAGCATCGACGCGTGGCCGCAGGAAAGCACGAAGCGGTCGCGGTCGTCCCAGAGGGGGTTCCGGGGATTGTGCCTGAGGAAACGGTGCCAGAGCACATATGCCGCGGGCGCGAGCGCCATCGGGGTGCCCGGGTGGCCGGAGCTGGCCGCCTCCACCGCGTCCATCGCGAGCGCCCGTATCGAGTTGATGCCGCGCCAGGCGAGGTCGGCCGGTGCGGGCTCGGCGGCTGCGCGGCGTGCGGGAGAGGACAGGGTGGGGGAGTCGTTACGCATCGGGGAAAAGTAGTCAGGGGCGACAGGGCGGTAAGGCGGTAGGGCGGTAGCACTGCCTATGAGGCGCCTACGCCCTACCGCCCTACCGCCCTACCGCCCTCTGTGCCTGTCAATTTGGCTCCAATCTTGCTACATTACTTGCTGTTCCCGACCGGCTAGCCGGTCCTTGACTCACCCGAATCTGGTTTTTTGTGGCACGCCGCTCACGACGACATACTCACGCAGTACCGGCAGGCGGGTTTCGCCGCTCTCCCGGCCGCAGCATGCAGTCCCACCGCGATTGGCTTCTTGCGCAGCATGGCGCATTCTGCGCCTACTGCGGCACCGAGACAGCTCCCGAGGTCATCACGCTCGACCACGTCAGGCCCCGCCGCGGACAGACCGCATACGACCGGCCCGACAACCTCGTCCTTGCCTGCCGCGATTGCAACGCGGCCAAGGCAGACACGCCGCTGGTGGCGTTTCTGATGCAGCGCCGCTCGCGCGGCGTGTTCCTGCTGCACTACGGGGATCATCTGTCAGAGCCGCTCAAGGAGCTGGCCCGGCAGGCCTCCGAGCGTCCGATCCTTCCGAAGGAAGCCTGATCGTCTAGTCCTTAGCCTCGCCCGCGACCGGCATTGTGACCGGTTCCCTGCGGGCGGGGCGCTTCTCCAGAGCAGATGCAATGATCCGTGACTGCTCCGCTGCGTGTGCCGCGGGGTAGCCTTCCGCGGGACTCGCCCGCTCCGGCCGTCCGGCGTAGGCGAGCGAGCTGCCGGCCGGCAGGATCGCCCGGATCCGCGGCTCGACGTAGCTCCACGCGCCCATGTTCCGCGGCTCCTCCTGGGTCCAGACCACTTCCGTGGCCTTGAGGTAGCGGCCGAGCACTTCGCGCAGATCCGCCTCGGGGAAGGTGTAGAGCTGCTCGACGCGCACGATCGCCGGGCGGCCCGCGGTCATCTTCTCCGCTTCCGCGAGCAGATCGTAGTAGACCTTCCCCGAGCAGAGCACGACGCGCGTGATCTCGCCGCCGCTATCCCTTGCCCACGCATCGTCCATGACCGGCTGGAACGTCCCGCTCGAGAGCTCGTCGAGCCGCGACGCGGCGGCCGGCAGGCGGAGCAGGCTCTTCGGCGTCATCACGATGAGCGGCCGGAGCCGGTCACGGAGGGCTTGGCGCCGCAGCAGATGGAAGTACTGCGCCGGCGTGGTACAGTTGGCGACGCGCATGTTGTTCTCGGCGGCGAGCTGCAGGAAGCGCTCGAGGCGCGCGCTCGAGTGCTCCGGACCCTGGCCCTCATAGCCATGGGGCAGCAGCAGCGTGAGGCGCGTGGTCTGGCCCCACTTGCTGAGACCGGCCGCGAGGAACTGGTCGATCATCACCTGCGCGCCGTTCACGAAGTCTCCGAACTGCGCCTCCCACATGACGAGCACTTCGGGTGACGCGACGCTGTAACCGTACTCGAACCCGATGGCCGCCAGCTCGGAGAGCGGGCTGTTGTAGAGCTCGAACGCAGCACGAGCATCCGGCAGGTGCAGGATGGGGGCGAAGGCCCGTCCGGTTTCCACGTCGTGCAGCACGAGATGCCGGTGGCTGAAGGTCCCGCGCTCGGTGTCCTGGCCGGTGAGCCGGAGCGGGACGCCCTCGGTGAGCAGCGACGCAAAGGCGAGCGACTCGGCGTGGCCCCAGTCGATGCCGCCCTCCGGACCCATCGCCGCCCGGCGCCGCTCGAGCTGGCGCGCGAGCTTGGGGTGAGCCTTGAAGCCGTCGGGCCACGCGAGCATCTGGTCGTTCAGCGCGACGAGACGCTCCGCGGGGACCGCGGTGTCGAGCGTCGGCGACGGCAGCACCTTGCGTGAGGTCTGACCGGGCGACGCTTCGCCGGGTTTGGCGGCTCCCTTGAGCGCCTGCTGCACCTCGCCGAGCCGGGCGTACGCGCGCTCTGCGCCCGCACGTGCCTCGTCTTCGGTGACGACGCCTTCGGCGACGAGCGTCGTTGCGTACCGCTCCCGCGCCGGCGGCAGGGCGCGGATGCGCGAGTACATGAGCGGCTGCGTATACGCCGGCTCATCGCCCTCGTTGTGGCCGTGGCGGCGGTAGCCAACGAGGTCGATGAGCGAGTCGCCGCCGAACTTCTCGCGGTAGGCCATGCAGAGGCGAATCGCCGCCAGGCACGCCTCGGGGTCGTCCGCGTTCACGTGAACGATGGGAATGTCGAATCCCTTCGCGAGGTCGCTGGCGTGCCGGGTGGAGCGCGCGTCACGTACGTCGGTTGTGAAGCCGATCTGGTTGTTGGCGATGAGGTGCAGCGTGCCCCCGACTTCGTAACCGGGAAGCGCCCCGAGATTGAGGGTTTCGGCCACGACGCCCTGCGCTGCGAACGCGGCGTCGCCATGAATGACGACGGGGACGGCAGCCGCGTGGTCGAGCTCGAGCTTCGCACCCTCGCGGAGCGACTGCCTCGCCCGCGCCCGGCCATCCACCACCGGTCCCACGAACTCGAGGTGGCTCGGATTGGGTGAAAGGGTGACACGGACCTCGCGTCCGCCCGCCTCGTACGTCCCTTCCGCTCCATGGTGGTACTTCACGTCGCCCGTGCCGGTCTCGCCTTCGTCGTCAGTGCCCAGCGCCTTCTTCCCGCCTTCGAACTCGGCGAAGATCGTCTCGTAGGGGCGCCGTACCGTGTGCGCGAGCACGTTGAGCCGCCCGCGGTGGGCCATGCCGAGCACCACCTCGCGGGCGCCTGCGCCGGCGGCGAGCTGGATCGCCAGGTCGAGCATTGGAACGAGTGCATCCACGCCCTCGATCGAGAAGCGCTTCTGTCCGAGGTATGACTTGTGGAGGAAACGCTCGAAGGCGTCCACAGCGGTGAGGCGCTCGAGGAGAGCGACCCGTTCCTCGCGGCCCATCGGCTGGCGGAAGGTGCCCGACTCGATCTTCTCGCGGAGCCACATGCGCTCCTCATGGCTCGCGATGTGCTCGATTTCGTACGCGATCGTGCCGCAGTAGGCCGCCTGCAGATGCGGCAGCGCGTCCCGGAGCGTGTCGCCCGGCACGTGCACGCGGAGCACGCTGGCCGGGATCGTCGCCATGACGTCCGGCGTGAGTCCCAGAGGTCCCGGATCAAGGGCCGGATCGCCAACGGGCTCGCTTCCGAGCGGGTCCAGTCGCGCGGCGAGATGGCCGTGAGTACGGAAGGCCTTGATCAAGGCCATCGCGGCGGCGACGGCGGTGAGGTTGGGGGTCGCGGGGGTCGCGATGGCCGCGGGAGCGGGGGGAGCTTGCACTTCGGGATCGCGACTCGCGACCCTCGCGACCCCTAGACCAGCACCAATGCCCTCATAAAACCCATCCGCTCCACCGAGCATCCCCTCCAGCGTCCCCAGAAACTGCCCCGACTCCGCGCCCTGGATCACGCGGTGGTCGTAGGTGCTGGTGACCGTCATGACCTTGCTGAGCCCGAGGTCGCGTATGCGCTCGGGCGGCGCAGTGGCGAACTCGGGGGGATAGCCGATGGCGCCGACGGCGATGATGCTCCCCTGGCCGGCCATCAGGCGCGGGACGGACGCGATGGTGCCGAGTCCCCCTGGGTTGGTAAGCGACATCGTCGCTCCGGCGAAGTCGTCGGGCATGAGCTTACTGGTTCGCGCCTTCTCGACGAGGGCCTCGTACGCCGCGTGGAACGTTCCGAAATCCATTGCTTCGGCGTGCTTGATGACCGGCACCACGAGGCCGCGGCTGCCGTCCTTCCGAGTGACGTCGACCGCCAGCCCGAGGCCGATGCCATCGGGGCGGACGCGATGTGGCTGACCGTCACGCATGGCCAGCGTGTGGCCCATGACCGGGTGCTGCTTCGTCGCCTGCACGATGGCCCAGGCGATGATGTGGGTGAACGAGATCTTCTCGGTGCGGCCCGCCGCAGCGAGTGCTGCGTTGAGCGACTTCCGCTCCGCTTCCAGCCGCGCCACCGCGAGCTCGCGGAACGAGGTCGCCGTCGGCACGCCGAGCGACTCGGTCATGTTCTGGACGAGGCGGGCCGCGGGGCCCTTCAGGGGCTCGGAGCTCGGCGCGGCGGCGGTGGTGGTCGAAGGAACCGACGGAGCCGACGGAGCCGAGGGAACCTGCGATCTCAGCGTACTTTCCGCCGATTCAGTCGATTCCGTCGTCTCCGTCGATTCCGTCGTCTCCGTCGATTCCGTCGATTCCGCCCCCCGTCCGCCGTTCGTCGCCCCTGCCGGCATCTCTCCGACGATTCCGCTCTCGAACAGCTGCTTCCACTCCGGGGCCACCGAGGCGGGATCCCGGAGGAACTCCTCGTACATCACCTGCGCGAAGCCGGCGTTGGCCGTTTCGAAAACGTTCGGATCCACGGACTGCTCCTGCGGTCGTGTGGGACCGGCGGGGGGAGGGGTCGCGGCCGGTCGAGTCAACCTGAAAAGATAACGCCGGAACGAACGGGGGAGTCAGACGGTGCGGGGTTCCCGCGCGACGAACGTGCGGTATCGCTCGGCCTCCTCGGCGATGCGCGCCGGCTCCCAGCCGTGCTCGCGGCCGAGGAGCGCGGCGACCCTGTCGGCGGCGCGGACACCGCGGTCCCGCGTCTCGTAGTACAGATGCGTCCGCCGCACCAGCACGTCTTCGACGGTGTGAGCGAGCTCGCGCCGCGCCGCGTGAATGACTTCGGCTTCGACAGCGCAATGCGCGGGGTGCAGCAGGTCGAAGAGCGAGCGGGTGGCCATGCCGAGGTTGTAGATGCCGGCCGCCTCGGTTCCATAGAGACAGAGGAGGTGCTCGACCACGGCGAGCGGGAGTCCGGCTTCGAGCCCGCGGGCGCGGAACGAGTCCAGCTCGCCGGTTTCGCCGCCGGGAAGCGGCTCGGTGTCGGTGGCTGCCGGCGGCCGCTGCTCCCCCAGCTTGCCGAGCGCGGTATCCACCACCTCGGCAGCCATCGAGCGATAGGTGGTGAGCTTGCCGCCCGCCACCGTGATCATTCCCCTCGCGCCTTCGACGATCGCGTGCTCGCGCGAGAGCGACGATGCATCGGCGCCCGCGGCACCGGAAAGCAGCGGCCTGAGGCCGGCCCAGGTGACGCGAACGTCGTCCTCGGTGAGATGCGCGCCCGGAAAGCGCGCGTTGACGGAGCGCAGGAGGTACAGGAGATCGGCACCGTCGGCGCGGACCCGGTCCGGCGAATCGTCGGCGTCGGTATCGGTCGTACCGATGTACGTGAGGTCGCCCCAGGGGAGCACGAACATCACCCGGCCGTCGATAGGGCTGAGGAACGCGGTGGCGCGGCGGTGGCCGAGCCGGTCGCGCGACACCATGATGTGCACGCCGCGCGTGGGCCGGAGCAGCGGGAGGGCGTGGGGGTCTTCGAGGCGTCGGAGATGATCGGTCCAGGGACCGGTCGCGTTGATCACAACGCGGGCATCGATCGACGCGCGCACTCCGGTGAGCACGTCCTCGACCTCGGCGCCGCACACCCGTCCGTCGGCGAAGATCAGCTCGCGCACCCGCGTATGCGTAGCGACGAGCGCGCCGTGCTGGATCGCAGAGCGCGCCGTCGCGATCACGAGGCGGGCGTCGTCGCACTGCGCATCGGTGTAGATGACGGCGCCCTGCAGTCCGCGCTCCCGAAGCAGCGGCTCCGCCGCGAGCGCGCCGCGCTTGCCGAGTATCCGATGGCGCCCGACATTCCGGAACTGGGCCAGCGCGCCATATACGGCGACGCCGGCGGCGAGCTTCCAGAGCGGCAGGCGGTCGCCCTGGTGGATGGGGAAGAAGAAGTCGAGTGGCCGGACCAGATGCGGCGCGATGCGGAGCAGGGTGCGTCGCTCGCGGAGCGCCTCGAAGACGAGGTGGAACTTCTGCTGCTCCAGGTACCGGAGCCCGCCGTGCACCAGGCGGCTCGACCGGGAGCTCGTGCCCGAGGCGAGGTCGTCGCGTTCGACCAGGATGGTGGAGAGGCCCCGCATGGCGGCGTCGCGCGCAATACCGGCACCGGTGATGCCACCCCCGATGACGAGGAGGTCCACCGGCTCGGCCTCGAGCCGCCCGAGCTCGGCGCGACGCGATGCGCGCACACCCGGTCTGGTTGGTGCGGTCTGAGTCTCCAATTATCCTTTGACCGGTCCGGAATGCGACTGAGGCGCGCTGGCCGCGCCGTCGCGAGGACGTAATCTAAGGGCGCCATGCACAACGCACCGAACGGGCGGCGGGTCGCGATCGTGGCCGGCGTGCGCACGCCTTTCGCGCGAAGCGGAACGGTATTCGGAGACGTCCCGGCTACCGCGCTCGCGCGCCATGCGACGAAGGAGCTCCTGTACCGCGCCGAGATCGACGGGCGCGAAATCGACCAGGTGATCTTCGGACAGGTGGTGACCTCGGTGCTCACGCCGAACGTCGCGCGCGAAGTGAGCCTGCTTCCGCAACTCCCGCCCACCGTCCCGGCCTACTCACTCAATCGCGCCTGCGCGTCGGCCGCGCAGGCGATTCAGAACGCCGCCACCGAGATCTTCTTCGGCCATGCCGACGTCGCGATCGCCGGCGGGGTCGAGTCGCTGAGCGACATTCCGATTCTCCACTCCAGGCGGTTCAGCCGGATCCTCGTCGAGGCCAGCAAGGCGAAGAGCCTCGGCCAGCGGCTCAGCGCGTTCAGCCGCGTCCGGCCGCGTGACCTCGTTCCGGTGTCGCCCGCAATCGCGGAGCCCTCGACCGGCGAATCGATGGGGCAGTCTGCCGAGAAAATGGCGAAGGAGAACGGAATCTCGCGCGAGGCGCAGGACCGGATCGCGCTGCAGAGTCATCAGCGCGCGGCTGCGGCGACTGCGGATGGCCGGCTCACCGCCGAGATCGTGCCGTGGCTCGGCGGAAAGGAGCTCGACGAGGTGACGGTGTCGGACAACGGGATCCGCTCCGATACCTCGCTCGAAGCGCTCGCCAAACTGAAACCCGTCTTCGACCGCAGGTACGGGAGCGTCACCGCGGGCAACTCGTCGCCGCTCACCGACGGCGCCGCCGCCGTGCTCCTCATGTCCGAGGAGCGCGCGGCCGCGCTGGGTTATCGCCCACTCGCATTCATTCGGAGCTACGCGAGCTCCGCAGTGGATCCTGGCTGGCAGCTGCTCATGGGACCGGCGCTCGCCGTTCCCGAAGCACTTCGACGCGCCGGCATCGGGTGGAATGAGCTCGGCCTGGTCGAGATTCACGAGGCGTTCGCCGCACAGGTGCTCTCGAACGTGCAGGCCTGGGCGTCGGCGGACTGGGCCGACCGCCTCGGCCTTCCCGGCCCGGTCGGCGAAGTGGACTGGGAGCGCACCAACGTGATGGGCGGCTCCATCGCGATCGGCCACCCCTTCGGCGCGACGGGCGCCCGAATCGTGACGACGCTCGCCAACGAGATGAACCGCCGCGACGTGCAGTTCGGCCTGGTTTCGATCTGCGCGCAGGGGGGGATGGGGTATGCGATGGTGCTGGAGCGGAGATGATAAGGGGCGCTCAGACGCATCGGCGCTCAGCGGCTCGTCCTGACAACGTGCGCCCGCGCGCCGAAGCGCCAGTACGCCCTGGCCGAGCTCCATGACAGCGTTCACGACCACGAACGAAAACGGCATCGCCGTCGCGACCTTCGACCAGCAGGGTGCGCCGGTCAACACGCTGAGCCGGGCGATCAGCGAGGAATTCGGCGCGCTGCTCGACCGGCTCACGGCAGACGGCACGGTGCGCGCCATCGTGCTCATCTCGGGCAAGCCGGATGTCTTCATCGCCGGCGCGGACATCGACGAGTTCGCCGCGCTCGTCACGGCGGCCGACGCAGAGCGGCTGAGCGGCAGGGCGCAGGCGATGATGGATCGGATCGCCGCGTCGCAGAAGCCGATCGTCGCTGCGATCAATGGGGCGTGTCTGGGCGGAGGATTCGAGCTTGCCCTCGCGTGCCATTGGCGCGTGGCGTCCGACAGCCCGAAGACCCAGGTCGGCTTGCCCGAGGTCCAGCTCGGCATCATTCCGGGCGCCGGTGGAACGCAGCGGCTCCCGCGGCTGGTCGGCGTGCGCGCAGCACTCGACATGATCCTGGCCGGCAAGAGCGAGCGCGCGGACAAGGCGTTCCGGCTCGGCATGGTGGACGAGCTGGTGCCGCAGAGCATCCTCCGGCAGACAGCGATCGCGGCCGCCGCGCGCATCGCCCGCGATGGAGCCCCTCGACGAGAGCCGAAGGGGGGGATCCAGGCCACACTCCTTGACCGCACGCCGTTCGGGCGTCGCATCGTCTACGGGAAGGCGCTGAAGACGGTGCAGGCGAAAACGGGCGGGCACTATCCGGCGCCGCCGGCCGCCATCGACGCGGTGCGGGTCGGGCTCGAGCAGGGGATGTCGGCGGGACTCAAGGAGGAGCGGCGCCGCTTCGGCGAGCTCGCGGTGAGCGACGTGTCGCACCGTCTCGTCGAGATCTTCTTCGCCACGACGGCGCTCAAAAAGGACGACGGCGTACCGGGGGGCTCGGAGCTGCGCGTGCCGCCGGTGAAGCGGCTCGCGGTGGTGGGAGCGGG
>Ga0079217_10000358_pt1 | contig 11234 bp, 12 predicted proteins | sample NCAS200_FD_76343 | JGI IMG/M metagenome (GOLD analysis project Ga0079217, IMG submission 76343) | Agricultural soil microbial communities from Utah to study Nitrogen management - NC AS200 | ecosystem: Environmental > Terrestrial > Soil > Agricultural land | place: USA: Utah | collected 2014-06-11 | reverse complement strand
TTCGGCTATACCGCTGATAAACCGTTAGATCTACGCAGCGGTCAGCAGCAAGAGAATTTTCGCTGCTCCCCAACCGATCGCACCGCACACTGGGAAAGTAAGTATCCAGGCGGTGACTATTTCAAACGTCACGCCCCAACGCACCGCGGAAAACCTTCTCGTGGCGCCGACGCCGACGATGGCGGTATTGATCGTGTGAGTGGTGCTGAGGGGGATGCCTAAACGCGTCGCGAGCTCGATGGTTAGCGCCGCGGCGGTTTCTGCCGCGAAGCCATGAACGGGTTCAAGTTTGGTCAATCGCAGTCCCATCGTTTTCACGATGCGCCAACCGCCGACGGCGGTGCCGAGTCCCATGGTCAGGGCGCACATTAGAATAACCCATAGAGGCACCTGGAAGCTGGGTAAGATTCCGCCCAGTAGGAGTGACAGAGTGAACACGCCGATAAATTTTTGCCCGTCATTGGAGCCATGGCTAAATGCCATGAAACCGGCGGACACGATCTGTAGACGGCCGAAAACTCTGCGCACCGTTCCTGGCCGACTATTGGCCAGCATCCGGTAAAGCAGTGCCATCAACAACAACCCGCCGAAGAAACCCAGGAAAGTAGAAAACACAAGGCCGATGAGTACCTTGCTCCAACCGGTCCAGAGCAGACTTTCCGGCCCGGCAGTGGCCAAGCCGGCGCCGGTGAGGCCGGCGATTAAAGCATGACTCTCGCTCGTCGGTAGCCCCCAATACCATGCCAGTGTGCTCCAAAAGATAATTCCGATCATCGCCGCCGCCACGGTGGTCAGATTGATAACGTCCGGTCGCACGATATCCTTGCCGATCGTCGCAGCAACAGCAGTGCCCGACATTGCGCCGATGGCATTGAGCACTGTCGCCATTATTAGCGCCTGATACGGCGATAGGACTCGAGTCGAGACCACCGTCGCGATGGCATTCGGCGAATCGGTCCAACCGTTGACGAACTCCGCGACTAGGATAAGCGCAAGAACGCAATAGAGGAGGAGGTTACCGTCGAGCATGGAGACGAAGGTGAGACGGTCAGGAGTTTTTCAAGCCGATGGTTTCCAGGGTGTTGGCAACGTCTTCGCATCGGTCGGTGGCCGACTCGAGGATCTCGTAGATATCGAGCCACTTGATCACGTCCATCGGCGAGGTGCCGTTTTCAAACAAACTGCCGATGGCTTTGCGGTAGATATCGTCGGCGGCGTTTTCGAGACGATTGATCTCGATGCAATATTCGTCGATGTCATCGAGGCGAGGCATATGCGATACGGCCTTCAACAACTGCTCGGTGGAGGTCACGATGATCTCGCATAACTCCTTGGCTTCCGGTGTCGGACTCTCGATTCTAAACAGCACCATGCGCGCGGCGGCAGCCTCAATGGCGTCCATGACGTTGTCGAGGGCGGTCGTCAGGGCGTGAATGTCCTCGGCATCGATCGGAGTCAAAAAAGTTTGGTTCAAGCTGCGGATGGTGCGATGGGTGATGCGATCGCCCTCATGTTCGAGGTCTTTGAGCTTTTTCCACGCTTCCTGAGGGCGCTCGTAGTGGTCGAACATTTCCTTCAGCGCGCTGGCGCCGGCGAGCGCGTTTTGCGCGGACTCCTTAAAAAGGTCGAAAAACTTTTCTTTATGCGGGACGAAGTTAAACATGGAAGCCGGCCTTCGCAGGCTTGTAATTAACAGGCAGGCAAAGCCGTTGTCAATGAATGTTACGAAAAAATTACCGAAATGTTTCGGGTGTTTTGATCGTAGCAAGCTCTTGAGCGCGTCGCTTGGAAAGAGCTCTCGAACACGCCAGCGAATTTCATCCCGGCCGTAGCGGTATCTCATCAGGCCTTGGGAGCGATATCACCCACCAGCGCTCGAAAGATCTAGCCCGCCGTTACTGTTTGACTGAGCTTCCGGTATGCGAACCCGCACGGTCGTGCCTTTATTGATCTCGCTTTCGATCTTTAACTCGCCCTTATGCGCCTGCACGATATGTTTTACGATCGCCAAACCGAGTCCGGTGCCGCCGAGATCGCGCGAGCGCGCTTTGTCGACTCTATAGAAACGTTCAGTGAGCCGGGGCAAATCCTTTTCCGGAATTCCCGGACCGGTGTCGCTTACGGCGATTTCGACTTGCGGCGGCGAGCCGTTGGTTACGGCACTTCGAGTTGCCGTCAGAGTGACTGTGCCGCCGGCCGGCGTGTATTTGATCGCATTGTCCACGAGGTTGATAAAGAGCTGCTGCAAACGGTCCAGGTCGCCCTGAAGTTTCGGCAAGTTGGCCACAATTCGATGAGTGAGACGGACGTCTTTCTTGGCCGCGCGATCCCAAAATATTTCCAGCACCCGTTGAATCAGGTGAGTCGGGTCGAGCGGCTGAAGCGTCAGCTGGATGTTGCCCGATTCGAGGTCGGAAAGAGTCAATAAATCCTCGGTAAGGCGGCTCAGCCGCTCTGAGTGGCGGTCTATAATTTCGAGAAACTGCCGGCTATCTGCGGAGTCGGAGGGCGGAGTATCTAGCAAGGTTTCGACATAACCGCGAATGGCGGTGAGCGGGGTGCGCAGTTCATGAGATACGTTTGCGACAAAATCGGAGCGCATCGATTCAAACCGCCTGATGTCCGTTACATCGTGAAATACCAGGATCGAACCGAGGGACTGGCCTTGGGGGTTACGAAGTCTCACGGCGTTGACACGGAACCAGCGCTCATCGTCGAGCTCGACTTCCTTCGAATAGCGGGAATCGGAAAAATCAAAAGCCAACACCTCTTCCAATATTCGGTGGACTTCAGGGTGTCGGGAAATTTCCAGCATCGACACGCCAAAAATTTCTCTTCCTTGCGGCACATGAAACATTACTTTGGCCTGCGCGTTCATCACCAGAACTTTACCCTTGGGATCGAGCACCAAAACCCCTTCGATCATGCAACGCAATATTGAATCGGCTTTTTCTTTCTCGGCGATGACCTCTTGGAGGTTGTCGCGGATTCTTGCGCTCATGTCATTCAACCGCTGTTCGAGCACCGAGATCTCGTCGCGTGCGCGGTTGGGAAAAAAATTCTGTGGAAATAATCCCTGCGCGACCTGATCGGTAAACTGTTCCAGCCGTCGAAAGCGCCTGCTGAGCTGGCGTGAGAAAAACCAGGCTAAGAGCAAACCGAAACCGGATGCGAGAGAAAAGCCGCTAAGGATGGACCAGCGAATCGCCTGAATCGCGCTTTCCACATCGGTGAGAGGCTTGGCAAGGCGCACGATGCGTTCCGTGCCCCGGCCACTTTGGTAAAAGGCGTGGTAGACCATCTCATGACTCACCGTGGTGCTGTAGCGCGTGGCGCTGCCGGAGCCCCGCCTCATGGCTTCGATGACTTCAGGGCGGCCGGCATGGTTCTCCATCTTTATTGAAGGTTCGGCCGAGTCGCCCAGCACCTTGCCGTCGGGAGCAATAACGGTGATGCGCGTGCCGAGATCGTTGCCCCATTGCCGGCACAACGCGTCGAGAGTGAGGCCTTCTTCTCCGACCGGCAGGACCCGCGCTAGGAAACGGGCCTGTTGCCCCATGCGCTCGCTGGTGGCGGAGATTTGCAGTTTTCTTAGCTCAGCGCTCGAATAGATGTAGAAGCATGCGAATAGCAGTACGATGACGGCAAGATAGGAAAGAAAAACCTTGGTGACGAGACTACTGGTCCAAAGCCTTTTCATCGAATTTATAGCCGACCCCCCGAAGCGTCAGGATCCATTTGGGATTACTGTCGTCCTTTTCGATAGCCTTGCGCAATCGCCGGATGTGCACGTCGACGGTGCGCGGGGTCACGAAAGTCTCGCCGCCCCATACGCGATCGAGGAGTTGATCGCGGCTGAGCACTCTGTTCGGATTTTGGACCAGGAAACGCAGAAGCTCAAACTCTTTTAAAGTCAGTTTGACCGTATTGCCGCGGGCGCTGACCTCGTAGGTCGTAAAGTCGATCTTGAGACCGCCTTTGTCGTAAGCGATCGGCCCGTCGTTACTGGCGGCTAGGTTGGCGCGTCGCAGAATGGCGCGCACGCGCGCCACCATTTCGCGCGGGCTGAACGGTTTCGTCAGATAGTCGTCCGCGCCGAGCTCCAGGCCGACGATCCGGTCCGACTCGCCGGCCTTGGCCGTCAACATGAGAATCGGCAGCTTGGCGGTTTCGGGACGGTCTCTTAGTATTTTGCAAACTTCGATGCCGGAAAGTCCCGGCAACATCAGATCGAGAACCACCAGGTTGGGCTTCTCTCTTTGAATCAGTTTGAGCGCTTGCTCGCCGTCCTCCGCGGTCAGCACCTTGTATCGCTCCTGGATCAAGTTATAGCTCACGAGCTTGGAAATATCGGGCTCGTCTTCGACCACGAGAATTTTTTGGCCGTTGGCACTCATGGCATTAAACCGAAGGGGGCAATTCTTTCATGTGCCGGATGCTCTTGCCCTTGACCATGAAGATCACCATCTCGGCTATATTGGTGGCATGATCGGCGATCCGTTCCAGGTATTTCGATACCGAGCTGATCTTGGTGGCGCGGCTGATGGTCTGGGCATTTTCCAGCATAAACGTGATCGTCTCCCTAAATATTTGGGCATTCAGGAGGTCCACCTCATCGTCGTCCTTGCACACCTTGAGCGCCAGCTCGGTGTCCTCGCGCACGAAAGCGTCAAGACTCTCGCGGATCATCCGCTGGGAAATCCGCGCCATGCGCGGGATGTCGATATAGGGTTTGAGCTGGGGTTCCAGATTAAGCTCGAGCGCGCGTTCGCAAATGTTTACCGCCATGTCGCCGATCCGTTCCAGATCGGTGGTAATTTTCAGGCCGGTGGTGATAAAGCGCAGGTCGCGTCCGGCAGGCTGGTGCAGCGCCAGCAACTTGATGCACAGATCGTCGATCTCGACGTCGAGACGATTCACTTCACGGTCCCGGTCGATGATGACGGGCGCCAGCTCGGAATCGCGGTCCACCAAAGACTTCACCGCTTTTTGAATCTGGTCCTCCACCAGGCCGCCCATGTAAAGGATTTCTTCGCGCAACTTCTTGAGGTCTTCTTCATATCTTTTATCGGTGTGTTCAGTCGGCATGGTATTTCTCCGTCTTAACCGAAACGGCCGGTGATGTAGTCTTCGGTCTGACGTTTCTCCGGCGCGGTGAACAGTTTTCCCGTGTCGCCGAACTCTATCAACTCGCCCAGGTAGAAAAAAGCCGTGTAGTCGGAGACTCGGGCGGCTTGCTGCATATTGTGGGTCACGATGACGATGGTGAAAGTATCCTTGAGCTCGTGAATCAGCTCCTCGATCTTTGCCGTCGAGATCGGATCGAGAGCTGAACAGGGCTCGTCCATGAGCAGCACCTCCGGCTCCACGGCAAGCGCCCGCGCGATGCACAGCCGTTGCTGTTGCCCGCCGGACAGATCGGCGGCGCTCTTGTGCAGGCTGTCTTTGACTTCTTCCCACAGCGCCGCTCGCCGCAAGCTCTTTTCGACAACCTCGTCGAGGTAGGCGCGGTTATTGATACCCACGATACGCAACCCGTAAATGATGTTTTCGTAAATGCTCTTGGGAAAAGGATTCCATTTCTGAAAGATCATGCCGACCCGGCGGCGCAGGTTGATGACGTCCATGGACGAATCGTAGATATTCTTGCCGTTGAGCCTGATCTCGCCGGTGACTTTTGTATTCAGTACCAGATCGTTCATTCGGTTCAGGCACCGTAGCAAAGTCGTCTTGCCGCAACCGGAAGGCCCGATGAAAGCGGTGGCCTTTTTCTCGGCGATTTCCAAGTCGATGGATTTCAACGCGCGCTTGTCACCGTAGAAGAAGTCGACATTGTCAACGGTGAAAATATTGTTCGCCGGTTCGCTGGTTTTCGTCTGGATCAAGGATGTGTCCATAGCTCTCATTGAAGGCCGGCTCGAGCCTGTGCTTTCTTGCACTTCTTGTACGCTCATCTTATTTCCATCTGGTATGTTTGTCATTGAGGTTCAAGCCTACCATTTGATGCGTTTTCGGAAGCGGTAGCGAAAATAGATCGCGAAGGCGTTCATTGCCAGGGTCATGACCATCAGCACTAAGCCCGTCGCCGCGGCATTGAGGTGGAACTCGGCCTGCGGCCGCGACACCCAGTTGAACATCTGAATCGGCATGACCGAGTATGGCGACCAAATCCAGTCGAAGGAGATAAAGGGGAATTCTGCCTTGATTGGGGCGTCGGGGAGAAACGCGATGAACGTCAGGGCGCCGATCGTGATTAGCGGCGCGGTTTCACCGATTGCGCGGGACAGCCCGATGATGACACCGGTCAAGATACCGCCCATGGAGTAGGGCAAGACGTGATCGCTGGTGGTTTGCCACTTGGTGGCACCAAGAGCGTAAGCCGCTTCTCTCATGCTTCCTGGAACAGCGCGGATGGATTCGCGAGTAGCAACGATGACGATTGGCAAGATTAGCAAAGCTAGTGTGAGCCCCGCTGACAGCACGCTCTGGCCGAATCCGAATTGGTAAACAAAGAGTCCTAGCGCCATTAAGCCATAAACAATGGACGGCACACCCGCAAGGTTGGCGATGTTGATCTCGATCATCGCTGTGAACCAGTTTTTCGGAGCGTATTCCTCCAAATAAATACCGGCGCCGACGCCGACCGGTATTGCTGCCACAGCGGTGACGCTCATGACGAGAATGGTGCCCACCCAAGAGGACAAAATTCCTGCTTGGCCGGCAAAACGCGAGGGGTACGACAGAAAGAAGTGTGGCTGCAGACGCGCTAACCCATCGACTGCGAGGTCTACAAGTAATGCGGCTAGAGTGAGCATACCGGCGAAAGTCGCGACCAGACCCAGCACGGCAAAAAGCTTGTCGCGATTCTTGTTGGTCGCGACGCTCTTTTCAATTTCGACTGGAGAGGGCTGTTGCATATTAGTAAATCTCCCGGAAGCGTTTTCGGAGCAGGTAGCCGCCGACGTTAAAGACCAAGGTTATGCACATCAGCGTCAAACCGGCGGCAAAAATACTTTGATACGCAACGCTGCCATGGGGCAAATCGCCCAGGCTTGCTTGCACGATATAGGCGGTGATCGTGGCCGCGCCTTCCATTGGATTCAGCGTCAAATTAGGCTGGGTGCCGGCAGCGATGGCAACGACCATGGTCTCGCCGACGGCCCGAGAGAAGCCCAGCACGTAGGCGGAAGCAATGCCCGAGAACGCCGCTGGAATGAGCACTCGAAGCGCCGTCTGCAGGCGAGTCGCCCCCATCGCATAAGAGCCTTCGCGGATGTGCACCGGCACGGCCTTCATTGCGTCTTCACTGAGGGAACTTACATAAGGGACAATCATCACGCCAATGACAATGCCGGGGCCGAGCATGTTGAAGCCCGGCAGGTTGGGAATAAAACTCTGGAGCATAGGAGTGATAAAAAGCAGCGCGAAATAACCGAACACCACCGTTGGGACGGCGCTCAACAGCTCTAGGATCGGTTTTAGCACTTCACGAACCGTGGCGTTGGCGTATTCACTCAGATAGATGGCAATGGTGGTTCCCAACGGTAATGCCACCAATAGAGCGAGTATTGATGTCACCAGGGTCCCGGTCACCAACGGCATGATGCCGTAGCGCGGATTCTCGAATAAGACCGTCCACTGGGTATCGGTGAGAAAATCGATGATCGATACATTCTCAAAAAAATGCCAGGACTCGAAGATCAAGACCCAGACGATGCCCCCGGTAACCGCAACCGAGAAAAGAGCGCAGAGAAGCATGCTAAACTCGATGGCGCGCTCGCGAATTTTCTGGAAAGTCAGGCCGGAAGCGCGACCTTGGACTTGGTTTTGTAGCGCGAGATAAGCAGTATCGGCTTCATTCGACTTCAAATCCATTAACCTCCCGGCCTATTGTAAATTAGCTCGCTCGGCGAGAACGCTACGGGGCAGGTCCGCGCCCCGTAGCGTCAATCCTCAAATAGTTGCGACCGGTTAGAGCTTCGGATCTCTTTTTACCAGGTCGTCGATCGTGACTCCGACTTCCGCGCTGCCGCCGAACGCCGTTCCCGCTTTGCCGCTCTTTAGACGGTCGGCGCCGACCGAGTAGACTCTATCCGGGAGCGGAACATATTTGACTTCTTTGACGAGTTTCGGAGCATTCTTGAGATAGAATTCCGCGAACTCTCTGACTTCGGGTTTCGCCAGCGCCTTCTTGCTCACATAAATATAGATCGGCCGGGAGAGGGGCTGATAGCTGCCATCGAGCACTGCCTTCTCCGAGGGACCTACGGCGCCTTTGCCGCTGTCTACCGCCACGGCCTTGAGCTTTTTGCTGTTCTCGATGTAATACGCAAAGCCAAAAAATCCGAGCGCATTAACGTCATTCGCTACACCTTGTACCAAAACGTTATCGTCCTCACTCGCCGTGAAGTCGCCGCGGCTGGACTTGGCCTTTCCCGTGATCGCTTCGGTGAAGTAATCGAATGTTCCTGAGTCCGCGCCGGCGCCAAAAAGCTTCAATGGGGCATTAGGCCATTTGTCCCGAACTTGGTTCCAGTTGGTGATTTTTCCCTGGGCTGCGGGTTCCCAGATTTTCTTGAGCTCGGCCACAGTCATGGACGGCGACCAGGTATTCTTTGGGTTTACGATTACCGTAAGGGCGTCGAAAGCTACGGGCAACTCGATGTACTCGACGCCCGCCCCTTTGCAGGCATCCATCTCCTGTTTCAAGATCGGCCGCGAGGCATCCTGGATATCTGTCTCGCCGCGGCAGAACTTCTTGAAACCGCCGCCGGTACCCGATATGCCCACGGTCACTTTGATCTTACCTTTCTTCGCCTTCTGGAACTCTTCGGCGACGGCCTCCGTCACGGGGAATACCGTGCTCGAACCGTCGATCTCGACGATTTGACTCCTGGCAATTCCTGGCGCCAATCCTAGGAGAGCGCCGATCACTAACGCTAAAATTGATGGTTTCATTATCTTTCTCCTTTTCGGTTATTTAGATCTGAATTGTTACGGTAGTGTTACGACTCGATTAACCTCTTATGAATCGGCGGCAGGCACTGCGGCATCTCGACCCTACCTTGCCTGGTTGGTTCCGGTTCGGTTTTCATTTCTTCTTTTGACGTTCTGTTTAAAGCCGGAGAATGAATCCGGGGTTAAGCCAGTATGAAGAAACGGTTAACAAGACAGGGACTTTTGGCCCTATAGAGACGTCCGTAACAAAGATTTAACATGCTTATTGCGGGTCCTTACTAGGCAAAGCGTGTAATCCTTTGCTAAGTTACCTGGCTCCAAAGCGGTGATAATAGGGGAAGGATGATCATGGCAGGCGGAATGAAAATGTACGGCAAGCACCGCTTTCCGGGCCGGTTGTTCATCGTCGAGGGCATAGACGGCTCGGGTAAGAGCACCCAGCTCTCGCTGCTGCAAAAATGGCTCGAAGCGGAGGGCTACGTCGTCTACTTCAGCGAGTGGAACTCATCGCCGCTGGTGCATGACGTGACCAAGCGCGGCAAGAAGAAGAAGATGCTCACGCCGATGACGTTTAGCTTGATTCACGCCACGGATTTCGGCGACCGAACCGAGCACGATATCATTCCACCGATGAAAGCCGGCGCCGTGGTATTGGCCGACCGGTATATTTACACGGCATTCGCGCGCGACGTGGTGCGCGGCGTGAGCCCCAAGTGGGTGCGCGAGCTTTATGCTTTCGCGGTGAAACCCACGGTCGCTTTTTATTTTCGCACGCCGCTCGACGTCGCCATGAAGCGCATTCTGGGCGGGCGCGATGCGATCAAATATTACGAAGCCGGTATGGATCTCGGTCTAAGCGACGACATCGAGGAGAGCTTTAGGCTCTTTCAAAGCCGCATCATCGACGAGTATGAAAAGATGGTCGATGAGTTCAATTTAGTGCCTATCGATGCGACGCGGTCGATCGAGGAGCAGCAGGCGGAGGTTCGGCGGATCGTTTCGGGGGCATTGACGGGCACCAAGAAAACCAGGATTAGAAAATGGGTAGATTTGAATTCTTTGGCGAGGGGCTCCCGGATATAGATCTGGCCGAGCTCAAGGGCAAGCTGATCGTTTTGGAAGGCACGGATGGCGTCGGCCGCTCGACGCACATCACTTTGCTCAAGCAATGGCTCGAGAACCACGGCCACGCGGTTCTCGACACCGGCATGACCCGCTCGGCCTTGGCCGGCAAGCGGCTCAAGCGGGCCAAGGAGGGACACACCCTCGGCGGCATCACGATGAGTTTGTTTTATGCCACGGATTTCGCGGATCGCCTGGAGAATGAAATCATTCCGGCGCTGCGAGCGGGTTTCGTCGTGCTGACCGATCGCTATATTTATTCGCTCATGGCGCGCGCCATGGTACGCGGCGCCGATCCGGAATGGCTGCATGAAGTCTACGGTTTTGCCCTCCGGCCGGACGCCATTTTTTATCTGCGTGTGCAGATCGATGATCTGGTCACGCGGGTCTTGCAGAGCACGGGATTCGACTACTGGGAATCGGGCATGGATATGCACATGGGCGAGGACATGTACGAGAGCTTCGTGCGCTATCAAAAGTTTTTGCTCGCCGAGTTCGACAAGATGGTCGAGACCCACGGCTTTGAAATCGTCGACGCGTCAGGGTCGGTGGAAGACGTTTTCGAAAATTTGCGCGACCGGGTCGACCGGGTGGTGGCGCGCAACGGTTATTGATGCGCGGGCGCGAATAATCTTCCTTGCAGGGTCAAGTCCTGGACGCTCAGATGTAAGGCCCGACACGAGAACACAACGCAGAATCCGCCGTCAGTCATTTTCGATCACGTCTTGAAAAACCTCTAACAGTTCATTGAGCATGTAGGGTTTATTCACAAAGTGCTTGACACCTTCAAAGGTCAGGTCGGCCTTAACATTCGCCGCTAAATAACCGCTGGCGATTATGACCTTGACGGCGGCGTTCTCCTCTTTCATCCGACGAAAGACCTCCTCACCCGTGGTTTTGGGCAGGCGGATATCCAGCAGCACGGCGTCGATGCGCGGCTTGTAGCAGCGATAGACTTCGATGGCCTGCTCACCGTCGGAGGCCACCAAGACATGGTAACCGTGCTGCGAAAAGAACTTTTCCAGGAGACGAAGCATAAGACGTTCGTCGTCGACGATGAGCATGGTGCGGCTTTGGCCGGGGTCCTGCGCGCGGTTCATAGCCGGTTACTCTTCAGCGGATTCCACTGGAAAGTATACAGCGAAAGTTGTTCC
>Ga0079217_10000357_pt1 | contig 11241 bp, 13 predicted proteins | sample NCAS200_FD_76343 | JGI IMG/M metagenome (GOLD analysis project Ga0079217, IMG submission 76343) | Agricultural soil microbial communities from Utah to study Nitrogen management - NC AS200 | ecosystem: Environmental > Terrestrial > Soil > Agricultural land | place: USA: Utah | collected 2014-06-11 | reverse complement strand
TCGAGGCCCTTGCCGAGACGGATGACGAGTGCATCGAGGCCACCATCCGGCAGCAGCAGATTCGAGCCGAGGCCGAGCGCGAACCATGGCACCCCCGCCTCCGCGGCAAAGGCGAGGGCCTTCCCCACGTCCTGACCCGTAGCCGGCAGCAGCACCGTGGCCGGGCCGCCGATCCGGTAGGTCGAGTAACGGCCCACGCGCTCGTTCTCGCGAACCTCGCCGCGGACACGCTCGCGCAGGCCCGCGGCAAATCCGGGATCCCGCGCGGTGCCGACGGGCGCCGTCATCCCGCCCATTCCGCGCTCATCTCGCGCGCCATCGCGTGCCACTCCTGCAGCGAGCGCACTTCGCCGGCGCGGCTCCGCAACGCGATGATCGCGTCGCACGCGGCGGACGCGGCGGAGAGCGTGGTCGTGTAGGGAATCCGATGCTGCAGGGCGGCGCGGCGGATCGCGTAGTCGTCCTGTTGGGTCAGCTTGCCGAGAGGCGTGTTCACCAGCAGCTGGATCCGGTCGGAGAGGAGGAGGTCGATCGCATTCGGCCGGCCCTCGTGCACCTTGAGCACCCGCTCGGCCGGGATGCCGCGCGCGCGCAGATGCCGGGCCGTGCCCTCGGTGGCGAGAATGCGGAAGCCCAAGGCGTGGAACCGCCGGGCGATGGGCACGACGTTGTCCTTGTCGCGGTCGTTCACGGTGATGAAGACGGCACCTTCGAGCGGCAGCGCGCCGTCCACCGACGCCTGCGCCTTGGCGAATGCCATCCCGAACGAATCCGCGATGCCCATCACCTCACCCGTGGAGCGCATTTCGGGCCCGAGCACCAGGTCCACGCCCTGGAATTTGCTGAAGGGGAAGACCGCCTCCTTCACCGCGACGTACGGCTGCAGGACGTCGTCCTGCAGGCCGAGCTCGTCGAGGGTCTTCCCCACGGCAACGGCTGCCGCGAGACTCGCGAGCGGCACGCCGGTCGTCTTCGAGACGAACGGCACCGTGCGCGACGCGCGGGGATTCACCTCCAGCACGTAGACGATGCCGTCGCGGATCGCGTACTGGACGTTGAGCAGGCCCACGACGCCGAGCCTCAGGGCGAAGGCGCGCGTGTGCTCGCGCATCTGCGCCACCTGGGTCTCGGTGATGAGGTACGGCGGCAGGACGCAGGCGGAGTCACCGGAGTGGATGCCGGCATCCTCGATGTGCTGCATCACGCCGCCGATCACGCATCGGGTGCCGTCGGAGATCGCATCGACGTCCGCCTCGAAGGCATCCTCGAGGAAGCGGTCGATGAGCACCGGATGCTCCGGCGCGACGCGTGCAGCGCGCTCGAAGTAGCTCGTGAGCGATACGTCGTCGTACACGATCTCCATGGCGCGGCCGCCGAGCACGTAGGAGGGTCGCACGAGGACCGGATACCCCACGCGCCGCGCCACCGAGACCGCCTCCGCCACCGAGAACGCGACGCCGCTCGGGGGCTGCTCGACGCCGAGCTCGCGGGCCAGGGCCTCGAACCGGCCGCGATCCTCGGCTGCGTCGATCGCGTCGGGCGACGTGCCGAGGATGCGCACTCCGGCCGCCTCGAGGCCGCGCGCGAGCCGGAGCGGCGTCTGCCCGCCGAGCTGGACGACGACGCCGAGCGGACGCTCCAGCTCCACGATCTCGAGCACGTCCTCCAGGGTGAGCGGCTCGAAGTACAGCGCGTCCGAAATGTCGAAGTCGGTGGAGACGGTCTCGGGGTTCGAGTTGACCATCACCGTGCGGTACCCCATCTCGCGGAAGGCGAGAGCGGCCCGGACGCAGCAGTAATCGAACTCGACGCCCTGGCCGATGCGGTTGGGACCGCTGCCGAGGATCACCACCGTCCGATCGCCGACGGGCCCCGACTCGTTCTCCTCGTCATAGCACGAGTAGAGATACGGCGTGCTCGACGGGAACTCCCCGGCGCAGGTATCCACGGTCTTATACACGGGCCGGACGCCGAGCCGGTGGCGCCGCGAGCGAACGTCGGTCTCCTTCTCGCCGCGGAGCGTTGCCAGTTGCCGATCCGAAAAGCCCATGCGCTTCATGCGAAGGAGCTCGGCGCGTTCGTCCGCGCCGGCGCGCCCATGCGCCCACGCGCCCGCGCGCGCATACTCACGCTCCGCCTCGACCAGCTCCCCCATCTGATGGAGAAACCAGGGATCGATGCCGCTCCGGACCGCGATCTCGTCGACGGTGACGCCGAGCTCGAGCGCGCGCTTCACCTGGTAAATCCGCTCCGGCGTGGGCCTGCCGAGCGCCGCGACGACGGATTCGCGTGACGTATCCTCGAGCCGATCGTCGGCGGGAAGTGCCGCGGTGGCCCACCCGGGCCGGTCCGTTTCGAGTCCCCGGAGCGCCTTCTGCAGCGCTTCCTTGAAGGTGCGCCCGATCGCCATCACCTCGCCGACCGCCTTCATCTGAGTCGTGAGCGTGGGATCAGCGGCCGGAAACTTCTCGAAGGCGAACCGCGGAACCTTGACGACGACGTAGTCGAGCACCGGCTCGAAGGAAGCCGGCGTCGTGCGCGTGATGTCGTTGGGCAGCTCGTCGAGCCGATACCCGACCGCCACCTTGGCGCCGATGCGCGCGATGGGAAAGCCGGTGGCCTTGGAGGCAAGCGCCGAGCTGCGGGACACGCGCGGGTTCATCTCGATCACGAGCTGCTGGCCCGTCGCGGGATCGACCGCGAACTGGATGTTGCACCCGCCGGCGGCGACGCCGACCTCGCGGATGATCGCGATGGCCGCGTCCCGCATGCGCTGATATTCCCGGTCGCTCAGCGTCATCGCCGGGGCCACGGTGATCGAGTCTCCGGTATGCACGCCCATCGCGTCGATGTTCTCGATCGAGCAGACGATGACGACGTTGTCGGCGCCGTCCCGCATCACCTCCAGCTCGTACTCCTTCCAGCCGATGATGCTCCGCTCCACGAGCACCGATCCGACCGGCGACAGCTCGAGGCCGCGCCGGATGAGGGTCTCGAACTCGTCCCGGTTGTACGCAATGCCGCCGCCCGAGCCGCCGAGCGTGAACGACGGGCGGAGAATGGCTGGATACCCGGTCACGTCGACCGCATCGAGCGCCTCGTCGACGGTACGGACGGTGCGTCCCTGGGGAGTGGCGAGCCCGATGCGCCGCATCGCCGAGGCGAACTCGTCGCGATCCTCGCCGAGGCGGATCGCGCGCTCGCTGGCGCCGATGAGCTCCACGCCGTAGCGCTCGAGCGTGCCGTCCCGATGGAGCTCCATCGCGGTGTTCAGTGCCGTCTGCCCACCCATGGTGGGCAGCAGCGCATCGGGCCGCTCGCGCTCGATCACCTTCGCCACCCACTCGGGCGTGACCGGCTCGATGTAGGTGCGGTCGGCGAACTCGGGATCGGTCATGATCGTGGCCGGATTCGAGTTCACCAGGATGACACGATAGCCCTCTTCCTTGAGCGCACGCACCGCCTGAGTGCCGGAATAGTCGAACTCGGCCCCCTGCCCGATCACGATCGGGCCCGAGCCGATGAGGAGGATCGACCTGATGTCAGTGCGCTTGGGCATTCAGCACGTCCCGCAGGGTATCGTCGAGTGAGTAGGAGGGCGACCATCCGGTCGCCCCGACGAGCTTCGCCGGATCGCCCACCAGGTAGGGAATATCGGCACTCCGCGCGAGCGCCGGGTCGGCCTCGGGCCGGGCATCGCTTCCGGCGAGCCGCGCGATCCGCGCGAATACGTCGCGCAGGCGCACGCCCTCGCCGCGCGCGATGTTGTACGTCTCGCCCGCGACGCCGCTCTCCAGGAGAAGCACGTAGGCGCGTACCACGTCGCGCACGTCGAGCATGTCGCGTACGGGGTCGAGGTTCCCCGTCGGCACCGCTCGCTCGCCGGCTTCGCGAGCGCGGGTGAGGCGCTCCGCGAGCGCCGGCACGACGTAGGCGGTGGTCTGCCCGGGGCCGGTGTGCGTGAAGGGCCTCGCCACCACGACGCGCAGCCCGGCCCGCCGCCACGCCTCGAGCGCCGCGACTTCGGCCCCCACCTTGCTCGCAGCGTACGGCGAGTGCGGGAGCGCGGGGTCGCTTTCGAGAAATGGTCGCGTGCCGCCCCGGCCGTAGACCTCGCCACTCGACACGACGATCACGACGGGATTGCCGCGTCCCTCGGCGACCGTTCTGGCCGCCGCGTCGACCAGCCGCGCGGTGCCGCCCGCATTCGCATCCCACGCGGCGCCGGGATCTTTTCGCGCCGCCGCATTCGACGCGAGTCCGGCAAGGTGCACGATGCCATCGGACGGTGCGCCGGCGAGCGAATCCACCGACGCGCGGTCAGCGAGCTCGAGCGGCACCCAGCGCACGGCACCCCACTCCGCAGCAGTGAGCCAGCTCCTCAGCCCTTCGGCGCCCGCGTGGAGCGCCCCGGTGACCGAGTGACCGGTCTCCAGCAGATGCCGTACGAGGAACCGGCCGACGAACCCGTCGGCGCCGGTGACGATCACCCGCACGGGCACGCCTTCATCGGCGTGCGCTCAACCGGGCGACGTCCGCGTCCACCATCATCCCGACGAGCGAGCTGAAGCTCACCGACGGGCGCCACCCGAGGTCGGCGGCCGCCCTGGACGCATCGGCCTGCAGCACGTCGACTTCCGCGGGGCGGATGAATCGAGGGTCCTCCTTCACGTACTTCCGCCAGTCGAGCCCGACGTGCCCGAAGGCCGCGTCCACGAGCTCGCGCACGCTGTGAGTCACGCCGGTTCCTATCACGTAGTCGCGGGGCTCCGGCTGCTGCAGCATCCGCCACATCGCATCCACGTAGTCACCGGCGAAGCCCCAGTCCCGGCGGGCGTCGAGATTCCCGAGCCGCAGCTCGGTGGCGAGGCCGAGCCGGATGCGTGCGACGCCGTCGGTGACCTTCCGGGTCACGAACTCGATCCCCCGGCGGGGCGATTCGTGATTGAACAGGATGCCGCTCACCGCGAACAGACCGTAGGACTCGCGGTAGTTGACCGTGATCCAGTGGCCGTAGACCTTGGCGACGCCGTACGGCGAGCGTGGGTAGAAGCTGGTGGTCTCCGTCTGCGGCGTCTCCCGCACCTTGCCGAACATCTCGGAGGAGCTGGCCTGATAGAACTTCGCGCCGGGGTGGGCGAGCCGGATCGCTTCGAGGATCCGGGTGACGCCGAGGGCGGTGAACTCGCCTGTGAGGACGGGCTGGGTCCACGACGTCGGCACGTAGCTCTGCGCGGCGAGGTTGTAGACCTCGTCGGGCCGGCTCTGCTGAATGACCTGGGTGAGCGAGTGCTGGTCGAGGAGATCGGCTGCGACAATCTCCATGCGCTCGAGCAGGTGCTCGATCCGTTCGTAGCTGTGGTGGCTCGTCCGGCGCACGACGCCCACGACATCGTACCCTTTTTCGAGCAGCACTTCGGCCAGGTAGGAGCCGTCCTGCCCGGTGATGCCGGTGATCAGCGCCTTAGGCATCTGATGACTGGGAACCAAGTTGCGTCATGTCGGCCGATTGCTTAAGTTGGAAGGCTGTTTCTGGCTACACCATTTCAAGGGACGGAAATCTATGGCTCGGGTCTGCGCCGTGTGCGCCAAGGGACCGACGACAGGGCACAACGTCAGCCACGCCAACAACCGTACGAACCGCCGCTGGTATCCGAACCTTCAGACGGTTCGTGTCATGGTGGACGGCGCGCCGAAGCGGATCCGCGTCTGCACGCAGTGCATCAAGAGCAACCGCGTGACGAAGGCGACGGCGACGGTTCCGGCGCGGGCGTAACGACGCCACTCCAGCGTCCGGACAAGCTCCAAAAAAAGGGGACCCGCGGGTCCCCTTCTGCATTTCTCCAGTCCCCGCCGACTGCGGATCGTCAGGCATCCAGCAGTTCAATTCGGGCCACGTCGGCTCCGTCCCCCGGCCGGTGGCCGAGCTTGAGGATCCGGGTGTAGCCACCGGGCCGCGACGCGAAGCGCGGGCCGATCTCGCTGAACAGACGTCCGAGCACCTCACGGTCCTTGATGCGGCGCTCGACGAGCCGGCGCGCGTGCAGGTCTCCCCGGCGCGCGAGCGTGATGAGCTTCTCCGCGAACGGACGGAGCTCCTTGGCCTTGGCTTCGGTCGTGATCACGCGCCCATGCTCGAAGAGACTCGATGCCATGTTGTTGAGCATGGCACGGCGGTGCGTGGAGGTCCGGGAGAGCTGACGGCCCTTGGCGCGATGCCGCATTTCAGGCGTCCTCTCCGTTGCCGGAGGCGGCGGCAGGTGCAGCGGCGGGCGGCTGCCCGGCCCGAACCACGCGGACGTCGCCATCCACGTCGTCGAACGCCATGCCGAAGTTGAGCTGCTCGCGCTTCAGCAGATCGGCGATCTCCTGCACCGCCTTCTCGCCGACGTTCTTGACCTTGAGCAGGTCTTCCTCGGAGAACTCGACCAGGTCGCGGAGCGTCCGGATGTTGGAGTTCTTGAGCGAGTTGAGCGACCGGACCGACAGACCGAAGTCGTCGATCGGCTGACCGAGGCGGTCGCGGAGGCTGCCGCCCGAGGCCGGCGCGCCCGGCTCGTCGCGCATGACGGGCACCTTCCCGAACTCGACGAAGAAGCGGAAGTGCTCCTGCGCGAGCGCCGCCGCGTAGGCGATCGCATCCTCGGGCGAGATGGTGCCGTTCGTCTCGACCGACACGGTGAGCCGGTCGTAGTCGGTACGCTGGCCGACGCGGGTTTCAGTCACCGTGAAGTTGGCGCGCCGGACCGGATTATAGATGGCGTCGATGCGGACGAGATCCACCGGCAGCGATCGGTCGGATGGATGGAGCTCGGATTCGACGTAGCCCCGTCCCTTGTTGACGTAGAGCTCCATCGTGATGTCCCGGTCGTCCTGCAGCGTGAAGAGCAGGTGGTCGGGATTCACGACGCTGACCGACCCGTGCTCCTGGATGTCGCGGGCATGGACCGGACCCGCACCCTCGCGCTTGATGTGCAGGATGGCTTCATCCACCTCGGGATCGAGCACGAGCGTGAGCGCCTTGAGGCGCTGCACGATCTGGTGCACGTCTTCGAGCACCCCCGCGACCGTCTGGTGCTCGTGCACCACACCCTCGAGCCGGAAGCCCCAGACGGCGGTGCCGCGGAGCGACGACAGCAGCAGGCGCCGGAGGGAGTTGCCGAGCGTGTAGCCGAATCCGCGCTCCAGCGGCTGGAGGCGGAACTCGGCGATGTTGGGGTTGTCGTCCCGCTTCGTCATTTCGACGAGGTGCGGGCGAACCAGTCCGGTCAGGTCGATGCTCATGATTACTTCGAGTACAGCTCGACGATGAGCTGCTCCTGGGCGTTGACGGGGATGGCCTCGCGGGTCGGGACTTCCCGCACGCGGCCGGCCGCCTGGTCGGTGTTGATGTCGAGCCAGCTCACCGGCTGGCCGCGCGTCGCGAGCTCCTGCGAGGCACGGACCGCGACCATGTCGCGGCTCGCGGGCGCCACGCGCACTTCATGGCCTGGCACGACGTGATAGGAGGGGATGTCCACGCGGCTGCCGTTCACCTCGACATGGCCGTGCCGGATGAGCTGGCGCGCCGCCTTGCGGCTCGACGCGAACCCCATCCGGTAGACGATGTTGTCGAGGCGGGTCTCGAGGGCGATCAGCAGGTTCGTGCCCTTGACGCCAGGCTGCAGCGTCGCGGTCTCGAACGTATTGCGGAACTGGCTCTCGGTGAGGCCGTACATCCGCTTCACCTTCTGCTTCTCCCGGAGCTGCTTCGCGTACTCCGACGCCTTCCGCGGACGACCTCCGCCCTGCTGCCCGTGCTGGCCGGCGGGATAGGGACGGCGCTCGACCGGACACTTCTCGGTAAGGCACTTGGCGCCCTTCAGGAACAGCTTGGTTCCCTCGCGGCGGCACTGACGGCAGCTGGGCCCTGTATAGCGTGACATGAATCAGACCCGCCGCTTCTTCGGGGGACGGCACCCGTTATGAGGGATCGGCGTCACGTCGCGGATCGACACGACACGGAGCCCGACGGACGCGAGCGCCTGGATGGCCGACTCGCGGCCGCTGCCCGGTCCCTGGACGCGCACATGCACCCGGCGGAGCCCGAGGTTCATCGCTTCGCGGCCGCAGTTTTCGGCAGCGACCGTGGCCGCGAACGGCGTGCTCTTCTTCGATCCCTTGAAGCCCGCCTTGCCGGCGGTTCCCCAGGCGAGGGCGTTGCCCTTCATGTCGGTGATCGTGATGAGCACGTTGTTGAACGTCGCTGCGATGTGGGCGATGCCCTCACTCTCGACGACCTTCTTGGTGCGCTTGCCGCCCGTGGTCGGCTTCGCGGGAGCTGTCATTACTTCTTCGTCACTTTCTTCTTGCCGGCGATGGCGCGGCGGGGACCCTTCTTGGTCCGCGCGTTCGTGTGCGTGCGCTGGCCCCGGACCGGGAGACCGCGGCGATGCCGGATGCCGCGATAGCTGCCGATGTCCATGAGGCGCTTGATATTCATGGCCACTTCGGTGCGCAGCGCGCCTTCGACCTTCACGGAGCGCTCGATGAACTGGCGCAGCCGCGCGACTTCAGCGTCCGAGAGATCCCGGACGCGCGTGTCCACCGCGACGCCGGCCTCGCCGAGGATGCGGGTGCTCGTGGCCCGGCCGATTCCGAAGATGTAGGTGAGGGCGATCTCGACGCGCTTTTCGCGCGGAAGGTCCACGCCTGCGATACGTGCCATGGATCAGCCCTGCCGCTGCTTGTGCTTCGGGTTGCGCTTGCAGATGATCCGCGTCACTCCCTGCCGCTTGACCACCTTGCAGTGCTCGCAGATCGGCTTCACACTCGAACGAACCTTCATAACGCTGGCAATTCTCCGATTTGCGGATGGTGGCTCGGGGCCGGAACAGGGCGCTTTTCTGGCCTAGCTAGGCATTATACAAGGACGGCGGAAGTCACGCAAGGGAATGGCTTTGGCCCGCGTAGGGGCGGTGAGGTGCGCCGAGCCGAACGAGGTGCGGGAGCGGCACGCCCCGTGGTCAGGGCGGGCACTCGGCGGGCAAGGTGCCGTCGGCGAGGATGGCGCGAACCGCCTCGTTGGCGCTCTCGACCGGCGGTGTGTGCAGCAAAGCATACACCTGCCGATCCTCCGTCCCGCGCATCGGCCAGGACCACGCGTAGCAGAGATCGGCAGTCGGGTGACCCGCCAGTCGGAAGATTCCGACGCCTCCCATCCACCAGACCGCTCCGTATGGCTCCTGGACCTGCTGCCAGTATTCGAAATGCGCCGTGCATTTGTGCGTCGCTTCGACGGCGCGACACAACTCGTCGGGAGCGAGCTCGACAAAGCGCTTCGGATGCATGGATTCCGAATGTAGAAGGTCCGCCGGTGCCTGCTTCCCTCACGATTCAAACCGACCTGCCACCGCCGCGCCGGCCTCCTCGACCACCCCGCGGAACGCTGCGGCGGGGTCGAGGGCAGCGGTGATCGGCCGGCCGACGACGAGGTGGGTCGCCCCACCCGCCACGGCATCCCGGGGCGCGGCCGTTCGTACCTGATCGTCGCCGGCGTCCGCGGCGCGGCGAATGCCCGGCACGACGATGAGGGCGCTCCCGCCCAGCACCTGGCGCACGGTTCCGAGCTCGAGTGGGGAGCATACGATCCCCGAGAGGCCCGCGTCTCGCGCCGACTCGGCGAGGCGGCGAACTTCCCCGTCGAGCGGCGCCGGGTGGCGTCCGGTCGCCGAAGCATATGACGCAGGATCGTGCGAAGTCAGTACTGTCACGCCGACCATCGCGATCCCGTTCCCTGCCGCCTCCGCGGCGGCCTCCATCATCCGCCGGCCGCCGAGCGTATGCACCGTCGCCATCGCCACTCCGAGGTCGCGCGCGCCGCGCACGGCGCCGGCCACGGTATTGGGGATATCGTGCCACTTGAGGTCGAGGAAGACACGAAGCCCGCGCGCGACGAAACGCCGGACGAGATCGCTGCCTTCCCGCGTCATGAGGACGGATCCCACCTTCACCCACCGCACGTCGGGGAGTCGCTCGAGCAGTCGCTCGGCGTCGGATGCGGACGCGGCGTCGAGCGCAACGATTACCTCAGCCATTCCTTCGCTCCAGGTCGCGGGCCACGCGACCCGGGAGTCGGGGGTCGGCGAGCCCCGCGGTTCCGATCGCGACGAGCGTGGCGCCGGCCCGGAGATACTGCCGGGCGTCGCCGGCGGTCCGGATCCCTCCCGCACCGATGATCGTGATGTCGTCGAGCCGCTCGCGAACGCGCGCCGTGGCGAGCACGCCGACGGGCAGCAGGACCGGACCACTGACGCCACCGTTGCCGTTTCCCAAGCGCGGGCCGGTTCCGTCGAACAGAAAACCGGGGAGCGTGTTCACGAGCGAGATGGCGTCGGCACCGGCGTCGCGGGCGGCGATCGCCATAGCCGGGATGTCGGGCAGCACCGGCGACAGCTTGGCCGCCAACCCGCGGTGAGTGACCCGCCGGCACGCGGAGACGATCCGCCGGACGCATTCCGCGTCGGCACCGAACTCGATGCCACCGGCGCTCGTGTTCGGGCAGGAAAGATTGAGCTCGTATGCGGCGATACCCTCGACCTCCTCGAGCCCGGCAACCACCTCGGCGTACTCTTCTACGGTAAAGCCAACCACGTTGACGAGGACCCGGGCGCGCCTCAGGTGCGCGACCAGCGCGGGCAGCTCACGCGCCCGCACCTGCGCGAGACCCGGATTCGCGAGACCTACCGAGTTGAGCATACCCCCGGGAAACTCGGCCACCCGCGGCGCGCGGTTTCCCTGGCGCGGCTCGCGCGACACCGCCTTGCACACGATGCCGCCGAGCGCATCGAGATCCACCACTCCGTCGAGCTCGAGTCCGTAACCCGCCGTGCCGGCGGCAAGAAGAACTGGATTCTGAAAGGAGACGCCGAACGCCCGAATCGCCGGCGGCGGCGCCGTCACGGCTGGGGCACTCCGCCGGTGGGCCGCGGCCGCTGCGCCGGGCGCGCTTTGCTCGTGTCGGCGCCGATTCTACCGGGCGCGACCGGCCGCGGCGCGCCGGTAGTCGCGGCGAAGGCGCCCAGCGAATCCTCCAGCGCGCGCAGCGCGAGCGGATCGCCGCCGTTCACCGCTTCCACATACGGGTTGCCGGCGTAGCGCTCCTCGAGGAGCGCGGCGAGATCCTGCCCCTGAGGGTCGATCCGCTCGGCGGCGAGCAGTGCCTTGGGCGCGTAGACGGATCGCGGCCAGATCTCGGCGACG
>Ga0079217_10000356_pt1 | contig 11274 bp, 9 predicted proteins | sample NCAS200_FD_76343 | JGI IMG/M metagenome (GOLD analysis project Ga0079217, IMG submission 76343) | Agricultural soil microbial communities from Utah to study Nitrogen management - NC AS200 | ecosystem: Environmental > Terrestrial > Soil > Agricultural land | place: USA: Utah | collected 2014-06-11 | reverse complement strand
TCGCGGCAACGTCGAGCTCCTGCGCGCCGTGAAGGCGCGGGCGCGGCGGCTCGCCGATCGCGGTCCCGATCGGGATCTCTGGCCGGCGATCGCCGCGATGATCGGACCCGAAACGCCGGTCCGTGCTTCCGCACCCGACGTTCGGCCGCTCGTACCTCGCCGCCGCTACGCCTTCTCGATCCCTCAGCTCGCCGCGGCGGGCATCGCGCTCGCTCTGGTGTCCGGAGGCGCCGTCCGGCTGCTCGATCGCGATGCCGCACCCGCCCCGGCCGGCACCGTGACACGCATTGCGTCCGACACCATGACGATCTCGCCTGCCGCGAACCGCGCCGACAGGACCTACGACGCCGCCGTCGCCGATCTCCGGGCGGTGCTCGATGCGAACCGCGGCCGCCTCGACGCGAAAACGGTCGCGGTGCTCGAGGCGAATCTCGCGGTCATCGATTCGGCCGTGACCCAGGCGCAGCGCGCGCTCGCGGCCGACCCGGCCAACACATATCTGAACAGCCACCTCGCGCGCACGATGCGCCGCAAGGTGGAGTTGCTCCGGCAGGCCGCCACGCTCGTCACCGCCCAGAGCTGAGAGGATCAAGTGCTACTCGTCACGTTCACCGCGCTCGCGTTCGCCGCCGCCCCGGCCCAGGATACGGTCGTGTCGGTGCAGCGAGGCGACCGCCTCGAGGCCGAGAACCACACCGGCGACATCACGGTTCGCACGTGGACGCGCAATGCGGTCATGCTGCGGGCGCGCACCGGTGGGCGAAGCGTCTCGCTGCAGCGTGACGAGGGCGAAGTCCTCGTGGAGCTCAACTGGGAGCACGGCTCGCCCGGGCGCGTGGACTACGAGCTCACCGTTCCGGCGTGGATGCCGCTCGAGCTGAGCGGGATCAATACCAGCATCACCGTGCTCGGGACGCAGGCGGCGATATCGGCGGAGACCGTGTCGGGAAGCATCACTATCGAAGGAGGCAGCGGGTCGATCAGCGCCGAGTCGGTCGAAGGACGCGTAACGGTGACCGGCGCACGCGGGCGCATCGCAGTCGAGTCGGTGAACGAGAGCGTCAGCGTGCGCAATTCGAGCGGCACCATTTCCGCCGAGAGCGTCAATGGCGGGATCACGCTCACCGGCATCGACTCGCGGGACCTGGCGGCCGAGACGATCAACGGAGCGGTCACCTTCACCGGCCCGATCCGCGATGGGGGCAGCTACGCCATCTCCACGCACAACGGTGACGTCACGATCGGGATACAGGATGGCGCGAACGCTTCCGTCTCGGTATCGACCTTCCAGGGAGAGGTGTCGGCCGACTTCCCGATCCAGGTCCACGGATCGCGCGAGAAGGACTTTTCATTCAAGCTCGGCAGTGGGAGCGCGAGCCTCGACATCGAGACATTCCAGGGCGAGATCCGCCTTGTCCGTCCGGCGAACATTCGCAGCCGTTAACCATCATCCCCTCGGAGAAGACCATGTTGCTGCTCACGACCGTCGCCCTCGCCGCGACGCTGCAGGGAACCACGCAGGGGCGGGACTTCCGCTGGACGGGCGCGATCGCCCGCGGGAAGACCCTGGAGGTGATGGGGGTGAACGGCGACGTGCGGGCATCGCTCGCGTCCGGATCGCGCGCCGAGGTGACGGGCGTGAAGTCCGGTCGGCGCAGCGACCCGGAGTCCGTGGAGATCAAGGTCGAGGAGTCTGCGGAGCGGGTGACGATCTGCGTGATCTACCCCTCGCGCAACCAGGACAGCTGCCACGGCAAGAGCACCCGCCGGGGCCACAACAACGATGACAACAACGACGTGCGGGTCGATTTCACCGTCCATGTGCCGGCCGGCGTACGTTTCGTCGGGCAGACGGTGAACGGCGAGATGGAGGCCCGCGACCTCGATGCGGATGCCGATGTCTCGACGGTCAACGGCGACGTCGCCGTCTCGACGCGCGGATTCGCCGAGGCGACCACCGTCAACGGCGACGTGACCGCGACCGTCGGCCGCGGCGACTGGAACGGACCGGCGAAGTTCCAGACGGTGAACGGTAGCGTCACGGTGACGCTCCCCGCCTCGCTCAACGCCGATGTCCGGGCGAGCACCGTGAACGGCGACATCGACTCCGACTTCCCTCTCACCGTCCGTGGCAAGTTCGGGCCCCGATCGGTGAACGGTACCATCGGCTCAGGGGGCCGCACGCTTTCGCTCGGGACGGTGAACGGGAGTATTTACATAAAGAAGCGGTAGGGAACAGTCGCGAGGGTCGCGGGTCGCGGAGCCCGCGGGTGCACCGCACCCGCGGGCTTTGCCGTGGTTCCACCCTCCCAAGACCCTCGCGACTCACCTTGAAACCTTCCCCCGTATAGCAACGTTCTACCTCCTACAGGTGTCGAAGTAGCACGCTGCATCCCAGAACCTGAACCGCCGATCCCAGGAGACCGTCATCCATGATCAGAGGCGCCTTGGCCGTCTGCTGCCTGCTCGTGTTGCCTGCGGGACTCGCCGCGCAGAGTGGGGACGAGACGGTGAAGGAGTTCGTCGCCACCCGCTCGGCGGCGGGCACGGGGATCTCGGTGGACGGCCGGCTGGACGAGCCGGCGTGGCAATCGGCGCAGTGGCGCACGGACTTCAGGCAGAAGGTTCCGGTCGAAGGCGGAGCTCCCACCGGGGCGACGGAAGTGGCCTTCGTCTATGACGACGATGCGCTCTACGTGGGCGCGCGGATGCGGAGCGCCGATGCGTCGCGCATCCCCCGGACGGTGACGCGGCGTGATCAGTACACGAACGCGGAGCATCTGATCGTCGCGCTCGACACGTATCACGATCGCCGCACCGCCTACAGTTTCAGCATCTCCTCCGGCGGCGTGCGCGGGGACTATTACCACCCGAGCGATGCCGAAGGCAGCCGCGACATGACGTGGGATCCCATCTGGCAGGCGAAGGCGTCGGTCGATTCCACCGGCTGGATCGCCGAACTGCGGATCCCGTTCTCGCAGCTGCGCTTCGGCGCCGCGGGGGCGCAGACCTGGGGTGTCCAGATCAATCGCTGGATGCCGAACGTGAACGAGGACGTCTACTGGGTCGTCATTCCGGCCCGGGAGACCGGGTGGGCGTCGCGCTTCGGCACCCTGCGCGGCGTCGAGGGCGTGAAGCCGGCGCGCCGCATGGAGCTCGTTCCCTACGTCGCGAGCAACGGAACGTTCGATGATCAGGCGGCAGGCAATCCGTTCCGCGACGGCAGCGACGTGACGGTGCGCGCCGGCGCCGACTTCAAGATGGGGCTCGGACCCAACCTCACGCTCGACGCGACGGTGAACCCCGACTTCGGTCAGGTCGAGGCGGATCCCGCCGAAGTGAACCTCTCGGCGTTCGAGACCTTCTTCGACGAGCGCCGGCCCTTCTTCACCGAAGGCGCGCAGCTCCTGCGAGGTGGCGGCCAGAACTTCTTCTACTCCCGGAGAATCGGACAATCGCCGCGCGGCTTCGCGTCGGGCGACTTCGTGGACCGCCCCACCAACGCGACGATCCTCGGTGCGGCGAAGCTCACCGGGCGCCTCCGGAACGGGCTCTCGGTCGGCGGGCTCACGGCCTTCACGGCGCGGGAGCAGGCCCGGACGTTCGACGCCGGCACCGGCGACTTCGGGCGCACCGAGATCGAGCCGTTTACCGCGTATGGCGTCGGGCGGGTGCAGAAGGAGTTCGGACCGAATTCCTCGGTGGGTGGGCTCTCGATCACCGGCGTGCGCCGGGAGCTCGGGGATTCGCCGCTCGAAACGGTGCTCCCCGGATCCGCCATCACCGGGGGTGGCGACGTGAACCTGCGGACCGCCGGCGCGGCCTACGAATTCGGGGGCAGCGTCTCGTTCAGCCACGTGCGTGGCGACCCCGCGGCGATCCTCCGGATTCAGCAGGCGCCCGCGCATTTCATGCAGCGTCCCGATGCCACGGAATTCACGCTCGATCCGACGCGCTCATCGCTCACCGGCTGGGCCGGCTCGGTTCGCGCCGCCAAGAACTCGGGACGGCACTGGGTCGGAAACACCGGACTCAGTTTCGAATCCCCGAACTTCGAGCTCAACGACATCGGCCGGCTCGGCAGCGCGAACGACATCGACGCGTACGCGCAGCTCACGTATCGCGAGACGGAGCCGGGCAAGATCTTCCAGCGCTATTCGCTGAGCCCCTACATCGGCCGCAGCTGGAACTTCGGAGGCGTGACCACCGGCACCTTCTGGTCGCTCGGCAACAGCTTCACGTTCCGGAATTTCTACCGGCTCTTCCTGGGCACCTACGGCAACGCTCGCGCCTTGAGTGACGACCTGACGCGTGGTGGCCCGCTCATGGGCGTTCCCGCGGAGTATGGATTCGACGTCGAGATCGCGAGCAACGACGGCCGCGCCACCTCCGGGCGCGTCTCGATGAATTACGAGAACGACGAGGTCGGCGGCTGGAGCCGGACATTCCGTGGCGGGCTCAGCGCCCGGCCCGGCGCGCAGTGGCGCGTGAGCGTGGACCCGACGTGGAACAAGTCGGTCTCCTCGCGCCAGTACGTGAGCGCGCTCCCCGGAGGATCCGCGGCGACGTTCGGCACCCGGTACATCTTCGCGTACGTACGCCGCAGCACGATCTCGGCGCGCATCCGTCTCAATTATGCGCTCACGCCCGACCTGGGCATCGAGCTCTACGCGGAGCCGTTCGCGGCGAGTGGCACATTCTACGATTTCGGCGAGCTGTCCGCGGCGCGGAGCAGAGAGCTGCGGACCTACGGCACCGACGGAACGACCATCACCACGACGGCGGAAGGCTACGAAGTCACCGACGGGAACGAGACGTTCATCGTGCCGAACCGCGACTTCAACGTGCTGTCGTTCCGGAGCAATCTGGTGCTGCGGTGGGAGTGGCTGCGGGGAAGCACCCTATTCCTCGTATGGCAGCAGAATCGTGCGGGCGACGCGGCCGAGCCGGTGCGATTCGGGTCGCTCTTCGACACGTTCGACAGCCGGGGCACCAACTTCGTCGCGGTGAAGGCCAGCTACTGGCTCTCGGTGAACTGAGCGTCAGGGGCGCGGTACCAGCAGGACTTCGGCGGGCGGGGGGCTTTCCCCGCCCGCCGGCACGGTGAGGCGCACCGGCGCCGCGCCCGAGCGCAGCAGATCCAGCACGTTCGGCGCAACCGTCAGGTCGTACTCTCCCGGCGTGACGCCGAGCGTATAGAAGGTCCCATCGGTGAACGTGGCGAGCCGCCGCTCCCGGCCGGTGCGCCGCTCCGTGAGCACGAGCGACACGCCACCGACCCCCTGCAGCTTCCCGCCGAACTCGCGGGCCACCCGCCCTTCCACCACCGCGCCGGTCAGCAGCGGCACGTCGACCGTCGTGAAGTGATTCGGGGCGGGCGTCACCTCGATGGCCCGATCACCTGCCACCCAGAGCGGCGAGTCGAAGCTGAGCGAGTCGGCGGCGACGAGCACCGGCTCGAACGGCACCACGTCCCAGACCCGGTACCTGCCGAGCGAATCAGACCAGGTATTCCCCGAGCCGACCTGCACGCGAACGTTGGGAAGCCCGGGCTCGCCCGTGTCCCGTCGGCCATTTCCATTCGCATCCAGGAAGACGACGCCGGCGATTCCCGCGCGCTGCAGTGACGGTCCCGCCTCGAACGCCAGCGCCCGGCGGCTCCGGTCATACACCACGGACCCCTGCACGTATTGCGTGAGCGAGGCCGGCGCGCCACGCTGCGCCATCGCCGTCGTGTGGGTACGGAGCGCGTCGAACGATGAGGCGAGGCTCAGCGAGAACGCCGGCCCCGGCTGCCCGCTCATCCAACTCACGCCGGCTTCGAGGCGGAGGGACGGAACGATCGGACGCGCGATCGTGAACGAAGCGAGCCGGGGCGTTTCGAGCCCCTCCGATTCGTAGCTCGCGCGAATCCAGGAGCGCTTGAGTATCGGGCCCACCCGACCGCCCGGAACGAAGAACGTCGTGAGACCGAGGTATGCGCGCGACGTCGCGGGTGCGCTGACCCCTTCGTCATGCTCGAGCCTCAGATACGGCTGCACGCGTGCGTGACCTGCACGCGCCGATAGCGCCGCCTGAATTCGCCTGACGGATCCGTTGGCGGTGCTCGCCAGCTCGGCGGTCGCGTCGAAGTAGAGCCGATCGCTCTGCGCGTCGGGCCGGTAGAATGCGTTGAGGCGGAGTTGTCCCTGCCGCCCCAGCGGGTTGTAGAGCGATGCCTCGACATCGCGGTCGAAGCGGGTGTAGTCCGCCCCGACGCGCACGTGCAGCGTCGGCTCGAACGCGATCGCGCCGCGCGCGAGGCCGTTCGCAACGGCTTCGGCCTGGACCGTCCACGCGTGGGTCAGGCTGCCCGTCGCGACGGCGTACGGGTGAAAGAGACTCGGAACGGTGTCGCGCCAGATCCGCTCCAACCCGCTTTCGACTGTCCAGCGACGAGAGAGTCCGTAGCGGAAGTCGGCGTTCGCCGTGGCCGTGCACGGATCGAATCGGCACGCGCCGGCGGAGAGTCCGTACTCGAAGGTGCGGGCTCTGAGCAGCGCCGTCGCTGCGCGGTATGTGCGCGTGAACGTCTCCCGCTGCCCGAACGGTCCATAGGCGACAAACTCGACGGGATTCTCTCCGAAGACGACGGGCACATCCACGCCGTAGCTCCCGTCGTCGCCGACCGAGTCGAGTCCCACGAGCTGCCCGCCGCGGTACGCCTCAACCTGCCACCCCGGAGGAAGCCGCCCGCGAAACGCCTGCGCCCCGAGGAGCATCGGCCGCACATAGGGCGCATTCGTGACGTAGATACCCCGCGCCGTCCGGGGGCGAAGGCCGCCGCCCGGGCCATCACCGATGCGCAGCTGCCGCAGATAGCGGTTGTTCCGCCAGACGCCCAGCCACGAGGCATCGAGGTCGACATCGCCCTCTCCGGCCGCGCCGGCACTCCGCAGTGCAGCCTCGAGCGACCCGCCGAAGACGTCGGCGCCTGCGGCGAGGGCATAGGAGCTGCCGCCAAGTGGATCGGAGCTGGGAGAGAACCAGGAGTAGTCGAGCACGAAGCCGTCCCAGCGTCCGCGAGGACTCGTCACCCGGCGGTCGGCGAGTGACGTGGCGGCGGGCCGTGCGAGGCGCGCGCGCGCCGATTCACGCTCCAGGCGTTGGGCGATCGGCAGGCCGCTCGGGTCCGCCATCACGGCGGCGAGATCCGGCCAGCTGACCTCGATCGGGGACCGAAGCAGCTCACCGAGCACCATGGCATCGAGCCACAAGTCGACGGGTCCGCTCACGAACTGGGTGGCGGACAGCAGCACGTCGCGGCGCCCGACCGTCGCGCGCTCCGCCACCGGATCGATGAGGATCGCGATGCTTCCCGGCTGCAGCGTCGCGTGTACCCGCCCGAGGGAGTCGCGTGTCGAGAGCACCTCGGCCATCTCGAAGAGCTGCATCACCGGCAGCAGCGCGCGGTGACCGGAGCGGTAGGCCTCCACCGTGCGACCGGCGGCATTGCCGAGGCGGAGCTCGACGAGCACCGGATCGGCGCCTTGCGCGGCGAGCGACGCGGCGCGGCCGACGCCCAGGAGCGTCAGCAGCGCGACCGCGTGCACGATGCCGGCGCCGGATCTCATCTCAGGGAAGCTGGATCGCCGCGGAGTCGCGCACGGCACGAAACTGCAGGAGCGACTCGGGCGCCAGGTCCCTTCGCTCCGCGGTGACTTCCATGCGCATGACGTACCGGCCCGCCGGAAGTGAGTCCGCGGGCGCGGTGAACCGGGGCTCGAGCGCGAAGTAGGTGGAGATCGGCTGCGTGAACGAGGCGCGTACGCGGCCCGCGGTGTCGACGAGCTCGCCGCGCACCGTCCCGATCATCGCCGCGTTGCCCCGTCGCTCGAAGCGCCCTCGCACGACCACCGAGTCCTGCTCCCGTTCCGCCCGAAGCGCCGAGATCGCCACTCCGGTGCTGACTTTGCCCTTCCGGTAGAGCACGGGCAGCAGCGTGCGTACCTCGATCGAGAGGCCGACGGTGACGCCGGTATCGGCGGACGCCGTGATCGGCACCTTGCCCCCGCGCGCGAGCACCGCGAGTCGCGCCCAGTATTCGCCGTCCGGGAGATCGGCTGGAGGCGAGACCAGCAGCCGCACCGTCTGCTGCGCCTTCGGCTCGATCGTCATGCGCCGCGGAAAGACGCGGATCCATTCCGCCGCAGACGTGACTCCGCTGTCGGGCCGGTCGGGTGTATGCAGTTGCAGCCGTCCGGCCGAGTCGGTCACCGTGTAGCCGAAGAACGACGAGATCTCGACTTCGGCCGGCTCGTCGCCTGGATTGACGAGCAGCAGCGAGGTGGCGCGAGAGCGCGCATCGATGATGACCGTCGTCGGCGCAATCAGGATTCCCTGGGCCGCGAGCGGTGCAGCGGTGACGATGGAGAGGACGGCAAGCACTGCTCGAGTCATGGGTACGCGACGGTGAGGGTGATGACGGCGGAGTACGAGCCCGGCTGCTGGTTTGCGGCCGGCTGTGCCGTACCGCCGAGATACACGGAGCCGCGTCCGTTCTTGGTGTTCGTGAGAACCACGATCGAGATGCGCGGATCGAACGCCTGCTGGCTGCCGATGGATTCGGCGGCCGAATATCCTGCGTCGTTTGCGCCGAAGACGAGCGGAATCGTCCGTCCGGCAGGTCCGGTCATCACCGACGGCAGCGAGAGTTGCAGGATGATCTGGGCGTTCGGCTGCGCCGCCACGTTGAGCTGGCCCGCGCGCACGGGATCGGATCGGAGCACCGTCGTACCGACGCCGGGAAGCAGGAACCCGAATGCGAGTGGCTTCACGCCCTCGACGCGGATGGGCCGCCCCTGCGCGGCGGCCGGTGCCGCGATCGCGAGTAGCGCCAGGATTGCCGCCAGCCGGCGAGCCGTCATGCGCACGATCCGTTCGAAGCCACGATCATCGACAGGGGCCATCTAACGCAGGCGGGCGGAGGCGCCGCAGCGCCACCGCCCTCATGCATCGCGAATGCTTCCGTGGATCAGTTGTAGAACACCTCGAGCACGATCGGCTGCACGTAGTTGCCGGGGGCGACGACGCCGGCGGCGGTGAGCGTGGCGCCGAGCCAGACGAAGTAGCTGCCGGTCGTCGCTTCGAGCGTGACGCTCTGCGCCACGCCGGCGGTCGGCGTGAAGCCGGTCGCCCCGCCGACCACGTTCGTGCTGCGGTGGAGGCCCGTCCACGCTGAGAGCGCGAGTCCGGCGATCTGCAGGCTCGCGGGCAGCGAGTTGAAGCGGAACGACACCGACGAGCCGGGCGCGCCGCTGATGGAGAAGTGGCCGCCGGACGCGTTCCCGGCCGCGACGGTCTTCACCTGTGACGGAGCGATGTTGCCGAACGCGAGCGACGCGTCGCCGGTGACCGTCAGCGCCTGCAGTACGGTCGCCGTGGCGTCGATGTCGTCGGTGATCTGGGCCCGGGCGGGAGCCGCGAACGCGGCCGCCGCGGCAAGCACCAGCGCGGACTTGAGCGAAGTACGCATGGTCACGGTCCTGTCCTTGGGTTGGTTGGTCGATCCGGGGCCGAATCCCGGCTGGGCCGGTCCAAGGCAACCGACGTGCCAATGCTGTCACGGAATTGCAGTTTGTCGAGGAATTCGACGGTCGGATTGAAGCCAGCCACTCGCAACTACTTGTAGAACATTGGCGCGCGCTCGGCGCGCAACCGTCATGACCTTTGACGGATCGCCGGCCTGCCGGCGAGGCGCCGTGGATTTGCGCCAAGCGCTTTCGCAAACGCCACTTGCGCGCCCCCTGAAGCCTCCCGTACGATCACGAGAATCGCGCCCTGTAACTTGCCTTGGTGAAGTGCAGCCCCGACTCTCGAGCATTCGTGTCCCGCTTCCTCCGCATCGCCACCTTCGCCGCCAGCGTCGCTCTCGTGGGAATCGCCGCGAGCGCTCGCCCGGCGCACGCTCAGGCATCGGGCACATTGCAAGCGACCGTGACGGTTCTCGCGGCCGCCCAGCCTCTGGACCTGCAACTCGCCCACGCGGAATCACCGTCCGATGAACCGCGGCTCCTCGCCAAGTCCCGACACGAGCTCGCCGAAGTCGATATCGAAAAGATCTCCGACGCCTCCACGCAGGCCGCGCACCCGCGGGTTCGCGTCACCGTGACCTACCTGAGATAGCCCCGGATACACCCACCGTTTCAAGAAGCCCTCTGGTCGAAAGCGGGCTGGGGCGGTGAGGAGACGCGGGCTCGGGCGACGAACTATGCGCCGGTGAGGAGCCCGAGCCCGCGTCTCCTCACTGCCCCAGGTGCAAGAAGCCTTCACCATGTGGCACAAAAAAACCCCGCGCCATTGCGCGGGGTTTTTCACTATTACTGGAAGACGCTTACTGCACCGACACCTGATCGTTCTGCGCGGCGCTCGGCGCTGCATAGTCGATCACCAGCGCAACGCGGCGATTCTCGAGCCCCTCTTCGCCCGGGCCCTTGGCGCCCGGCACGACCTGACGGTTCCGCGCCTCGCCATAGCTCACCGCCTTGAGGAACGACGCGTCGAGCGCGCCGTTGCTCGAGAGGTAACCCGCGACTGCTTCAGCGCGGCGCATCCCGAGGCGCTGATTGAACGCGGTGCTCCCGGCAGGATCAGCGAACCCTTCGATGGTGATCGTCGCGTTCGGGTAATACTCCTTCACGACGCCCGCGAAGCGGTCGAGCACGGGACGATCGGCCTCGCGCAGGTCCGCGCTGCCGAACTCGAAGTGCACGGGCACGTTGAACTTCACGGCACCCTGCATCTTCTCCATGCTGACGTTGTACTCGCTTCGGAAGGCCTGCAGCTGCTGCTCGAGCGCGTTGAGCCGCGAGTCCACCGAGTCGATCCGGGTCGCCAGCTGGCGGTCGCCGGTCACCATCTCTTCGCGAACCTTCGCCATCTCACTCTCGAACACGTCCCGGCGGACCTTCGGCGCGCACGCCGACAGCCCGACGACACCGAGAGCGCCCAGCATCATTGCACCGCGCCACGTGGTCCGCATAGACAACCCTCCGATCGAGTTTTTTTTGGAGACGCTCGCGTTGAACCCGGACCACCCGGGAGCGACGCTATCGACGCCGACAAAGTCAGTGCCCGTACAAAAAGCTGCTGTGACTTGGGTCACGACAGCCCGAGGAAGTTACGGACGCACGCCGACGAGCTCGACGTCGAAGACGAGAATCGAGTTCGGCGGGATCGGACCGACTGGCTGTGCGCCGTAGCCTAACTTCGGCGGAATCACCAGCTTGCGACGCC
>Ga0079217_10000351_pt1 | contig 11288 bp, 9 predicted proteins | sample NCAS200_FD_76343 | JGI IMG/M metagenome (GOLD analysis project Ga0079217, IMG submission 76343) | Agricultural soil microbial communities from Utah to study Nitrogen management - NC AS200 | ecosystem: Environmental > Terrestrial > Soil > Agricultural land | place: USA: Utah | collected 2014-06-11 | reverse complement strand
TTTACGAGTGGGCGAATCCGAAGGGGGAAGAGTTTGGATTGCAGAGGCTCGAATTAGTCATACGTCAGTCGCACGACTGTAGCGCGGAGCAAGTTATCGCGCGACTTCGTTCGGCGGTGAAGAGTTTTTGTCAGGGCACAGAACAAAAAGACGATCTGACAGCGGTTGTGCTCAAGCGAAAAGCCGCGTAGATGAGAACAAGGAAATCCGTGAAATGCGGGTCGCGCAACCCATCGAATTAGGAACCAGAAAAGCTTTGCGCATGGAGGTCGCCGAACGAACTGTTTCCGTTGCCGAAGCGCGCTTAACGCTGCCCGCCGACGTTCGTCGCGGTTTTTAGGACTCTCATTAGGCCGCTTGCCCTTGCGCAATTCAGCCAGGTTTTCTGACTTCATCGTTCATGGGATTGTCTCGCGGTCTGGCGTTCGGGCGAGGGCCTGATCCCATTGTGCTATGCGGTGAGTAGGAGTGTCTTTCCGCTGCGAGACATAGCTTGCACAAAAAGTCCGCTTATCTGATTGGTTTCTCTGCGGCCTCTGTGTACGGCCTCTGCGTAGGAATGACCGTTAAACGCAGAGAAAGCAGAGATACGCAGAGGGCCGCAGAGAAGACTATTCCCAAAACTCACTTTTTGTGCAAAGCAACGAGACATGGCAAAATGCCATTCGAGTTATCGCCTTGTTATGGGCCAGCGTGCCGTCGAACGGACGGAGTATGTAGTTTCGATAGCCGCGACGTGTTGAAGCCGGCTACGTGCAGAACGGAGCCGGATTCTTCCGCCAGTGGGCTAGAGCCGCGAATAGCGAGCTCGTTCCAAATATTGCTCTCGACCTTCGTCCCGCAGCCATCGAAGCCTTGCAAAGTTTTTAATGCACAGAGCGCAATGTCGAGTTGCGTCTATGGAGGACTCAGTATTAAAGAAACGGCCAAGGTGCTAACCGTTTCGCCCGGTACCGCGCGTGCGCGACTGGACCGTCGCACGCGCGTGGTTGTTAAACCTGCTTTGGCCCTGCTACCCATGGGACGGCCGATTGCCGCATCTCGTCTTTTAGGATGGTGATCAATGACTCAGTTCCGCCCTGTGAAGCATAAGGTTCCACATCCGAACCCACAACGACATTTGCTTCAGGATTGGTTGCTGTCAGTAGTTGCAGATACGCTTGCGCTGCATACGAAGGCGGCAGGCCGTTGGCGACAAGAGCACGAAATGCGTCGATTACCAATTGAAAATTTGGATCGCCGATGGCATTGCCATTGGCGTCTACAGGTTGTAGAAATATCGGTCTTGTTCCCGAGGCAATATCGGTCTTCACCCACAGAGGATTGAGTGTGGAGACTTTGATTGCTAATCCGGAAGCGTCAAGAATTCTACGTAAGGCGTTGGCATAGGACAACAATGCGCGCTTGCTGGCTGTATAGCCGTGGCCATACGTAATACCTAAATCACCCCCACCATCAATATAGGCCTGCACCGACGTAGTGAACATGATCCGCGCATAGCCACTAGCGGAACTTGCAGCTAACGCCGGCAATAATGCACTGGTCAAAGCCACGTGCCCACCGTAGAGCGTTGCCAGTGCGGTTTGAATACCGCCAAAATACATATTCGGCTCAACGGGAATCACGCCACCAACAACGCCGCGACCTGCATTATTCACTAGAATGTCGATGCCGCCAGCGCCTTGCACTTCCGGACGGCCCAATACGGTTGCGACAAATCCCTGAATGGATGCTGGATCCACGAGATCCAAATTTAATAGTGGAAACGGGTGTCCGGGGTAGGCTGCAGGTGTTCTCGATGTTCCAATTACTTGCACACCTAATGCCTGTAGTGCCTGACCCACGGCCAGACCGATACCATGCGATGCACCGGTGATGATCGCGACTTTGCCGGCAACATTGATTTCGGGGACATGGTTGGTTGTTGGGTAATACTTGGGCGCCAGACGAACCTCGAAGGGCGGAGCCGTGGCGGCACGCGCCAGGTTGTCAGTCAACAGCGCTGGAGCAACAAGGCCTGCACTGGCAAGACCGGCCACGAAACGACGCCTACTTTCCGAATGTCTACTCTTCTTCATTTTTTTCCTCCGTCGATGTTTAATTTGTGGCTACGCTTTTTGTGCCGGACTCTGCAGTACAGGCATGTATTCCCCGTTCGAGACCATCCGGCTTTAAGTTGGCTTGCGATTCGTAGTTTTTTGTGCTCGGTCGCATTTCTGAATCTGTGACTTTGTGAACCACATCTCGTTCTCCTCACGATCAACGAGTCTGCGATAATCGAGGGGCGCCACTTTCGCCAATGGGGACCAAGAAATCTGGCCCACGTGCGGCAAACGCTGCTATCTGCCCTACCTATTCATGCGTAAACGAGGCGACAAACCTCTAACGAGACCTGCGCCAAACGAAATAACTCAACGGTTAACACGTAATGTTTGCAGTTGATTTTAAGTTGTTGATTGTGGAGTGTAGTAGAGTAAGCGAGGTGAAGTTAGTAGGGGGTGTGACAGGCCGCGAAACGACACGCCCAGGGTGATCTTGAGCTAATAAGTGGCGTGGAGGGACCGGCAAAGTCCGTACCCTTTCGCCAGCAGGGGCGGGGATGGGACATGCTAACTCGAACACACGTTGAGGGCCACGCTGCGGCGTACATGAATCAGCACGGAATTACCGAGGCTACGGTTTACATTAACAATCCGTCAATTTGCGCCAACTGCACCAGTAATCTCCCACGGATGCTTAATCCTGGAAGCCAGCTAAACGTGGTATTACCTGATGGCACGTCTATTCCATTCGTTGGAGGATTACCTTGATGGTTACGTTTTTTGATCGAGAGGAACTATCCAACTCCATTAATGGGATGAGTATCGGGAACCAGGCAGAATTGGACAATGTTCTTGAGAAATTGGCCGACAGAGAACCTTTTTTCTTCGAACTTTTGGCTGAGAATGACTATAAGCTTCTGGTTGGTTTTAGTAACACGGTCGGCTGTAGTCAGCATAGCCCTGCCAATGTAGACTCGCCCTATTTGGTGGCGATAGCGCCAACTGAGCAAGTGACTGAAGATCATTTCGAATTCCTTATGGGTGGCACTCCGACTCCCATATCAAAACACTATTGCATGTTTTGGGAGCAAGTAAGGCAAATAACAGCTCATTTTCTTAAAACAGGTGATCCTAGTCCCTACTTTTTATGGGAGGAGATATAGCGAGAGAGACGAAGTGTTGCCTTGCCGTTGTTCTCGGGTGGATCAAGTATGCCGGCTCACGCCTTTCAGGGAAGGCACCGTCCCGGGTACACGGATCAAGATGTGGGATTTGGACCGGGTGGAGGTCGACCGTAAGAATGATCAAGCCTGAAAAAACAATGCCGCTCTCTACGCGCTTCATAAGATACTGGTGAATGCCAGGTTTTTGGTTCTGAAAAGGGAGGCACTCGGATGTAGCCGTGTTACTCGACTATGCCGAAGCCATGCCTCGTAATCTGCGCGATGTTGCCGAAAAAGGTTCAGTGATTCGCGTGGCATCACACTATCCTGACGTCCGGGGGGCAGGAAGCCTTCAAAGACGGTTTTGGAAATCTATGGGAAAGTGCTGCCTGTTCATTACGAAGGACTTTTGTTCATGAACTCATTCATTCAGCCGGGGCCGGTAGACAACCACCCAACTGGGTTCAGCGTCAACCGGTTACGATGATCTCATCATGTGGATGCCGAGAGAATACGCGAAAATAATCGCGGCTTGTGGGTGCAAATAGTCGCATCCATTATTCGACGACGGAAGTTCATTAGGAGGTGCTCAAAGGTCGAATGGCGCGCAAAACTTCATCGTTATTTAAGTTCTTGGCAGCCGTGGCAGCGATAAACATCGCCTGGTTGATATCAGCGAGCGCGACTGAGTTACCGCAGAGTGTCGAAATGCAGAAATTTCGCATCGCCGTCGCTTTGGTAGTCAGTGCAGTTGCTGCGTGGCCGCGGAAAGCAATTGGATTGTGGATTTCGCTTGTTGCCCTTATGTGGATCGCTTTTGAGTATGTGCTGTGGTGGAGGGGGTCACGTATTGTAATCGAGGCTGCCGGTAGCAGTTTTTCTCGGAACCCGCACCTTGGTATTTTCTTCATGCAAGGTGGTGGGACTTGGTTGTGCTGTTGCTGACTGTTGTCGGGCTCTCTTGGTCCGGCGGCGAGACGAGTCCTAGACTGGGTAGAGAAAAGTTCCGCTGGCTCGGAAATCCCATTTTGATTAGCATTTCTCCAGAGCCGTAATGCAGGATGGACAGCGTCTCCAACGTCAATTTTGGCATCGCCGGTCCACCATTGGTAACCTTGTCGTATTCAGCCAGCGCCGCATACCCATTGGATTCAGATGACGGCGGCTGCGCCGTAAAGTTCCCGAACAACTCACTAGTCATGCGAACTATCACCGCTCGCTGGGCGGGTTGCATCCATAAATCTGAAAGGTTATCAAAAATGAGTAGCTCGGCATCACTTTTCCTCGGACTGCTCAACCCACAAGACTTCACATCAAGAAATTTTCTATAGGCGTTTTCACCTACAGTAGCCGCTCGTTCAGCTTACATCGACCTTCTTCAACATCGCAGCGAATCGCAAGACGTCCTTTGATTATCCGATGTTGAATACGATCAATCCCAAAGCTAGTAAACCTCTCTGTGAGTATCATCGCCAAATAATGAGTAAAAACGCGGATCATCCTCACTTCTCTCTCGATCAAATCAGGAACATGCATTGCGTCGTTTCAAACGTTTCTACTGTAGCTCGGAGAAGTTCAATGAAAAAATCAATCGTCCTGGTGAGCGTCTTGTTGGCAGTTGCCGCTGTAGGCATTTCAACGCTTTCTCAAAGGCCCTCACAAGGCTCGCCACGATTAGAAGAACTGGAACAAAAGGAAAATCGGCGGTCGCTGACGATTGAGGAGACGGTAGAACTTGCAAAGCTGAGGGGCAAAAAGCAAGTACTTGTACCAGGAACTATCAGTCTCCACCCGGTAGTTAAGACCGCTGATGAGATGGACAAAACGCTGTCGAGCTTTAGCCTTGTTCTGGCAGAACCCATTGCAGAGATTGGATATCTCGGCAACTCCAACACGATCAATTCATGGTACAGATTTAGACTTGTTGACCAGATTATTCAGGCCCCACCGCGAGCGTCATTCGCTCGTCGAGAATTGCCGCGTGAATTATTCCCAGTTAAGAACGACGAGTTTCTGGTCCCAATACCCGGTGGCACCGTGACACTTGACGGAGTAGAGGTTACGCAACGTGACCAGAATTTTCCTCCATTTGAGCAAACCAAAAGATACGTGTTGCTGGTATCGCTCGACCCCTCTACGAAGGTCGCAGAATTAGCACTCGGCTCTCAGTCTGTCTTGATCGTAAATGCCGATAATTCTTTCGACGCACATTTTGATCACCAACTTCTTCAACAAGCGATAAAACAATTCCATAACGGCTCGCTGGATCAGCTGAAACGGAACAAACAAAAATAGCGGCCCGTCCTTCATGCCGTTTATGCCAGGAGGTTGCCCTAACCATGAACCTACGGCTCAAGCTCGCTTTACTATTGTTAATCGCATTCCCTTCTTCCGTTCATGGACAGTATGCCTGCACTGGAAATCAAAATACCGCCGGGTGTCCTCCATGTTATTACAACCAACCAACACCAACTTTTCATGGCACAACAGCTGATGGGCGGCGAAAGGTTAATGTTTTTATTCAAGGAGGCACGAGTTCTGAGTCCTGGGATGATCCTCCTGGTAGTGCGAATACAAATACTCCGATTTGGGATGCGGTAGAGGACGGAAGAACCCTGTGGAATAATGCGACCGATACCACTTCTAACCCTGGAACGACGAATCGGCCACCTTATGTTTTTGAGGAGGCGATAGATCCCAACTGGCCAATACGTGGCACGCGACGTATACGCTATGGTAAGGAATGGGAAAGAATGTAAAAGCCCTGATTTCTTCCGTGGCTGCAACCTTCGAAACAGCAAGCACTTACGTATTGCCGAGCGTCTGTTTCGCAATGCGGAGGTCAGGGGTTCGATCCCCTCTGCTCCACAAATTAACCTCTCGCCTTCAAACACTCTCATCGATCTTTACTTTATTTACGCAAGTTCAGGATCCAAATATCACCTGTGATCCGTCCCCTCGAATAAAGCAGTTGCCTACCGTCGCGCGATATCTGCGGATCTTCCAGAAACAATCCCGACTCTGGAAAGTTCGTGATCTTTTCCGGGTCGGACTTACGCCAGTCCTGCGCCGGACCAGGCACGCGGTAAATGTTTTTGTGGTCCAGTTGAAAGTAGAGCCACTTGCCCGATGGTGACACGAAGGGATGATAATCCTGATGCGGCGTGGCTACCACGAAACGTGGTTCTCCACCCGCCAAAGGCCACGCGCGCAGGTCTATGTTGCCGCTGGCGTTAGATTGATGAATCAGCCACTTGCCATCGGGGCTAAAGGTCCCGATCGGTACGGTGCCCAGCCCGTTCGTCAGGCGACGCACGCCCTTGGTCACTAAATCGAAAATAAAGAGCTGATTACGACCTTCAACGATCGTGGCATAAACTATGGCCCGGCCATCGGGCTGCCACATAGGGCTGCCCGCATTTTCGATCAGTAAGTGCGGATTCGCCCCGTCGGCTGACATGAGCCAGAGAGAGCCCCGTTGCGTTGGCTGAGAATCGGGCGCTGTTCGGCGAACGAATGCGATGGTCTGGCCGTCAGGTGACCAGCGCGGACTTGAATCATCTGAGTTGGTGTCAGACGTCAATTGAACCGGAGTTGAACCGATATCGACTCGCCAGATGTGCCCACGATGGCCCAGATGGTTTTCAAACACAACAGAGCGTCCGTCGGGTGAGAAGTTCAAAAAGTAGATGCTGTTGTTTCCTGAAGTGGCCGGTTGGGGTGTTCCAGTCAGCCGGCCTTGTTCGGCATCGAAGGGCAATATCTCAGCATTGAAAGCAAGCTCCTGCGCGGCGTAGGCGATCATTTTCCCATCACGCGAGATCGCTGCTTGAAGATCCCGCCCGCGGCCAACTGTAAGCGGCTCTGCTTCACCCGACACAGCTCCCTTTTTCAGTGAAAACGACACTCGCCAAAGCGAAAGATTCTTGCCCGCCTCAGCGTTTGAATAGATGATCCCTTGAGAATCTGAGCTCCACACGGGACGCTTGCCTCTAACGAGCCGCTTTGCCTCACCGCCTTCTGCGCTCACGACGAAAACGTTAGGGCCCGCCTCAAACACGATCCAACGGTTATCCGATGAGTAACTGGGATACAACCAAAAAGGCTGCGGTGGTTCGCCGGCTGCGAATGTAATTGGGATGTCCTGCGCTTCTCCTCCCTGTGCAGGGACCCGACGCATCTGCGGTTGATACCATGACGTGCCGCGTGTGTAGACAATCATCGAGCCATCCGGGGACCACGAGGGAAAGTTGCCCGATTCGGCGATGCGCCGCGCGCTTCCCCCAAGCGCCGGCATCACCCAGATGTCGCCACCCAATAAAGAATAGTCAACTCCGGGATAGAGAAGATTCGATGAGCTCGAGCGTGTGGAAACGAAAGCAATCTGCTTACCGTCTGGTGAGAAGGCTGGTTGCACGTCGTCCGAAGCGTTATTGGTTATGTTGAGATCTGGACCACCAGCTATTTGTTTGAGAAAGATCTCAAAGTTCCCAGAGCGATCTGAAACGTACGCGATCGTTTGTCCATCCGGTGCAAAGGTTGGCTCACCTTCATAGCCAGGATCAGCCGTCAGCGGAATGAGGGCAACGTTTGCCAACGACGACACGCCTGATTGAGTTGCGCCCGAACTTCCGAGCCACCAACCAACAAAAACAGAGGCAACAATAAGCACCAAACCGACGACGACCCATTTAAGATGGAACGTTGCAGCGCGCCTCTGATGTAGGGCTGTTGTCTTTGTGCTCGTGAGAGTATTTGACTCGATGCCTCGTTTAAGCCGACGTAGATCTATTTCGAAATCACCAGCATGTTGATAGCGCTCGGAAGGCTCTTTGGCGAGCGCTTTCCCTAGAATATCTTCAAGTTCCGCTGGTAGTTGTGGATTTGATTGTGTCGCGCGGGGTGGTTCCCGGTTAAGGATCGCATGGAGCGTGTCAATCGTCGACTTGCCTTTAAACGGGCGCTCGCTGGTTACTATTTCATAAAGCACAACTCCGAGACTAAAGATATCCGTCCGCTGGTCCACCTTTTCGCCAAGTGCTTGCTCTGGTGACATGTACGATACAGTTCCCACGATTACTCCTGGTACCGTGTTCGCTTCATTGCCAGAGTGCATGTACCTTGTGGTTAATTGACTCTCGCCGCTTGCGCCGTTTTGTTTCTCCATTAACTTCGCCAAGCCAAAATCCAAAATCTTTACCTGGCCGGCGGCGGTTACGATTAGATTTTCCGGTTTTATGTCGCGATGAATCACCCCTTGTGCGTGCGCTGCCGAAAGGCCGCCAGCAACTTGCGCGGACCACTCAAGTCCCCGCTTTAACTCGATCCTTCGCCGCGATAAGAGCTTTCGCAGTGTCTCACCAGCGACGAACTCCATAGAGATATACCTCGTGTTGTCGTGCTCACCAATTTCAAAGATTTGCGCGATGTTCGGATGATGGAGTGCAGCCGCGGTTTTCGCTTCCTGAGTAAAGCGCCTCATGCTCTCCTGATTGGCTGCTAACTCCAGCGGCAGAATCTTCAATGCGACCTTGCGATCAAGTTTCGTGTCGTGCGCCAAATACACCTTACCCATTCCACCCTCACCGAGGACGGAACGGATTTGGTAGTGCGCAATCGTATGCCCTGATTTAAATTCGCGGTTGTCGGCGAGCATTTCCGCCGCGGCCTGGTAGGCAGGAGCATCTACAAAATTAGTTGTGTCTTCGTGCGACTTGATTAGCGATTCCACTGCAGCTCGCAAAGATAGATCACCTTCGCACGCTTTATCGAGATAGGCAGGTCGCTCACGCGGGGGCAGCGCAACGACCGAGTGAAAAATCTGTTTTAGATTGTCCCAATCTTGCTGGGGCATACTTCTTGATCCTGAACGAACGTTTGGTTCTTAGCCCAATGGCTAGAACTACTAAAACGCCTTCTTGAGTCCCTCCCAACGCGGCTGTAATTCGGCCATAAACTTTATGAAAGCTGTTTCCTTTCTGATGCGGTTCAGGTGTGGATCCCGCACAAAGAGTGGATAATTTGGCATGCCGGTTTCGGCGGTCGTCTGCAGCCATCTGACCGCTTCATCCGTCTTGCCCTCTAACGCATAGACGCACGCAATGTTGTAAGTAATGTGATGATATGCCCGGTTGTTTCGCGCCTGCTGAAGGATGGCCGGTATGGCAGCTTCCGCATTCTTACGCTGGCCCTTCAAGGCTAAGACCAGCGCCAAATAACTTCTGCTAACCAAATCACCCGTGTTCTTTTTCACAGACGTCTCTAGCAAAGACTCCGCTTCATCGAACTGCCCCATTCCAACCAAAGCCGGCGCATACGATTCGCCAAAGTAGCGTCGATTTATCTCATTAGACTCGTTGAACTTTCCATATAATTTGTACGACTCGGCTAAACGTCCTTGAGCAAAAGTGTTTGTGGGATCAATTTCCGCTGCAAGCTGAAACTCCTTTAAGCCAGTTGCTTCATCTAATCCTAAGTGATCGTAAATAGTACCGAGTTCCACATGACCGACGCTCGGATCTAAAGCCACAGCTTGGCGCGCTTCGCGAGCGGCCTGAGCTAGATCCCACCTTCCGTACTTGCTGAAATAATATTGGAAGCGTGCTGAGTGAGTCTCAGCCAGTTGCGGGTCGAGCGACTCAGCCTGAGACAATGCCTGTTGCGCAAGCTCTATCCAAACAGGATTATCGGGTTCGTTAAAGTTTGCGAGCCACAAATACGCGTAACCCAATCTAGCGTAGGCGAGAGCATATTTCGGGTCTACCTCGATAGCCCTCTTGAAATAAGCAATAGCCGCATCGATCGCTTGACGGTCGCCAATCGACGTCGTGATACCTTCAAGGTTAGTTCGCCCTTTCACATAGTATTCATAAGCCTCCGGATTCGACGTAGAGCGTTTGCTAAGGTGTGCCTGTTGCGCCGGGTCCAGTTTGAGTTGAAGCCGCGAGGCTACTTGCTGCGAAATCGTATCTTGAATCGTGAAGATGTCCGCCGTGTGCATGTCGAAGCTGTCGGCCCACAACGAAGCGCCATCGCTCACACGCAGCAAGTTGACGCTGACGCGCAATTGTTCGTTCGCAAGCTGCACCGTTCCCTCGAGCACGGAATCCACTCCTAATTGTTTCGCAGCTGAGAGCGCATCAGTTTCTTCGCTCAGGTAGCGCCGGACGGCGCTGGTTGGGCGAACGATGACTTTCCCTGTCTGACTGATTCGGCGGATGACGGCATCGGCGATACCCAACCCAAGATAATTGTCATCGGTATCGAGCGATCTAAGCGGCAGCACGGCGAGGGATTCCATCCTTTCAGCAGGCGCAGCAATTTGTCTGGAACGCCAGACATAAATGAATGCAGCGACTACAATGAGCAGTAGTACTGCGAATCCAGTCCATGCCACGCGCTTGTGACTTCTGATTTGGTTGACCATGTATTCAGCGCTGGAAGCTGTCGGCGTGCTTGCGGCGATGGTTTCCGCCTTCGAAACAGCGGCCTGTCCCTCGGCAGTTGCGGGGACGACCCGATCTGGTGAGATGCTACGCTCGCTGGCTGCTTTCAGCTGCAAAGTGTGTTGTAGTCGTTTGAGGTCGATTAAGAGGTCTTTGCTGGATTGATACCGTTCGTCTCTATTCTTCGTCAGCGCCTTCTCAACAATCTCTTCCAATCTCTCCGGGACGATATGTGAATAACGTTTCAGAGGGTCGGGTGCCTCTTTTGAGAGGATCGCCGAAATGATTTCGTTCGATGTGCCAGCGACAAACGGCGAGCAACCGGCAATCATCTCGTAAAGCACCACACCAAGACTCCAAATATCGGTGCGCTCATCCACCATGTCGCCGCGCGCCTGCTCTGGTGACATGTAAGCTGCCGTTCCCATCACCAATCCAGGTGTTGTATTGGCAAGGAGGGTTTGCGCTTCTCCATCTACGACGGTGGACGCTACTTTCGGTCGTGACACTTTGGCCAATCCGAAGTCAAGCAATTTCACCAGTCCATCATCCTTGCGAATCATGACGTTCTCGGGCTTGATGTCACGATGTACGATATTCACTCGATGCGCCGCCACCAACGCCGAGGCCATTTGAAT
>Ga0079217_10000350_pt1 | contig 11298 bp, 12 predicted proteins | sample NCAS200_FD_76343 | JGI IMG/M metagenome (GOLD analysis project Ga0079217, IMG submission 76343) | Agricultural soil microbial communities from Utah to study Nitrogen management - NC AS200 | ecosystem: Environmental > Terrestrial > Soil > Agricultural land | place: USA: Utah | collected 2014-06-11 | reverse complement strand
GCGATCCACCTGCTGCGCCGGCTCAGGCGCGAAGACGTGAAGGCGGGGCTGACCGGACCGAGACTGTCCGCGCTCTCGGTCATCGTGTTCGGCGGGCCGATCACCCTCGGTGATCTCGCGACCGCCGAGCAGGTGCGGCCGCCGACCATGACGCGGCTCGTGCGTGCGCTCGAGGAAGAAGGACTCGTTCGCCGCGAGAACGATTCCACGGATGGTCGTGTCGTACGAGTGCGCGCGACCGCGAAGGGCGAGAGCCTCCTGACCGCCGGTCGCACCAGGCGCGTGCGAAAGCTGATGCAGCCACTCGCCGCGCTCACGGACGCCGAGCGCAAGACCCTGCATGATGCGGCCGCCATTCTTGCTCGCGTCATCGGACGGCTCTCTTAGGCCATCCTAACCGGTACGCGGCATAACGCGGCATCACCGGTTCGCAACCGTTGTGAAGATCTGACGCGTCACACATCTTGTTGCGTCCGCCTGAAGATTGTGAGCGGCGGTCTGCAGGGAGGAGGCAGCGGTGGGAGAAATCGGGTTTCGCGATGGACTGATGGACCAGATCCGGCTTCGGGAATCGCGCTTTCATGAAAGTGCGTTCCTGTTCGTCCTCGCGTCGCTGGAATTTCTGCAATCACGCCTCCCTGAGCGGCGTCATGTCGACGGACGTGAACTCGCGCATGCGGTACGCGAACTGGCATTGGAGCGCTTCGGTGTCCTGTCGCGGCTCGTCCTCGACCACTGGGGCGTACGCTCGACGGCTCATGTCGGGGATATTGTCTTTGCGCTCGTCGAGACCGGCCTGCTGATGAGCCAGCCCGGCGATTCGAGACAGGATTTCGAGGACGTGTTCGATTTCGACGATGCGTTCGAGGGTTCGTATCCATGGAGTGCGGCACACCTGGCATGAAGCCGCACGGGCGTCTCGCGGCATGACCCGCGCGAGCCACCGTCAGGGAGGACTAGTGGTCCAGAACATCGAGCTGCCGAAGTGTCGGAAATGCGGGAACGGCGAACTCCTGCCCATGAGCGACTACGGCCGGGATGGTGCACCCATCACCTATAAGGCATGGGTCTGCAGCAATCCGGACTGCGGCTTCAACATCCGCATCGACAACGGCGAGATCAACTTCGGCCGGGCGCTCGGACAGTCGCACAAGTAACGAACGACTGCCAGGAGAACGCCACGTGACCGTGCGTGTGGTGACCGGAGAAGGCGCCGCCGCGCGGGATTCGGCCGCCATCAGTAGCGGCATTTCCTCCCGCACCCTGATGCAGAACGCGGGTGCCGCCGCCGCCGATGTCATGGTCAAGCGGTTCGGCGACGCCCTGGGTGGAGGAGTCGTGGTGTTCACCGGTCCCGGGAACAACGGCGGCGATGGCTGGGTGGTCGCATCCCAACTCGCGGAACGCGGCATTCCCGTCCGCGTGCACGAAGTCGTGGAGAGCAGGACCGGCGATGCCTTCGAGGCCCGTGCCGCGGCGATCAACCGCGTCGCGTTAGGCGACGGTGACGACACGGAAACGTTCATCGTCGATGCCCTGCTGGGAACCGGCGCCCGCGGGGCGCCGACGCGTGCACTGGCAGACGCCGTCGTCACCATCCAGGCGAGGCGCGCCGCCGGCGCCGTGGTGGTCGCCCTCGACATCCCGACCGGTGTGGACGCGACCAATGGCGCGGCAAAACTCGCGGTTTCCGCTGACCTGACCATCTCGTTTGGCACGGTAAAGCGCGGACACCTCCTGGCGCGCGGGGAATGTGGCGCAATCGTCGTTGTCGATATCGGGCTCGGGTCGCACATCGACGGAGCGGACAATGCGCCGGTGCTCGTCGATGAATCCTGGGTCGCGCGGGTCATTCCACCGATCGACGCCAACTCGCATAAAGGCAAGCGGCGTCGGGTCGTGATCGTTGGAGGATCACGAGGGATGGCGGGCGCGGTCATTCTCGCCACGCGCGCGGCGTCGCGCTCGGGAATCGGAATGGTGCGAACGCTGGTGGAAGAAGCCAGCCTGATGGCGGTCCAGTCCGCGGCCGTTGAGGCGACGGCCGCGACATGGCCACTCTCCGGCGCCGAATTTTCGCCGTTACTCGACGGATGTCACGCGGTGCTGATCGGTCCGGGTCTTGGCCGCTCGAGCGAGTCGCGTCGACTGCTGGAAAGTGTGCTGGAAGTCTGGCAGGGGCCCATCGTACTCGATGCGGACGCGATAACGCTCTTCGAAGGCGAGATCGAACTTCTCAGCGCCGCGCTCGCTCGGCGTCCCGCGTTGCTCACCCCGCACGTTCGCGAGTTGGCGCGACTGGTCGGCACGAGCGACGACGAAGTCATCAGGTCGCGCTTCGAGATCGCGTACGACGCTGCGCACGTGCTCGGCGCAAGTATTCTCCTCAAAGGTGTACCGACCGTCGTCACTGGACCGACGGGAGAGTCGATGGTATCGGCAAGTGGAACGCCTGCGCTGGCTGCGGCCGGCAGCGGCGATGTGTTGGCAGGAATCGCGGTAACGCTTCTTGCGCAAACCGGCGATTCGTTCCAGAGCGGAGTTGCTGCCGCATGGATTCACGGACGAGCGGCAGAAATGGCAAATGCAGGTCGCCCCGTTCGCGGCGTTACGATCGCGGACGTGATCGACGCACTCGGCCACGCGTGGCAGCTCGCAAGCGTGCCGCCAGCGCCACCCATTCTCGCGGAATTGCCGTCAGTCATCGGACATCGACACGAGGGCGTGGAGTGAGCGAAAACTCGTGGGCAAAGATGGGGCCGGGAGAAGAGTTCGACCTGATTCGAAGAATGGCGGCGCGATGGGGAGACCTGGTCCGGCAGGCGGGTGATGACGGTGCGGTGCTCGACGTCGCGCACGGCGCTCGTCTTGTTGCGTCAACCGACTCTTCGGTCGAAGGGGTGCATTTCCGCCGTGAATGGCTCTCACTTCAGGAGATCGGATACCGGGCTACCGTCGCGGCGCTCAGTGACCTGGCAGCGATGGCCGCTGATCCAATAGGGCTCCTGATTGCGGCGACTATTCCCGCCGACGTTGCAGAGACAGTCGAGCTGCTGGCCGATGGCATAGGGCAGGCAGCACGCGATGGCGGCGCTCCGATTGTCGGCGGGGACCTGACCGGCGGTGACCGCATCAGCCTCACGATGACTGTGCTCGGCGCTGCAAGTCCACCGATCGGCCGGTCGACGGCGAAGGTCGGGGATCGCGTGTGGGTCACGGGACGCCTGGGCGGCCCGGGGGCGGCCGTGCGCGCATTGCTTGCTGGTAACCTGCCATCCGCCGAGCATTGGCCGCGATTCGCGCATCCCGTCGCTCGGATCGCCGAGGCACGGTGGCTCGCGGAGCATGGTGCGACAGCGATGATCGACATTTCTGACGGCTTGTCGTCGGACGCGAGACACGTCGCCGCGGCCAGTGGCGTGTCGCTCGAGATCGACGTGATGTCGGTGCCGTGTGTTCCGGACGTCGTGCCACGCGCGGCCTGCACGAGCGGGGAGGAGTACGAGCTCCTGCTGACGGCGCCTGACGAGTTTGACGTTGTGGCATTCACTTCGCGGTTTGCGATTCCCCTGACACAGGTGGGAATCGTGGTGGAAAATGCCGGCGCGGAGCCTGACGTCACGTTTATCGATGGTGAAGAGCGCGTTGACCTCGGTGCCGGCTACGATCACTTTTCGGCCTGATGCGCACGCTCCTTACTCTCGTCACGATGGTGGTCGTGACGCCGGTCCTCGCCACGATCGTCATCGTGGCGGGACTCATTGGCGTGCCGAACCGACCCGGCGGCCTCTATGATCGTATACCGCGACTCTGGTCGCGTCTCGCCCTCCGGCTGGCGGGTGTCCGACTCGAGCTTCACGGCGACCAGCAGTTGCACCAGCTCGAGTCGCGGGTCTTTGTATCGAATCATGTGAGCTGGTACGATATCTTCACGCTGCTGGCGATCCTGCCACGATATCGTTTCGTCGCGAAGGCCGAGTTGTTCAAGATCCCGCTGTTCGGGACCGCAGCGCGTCGCGCGGGAACTATCCCGATTCAACGAGAGAATCGTAAGGCGGCATTTCAGGCATATGAGGAAGCCGCGCGTGCAATCCGCGGTGGCGCATCGGTCGTCGTCTGTCCCGAGGGAACGCGCGGCGATAGCTACGCGCTCCGCCCGTTCAAGAAGGGTCCCTTCGTACTCGCGATTGCAGCCGAAGCCCCAATCGTCCCCGTCGTGGTTTATGGAACGCGTGAAGTCCAGGCGAAGGGCTCTTTCATGATCCGGTCAGCGATGGTTCATGTGCATTTTCTCGAAGAGATACCCAGCGCTGGTCTGACGTATGAGGATCGAGACCGGCTGGCCGACGAGTGCTGGCAGCGGATGGCGCGTGCACTGGAACAGCATCACGGCGTCGTGAGCGCGAACGTGAGCGCGCGACGCGACAGATCGAGGCAAAAAACTCCGTCACTCGTTGAAAGCTGAAGCAGCAGGGAGGGAAGATGTCAGATGGTGGATGGGAGATGTGCCGAGTCACGAGTCACGAACCATGAGTCACGAGTAAATGGCAACCATACAGGACATCACGGCGCGCGAGATCCTCGATAGCCGGGGAAATCCCACCATCGAAGTGGATGTGTTGCTGGAGAATGGAGTCGCTGGCCGCGCAGCAGTTCCCAGCGGCGCCTCCACCGGCGAGCACGAAGCCATCGAGCTTCGCGATAACGACAAATCGCGCTACCTGGGGAAGGGCGTGCAGTCGGCGGTGCAGAACGTCATCGAGATGATTGCACCTGCGCTCCGTGACATGGATCCGGGCGACCAGATCGAAATCGACCAGACGCTGATCGAGCTCGATGGCACGCCTAACAAGGGGAAGCTTGGCGCAAACGCCATCCTCGGGGTGTCGATGGCAACCGCGCGCGCGGCGGCCATGGATCGCGACATGCCGCTGTATCGCTACCTCGGCGGTCCCCTGACGAGAACCTTGCCGGTTCCACTCATGAACATCCTGAATGGAGGCGCCCACGCTACCAACACCGTGGACTTCCAGGAATTCATGATCGTGCCGGTTGGCGCGGAAAGCTTTTCGGAAGCGCTGCGCATGGGCGCGGAAGTCTTCCATTCGCTGAAAAAGGTGCTCGTGAAGCGCGGGCTCGCGACCGGAGTGGGCGATGAGGGTGGATTTGCCCCCGACCTCAAGAGCGACGAGGAAGCACTCCAGGTGATCATCGAGGCGATCGAGGCTGCGAACTATCAGCCGGGGACGCAAGTCGCGCTGGCGCTGGATTGTGCGGCGTCGGAACTGTTCAAGGATGGATCGTACACATTCAAGAAGAGCGGCGCCGGCACGCGCAACGCGGCGGGCATGATCGACCTGTATGCGAGTTGGCTGGAGCGTTACCCGATCGTCACCATCGAAGATGGGCTCGCGGAGGATGACTGGGACGGCTGGGCAGCACTGACGTCAAAGCTGGGTGATCGCGTGCAGCTGGTTGGCGATGACCTCTTCGTGACGAACACCGAGCGGCTGGCGCGCGGGATCGAAAATGGCGTCGGCAACTCGATTCTCATCAAGGTGAACCAGATCGGCACGCTGACGGAAACGCTGGAGGCAATCGAGCTGGCGCGGTCGGCGGGGTATCTCTCCGTCATTTCCCATCGCAGCGGCGAAACCGAGGATACGTTCATCGCCGATCTCGCGGTGGGAACAGGCGCGGGCCAGATCAAGACCGGCAGCTTATCGCGCACGGATCGCGTCGCGAAGTACAACCAGCTCCTGCGAATCGAGGAGGAGTTAGGTGGCGCGGCCGAGTATCCGGGCGGCGCCATCTACGGATTATGAGGGGATCGACACGTTGAAGGTCTGGTTACTCCGATTCGCGATAGTGTTCGCGATTTACTTCGCCTTCCAGGGCGGGGAATACTCGACCTACGACCTGTTCCGCCAGCGCGATCGGGAACAGGCAATGGAGCGCATGATCGATTCGCTGCAACGGGACGTCGATTCATTGAAGACGCTGCGCCGGTTGATAGAGACGGATCCGGCTACGCAAGAGCGAATTGCGCGCGAAGAATTCGGAATGGTTCGGGAAAAGGAGCTTCTTTTCCGGTTTCTCGACCCGGAATCACTGAAAGGCAAAAAACGCTGACGCTGCTGGCTTGAACCGGGTCTTGGGCGCCGGTACATTTCGCGCACTGACGCGGGGTGGAGCAGCCTGGTAGCTCGTCGGGCTCATAACCCGAAGGTCGCGGGTTCAAATCCCGCCCCCGCTATTCCAAAGAAGAGAGGCCGGTGCTTTCTGCACCGGCCTCTCTTTTTGCCTCGAGGGATTCGTCAGCTCGAACTGCTGACGAGGAATGTCACCTGCGTCGGCGTGACGATCGGGATAAGACCCTGGCCCGCGGTCTTGACGAGCTGCGCCGCGATCCGGCTGTCGGTCACCACAACGGTGATGCCGATGAGTGTCTCCGAATTGCCTGAGCTGTTAACTGCCGTCCAGACATGCCAGTCGTAATCGTAGTCGATCCGATCGAACGAGAAGCCGGTCGGCAGGTTTTCGATCAACTGGGTTGGCAACTGTCCGACGGCCGCGTCAGGCGGAAATGCCCCGTGTTCGGTGTAGTGCGTGAACGCCGCGATGCGGATCGCGTGCACGTCACCCAGGATTGACGCGGCAATGGCGCGCCGTTTCATGTCGCTATAGCGCGGCACGGCGATTCGGGCGAGGAGCCCGATGAGCGCCATCGTGATCAGTAGCTCGATGATCGAAAATGCCCGGCGCATTCGCATCAGCTGATTCCCCGGAGGCGGAGGTTGGGGCCGAGGAACACTGAGTCGGGAATCGTCGAGCGGTACACCATCCGCGACCCTTGCACGCGGGTGGAGAGCTCGAATGCCGAGTCGGAGCTTCGGACGTAGCCGATGCCTGTCGTATCGACACCCGCCTGCGACAGCGTCGGCGGAAGACGTCTGTGCGTGGCGTGGTAGTTCTTCACCTTGAGTGACGCGAGGTACTACGTGAGTTTCGCGCCATTCTCGAGCGTGGCTGCCGACAGCGTCGGTTCCCGCGGGGGCATCAGCGAAGGAGCGATCCAGATCGCCGCACACAGGGTGACGAGCAGCGGGATGACGAACGGGTTGCGCTTCTTGGGGACCTGGCGCGCCTTCTCTTCCTGGCGCTCCTTGCGCTTCTCTTCCATGAACTCCCCGACGAGCGAGCCGACGGGGTCGTTCGCCAGTGGGGTGTGTCTCGGGAGAGGCTGAGTCATGCCTTATAACGAGGGAGCCCCGCCGGAGACGGATGGGGCGAGTTTATGGCAAGGGCAGTCCCCCAAAGGACTTCTGTCCACCGGTCGAAGTCACGGGGCAGGGCTAGGAGGGGGAAGGCGACCGGCGTAGAATTCAGGCCCATTCTCCAAGGCAGGGTAGCTCAGGTGGTTAGAGCACGGCACTCATAATGCCGGGGTCGGGGGTTCGAGTCCCCCCCCTGCTATTTCTTAAGTGGTTATTTGATGGCGCCATGTCGGGGTTTCACCGATCGGCGCCATTTCCATGGCCGTTTGTGAACCCAGCGGTCGGAACCGCGCGCTCCATCGAGCAGTAGCAGACGGGTCACTGCCGGCATGGAGTCGGCGCATGCATCGATCAACACTCCCGTGAACCGCTGGATTGCCGTAACCAGTTGCGCAGCCGTGATCGCGTGCCGGGGTGCGCGCAATAGACCGGAAACAGATGCCAGGTCGCCCACGGCTGGTACAGTCTACGAGTACTCGGCAACAATTCCTGGATATCAACCGGGCAGCACCTTCCGCATGAGAGGCAGCCTAACGATCGTTGCCGATTCTCTCTTCGTGCATCCGGAGGCGGCTTGCCAGATTCATCGCCGGAGTCAGGGATCGGTGACAGCCTACTGCGGAGCATCGTTGAGCTTTGACGCCCGGAACATGAGGTCTGGACGATGGGTCACGATGGTCCGGGTTCCCAGGCAACGAAACGTCTGCGTGCAATACGAACCTCGTGACCCCGCGCGGCAGCGGCGGTGCAGTCGCACAGTGCCAGAGACGTATTACGTGAGCGAGCAGCGATCGGGAGCGGTGCAGATCAAGCGAATTTCGTAATCGTCGCGGCGGTTCGAGCAACCCGATCGGCTGGTCGCGCGCGAATCCGCCAGAAACCCGGCGCGCCGCCTGTTGGCCGATGTGGGGCAAGAATACGTTTGCACCGGTTCCCGAACCAAAAAGTGTGTCATTGGGTGCTAAAGTGCGGGGGCGAGGTCCATTCAATTCAGGATGAACCTGCTCCATGTCCTCAAACCGTCCTGCAGTCATAATGCCTGATTCGAGCGTTCAACCGCCCACGTTACTTTCGCAGTCGCCGGCAGCACCGGCGGTTCCCGGTTTTCTGGCATCCCGAGGGTCGCACGGTCGGCTGGCCCTGGCAGGGCTGGGGATTCTGGCGACTGTTACGGTGGCGCTCGGGGCGGCGCGCGTTGGCGCGTTGCCGAATTCTGTCGGCATTCAAGGCGACAGTGTTGTCATCGCCGCGGCGGGTGACCTCGTCTGCGGAACTGGGACCCCGGCGAACATCCCCTGTCAGGAGTTGGCAACGGCCGACGTGGTCCGGAAGCTGAAGCCAAACGCGCTCCTTCTCCTCGGCGACCTCCAATACGAAGCCGGATCGCTCGCGGATTTTCAGTCGTACTACGAGGCGGCGTTTGGCGAGTTCAAGTCGATCAGCTATCCCGTACCAGGGAACCACGAGTACTTCACGCCCGGCGCGGCGGGATACTTCGACTATTTCAATGGCGTCGGGGTGGATAGTGGCCGCGCAGGCCACCGTGGCCGCGGATACTACAGCTTCAATCTTGGCGCCTGGCACATTGTCGCCCTGAACAGCAACTGCATCGAAATCCGCAACTGCAACGGACGTTCAGCGCAGGCGGCGTGGCTTCGCGCCGATCTTGCGTCGAACAAGGCGAAATGCACGCTCGCATTCAGTCACTCGCCGCGCTTCAGTTCAGGACAGCACGGCAACGATGAACTGCTGCGGGACCTGTGGCAGATCATGTACGATGCCGGGGTTGATGTGGTGTTGTCGGGGCATGATCACCACTATGAGCGATTCTTCCGCCAGGATGCCGGAGGCCGAATCGACGAGAAGCGCGGGATGCGCGCGTTCATTGTCGGCACGGGGGGCAAGGGTCTGGCCCGCATCGCGCGCCCGCGAACGAACAGCGAGGTGCAATACAACTCGGCGATCGGTGTTCTGACGATGGTGCTGAAGGCGGACAGTTATTCGTGGCAGTTCGTGGAGTCGATTGGTGATCCGCTGGATGAGAAGGGCGAGGGTAAATGCCACGATTGAGTTCTGGTGCCTAACAAGCAAAAACGGCCGTCCGGATGGACGGCCGTTTTCGTTAGGCTCTGGATCTACTTCGTAGGGTCGAGATACAACAACAGGTTTGGACTTCCCGATCCAGGATTCGTGACCTTTCCAGCTGTACTGCCCGAGAAAAGTGTGGATACGGAGCCACCTCCGCTCAGTACCCGTGCGACGGCTCCGGCGACATGTGGTGATGCCATGGAAGTCCCGCTTATCGTCTTCGTCGCCGAAGTGGAGTTCTTCCAGGCAGAAGTGATGCCCGATCCCGGTGCGAAGATGTCCAGACATGAACCGAAGTTCGAATATGAAGCGCGCGCATCTGTGGACGTTGTCGCGCCAACGGTAATCGCGGCACCCACCCGAGCTGGGGAGTAGTTGCAGGCGTTGGCGCTGCTGTTCCCGGCCGCGACCACGAATACCACCCCATCGTTGATCGCCTTGGTTACTGCGCCGTCGATTGAAGGCGATGCGCCGCCACCGAGGCTCATGTTGGCCACTGCGTCACCGTTCTGGTGATGCACAGCAACCCAATCGACCCCGCCCACGACGCTAGTCGTGCTGCCGGAGCCCGCACAGTTCAGGACTTTCACCGCGATGAGTGAGACGCCCTTCGCAACGCCGTAAGTGGAACCGCCTACCGTGCCGGCGACGTGCGTTCCATGGCCGTTGCAATCCGTGTTTTGGCCGCCGACTGTCGTCGTTCCCCACGACACCCGGCCAATGAACTCGTTATGCGTCGTCAGGATTCCCGTGTCGATGATATAGGCGGTCACACCGCTGCCAGTCGATGCGTAACCATACGTTGCATTGAGCGGCAGATTGACCTGGTCAATGCGATCGAGGCCCCAGCTTCCAACGGCTTGCGTCGTGTACTCCTGCACCTGCTCCACGTATTGCACGGCAGGATTAGCACGCAGATCCAGGATCAGATTCGGACCGCCGCGAACCGCATACCCCCGCAGCGCCGTCACCCATTCAGCCACCACATCGCCGCCACGCCCACGTGCGTCGCGGGCGGACTCGGCGACATCAGCTCCATCCTTCAACACCACGATGTATTCGCCTGGAATCAGCTGCGTCCCCAGGTTCATCGGCGGCTCGACCAGCGGCGCCAGCCGCGAGTTCGAAGGCGCGGTGGTATCGGCACAGGCGGCAGCTGCTGCCAATAGCAACAACGGCACGAAAGAACGACGGTTCACGGTACATCCTCCAGCGTCAGGTAACTCTCCGGTTCGGCGAACGCCGCCGGTCGGGACGGTCCCAACGCTGGGTCAGCCAGGCACACCTGTCAACAAGAAACTTCGTACGGCCTCTGCGGCATGCACGCAACACGGCGATTTCCCTATCTGCTCACCGCGGCGGGGCGGGGGCCTTCCCACCTGATGCCTGGCTGAGTACAAATCACCAAGCTTGTTGAGCCCGGTCATACCGCGCTCCCATAACGTCTGACTTCATTACGAGGCGTAAGCATGACACGGAAGCAAACGGTTGCAGCTCGAACCACGAGCGGAGCGAAGCCGCAAAAACCGAGCTTCGCCGAAACTCCGCGGGGGACCGCCGACAGGATGTTCCGTGCGGCGATGGAGTGCATCCGGCAGCGGGAACGATATGCCCGACTGGTTGCATCGGGCGCCCACGATTCGGAACAGTTGTCGGCGTTGCGCGTCGCCGCTTTATGCGACGAAATCCTCGACGAGGCGGCGGCCGCGTATGAGGAGCGCGCCGCGGAAGCGTCCTCCGGTGACGACGAGTGGCGTCGTCAGGCCAACGCGCTCTGGCACGCGGCCCGCGAGTATCGTCGCCGCGAAGCTGGAAACAACGTATCCCCCACGGGGAAGAACGGATCACTGCAGAAGCTCGCACTCGAGTACGATCTCGAAGCGTCGGCACTGCTGGCGCTCAAGCTGGCGCTCGGTGGCTTTCGCCAGATCTG
>Ga0079217_10000349_pt1 | contig 11299 bp, 17 predicted proteins | sample NCAS200_FD_76343 | JGI IMG/M metagenome (GOLD analysis project Ga0079217, IMG submission 76343) | Agricultural soil microbial communities from Utah to study Nitrogen management - NC AS200 | ecosystem: Environmental > Terrestrial > Soil > Agricultural land | place: USA: Utah | collected 2014-06-11 | reverse complement strand
TGCCCGCCTCGGCCGCTTTCGGCTGAGCATCGATGGCCGCTGTCTGAGCTCGGCAGTGATCGACCATCTCCTGTGTCCAGGCCTGGTCACCGCCTTGCCGGACCACGTCGCTGTTGATTTGGTACAGCTCGGACACCGTGGTGGCCGCGGCGATGCGGGCCAGGGTGTCCTGCCGGAATTGATCGGTGTGCGCGGGGTGCACGGTGACCGTGGCCATCGGCTCAGGGGCCCCGCCGGTCGGTGCGCCTTCCGGAGCGAACACGTGGCCGTTTTTCTTCAGGTCCGACAAGAGGTTTGCCTTGGTGCGGGTCAGGTTGGTGGCCCCGTGGGACTTGGCGTAGGCCTGGGCGCGAGCCTTGCTCAGTTTCATGAACGCGCTGGCCGTGATCACGGGCGCCGACGGTTGGTTCAGCGCGCTGGCCGTGGGTTCGGGCACCCCTGCCGCTGGCATGCCGGGAGACAGCATCACGGGTACTGAGTCCGCCGGGGGACCGGTCACCCTCGGGCCATCGAACGGCGCCGGGTGTTCCACCGGAACCGAGTCCGCCGGCGTGCTCCCTGGCGCCACCAATCCGCCTGGTTGGGTGGCGGGGCTGGCTTCGACGGGCACCTCATCCCCCGTCGGCGGTCGCTCGGTGACGGACCCACCCGGCTGTGTGGCCGGGATCGGTTTCCCCGATGCCCCGTACATAACCGGCGGTTGCACCATCTCGGACACGATCCGATGCTGATCCGCGTCGGCCGCCAGCTGATCGGCGTTCATGCCCTCGGGCGGAACGTAGGGCAGCAGGACGGGGCCGGTCTTGCGCCACACCCGCACCTGTTCGGCCAGATTGGCGCCGCGCTTACCGATCCAGAGGTCCGCGCGGTACAGCGTCACCGAGGCGTGCTCGCGGTCCACGTGCACCACGATGGCGTAGTCGTCGCGCAGCGGATGCTTGCCCCGGGGGATGGCCAGCCATGATCCGTCAGCCTGCCGGATGTGGGTGCCGCTCTGGTAGACCGCCAGCTGGACGGAGATCTCGTGCTTCTGCAGTTCCAACCGGCCAGTGGTCTTGATGTCGCCGAGGACGTGGGACCCGTCGGCCTCGATGTAGGTGCGGTCCAGCCGACCGCGAGCACCGAGGCCGGGCGAGTAGACGTCCGCCTCGATCAGGCCGACGGTGAGGCCGAACCGGACCAGCTCCCGGCGGTAGGCCACCACGTACGGTTCGGCCCACTCCGGGTAGGGCATGCCGAGGTCTGCCAGGCGCAGGGCCTCATGGATAGCGGTGCCGCGGTTGGCCTCGCTGGTCGTTCCGGCCACCTGCATGGCCGTTTCAATGATCTCGTCCACCTTGCCCATGTCGTCATCGACGTCCAGTGTGGACAGCACGGCTTGCAGGTCCGGACGGGTCCGGAGACCCTTGATCAGCTGGCGCAGCCTCCACTTGTTCAGCCCGAACTGGTCGGCGAGTGGGAAACCGTAGTTGCTCGCGCTGGTCGCGGTGACCTGGTTGCCGAACGGATCCTGGAACTTGTAGCGGCCGTTCACCCGCTCGGTTTCCTTGTGGGGGGAAGCGAAGAACGCTTCCGCCTCAGTCTGTTGTGTCATCCTCTGCCCTTACTGTGTTCGCTTCCGGGAGACAGTTCTCGCAGAACAGTCCCCGGCCGTCGTCGCTAGGTGTGACAGTAACGGGGTGTTTGTCGCATCCGTCGCACACGTACGTCTCAGTGGGAGGCAGGGCGTCGGGTGCGACTTTTTCCGTGCCCCACTTGGGAATCTGCACCATGGTGAACTGGTGCGCCTCGGCCGACCCGTGCAACAGCATCAGCGCGTTGTACATGGGCAGCACGTGTTCGCGACAGGCCGGGTAGATCCGGCCGTTGTCCTTGTGTCCCGTGTCATCGCTGGCCACCACGTAGAAGAAGGTCAGCTCTCCGCACTGTTCCGGGGTCCCACGTTCGGTGTGCGCCGTACAATGCAGCTTGCGCATGTAGTTCGCCTCGGCGGTCAGCCACCACGTTTCGTCAGTGCCATAAGGAAAAATCATCTGTTTCCGCATCCTCAGTCCTTCTTCCGATGCTTGCCGCCGGGTGCCTTGGGGGCCTCGGTCTGATCCCGGGTGTCGCCTTTCTCCCTGGCGATTTCCTCCACTTCGGACTGTGGGAGTTGCCCGGAGATGCCTCCCCATGTGGGGCTACGATCCGCCATCCTCTGTTGCCCTTCTCTTCTCGTACCCCATACGCCGGGCGAGGAACGCGAATTCACCCGCCGACAATTTCGTGAGTTCCACACCCTGCAGCACCACAGTGAGTGTGCCAGGAAAGGACTTGGTCAAAGCGTCGGCAACGGCCTCGGCTTCTTCGGGAAACTCCGAGCTGATCGTTGCTACGATCACGTCCCCAGGTTGCGGATTGAGCAAGGTGACGGACTCAATCATGGTTCCACTCCCGGGAGGCTTTGGCTGCTGCCAACAGATCCAGGGCCAAACCCTCGGCATCCTCGGAGTTCTCAAGGTACCCGTATCCGATGAGTTGAATACGGCCCTCGGTAGTGAGTCGGGTACGATCCCACGCTTTCGCGTAGGACATCCTCGATCGCAGATCTTGCCCCTCCGGGATTTCCGTGACCACGTACCAGGACCAAGTGATCCGGGAGACACAGTAAGCGTTGTCGGGGTCCGGTTGAGAGAGGACTGCGTTCCACGGCTCAACGACAGGCTTCGTACCGCCAGGAACGTTGTAGGTCTTTGCGAGGAAATCCAGTTGGGAGGGCGAGGAACGGAGTACCTCATCAGGCATCAGGATTTTTGCCTTGCACAGCTTGATCACAGCTGCACCCCCGAGTGCTTGATCATGATCCACAGCGGGCTGGCCAGCCGATCCCGGACACCGTCGCAGAACGTCACCCAGTCCACGCCCTGCTTGGTCTCACCGCCCGTGATGTACCACTTGCCGTCCCCGGCCCGGATGGCCGCATAGGTGTAGTAGTCGGACGCTCCACCCGCGTGCTTGATGTTGAACGCCAGCGCGGTGAAGATCGGCGGTTCCGGCGGGTACTGACGGGGAGCGGGAACCGGCCCCCTCGGCGGGATGAGGGCCCCGGCGTTCTGCGTGCTGATGGGCTCGTTCATTCGTTGGCCTCCCTGGCCTTGCGCTCGTTCTCCGCCTCTTGGTCAGCGGCCTCGATGTCCTTGTCGATGTTGTCCAGGTGTTCCTGAATGTCCTTGGGAACGGGTTTCTTCTGATCTCCCACGTCGATCCTCTCGATATCGGTTACGAGGGGCACGAGCGGCAACCCACGCCCTTGCTTACGCCGCTGGCGTTTCCCGTTGCTCACAAGGTCGTCGCTATCGAGAGGACCCACAAACCAACGAGAAGCCCCAGGGTTATGGCCAGCCACACCACAAAGACCCCAACAAGAAACCATCCCAAAGTGATCCACCACCGTCGCATCACACTGTCACCTTCTGCGCGTCGGACCAGGCCGCGAACTGGCGCAATACCGGGCCGTACATCACGGTCGAGAGGATGTCGGAAGCGTGGCCCTTGGTCGCGTCCTCGGGGACCGTGACGCCCCACTTGACCGCCGTATCCAGTTGCTTCGGTGTCGGTGGTCCGGAGCGCCAGCGGGACGATCGGCGGGCCAAGTGCGCACCGAGGTCTTCGGCGATGTCGCTGGCGGTCGCCAGCGCGTCCTCTTGCGCCAGGCCCTCGGCGACCCACGCCCCTTGCGGCTTGCCCCGCTGGTCCAGGAACGAGTATGCCTGGCCAATGTTCCACCCGTTCGGCCCTTCGACAATGAAGACCAGCTTGTCCCCGCAGGACACGAACGGCACGCCGTAGCTGGTGAGCCACTGGACCGAGGTTCCGGCGAACAACTCAATCTCGACATCACCGCGTTTGCGCAGCCGGACCGTGCGTTCCTTGGCTTCCGGCTCATCCGCTGGCGGCAGGATCTCGCGGCCGTCGGCGGTCTCCCGGGTGACGTCCAGGTCAATGGCGTTGCGCAGCTTGACCTCGTCCGTGGTGCCGACGGCGTCCAGCAGCAGAGCGTCGGTCTTGCCCGGCCAGGGACGCAGGAAGCGGCCGACCATTTGAACGAACAGGCCTTCGTGCTTGGTCGGTCGGCACAGTACGCCGAGGGCCAGTTGCGGGTTGTCGTAGCCCTCGGCGATGGCGGTGCAGGTGGTGAGCATCTGAATCGATCCGTCGCGAATGCCCGCGTCGGCGATGCGGCGTTCGGTCTTGCCGGTCTTACCGTAGAACCCGGCGGTGCGGATGCCCGCCTCTTCGAGTCCGGCGCGGAACCACTCCGCCGACGCGACGGTCGGCGCGAACAGCGCGCCTGGCCGCTCACCGCGGTGCCGCAGAACCCCGGACACCACGGCTTCCCGGATCTCTTCGAGCATCACGACTTCTTCCAAGTCGGCCTCGGAGTAGTCCCCGGTCATCCGGCTGACCTTGACGTCGTCCAGCTGGACGCCCTTGCCGATCCGGATACCGCGCGGGGTGACCAGGTGACCGTTGCGGGTGGCCCACTTGATCGTCTTGCTGTAGACCACCTCCTCCCAGACGTCGCCGAGGCCGGTCGTGTCACTGCGGGACCAGGTGGCCGAGAACCCGGCCATCCGGGGTCCACGCTCGTGCATGGCGCCGATGTGGTCGAAGACGGCCTTGTACGTCGGCGACACGCTGACATGCGCCTCATCGACCACACAGAGGCCAATCTCGGGCAACTGGGCGCGTCGCTTCTCCGAGCGCAGCGTGTGCACGCTGGCGACGATGACCTGAGCCGCGGTCTGGTTGCGCTCGGCCTTCACCACACCGATGGAGGTGCCCGCGGGCAGGGTGGCCCGGAGCTTGGCGGTGGTCTGATCGATCAGGGTGTCCCGGTGAACCAGGTACATGATCGACTTGCGAGAACCGGCCAGCGCGATGAGGTCCCGGTTTCCCAGGTGCGCCATGATGTGTGTCTTGCCCGTACCGGTCGGCAGGCTCACGCCGATGCGTCGTTTGCCGTTGGTCCAGGACTTGTACAGCGCGGCGAGGGCTTCGTTCTGATACTCCCGGAGACTGCTCATAGTCCGAACACCCGCTCCAACTCGGTGTCGTCCATGTAGAACGTCAGTTCTGTGGCATTTGGTGCTCCACCCGGCGCACGGGTGAGGCGATAGCTGGTCAGATAACGAAACAGCCAATGGACGGTGTCGTGGACCGCCTCGGCGTAGTCCGCCATGTTGTCGGCTTGCTGCTCTTTGTGGGCAAGATCGGCCATCGCGGCGTCGATCATGTGCCGCGTGGTGTCCTCGAACTTGGCCATCAGAAACCCCCGTACAGAGCGAAAACGTAGCCAACTACGAACAGGATGGCCGCGATGGAGTCAATCATGAACCGCTCCCCGAGGTGGTTCGGGTAGCGCGGCGGACGGCGAAACATCAGTGACCCCCGATCGGCGTGCCGGTGATGGCGCAGAACACAAGCACGGCGGCGAAGATGATCAGTACGGTTCGAGCGCTCATAAGCGTTGCCTCTCCTCGGTTGGATCTCGTGGCCCCTCGGGAATCGAACCCGACTAGTCTCCGGCAACCCGGGCGAGTAGCTACCAAGCAAAGGGCCTTGCGAGGGGCCGAGTGGGTGAGACCCGGCCCCGTCGTCTACTTCTTTCTCTTGCCCAGTCGCTGAACCGCGGCCCGAACGTCCCTGCATGCCTTGCACGCACAGTCATTCAGGTGCGGTTCGCCGACCGGCAACTCTGCCAGCGCGTCCAGAATGCGCTGACCGTCATCCTCGGTCCGGCTCATTTGGGCTTGTCCGACACGTTGGTGATGTCGTTTTCCATGTACGTACCGCAAGTGCAGTACACCTGGTAGTACGTGTACACCTTGACGCCGTCGGTTGAGGTGTACGGACCGTCCCGGCGCCCAGACGTGTCGTGCGTGTGCTTTTCCTTGATCACAGTGGACCCATCCTCTCGTTGTCAGCCCTACATCCACTGTATCGATGACTGCTAGGTTCGCGTTACATCTTCTGCGGCGGAAATTCTGCGCAAGCAAGCGCGGGCCGCATTCAAATCGGCCGTGTCGTCATGCGTCATTCCGGGCTGCCAAGCGACAGTTGCTAGTAGTTTGGCGCATTCACGCAGGGCCTCCTTTTCGTTGGCCCACAACGGAACCAGGATCGAGCCGTCCTTGCGAGGCTTACAGTGCAACGTATGCTGGATCAGCTGGCGGATCGGCTCGTTGTGCTGCCACGTCGAAGGAGTGTCACGCAGAATCGCTTCAACATAGGCGTCGGAACCTTCGATGAATTCCCATACCCGACGCGGGATCAGAACCTTGTAGACGCGTCCCATCATGCACCTGGCCACTGTGCGTGGATGTTGCCGCGTGAATCCCCGAACTTCAGCACGTTCAATACGCGAGTGGTCGTTTCAGCGTCAACCCCTTCGGCGCGCATAGCCGAGGCAACAAGGTTCAGCCATCGATACAGGGAGTCGGCCGGGCGAGTGGAACCCCGTTCCTGGACGGCGTCGCACTCACGAACGTAAGCGCACCACGCGGCCCAAACCGCTTCCCAGGACTCATCCAGTTTCGCCTGCAGGAAGGGAGGCCGCTCGGTGACGATGGGGACCCGGGGCATGGGTTCCACGTTGTCCACGGTCAGTTCACAGACTCGCGTGTTGCTCGGCAAGCTCCCACCGTCATGGCATAGGGCGGCGATGCCGCATTTGCTGCAGTAGATCCGGCGATTCAGGTTCAAAAGCATTGCGCGTCTCCTGTGCTCCGTTGTCCCTTTACCTGACCGGCCCGGTGTAAGCGGGCCGGTCAGTCTCCCTCATCATCGCGGGTACCAAGCGGTCCTGCCGAAACGGTGCTCCACTCACCCGGCGCCGCAAAGGTAGCACACACCTAGTACTCGTCAACACGGGGATGTACTGTGTGCCGAATGAGGAGTACGCCGTACCGGTTCGGTGGCTGGCCGGAACCAGAGATCACCATCAATGTAGTGGAAACCAGCGGTGACCTGCGTAAATTGGATGACTTCCTGTATGACCGGCGGGACCTCTACCTCGGCCTGGACGCCGAGACGAACGCCAAGGACCCTTTCGAGCACGGTTTCAAGACGCGCATGGTCCAAATGGCGGACATGACGGAGTCCTGGGTGGTGCCGATCTGGTCCGAATGTGGGTTCTTCACCTGCGGAGACACAGTGTCCACAATGGTGCGGAGGCACCCTCGGTGGGTGGCGCATTTTGCCGAGAACGATGAAAGGTTCTGTGCCCGTGGGTTACCGGGCGACCCCGTTCGGTGGTCGGACGCGGAACCGCACTTCTCGGATTCGCAGGTGGTGCTGGCGATGTATGACCCTCGCACCGTCACCACGCACAACAAGAAAGACCGCATCCACCCGAGGATCCCGCGACTGCGAGGGCTTAAGGACAACGTGACCCGGCTGCTCACGCCGACGCTCGCAGCGGCGGAAACCGCGATGGACCTGCGGGTGGCCGAGCTGGCCAAGGCCTGCGCCGGGGCGCCTCGGGCGAAGAAGGCGCTCAAGGCCTGGGGCTTCGCCAATATCCCGACGTATGACCCGGCCTACCTGCTGTACGCCGCGCTGGACCCCATTGCCTGCCTGAGGCTGTTCGAGCTCTGCCGCCAGCAACTGATCGCCGAGGGCCGCTGGGATCGCGCTCTGGCCTCTCTGCGGGAGCAGTGGTGGATCGACCATGCCACCTACCAGGGTTTGCCGGTCGACGGCCCATATGTTCGATGGCTCGATCAGCAGCTGGCCGACGCGGTCGCCGCCGAGGTGCCGACGCTGGCGGCGCACGGCATTCCTCCCTCGGCCCTAGGCCCGAGTGTCGGCCTGGCGTTCAACCGCCTGGGGGTTATGGAGTCCCCGGTTCAGGAGCAGGGAAAGGACAAGTGGAACAAGGCCGCGATGAAAGCCTTGCTCGACAAGTGTGAGGAGATCTTCGCCGATCCGCAGTACGCCATGGTCGGCGTGCCGGAGCAGGTGGTGCAGGTGCGTCAGCTGGCCCACGCCGTCGGCAACGCGCGCAAGGCGGGCAAGTACCGGTCCACGTGGGTCGAGCCGATGTTGTGGACGCTGGCGCACGCCGATGGCGCGATGCATCCGAGCATGCGCGACATCGGCACGGTGACCACCCGCATGGCCTGCCAGAAGACCACCACGGCCGGGCCGTTGCACTCGGCCCCGAAGGGGGACACGCGGATCCGGGCGGCCTGCCGGGCGCCGCGCGGATGGGTCTACGTCACCGCGGACTTCAAGCAGGCTGAGCCGTTCGTGATGGCCGCTCTGTCCGGCGACCCGGACTACCTGGCAGACCTGCAGAAAGGCGACATCAACGCCACGCTGGCCACCGATCTGTACGGAGAGGCGTTCGTGCCCGCCGAGGGCAAGGCACCCGGCACGCCGTCCTACGGACTGCGCCAGCGCTGCAAGTTCGGCTGGCTGGCCGCGTGCTACGGCGCGGCCCCGCCGAAGGTGGACACGTTGCTCGGCGTGCCGGGCGTGCTCGCGCGCTGGAAGGCCACCTACCCGGTGTTCTGGGCCTACGCCGACAAGCTGAACCGCCAGCAGGCCGTCCGGCTCGACTCGGGCCACATCGTGCCGTTGTGGGACCGGTTCTGGGTGGATGAGACCGGTCAGCTCATTCTGCGTACCTGGGCCGATGGCAACCCGAAGAACTCCCGCCTCGGTCTCAACGCCGAGACGCAGGGCACCCAGGCAGATCTGCTCAAGCTGGCCATGCATCGGCTGGTGACGTGGGGATGGGGGTGGGCCCTGCGGTTCTTCGTCCATGACGAAATCGTCGGCATCGTCCCGGCGTTCATGGCCGACGCGTTCGCCGCGGCGCTGCAGGCCGCCATGACGGTTCGCTACCGCGGCGTGGTCATCGAATGCGACGTGACGAGGGAAGGCACCACATGGCAGCCCCAACCCACGGCCTTCCGGCTGTCTGAAATCGAGGATGTGGACGATGACGAATGACGGGGTTATTCGAGGCGGTTCGGCTTATGACGCCTGGATTAAGGCCAATGGGGATTCGGTATGGCGCTGTGAGCTACTGGGCGGTAATCGGGACGGCACACAGTTCCACATTTCTAGAGTGGACCACCCACATTTCCCGCCGGAAGTCTGGGAAACCGTGGAACCGACCAGGGTAAGTATGCACGAATACGCCCCGTTCGCACGACCCGACAACCGCGTCAGGTACCGCATGAAATGGGTTCGGTCGAAGGATGGGGTGTTCGTCTACGAAAGGATCAAGCCATGAGGTCCCAATATTTGCTCACGGTTTGTTGCGCCGCTCCGGTCATAGCCCGCAGGGACGTGACTGCTCTGGTGGTTGAGGTGGCGTGCACCTCCTGTGGACGCACGGCGGCCGAGTTTTATTACGAGCATTACCACGTGTCCGTACTGTGGTCTAAGACCTTGCCAGAGCTGTTGAGCAGACTGGCACTCATTGGATGGATTGTAGATCTGCTGAGAATCAGAAAGGGCTGAATGAGGATGACTACTAATCGCAAATACGGAAAACACGCTCTGCGTGGGCAATGGAAAAGGGATCTGGACTACCTCAGTCCCTGGCTGTTCGGGGTCGTTGTTATCGTTGTCTCCGCCGCGTTCATTAGCTCCCTGGGGCTGTTCGGCTCCCTCAACCTCGGGTGGGGCTTCTACGGTCTGGCCGTTGCGTTCGTCGGTTTGTTCTCGGTGGCCCTGGCCGGAGCTTTCTGGGCCTCGAACAAGAACGTGCAATCTCAGGGGGACGCGTGAAAATCAGCATGCATTGGTTTGAGTGGCTGATTCTTACCGGAGGAACCCTCAGCATTTTCGGTGCTGATCCGCAATGTTGAATTTCATGTCCTGGCTGTTTTTGCGTTGCGTCACAGATGAGGTGAGCGCATGAGAGCGACACCCCGGCGAGAGCTCGAACCGCTGGAAACGTGCCCGGCCAAGTGGCGAGAGCTGATCACCGGGGAGTGCCGATCGTGCGGCCGACGGGTGGCCCCGGCGCGCAAGATGGCCCGAGTCCCCGAGTTGCGCCGGTGGTGCCTGTCCGCGCTCAACACCACTACGTGCAAGACGTGCGCCGGGCGGCCCCGTGATCGAGAGCGGGTGCGCCGACTGGCCGTCAAGGAGCTGCAGCGGCTGCGTGCGCTGGTCGGCGCCTGCATGGCGTGCGGGTGGTTTCCGGGCATCGCCGAAGGCCCCCACGACTGTGCCGATGCTCGAGTTTCGGTTAGCGATGCTAACGATAGGGAGTGTGCCGCATGACCACGCCTGACCAGCGCTACGCGTTGACTGTCGCCCGGGAGCTGGCCGAGTTGGGAGTGCCCTTGTTCCTGGCTCAGCCGGACCCCGGGCACTGGTCAGGCACGGGATTTGCTCTGCCCTCCCGCTGGCAGCAATCCACACCTGATCCACAGATTGTGGACTACTGGCGGCCTGGGATGGCGTTGTGCGCGGTGACCGGCGTGGTGCTGGACCTGATCGACATCGATCCCCGGTCCGGCGGAACACTGCCTGAGGAGGCCACGCCACCGATCGTCGGTCTGAGCCGGACACCCAGCGGAGGAATGCACTACTTCGTGCCAGCGCTCGGTGTGGCCAGCCGGGACGGGGTGTTTCCGGGCGTGGACGTGAAATCCGGCCTGCCCGATGGGTCCGGCAGGGGATTCGCGTTCCTCGCCCCCACTGTTCGTGTGTCCAAAGTGGACGGTGTGGCCCGGGAATATATCTGGGATTCCCAGGTCTATTTGGGATCGTTCACCCATTGGCTGCCTCGGTTGTCCGATCCGTCGACAACATGGACAGGCGCCAACAACCTGCGGGCCCGGATGAACGCGTTGCGCACGCCGACGGTCAGCAGCGAGCGGCCGAGGCGATTGCCCGAGTCGGTGGCCGCGGCTGAATGGCAACGCGCAGTGGACAAATTGGTGTCAGATCTGCGCCAGTGGGCGATCACCGGGTGGGGTGGGGAGGCGCACGCCGGTTTGCTGACCGCGTCTACCCACCTCGCCCGGTTGTCCCCGGATCACGCCTACGACGCGTACGTGGCTGCGTTCCGGCACGTCGGCGTGGAACCGGATGACGATGACCTGGCCAAAATCGAGAGCGCCATCGCCTCGGCCGTGCCGGACCAGGTGGTCAAGGACTCGGACATGGCGCCGGATGAGTTGTTCCTGTCCGGCGCCACGGCGCCGGTCGAGGTGCGTGATGTCGCGGGCCCTCCCGCGGCCCGGCTGGCTGAGTCGCCCTCGGCCACGCCGGGCCACGCGTTCGCGCC